>ERZ838118.3721-NODE-3721-length-14198-cov-2.990101_pt1 | contig 14198 bp, 10 predicted proteins | sample MGYA00519863_ERZ838118 | MGnify/ENA primary metagenome ERZ838118 (study PRJEB31850, sample SAMEA3708827) | human gut metagenome | biome: human gut; feature: human-associated habitat; material: faeces | place: China | collected 2014 ...
GTAAAGGAATTATCTAAGATATTTACTTATGCCCGTAATTTCATTTATCTGGGACGTGGCTATAACTATCCGGCCGCTTTGGAAGGAGCATTGAAATTGAAAGAGATTTCTTATATCCATGCCGAGGGATATCCTGCTGCCGAAATGAAACATGGACCTATAGCACTTATCGATGCAGAAATGCCGGTAGTAGCTATTGCAACTACCGATAGTATATACGAAAAGACCATTAGTAATATACAGGAAATCAAAGCCCGGAAAGGAAAAGTAATCGCTATTGTCAGTGAAGGCGACCAGTTGGTACACGATATTGCCGATTATTGCATCGAAGTACCTCATGTGTTGGAACCTTTTGCTCCTTTAGTAGCTTCCATCCCTTTGCAATTGCTGGCTTATTACATTGCCGTTAATAAAGGACGCAACGTGGATCAACCCAGAAACCTGGCGAAATCAGTTACGGTTGAATAAAACGGATAGCGGCTTTTAGCCGGTAGATAAAACGGTGCCGACAGTTAAAACAGGAGTAACGGTTTAAAACTGGATTGCATCGTTTTATTCGTTGTTGCTGTTTTATCTGTCCGGCTCCCTTTTTACCGGTAAGGCTATTCTACGATTACAGAAGTCTGTTTTTTGCCATCCATATAGACCGTTACGGGTTTGGCAAACCGGACGTGGCGGACGAATTCTTTTTCTTCGATCAATTGCTGATTTCGAATAATGTCGTAATTGATGAAGGAGCTGTCCGATTCGTAAGGTACGGCAAAGTATCCGACATTCATGGAAGTCACATTGTGAAAGAAATGGGACCCCAGCGAAGCGTCCAGGGGGAAATCCCTTAATCCTTGTTCGACGATAATCCTGGCTTTAGAAATATCCGACCACAATACAGGAATGCCGGTCAATTTGTCCCGTGTTCCCCAACGTCCCGGTCCGATCAGGATATAGGGGGTGTCGGTGGCTTTTAATTTTTCATTGAAAAATTTCACTTCTTCGGCCATCTGTTCGGTGCGCAAGCGGTCGAAATGTCGGGGATCGACATAAATCAGATCCTGAATGTCGGTGATTTTCCCGTTGCCCATTCCTTTGTCGGCCCGTAAGATCGCTTTACTCATATCGATATTTTCTTTGTCGATATCCATATGATATTCATTTTTGATCAGGGGTTTGATCTGCAGGACATAAAATTTCCATTCTTTGTTTTCCCGATTGACTGCAAATTCCATTTCGACGGGAGCTCCCATCGCCTGGGAGAAAATATCCAGCAGTATATCCAGGGTCGAAGCCAGAGGAATATAGTCGTATTGCAGTATGTCCGGAAAGTTGACAATCCGGGGGCCACGTACACTGAAATCGAAACCTATGCGGTCGTTCATAAAATCGTAGACCGAAGCACAATGCTGTAAATTACCGTCTTCTTCTATCGCTTTCAAGTCATAAGATCGGATAGCGGCATCTTCACCGTCTTTCACCAGATTGTAGTCCGGATGGATCATGTCTATGGCATAAAAATATTTTTGCGAATCCCGGGCCATATCCTGGATAGAGGCCAGTTGCAATTTGGGATAACGGGGACAAAAACGATAGGTCTTTTCTCCCCCCACCACATATGCTCCAAGGCCCAGTGCTATGACTGCAAATCCATCTTCCGGTTTAATGTAAGAAAAAGGATAGAAGTTATAGGATTGGGCGACTCCACTGATGTTGGGATAATATTTTCCGTTGTATTCGTTTCCTACTACCTCCTGGAGGATTACCGCCATTTTTTCTTCTTCGATCATACAGTCGATCGCGTGAAAGTAAGCTCTCGAACTATCGGTGAATATCGATGAATACACCAGTTTTACGGCAGTTTCGAGATCGTCGATCCGGCGTTCGATATCGGGGTGGTTATTGGGAATCAAATACGTAGAATAAACACCTGCAAAAGGCTGACTGAGCGAATCTTCGAACAAACCGGACGAGCGTACGGCCAAGGGTTTACGCATCACTTCCAGGTAGGAGCGGAGCTTGTCCCTGAGTTTTTGAGATAAGGGAGCCGCTATGAAGGCCGCTTTCACTTCTTCGTAACTTTCATCACTATAAATAATCCGACTCAACCCATTGTTATCTATGAAGTTATCAAATTCATCCACACCGATGATCGCCGTTTTCGGAATTTCTATCTTTAGTTTCGGGATCAGCTTCTTAAAATCGACGTTTTCGATAAAATTGGACAGGAAAGCCATTCCCCGGCCTTTACCTCCGAAGGAACCTTTACCTAAACGGGTGATGTAACGGTTCGAATCGACTAATTTGGGGTTGTAATTGATGATCCGCCCTTTGATTTTTTTCAGTTCTGCCGCTTCGAATACCCGTAGGATGAATTGCCGCATTTCGGCCGGAGTAGGGAAATCTTCAAACCGGTATCTTTTCAGATGTTTCGCTAAAGTAATTTCCCGGTGGGCCATTAACCAGGTGGAAATACCGTTGCGAATGGAGTGGTATATCAAAGATTCATCCGGGATGCTCAGCAGTTTTTGTTTAAATTCTTCTATCGAAGTGGCTCTGTCGATCGGTTCTCCGTTTTTGTTCCGGAAAATAAAATCTCCGAATCCCAGATATCCTTTGATAAAATCCTGGATATCATGAGCCAGAGTCGGGGAATTTTTATTAATAAAAGCAGCATGCAACTCTTCTGCTTTTACTGTATTTTCTATCTCCTGGCTTTGAAGCATACAGGGAATATACACTCCGGTTCGCTTGACATAGCGGATCAATTCGATTCCGGCTTCTTCATCTTCCTCTCCATTCCGTTTATAGCGCACATCCGATATGACTCCGATCAGATTTTCCCGGTAATGATCGATAACGTATACTGCCTCTTCATAGTTGGTTGCTAATATTACTTTCGGTCTTACCCTTATTTTCATCACAATACTCATATCGTTGTCCTGAGGTTCTGAGAAAATGAGTTCCTGAGTTTGTGTCATGACCTCAGTATAAAGTAAAGGCAAATAACGGGAATAATACCGGATCGAGTTTTCGACCAATAGGATTACCCGGATATCTCCCAAATGGGTGTCCCGGTCGAGGTTCATTTTATCCTCGATGTATTTGGCCATGACCAGGAATATCTTGGTGGAACCGTTCCAGACGAACAACCTTTCGATAGATTCGTACAACCGATCTTCTATAGTATGAAAATAGGCCAGGTCCGAATTGTTGTTTACCAGCATCAGCTGACAGATATTCGGATACAAATCTTTCAGATGACGGCTGATGACCAAAGGAGTTTGTTTGTCCAGACCGGCCATCAGGATGATCAGGTCGATATGCCTTTCGGACAAAATCTTCAGGGCTTCTGCTTCGCTGGCGACAGAAGTAAAACGGGGGGCGGTATACAGGTTGACCTGTAAATATTCCCCCACGATTTTATCGGTGAATTGCCCTTCCCGTTCGATGGTATAAGCATCATAATAATTGGCGATCAAAAGAATTTCTTTGATTTTGAAGGGCATTAATTCCTGGAAAATGTCCCGGTCGCTCTTTTTACGTTTGTAGATTTTGTGTAGTTCGATTGACATAAACAGATCATTCAATGGTAATAGACTAGCTATCCTGTTGTACAGAATGATGTAAAATTACAAAAGTTTGGCGACTTGACAATGGTTAAATATACATATTGATCATTGCTTCGTATAGTTCTTGTTTACCGCTGGTTTGTTTGGGTTCTCCGTGAGCGATCGCATATTCCCGCAGATCTTCCAGCGAAAGTTTACCTTCTTCGAATGGCCGGCGAGAGTGGCATGGTTGACTTCGATAGTTACTTTAAAATCTTTATCGAGGCCGTGTGCTTTAAGAAAACCGATTACCGTTTCTGTATCTGCGTCGTATTGGTGTTTCATCGGTTCCATCGGTTTGGGTTCGATCAGGAATGTTCCCTTAAAACCTTGGCTACGGGCATAATCCCGCGCTTTGGCCAATAGGAGGGCGAGGTGGTTCTTTTCACGCTTCTGATCGGTATTCAGTAGGGACATATAACCTTCACGGCCTCCCCAGAAAACATAGTTTTCACCTCCGAGGGCGATAGTGGCATCCAATGCGTTTTTTATTTGGACAGCAGCCCGTGCCACGACATCGAAATCGGGATTGGTAGCTGCTCCGTTCATATAACGGGCATGTCCGAAGACATTCGCTGTTCCCCACAATAGTTTGCTCCCTGTTTCAGCCTGTTTCTTGCGGGCATAGGCAACTATTTCTTCGTAGGCTTCGATAGAAGCGAGCAGTTTCCCCTGGTAGTCGGAAATGATCCGGGAAGAGAGTTTTATGAAAGGAAAATTCTTTTTTCCCAGGTACCTCTGCATGGAACGCAGGCTGGAGGCGTATACCCGGGCTGTTTCCTAATGACCGCTTTCACGAAGCTCTCGGATTTTCCGTGAAAAATAGAAATAAAAACCGGCTTCGCGGGTTAACACGCCGTAAGTCCTGAATACGTCCTCTATTTCGTATTCCCGGGATTTCTTTTCTATCATTGAAATACACTTTAACAGTACTCTTGAGATACTTTCGCACCTGTGGTTGATCCTCCGAATCGACTCCGGGGTGTTTTCCCCGCCGTCGATAACCCTTCCTTTTACGGGATCAAACAGGGTATCCGGGATACTGAATCCTGTATAAACAACCTTTTTCCTTCGCTTGTGAAGAACCTGCACGACTAACGGGAATTTGCCGGACCGGTTGCTCCTTCCTTTTACCAATACTGTTTTAACTGTTGCCATAAGTTTTTTATTAGTTAGACATTTGACACTTCCTTGTTTCCTGGAAAGGAAGCATAAACTTATATGCATCAAATCGGAAAAAGACCAAAAAAGTTCAGTAACCAAGCGGGAAAATTGCACGAAAGACGGGAAGTCGGTTCCAAACCCGTCGGTAAGGAAACGGTACGTCTTGTATGTATAGGATTTTTTTCAACTTGCCAAACATGAAAAATGGAACAGGGTGAGATGGTAAAGCATGTCCCAATACATCCCCAAGTAAACCACGGGGATTAAGCATGGCAGATGGGATTTTTTCGTTGCACAAGACAAAAAAGGCGGCCCCACCTGCCGCCTGTAGATTGATAAAGAGAGAATTCCATCCTACGCGAGATGATCAAAGCCATATGGATCCAGCTTCCACATCCCCCGCCTGGTAGGTATAGGAGATGAACTCCTCAAGCGCCTCCTTCCATGTAAGATTGAAGGTTTTCATGATGGAGTGTAGCGTGCGGTTGCTGTCTTCATCCAAGCTATCCTCCCCGATTAGGTTCACATCTGCCTCCGGGTCCACATCAACAAACTCCTCGCGGCTCCAAAATACCACTACCGGGATGCTCAGGTTAATATCCCATGTTCCACGCTGGATCAATACCCCGGAGGGCTTGTAGAACGGGTCAAAGCCGTTTGTCTGCGGGTTCTTTTTAGAATTGTAGCCGTGATACAGGCGGAGTTTTAGGTCAAACTCCTTGCGGTCCTTCAGGAACCGGATAACTCCTTTTAATCCTACCGGGTTAGTGCCTCCCGTAATTTCCGCCTCGTTGTCATGTTTGGTCTTGTCCCAGGGCGTGGTATCCACATAGAGATAATCCACCAGTGCCTCCGGATCATTGTCGTCAGCTTCCGGTTTCCCGTCAAAGGTAGGTCTCACGTTCTCCGGGGTGAAGAAATGCTGGTGGATATTCTCCTGCCCGTTCTCCACGAACTGGCCGTTCATCAACTCTCCTTTGGAATTGTAGTAATAGATAAACATCAGGTAAACCGGGGCCGGGGTAAAGTTGTTTCCATTTTTATATTCGCCGTTTTTCTGAACGTAAAACTTGCCCTGGCTTCCTTCAGCAAGGGTCCATCCACTGCCGGCCTTCAGTTCATAAGTGATCTCCTGGACACGTTTCATATATCTGGCCGGGGATTCCGGATTTTGGTGGGGACCTCCGGCCTTCTGTATCTCGTTCCAGTCAGCGTGCAGGTGGCATTCAACGAGGCGGACGGTCATTTTTGCCGGGTCCTCATGCAGTTTGTTCTTCGTCTCGTCTTCTGGTATTACAGGATCCTTGCTGCAAGAGTTCAGTGACAGGACAAGGGACACTCCTACCAGAAGTGCCCACACGGTTTTACATGCAATTGTTCTCATTTTTCTTTTTATTTATTAGTGTTGATTATAGTTGTTATAAATTAAAAAATCCAGTTTACACCGCAACGCACATCACGTCCCATATCATGCGCATAGTAACGCGAGCGGTTGGTGTATTCCTTGTACTCACGGTTCAGGAGGTTGTCTGCCGACAGCATGAACCGGACCTGGCGTCCCCGTTTCACGGGAAGTTCAAGACCAGCGTCGAACCCGAGGAGATGGTACGCCGGGGGAGTATACGGGATAAGATCCGTGTCCGGATCAAACCGCCTCTGTTTTGCGGTGAAACGGTGCCTGATGTTCAGACGCAGCCTGAGATGCGATTTCGTCTCGTGTATCCACGCAAGTTCATGGCTGAAACGGAAGGAGGGAATATAAGGAAGATAATTACCCTTTGTCCGTTCGTTTGCCCGTATAAAGGAGACGACGGCATGGTAGTCCCATGAACCGCCCGGAGTGAAACGCAGGTCAAAGTCCATACCGCGGAAGAAAGCCGGGGTCTGCCTGTACTGGAAGACCGGGTATGCTCCCGAAATCACGGTGACTGTCTCTTTCTCCGGCCCGTCATAGATATAGCCGTCCACCCATTGCAGGTAACCGTCCAGACAGACGCTGAACATCCCGTCGCCGTAACGGAGGGAAGATATCCATTTGTAGCTTCTTTCCGAGTGCATCGCAGAGTCTCCCCTGACAAACATCCCAGACCCGAGCTCGTTCCCGTTGCTGTACAGTTCATACACGTGAGGGGCACGCCAAGCCAGACCGAAGTTGGAGGTGAGCCTCCAGCGTCTGGAAAGTTGATAGTGTCCTCCCAGGCTGTAGGACACGTTGTTAAACTTTCTTGTCCCGCCATAGGGGCTTCCCGTCCAGTCATAACCACTGGCACGGGTTTCCTGCATATCCAGGCGGAGGCCTGCTTCAACGCCTCCCCTGGCCAGGTGATATTTCCCGATTCCGTATATCCCTGCCTGTGTCTCCGTGTAGTTCGGGATAACGGGCACGAATCCGGTACCCGCGCGGCTGTGGTTCTCGATGAACATGACCTGACCTCCCGCCTCGACTTGCCAGGAGCGGTAATCCCGCTTCCAACGCAGAAGATGCTGGAATGAATTCAGGTGCAGGGAAACCGCCGGAATGTTAGAATCCAGCCGCCGGACACGGTTTTCCTGCCTATCGTCCTTCTGCCAGGTACTCTGCCAGTGAATACTTCCCCCCTTCTTCATGCCGAGCCGCATCCTGCCGAATGTGATCTGATGGGTGACCTCCTGGCAGGGAGCCCTGATACCACGGGAGAAGGGATCCGTGTGCAGGGGGCGACCAAGCCGGATACGTTCCGCCAGCAGGTCCTCGCTACCCATCTGAGCGCTGAGCATCACCCCTGTCCGGCTGTAGAAGCGGCTGTAGAAACCTTCCACTCTCAGACGTCCGCGGTCATAGCCCAGAGAGGCGGAAGCGTGATACTCTCTGGTTCCCGTGTTGTTCAGAAGATAGTGCGCAGTGGAACGGTCCCCGGAATTTGACCAGGTTCCCTGCAGACGCCAGGCGAAATCACCGGGAAAAGCACCTTCGAGCTGTCCGGTAGCCACGTAGCGACGCCCGTTACTTCCGTAAAGTGCGGAGATTCCCCCTTGAAGGGAGCGTTTTCTGAAAGGAAGCGGAGACTGCTCCATGACGATAATCCCTCCAAGGGCATCCGAACCGTATCTTACCGCATCGGAGCCCTTGATTACCGAAACAGAGGAGCTGCCGTTCATGTCCACTTCGGGAGCGTGGTCGGCCCCCCATTGCTGCCCGGTCTGGCGGGCACCGTTATGGATGATTAGTATCCGGTTCCCGTACATTCCTTGGATAACGGGTTTGGATACAGTGGTTCCCGTGCTGATGGAACTTACCCCGCTGACACGTTCGAGCAGGGTGGCAAGCGAGGTTCCCAGCGCGTTCCTGATCTCGGGAGATGAAAGGCGCCGGCTCACCACGTTGGGTGACACCCCGGCATGTTCACCGGTCACGACCACTTCCCCGAGTTTTTGTATGTCCAGGGAGAGACATACGGTATGTATGCTGCTTTCTTTGAATACCTCGTTCAAAGGCACACGCCGGGAACCGTAACCCAGGCACTGCACGAGGACCGTATCCATGAAACACGTTCCATGGCCGAAAACAATCATTCCACGGGGGGAGCTGACAAGTAACCGTTCCCCGGTCAGGATATAGGCCCCTTCAATGGGAAGCCCGCTTTCCTGGTCAATGACCAGCAGAGTATCGCGTGTGCCCGTCGATTGCCGGTCAGCCTGTACCCGTGCTTCCATGGGAGAAGGGAGGGTACATAGGCAGACAACAAGCAGGCACACATACTGGAGATATGCATGAAATGTCATACTTGAAAAAATATAAACGGGTTATAATCTGTTAAGACGGGACATGAAAAGCCCCTGCACGCAATCACAGTGATGGCATGCGAATCCCTCAAGGGAGTTATGACAAACACACAGGGGGTGCACGGAGGAAATGCGGGAAAAGAATGACGATGACATCTGTTTCCCCGGAGATAAGATACCTTACAGGCCTGCCAGTCGGAATATAATCGTATATAAAAATCCCTGCCTCGATAAACGGAGAGAGCGTAAAGAGACAGATGGTACAATTTTCAGGAGAATCGTGACGGGAGTGCCCCTGTTCGTTATGGGATACGCACGAATGTTCCCCGTGAACATGAAAAGCTTTCACGAGGAAAAAGGGCATCAATGTCAGCAACAACATACATGCTATGACAGCCCGCTGTCTCTGTCTTTTTTTCGTACGATCCATTAGTTTGCAAAATTAACGGTTTTAATCATCACTCGCAATACCTACAAATAATGATTTGCAAGCATAAACACCATGTATATTTGCTACGGATACCAGGACAGACCGTTTTGGTGCAAGGTGTAGCAATGAATAATATACTAAAAATCAATGATTTACATTTTTAGTAACAAGAATAGGTGCAAATTCTTTTTTGCACTTATTCTGTTACTTACACTTTTCTTGTTTTTCCGTTTACACAGAAAACTAAAAATCTCCTATTTTTTTCTTTTTCGGTCAAAATCCCTATATTTGTATCAGTTCTAAAAGTGAAGCAAAGCAATGCGCTGAAATTAGCACCGCTACCAAATCGCTACCAATTACCAGGCTTATCGTTCTTTACGCTTTATCAATCAGCCGATTAAAAGAAAATCTTAGTTTTTTATGAAAAAACGGCGTTTTATTTATATTTGCAGGGAGAAACAGATCAGGTCGATGGAAAACAGGAAAAGGCTTTGGATATTCAATCCGGATTGTGAGATGGCGATTGCCAATGGAAGTAAATACTATATGCCTCCGGCTAATGTGGTGACCATGGCTGAAGATTTGGCGGTTTTACCTGTATTTCTGGGAGAATCGGAAGATTGGGTCTTAGTCAGGAATTTACCGGATCCGGTATTTATGGCATCGGTTTATGAGCCTTTGCATTTGAAGGCCGGTTTTATTCAGGAGGCAGAAGCCGGGATTTTGGGAGAGGTGAAAGGGGAACCGTGGGGATGGAGTCCGAAAATGTGCCATTGGCTGGCCGAACGGGGGATGGGTGAGGAGTGGAAGACGGAACGAAAAGAGTGGTATAGCCGCAGGAAAGCCCGGGAAGGGTTGATTCGTTTGTTCGGTTTGATTCCTGATCTGGAAAAGGAAGTGATTCCGGAGACAGGTTATTCTATCGAAGAGATCGAACAGAAAATGAAAACCGGAAAATACCTGGTGAAAGCGCCCTGGTCTTCTTCGGGGAAAGGTATTCTGGTACTCGGAAAACCTATTGCTGTGAAAGAGAAAGAACGATTACACGGGATATTGAAACGGCAGGGGTATGTTATGTTGGAAAAAAAATTGAATAAGGTACTGGATTTTGCCATGGAGTTTTGTGCAGGAAGGCAAGGGGTGGAATTTATCGGATGGTCGGTATTTTCTACCGGCCTGAACGGTGAATATCGCGGGAATTATCTGGGAGCTCAAGCGTATATTGAGCAATTACTGGGAAGTAAATTAGGAGAAGAAAAGTTGCAGTCGCTGAAACAGGAATTGCCGGATATGATTGCCGGGATTTTGCCCGATTACCGGGGATATTTAGGGATAGATATGATGATTTATTCCGACTCTGCGGGAAAGTATAGAGTGCAACCTTGCCTGGAAATCAATCTGCGTTATAATATGGGAATAGTCGCCCTTATGTTGAGCCGGCGATATTTGGACGAACATGCGGAAGGAGAGTTCACGGTTCGTTATTATGCCAAAGCGGGGGAGGCCTGGCAGGAGCACAGGCATTTGCAACAGCTCTATCCGGCCGTATATAAAAATAACCGGATAAAATCCGGTTATTTAAATCTGACTCCAGTCAATGAAGCCACCCATTTTGTGGCATCCCTGATCTGTTATTGAATCTTGGTATCTTTCAGAATTACGTCGTGTGCTCCTCCTTCGACAATAGAAGTAGAGGATACCAAGGTGATTTTTGCTCTTTCCTGTAATTGAGGAATCGTAACGGAACCACAGCTACACATGGTCGATTTGATTTTGCCCAGGGTGATTTCCAGATTGTCTTTCATTTTTCCGGCGTATGGAACATAACTGTCGACCCCTTCTTCGAATTTCAGGGCAGCTTTACTGTTTCCTCCCATATCGTAGCGTTGCCAGTTTTGAGCACGGTTGGATCCTTCTCCCCAATATTCTTTCACATAGCTATTACCGATAGCCAGTTTTTTACTCGGACTCTCGTCGAAGCGGGCAAAGTAGCGTCCCATCATCAGGAAGTCGGCGCCCATGGCCAATGCTAAGGTCATGTGATAGTCATGTACAAGTCCTCCGTCGGAACAGATCGGAATATAAATACCGGTTTGTTCGAAATATTCCTGACGAGCCTGGCATACTTCGATCAGAGCAGTCGCCTGTCCCCGGCCGATCCCTTTTTGCTCACGAGTGATACAGATAGAACCACCGCCGATCCCTACTTTTACAAAATCGGCTCCGGCTTTCACCAGATATAAGAATCCTTCTTTATCCACCACATTACCACCGCCTACCTTGACTTCTTCGTTATACGTTTCTTTAATCCAGCGGATCGTTTCGTATTGCCATTCCGAAAAACCGTCGGAAGAATCTACTACCAGCACATCTACTCCGGCATCTACCAAAGCAGGTACCCGTTCTTTAAAGTCGCGGCTGTTAATTCCGGCTCCGACCATCAGTTTTTTATGGCTGTCGAGCAATTCATTGGGATTTTCTATATGATTGTCGTAGTCTTTGCGGAAGACAAAATATTGAAGTCTTTGATTGTCGTCTATAATCGGAAGGCAATTCAACTTATGATCCCAGATGATCGTATTGGCTTCACTTAAAGTCAGCCCCAACTTTCCTACAATCAGATTTTCGAAAGGAGTCATGAAATCAACTACCGGTTTATCTAACGGATCTGTTTTCAACCGATAATCCCGGCTTGTAATCATACCTAATAATTTTCCATTAGGGGTTCCGTCATCCGTAATGGCGACACTGGCGTGTCCGGTTTGTTCCTTTAAGCGAACAACATCCTGTAGGGTACAATCGGGACGTAAATTAGAATCACTCACTACAAATCCGGCTTTGAATTTCTTTACCCGCCTTACCATCTCGGCCTGACTTTCGATAGGTTGAGAACCGAAAATAAACGACAAACCTCCGTTACGGGCTAAGGCAATAGCCAGACCGTCGTCGGAGACTGCCTGCATCACTGCAGATACAAACGGAATGTTCAATTGTATTTTCGAGGTTTCCCCTTGACGGAATTTGACAACCGGCGTTTTCAAGGAAACATTGTCAGGAGTACACTCTTTGGTGGTGAGTGACGGAATTAACAGATATTCTCCAAATGTACGTGATACTTCTTTAATGTAATGAGCCATATGCTGTGGATTTTTAAAAATTGAGCGAAATTACTCAATTCCCGCTTAAATCCCAAGCCCGATCTGTTATTTTTTACTTAATTTTAGAGGTAGTCCTGGAATTTTTCGGACTTAGAATGAATCTTTCGATTTCAATATTTGATCGATGACCGGTGTGATATCCTGATTTTTGTGAATACGTAACGGTTTAACTCCGGCATCTTCAGCACATTTTACATCCTTTGAGCTATCCCCGATAAACCAGGATCGCTTCTTATCGATATGGAATTCTTCGATGGCCAGGTTGACCATATAAGGAGAAGGTTTCCGGCAAACACAGGTTTTTATGCTTTCATGGTGGGGACAATAATAGATCTTAGTCAGGGTCACTCCATGCTTTTCCAATTCGGCACACATCTTTTCGTGTACTTTGAACATATCTTCCCGGGTATATATCCCTTTAGCGATTCCTCCCTGATTGGTGATGACGATCAAAAGATAACCGGCTTTCTGAAGACGTTTCAAGCCTTCGATGACTCCCGGATTGAATACAAAGTCCTCCGGTTTGTATATATAATAATGTCCTTCGTCCGAATTGATCGTGCCGTCCCGGTCCAAAAATACGGCTTTATTCAAAGGTTGGGTCGATATTGAAGTAGTTGTTCTTTTCATATGGTTTAATACGTTCTTGGGATGATTATAGTTACTTGTCCGGGAATATTAATGCATGATTTTGAATATCAGCTCTTTCAGTAATTCTCCGTCCGAAATATTCGCATTACCTACCCCTTTGGATTTCATGTCGTATTCCCGCAGCAAGGAGATCGTGGTTGCACATTTCATGGCATTATAGATTTTACCTCCGTCGATATAGTCTTTCATAAAAAAAGGATGTACACCTAATAACCTGGCCATTTCCTGAGTATTGGGCGTCGTTTTTTTCTGATAGTGATAGGTCAGCAGGTTCAGGAAATACCTCAAAAGGGTGGTGATGGTCAATACCAGGGGATTGCTTTTCGGGTTTGCTTCAAAGTAGTTCACAATCTGATTGGCTTTTAGGAAATCCTTACGAATTATGGCACTCAGGAGCTCGAAACTATTGAAGTCTTTACTGATTCCTGTATGTTCCTCAACCAGAGATTCCTGTATTTCACCTCCCTGAGGTAAAAGCAGTACCAGCTTATCGATTTCATTCGCTACCCGGCTCAGATCGGTTCCCAAGCTTTCGGCCAGGATACCGGCTGCTTTAGTCGTGATTCCATATGATTTTTCTTTACAATAACCGATGATCCATTCCGGAATCTTGTTGTCATAAAGTTTGGCCGATTCGAAATAAATACAATGGGGAGTATTCCCGAGTTTTTTAAATACTCCCTTACGTTTGTCCGGTTTCTTATTTTTATACGCCAGGACCAGAATGGTCGAATTTTGGTAATGATCGATATAAGGTAATAGATTGTCGAAGTCCCGGATATTCTGAGCTTCCCGGACAATGACCACCTGTCGTTCGGACATCATTGGAAAACGGCGGGCGGTATCGGTGATCGTACTCATCGATACATCGTTCCCATATAAAACAGTTTGGTTAAATGCCTTTTCATCCTCGGTCAGCACGGTATTTTCGAGTAATGCAGTCAACCGGTCGATAAAAAAAGGTTCCTCACCGCATAGAAAATAGATGGGTTTATATTTCCGGGCCTTGATATCTTTCCTGATCTCTTCGAATGTCATCGTTTTACAATTTGTTAATGCGCCGATAATTGGGCTGAACAATCTATGCAAAGTTAGAAAAACTTTTTACCTTTTGGATTCTGACAGGATTTTTTGTACAATTTCCTCGATTTCGGCATCTTCGCCTTGCGGATCATAGGCTGCTTTCAGGTTATTTCCGAAGATTAAAGCGATCGATTGCCAGAAGTAGGCATTTACCGTCCCCCGGTATTCCCGGATGTGCGCGAAAGAAGTGTGGCTGGTTTCCCGGTAGATTAATCGGATCAAAATCCGTCCCTGGGTAATGCTGAGTTTCATCAGGGGGGCCTTGAACGTTTTCATCAGCTGGTTGTATTCTTCCTTGATGATCTTTTTGCGGTCGGCTTCCCGGGTGACGGCCGACAGTTTCTGTTCGAT
>ERZ838118.3725-NODE-3725-length-14187-cov-3.843051_pt1 | contig 14187 bp, 12 predicted proteins | sample MGYA00519863_ERZ838118 | MGnify/ENA primary metagenome ERZ838118 (study PRJEB31850, sample SAMEA3708827) | human gut metagenome | biome: human gut; feature: human-associated habitat; material: faeces | place: China | collected 2014 ...
CTCCGCCAAGAAAAAGCTCGATGATTCTTTGAAATCACCGGGCTTTTTCCATTTTTATCGGCTTTTTTACAGCAGCAGGTTGGTGATGCAGGCAAGCACGGCCAGGTGGACGGGATAAAACAGGTAGAAGCCCCACTTCTGCGCCTTGCTGCAGGCACCGCGCTGCCCGTTATAGAACCAGAGGAACACGAACGCCAGCGGCGCGGTGATCTCAAAGGCAAAGAGCACGGCCCCCACGAGGCACTGCCACTTGCGGTTTGTGCGGGTGAGATACAGCGCGCAGATGATAATGACGCCGATGCCGTCATAGTCTGTCTGGGCCAGATACGCCAGGAGGATACAGCCGCCTGCGCAGAGCAGCCCTTGCCAGGTCGCGGCACCCGCGGCCGTCTGAAAATGCCGGAGGGCGGCCATGGCCAGCACGCCCAGAGCCAGCGTCCAGTAGACATTCTGGTGGCCCCAGTAGAATGGGGAGTGGAAAAAGGCAAGGTCGAACGGCAGCTCGCTCACCAGCCCGAAGCCCAGAAGCTGCAAAAAGTAGCGTCTGACGTCGTGCGTGTGCAGGAAGCCCTCCACCAGCAGGAAACAGAAGATGGGGAACGCCAGCCGTCCGATGAGCCGCAGCACAAGATCCAGCGTGACAAGGGCGGAGGGGGCTGCTGTATAATAGGAATAGCGGCTTTCGATGCAGGAAGCGCCGATGTGGTCCAGCAGCATGGTGCCGCAGGCGATGTACTTGAGTGTCGTGCCGCTGAACCCGAAGCGGGTGGAGGGGCGGATGGTCTCGGTCATAGAGGATCCCTCTTTTCAAAAGATATGAGCAGCTGTGGAAACAAAAATAAAAAACGTTTCTGTAGAGGATACGGCGCTCCGGCCAAAAATCCTGCAATTCTCGGGCAAAATGCACCGGAATGGCGCAAAAATCGCACCAAAATGCTTGACAAAGGCCGGGCGGGATAGTACACTCAAAAAGAAAATTGAACTCCAACAAGAGCAAGATGAAAAAGATTCACAGAAGATTGGGCGTCTCCGAACGAGTGACGGGAAGGAGGCATTGAGGTATGACGCTGTTTTCTTATGAGATTTTTGATGCTGTGGCCCGCCAGGGCAGCTTTAACAAGGCGGCACAGCAGCTGCACCTGACCCCCTCGGCCATCAGCCATGCCATCGCGGTGATGGAGGCAGAGCTGGGCTTTACCTTATTTAATCGCGGGAAGAACGGCGTGACCATGACCAGCTACGGTGCCTCGCTGTATCCGTCCATCCGGGCGGTGCTCAACAGCGACGAGGCGCTGCAGCAGAGCATTGCCCGCCTCAACGGCCTGGAAAAGGGCAAGGTGAAGCTGGGCGCGTTCAACTCTGTCTGCGCCGGGATGCTGCCGGGCATCCTCAAGGGCTTCATGGCCCAGTACCCGCAGATCGAAGTGGAAGTATATCAGGGTACTTACGATGATGTCAAGGAGTGGCTGCGCACGGGCCAGATCGACCTGGCGTTCCTCTCCTCCACCTGCCGGGAGGAATTTACCCTCACTGAGCTGTTCAAGGAGCCGCTGCTCTGCATCACCCCCGGCGACTGGCCGGAGCCGCCAAACGGCGTGATGACCCCCGCCCTGATGGATGGCCAGAATTTCGTGGTGCAGTGGGACGCCACCGACGCCGAGATGCGCCAGTTCCTCAAAAAGTACGGCCTGAGCACCGAGCGCCGCTGCCATGTCATTGATGACCAGTCCAACATCGCCATGGTGGAGGCGGGCATGGGCATCTCCATCATGCCCCGGCTGCTGCTGCGCCAGTGCACCGCCAACATCAAAATTTACCCCATCGACCCGGAGGAAGACCGTGTGGTCGGCCTGGCCGTCCAGCGGCCCACCGCCATGGCCCCCGCCGTGGAGCAGATGTTCCACCACATCGTGGACTACTGCAAGCAGATGGAGCACTGAGAACAGAATACCACAAAACGGCCTGCATGGTAAAGTGCAGGTCTTTTTTTTGCAAATTATCCATTGTGTCTTGTGATAAAATACGGTATACTATCGCCAGAAAACAAAATATTCCACAGAGTTGGATCCGTCAGGAGGGAAAACAGACCCCATGAAACGACGTGATTTTTGTAAAGCGCTGGCCCTTTCGGCGGCGGCGCTGGCAGTGCCCAGGGCGGCGGCGGAAAACACGCAGGGCGCGGTGGGCCGGGCGGTGGCGGATGGCCGCTATTCCATGCGGTTCCGCAGTGAGCTGAGCCTGACCGACGTGCCCCATGACTACTATTATAGTGACAGCTTTTTTGCCCGCTCCTCCATGGAGTACGACCACAGCCTGGCCCTGGCCACCCTGGGGCTGGTGGGGGCCGCTTTCAACACGGCAGCCAGCGACGCCCGGTATTGGGCCAACGGGGAGGCGGGCCGGGAGGCCAACCTTGCCGACGCCTTTGCGACGCTGGGCTTTGCCGACCCCGTGTTCTACCACTACGACATCGACGTGGGGCAGGCCGGGGACTTTGTGGGCCACAGCCTGGCCCGGAAGACCATTACCCTGAACGGCCAGCGCGCCACCATTGTGGCCGTCATCCTGCGGGGCGGCGGCTACGGCGGCGAGTGGGTCAGCAACCTGCACACCGGTGTGGGGGCGGGCCACGCGGGCTTCGTCATCCCGGTGGCGGAGGTGCTGGCCGCCCTCAGGAATTATCTGGCCAGGGCGGCTGCCCAGCCGGGCGGGACGGGCACTGTCAAGCTCTGGGTGGGCGGCTACAGCCGGGGCGCGGCCGTCGCCAACCTGCTGGCGGCCCGCATCAACAAGGACCTGCCCGAGATCGACCGCAAAAACGTCTTCGTCTACACGTTCGCCACGCCGATGGCCCTGACCGCCGCCAGCTACCCGGACTATCAGCTGGACTACGACAACAACCACAACGCCGACGGTACCCTGAAAACCACCTGGGCCGCCAGCAACATCTATAACATCCTTTCCAGCGGCGACCTCGTCCCCCGGGTGCTGCCCGCCGAGTGGGGCTACCACCGGAACGGCAATGACCGCTTCCTGCCCTCCACCCAAAACGAGAAAGAGCTGGCCGACCTTGATGTCCGGGGCGCCAGCTTCAGCGAGGTGCCCCTGACCATCAGCGGGCTGGCCACCAAGGAGGACACCGACGGCGTTATGGAGCGGCTGGAAACATTCTTTGGCAGCAAGCAGCAGTTCCACGATAAGTACGAGGCCGTGCTGATGGACATGATCCAGTGCGCTTTCCTCCGCAACGAGGCCGAGTGCACCCAGGACTACATCCTGACCGACGAGGAAGTGGAGGCCCGCCTGCGGGGCCTGGGCAACATGCGGAACGTGGACGAGGCCAAGCTGGAAAAGAGCGTCCACAACGCCTCCGCCCTGAGCCGCCCCCTGCTGGAAAAGCTGGAGCAGAACGACGGCAACCTCACCCTGCGGGGCAAGACCTACCATGTGGAAGTGCCACAGCGGGTGAAGCAGGCCGTCATCCCGGTGCTGGCCGTGGGCCTGTACTACGGCATCGACAGCGGCACGGTGGCCGCCATGGCCCGGTACATCTTTATGTTCATGTCCATGAAGCCCGACTCCGCCGATGTGGTGGTGCGGGCGGCGTTCTGCCACCACTGCGAGGACTACATCAGCCTGATGGAGTACTATCCGCCTGCCGACCACGGCATGGAGGCGTACACGAGGGCTTGACCTCTTTGCCAAGGGCTCTCCCTTTGGGAGAGCTGGCGCGCCAGCGCCTGAGAGGGCAAGCCCGGCAAAATAAAACACGAAAGCACAGCGATACGATGTCTCTGACAAACAGGGCTTGTATCGCTGTGTTTTTTGCTTTTTGTCAGCATCCTTGCCCTCTCCGTCACGGCTTCGCCGTGCCACCTCTCCCAAAGTGAGAGGCTTTGGCATCCCGCAACGTTTCCGGGAGTCCCGGAAACGGATGAAATTCCAGAAACTCCCGTGAACTCAACCGATATAGTCATACTTATTTATCCGACCCGTGTCTGTTTCGCACGGGTTAGCAGACACAAATTTGTAACTTTTTGTTGGTGGAGTGCACAAACCTTGGGGGGATATATTGGGCAATCTCTACAAGAAATGGCTGATTTTGGATAAAAACGGACGCAAATTCCGTTTTTGTGTCCATTTGGACACTTGCATGGACAAGGCCAAATTTGGTAAAATAACACCAGTGAAAGGGCCGGGCGGCCAGGCGGAAAAATCAGCGCCCCGCCACCGAATGACACCTTTTGCATCCCGGGCTGTGTAGGATAGTACCAGCAGCCGGGAACACCCCGCGAAACTGAAAACTTTGGCAAACCTGGCGTGAGCCGGGGACGCAAAGCTTGGAGTCTTTTGTGCTGGCATTCCTCGGAGGGAAACGCCAGAAAAGCAGAAGATAGTTCGGCTGCATTCAACACCGCTGTGACAGGCGGGGTGCGGATGCGGCCTTTTTTGTTGCCAAGACATCGGGAATGGACACGACCCCGGACTCTATACCAAAGGAGGGCATGAAAAATGCGTAAAAATCTTGCAAAACACACGGCGAAAAAGCTTCCGCTGGCCAAACGGGTGCTTGCGTTGTGCTTCGCGCTGATTTTCGTGTGCAGCTGTCTGCTGCCCGCCTTTGCAAACGGTACGGGCGTGGAGCTTGACACGCCGGACACCGAAGTAGTGGAGGCCGCCGACCCCGGCACGGAGCCGGAACCCATGGATCTCTACGACGAGCCCGCGGCGCTGGATGACGACTTCGCCGTGGCGGACGAGCCCGCGGCGCTGGATGATGACTTCGCCGTGGCGGACGAGCCCGCGGCCATGGATGACGACTTCGCCGTGGCGGACGAGCCCGCGGCCATGGATGACAGCTTCGGCATGGGCGACGAGCCCGCGGCACAGGGCGATGAGGTGGAAAAACCCGTCGTGGATGACGAGCCCGCAGCCATGGACGATCAGGTGGAAAAACCCGTCGAGGGCGGCGAGCCCCCCGTGGCCGATGACACCCCTGCCGCAGAGGGCGCGACGAAGACCACCACCGACGCAAGCGGCAACATCGTCTATGAGTACGACACCAGCGGCACGACGTTCCCCGATGACGACGCGGCCGCGCTCCCCGATGGCGACCAGGTGCTGGATCAGATGGACGCGGCGTTCTCCATCCCCACCAACATCTACCACTTCTGGCTCAAGAAGATGAGCAGCTACGACCTCGCGGACATCGCCGACGCCGCCAAGACCGCTGAGATGACCGTGGAGCAGTATCTGGCCATGTACGGCACCGACAAGGGCTGCTACCACATCATGACCGCCGCCGACGGCGCAAACCTGAAAGACTATCAGTTCGCGGACCCCACCTCCAACGAGGACCCCGAGGGCAACAGCCGCACCTTTGCAGGCTGGTACTACACCGACGATCTGGGCGACGAGCAGAAGTTCGTGTTTGACGAGTTCCTGTACATTTCCGAGGGCACGACCGTGGAAGTCTACGCGAAGTGGACGGACGAGGAAGACGAAGAAGCCGAAGAAGCCGAGGAAGCCGAAGAAACCAAGAAAGATGACCCCGCAGCTGCTCAGAAAGCAAAGTTCAAACAGTGGTATCAGAACCTGGTGGACTGCACCAGCGAGTATACGCTGAAATCTCTTGCCGAAGAGTATTTTGCAACAGAGGGTTTCTATACCTATCTTGGTTCTCTGCCCGATGAAGAGCAGGAAGCGCTTTGGGATAAGCTGGAGCCTGTGAATCAGCCGAAAGACGATACCGCAGAGTATGAGACCGCAGAGTATGAGGAAGAAACTCAGGACGACGGTATTGTACTGCTGAGCATTACTGCACCGAATAGCGCGTATCAAATCCATGTGGGCAAGAAGCTTGTGCTTACATGCGATTGGGACGGCTCGAACCATCGGAATTACACAGTAGAGCACAAGTGGACGTCGAGTAATACGTGGGTTGCGACAGTCGAAAGTGGTGTTCATTACCAGACTGAAAAGGCGACTGTAACAGGTGTGCGTGTTGGACAAACAACAATCACACACACGGCAAGAGGCTATTATGTCGATGGCGACGGACGCAAACATTATGATACAACGCATACGGACACCTATACGATTTATGTTGTGTCAAATAATGTGAAGCTTGCTGATGATGATGCTGCGATATACTTCCTGAAATTTCCCACAGGCGGAAACAAGATGTCAAATGATCCGAAAGATTGGCTGCCCGGTCAAGAGCAGAGTAGTATGTTGGGCAGGATTAATGTAGAAGCACATGGTGATTACCCGGCAGCAGTCTGGTCACAGAGCGACGGAAAGAATCTTGTTACCACCAGAAACCAGAAAGTAACGGATTATATTACAGGTTCGAATGACGCTGATTTGGAATGGGATGCAACCAACGGATATTTTGTTGTAGAAAGTGGTAGCGATCGGTTTGACTACATTTGGACGCAGGCCAGCACACAGGGCGCCTACCAAGGAATGCTGACGGACAAGAACGATGTAATAGCAATTCATCTGACGCCCTATAAGATTTCCCGAGATAATGGCGGCACATATCCCTACCATATCGACTGTGAGCTAACAATTGTCAACAAGAAGACGTACGATGCAAAGTTCTATGAAAGCGACCCGGATACGGTCGATGAGTGGAATTTGGTGGACGATGGAACATACAAGCAGGACAAAAATGTTCCGTTGACTACAAAGCGAACCATCGGCGCTGAAAAAGTTGGAAAAGATGGTATAACCTACAAATTGGTCGGCTGGTATCTTGAGGATCAGACGAGTGGAGAATACGATGCGGACAATAGTAAGCTTCTGACAAGTTCCGAGTGGGATCAGGGTTATGAACCAAAGGGAGATGTCCTTAAAGATGGCGTTGTCAAGTTCTACGCTCTCTGGGTGGCGAAAACACAGGACATCACCATCAAAAAGCAAGTCACCGGCTTGTTGGGTGACCGAGACGCAGGGTTTAACTTTACGGTTACTTTGAGCCCGGCATCTACCAATGTCACAGTAACCAAGCATTTCCGCGAGGGAAATGAGGAACCTGTATCTAGTCTCAACGACTTCATTCTCCGTCATAATGACTACATCACCATCGAAAAAGTCCCGGTTGGTACAGTCATTACAATCAAAGAAAATGGCGTCGATTCTACCAAGTATGAGGTCAGTGCAACGGGCGCTACTACAAGCGGCACAGCACAATTCACCTATACGGTAGTGGAGGCAAGCACAAGTTCTTTGAATGAAACTGAAACGGGCATTGCGCTTATGAGCGCCGACGGTGAAACGGTGGCAAACAATGAGATTGTTGTGACCAACGATTGCACCATTGAGCCCGACATGGGTGTCCTCCTCGACACCCTCCCTTACATCCTGATCCTCGTGGTCGTCGTGGGCGGCGGCGTGCTGCTCTTCCTCCGGAAACGGAAGAACGACGACGATGAATAAGCCAACTTCCAAGCCAAATAAAATCACGAAAGGAGGTGGATGGATGGCAAAAGAAAAAGCCAAAGGAGGCCCGCAGCCCGCACAGCGCCTGCCCGGCGCGGAGGATGCCTGCATCAGCCAGGAGCAGCTGGAGATCGTGGAATGGTACCGCAAGGTGAAGTTCCGCAAGAACCTGCTCGGCGGCGTGGATGAAGTGCAGATGTGGAAGAAGCTGGAGGAGCTCTACGGCCTGTACGAAAACGCCATCCGGGCCGAGAGAGCAAGGTATAACGCCCTGCTGGAAGCCCATACACCTCCCGGAGAGAACCTTGAGGAGGGATGTTGATGGCGAAAGCCGCAAAAACACTCCCTCCGCAAGACCCGCTCACGGCAGGGCGCAGAGCCCTGCACAAGCGGCGCAACGCCGCACAGGACCGCCGGGACGCGCTTGGTTTACTGGGCCGGGTGGTGGTGCTGGCGGCAGCCGCGTGGGTGCTGTTCACGCAGGTGTTCCTGCTGACACAGGCCTCCGGCAACAGCATGTTCCCCGCCGTCAAGGACGGCGACCTGCTGATCGGCTACCGGCTGCAGGGCACTTACGCCAAGAACGACGTGGTGCTCTATGAGCAGGACGGCAAGCTCCGGGTGGGCCGTGTCCTGGGCCGCGAGAACGACCTCATCGCACTGGACGATTCGGGAACGCTGATCGTCAACGGCTCGGCCCAGAGCGGCGAGATCCTTTACCCCACCTACGCGAAAGACACCCTCGAGTACCCCTACACCGTCCCCGCGGACAGCGTCTTCATCCTGGGGGACTACCGCACGCAATCCGAGGACAGCCGGGATTTTGGCCCGGTGGCCCTCACCGACGTCAAAGCAAAGGTGATCACCCTGCTGCGGCGGCGGAGCTTGTAAGTTATTGAAAACATTGATATAATTAGGAGGAATCCACATGAAACTCAAGAAATTGTTTGCTGGTGTCGTAGCTGCGGCGATGATCGCCACCATGTCTTTCCCCGCTTTTGCTACCAATATTGGCGGCGATGTTAAAGTTGGTCAGGGTGCTCCTGGCGATGTTTTGACGATTGCAAAAACTTACACTGTGAACGGTGGCAGCTTTGATAGTGACAATGTTAATTTGCAGCTGGTTGCATTTGCTGACAATGGCTATGTACAAGTGACGGATTCGACCATTACGGATGCAGCGGCTGAGCAGCTGCTCCCCACTTTTACGGCTAATTCCAGTGCAACAAGTCAGAATGCCGCTATCTCGATGCAGCTTCCTGCATACACCAAGGTCGGTCTTTATACTTACCAGGTGAAAGAAGTTGACGGCGGGACGCTGGGCATGACCTATGACAATACGACCTATACCCTGCAGGTTCGTGTTGCCAACAAGATGGTTGAAGGCAAAATTGACCCGAACGGTGACAAAGTTTGCTATGTCACTATGAAAGCAGACGGTGTTAAGGAAAGTTCTGTTAAGAACACTTACAATGCCAGCAATCTGACGATCAGCAAAAACGTTGAAGGCAACATGGGTGACCGTGATAAGGAGTTTGATTTTAAAGTGACTCTCAAAGTGCCCGCGGGTAAGACTCTGCGTAGCACCATTAACGTTCCTGAGGGTTCTGCCATCACTTGGACTGATGAGGTTGGTACTGTGACATTCAAGCTGAGCCATGGCGAGTCTTTCACTCTTATGAACCTGCCGTACGACATTGAGTACACGGTTGACGAGATGAACGGAACTACTGCACTGAATAATGGTGAGAAGATTAACGGCACTTATCAGGTTTCTTATGACGGTAAAAAGGCTGGTACCATTGGTACTGGTGAGGGCAAGATTGCTCCGACCGAGGGTGTGATTAGCACCGAAGTTACCAATACTTGGGGCGACGACACCATTGATACCGGCGTCATCCTCGACAATGCTCCTTACATCCTGATGCTGGCCGTTGTGGCTGGTGGTGCTATGATGCTGGTCATCAAGAAGCGCCGCGAGGAAGAGTAATTGAACACTCTCTCCGCAAACACAACCTCTCAGTCTCGCATCCGCTCGCCAGCTCCCCTGAAAAGGGGAGCCATTGACAAAGAGATTTCGTTTCGCAGTAACACACGATGTTGCGATAAAACTTCACCGCTGCAAAGCCTCCCCTTATCAGGGGAGGTGGCATCGAGCGAAGCGAAGATGTCGGAGAGGTTTTAACCTGACTCGCAATTCTCTGAACAAGAACCAACATCGCAAGCTGACTGGAGGTGGGCTGTATCACTTGGCAACGTGTAGCGCTGCGGACAGCCGACTTCCTGATCAGCGCGGTGGTGGTGCTGTTCCTCCTCACGGCGGGCGCTTACTCCGCTTACGCGCTGTGGGATAACAACCAGGTCTATGCCGCCGTGGATAACGTGCAGGGCGAGCTGCTGCAGTTCAAGCCTGCCGCCGATGGCGAGAACGGCGCCTCCTTTGAGGAGCTGCTGGCCATCAACTCGGACGTGAAAGCCTGGCTCACCTTGGACAACACCGCCATTGATTACCCTGTGGTGCAGGGCGAGAACAATTTCAGCTACATCAACACCGATGTCTACGGCGACTTCGCGCTGGCCGGCAGCATCTTCCTGGATTCCGATTGTGATGGCAGCTTCCACGATCCGTATTCGCTGCTGTACGGCCACCACATGGAAAACAGCAAGATGTTTGGAGATCTTGACCTGTACAAGGACGAGGCGTTCTTCAACGAGAACACCACCGGCACGCTGGTCCTGCCCGACCGCACCTACCACTTACAAATTTTCGCCTGTCTGCTGGTGCCCGCGTCCGAGGATGCCATCTTCGACGTGAACCAGTGGGACGCAAACCTGAACGGTCTGCTCGATTTCGCACAGGAGAACGCGCTGTACCTGCACTCTGACACGCTGGACACCGTCCGGGCGCGGGAGGGGGCACAGGTGCTGGCCATGTCCACCTGTTCCACTGAGTTTACCGATGCAAGAACCATTCTTCTGGCGTGGATGACAACGCCGGAGCAGTAAAGGAGGGGATGAAATGAAGATCCGAAAATTCGCGGCGGCGCTGCTGGCGCTGGTGCTTTGCCTGAGCCTGAGCCTGCCCGCGGCCTTTGCGGCAACGGAACAGCGCGTGGAGCTGAAAAACCTGACGGTCAACGTCAAGTGCACGGGCAATGCCATCCCCGACGAGCAGCTCACCATCCGCCTGACCCCCCGCAAAAAAGCCCCCATGCCCGGCGATGCCGCCGCACTGGAAGCGTTCGTCAACACGGCGGACTGTACCCGTTCCAACGGTTATATGACCACCGCCACATTCCCGGAGACATTCGTCTTCACGGCCCCCGGTACCTATGAGTACGAGGTGGCCCAGCGGAAAGGCGGCTCCCTCAACGGCACTTACGACACCCGCACCATGGTGCTCCGTGTCACCGTGAGCTGGAGCGGCGACACGCTGGTGGCCGTGGCCAAGGTCTATGAGGCCGGCCAGTCCTCCAATGACAAGGAAGACAGCATCCTGTTTAACAACACGTTCAACAACTCCGCCCCGGACGACCCGTACGATCCGCCGTACAATCCGCCGTATATCCCGGATATCCCCTACACCCCGGACCCGAAGCCCACGCCTGTGGTGCCTACCCCGGAGACCCCGGTGAACCCGCCGGTCCTGGACGCGCGGCCGGATACCACCCCCACGGTGCCCGCGGTGCCCGTCGCGGAAACGCCCGTCAATCCTCCGGTGGCTGACGCGCGTGCCCCCAAGCTGATCCAGACCGGACAGCTCAACTGGCCCGTGCCGGTTTTGGCAGGGCTGGGCACCCTGTTCCTGGCGGCTGGCGTGATCCTCCTCACCAAGAAGAAAGAGGATGACAATGCGTAAAGCATCCCCGGGCGTCCTCTGTGTCCTGCTGGGAGTCGTCTTGCTGCTGGCGGCGCTGGGCCTCTACGGCTACAACCGCTGGGAGGACGCTCAGGCCGGCGCGGAAGCCCAGACCGTCGTACAGGATCTACAGGAAAAAGTCGTTGAACAAACGCAGAGCGCGGCCTCGGCTCCCGCCATCGACTACAGCTCCCTTGACCCGGAGCTGCCCGTGGTGGAGCTGGACGGCTACGAATATGTGGGCACTGTCTCCATCCCCGCCATTGGCATCGATCTGCCGGTGATGAGCGAGTGGAGCTACCCCAAACTCAAAATTTCCCCCTGCCGCCAGTTCGGCTCCTCCCGCACCGATGATCTCGTCATCGCGGCGCACAACTACGAGTCGCATTTCGGCAAGATCGGCACCCTCGCCCTGGGCGATGAGGTCCGTTTCACCGACATGGACGGCATCGAGAACCACTACACGGTTTCTGCCATTGAAGTCCACGACCCCACCGATGTGGAGGCCGTGGAGCACAGCGGCCACGATCTGGTGCTGTACACCTGCACCTACGGTGGCAAGACCCGCATCGTCGTCTTCTGTGACAGAAGCGCTTGAAGACATTCCCGGATTCCATTCCCGCACCCCCGCACCGGAGACGCCCGGTGTGGGGGATTTGTTTTTGTGGGGACGAAACCTCTCCGACATCTTCGCTTCGCTCGATGCCACCTCCCCTAGTAGGGGAGGCTTTGGCAGGCGGTGCGGGCCAAACCTCTCCGTCACGCCTGCGGCGTGCCACCTCCCCTGATAAGGGGAGGCTTTGCGGCGGTGAAGTTTTATCGCAACACCGTGTGTTACTGCGAAACGAAATCTCTTTGTCAATGGCTCCCCTTTTCAGGGGAGCTGTCGAGCGGATGCGAGACTGAGAGGTTCATATTGCACCCCCTCCCCACATATACTGTACGGACACAACCAAATGGGTGGGAGGGAACGGTATATGTTTGTGGTAACGCTGAAAAAGGCCGGGCTCAAAAGGGTGGGCATCGGCGTGCTATGCTGTGCGCTGGTGGTGTTCAGCGCGATGCTGGGGCGGTACATCAGCGGGCGGAGCGTCATGGCGGCCGCCGCGGCCAGCGGCAACAAGATCGAGAGCGCCCAGGACATCCAGACCTGGTTCACCGGCTATGGGCTGGACGTGGACGCGGCCACCATCGCCGCCGATAAGGTCAAGATCCCCCGCAGGTGGGACGACAGCTTTTCGGCCTTCAACGGGGTGGTGCAGCAGAGCGGCATGGACCTGACCCGCTACAAGGGCAAGACCGTGGAAAAATGGACGGCCCTGCTGCCCGCCGTGAGCAAGGGTGACACCATGAGCTATGGCGTGCTGCTGGTGTACAAGAAAAAGGCCATCGGGGCCTACCTGCTGGAGAAGCCCTCCGGCGTCGTCACCGGCCTGAAAGACGCCCAGACCGCTATGGCCATGCAGGAGGCCACGGAAGTCTCGGGGGAAGATTTCAGCGGCGATTGGGGCGAGCGCCATGACGAGGAGCTCGGCGCCTCCGGGCAGGCCATGGAGACCTCGGGCGAGGATTTCAGCGGGGACTGGGGCGAGCGCCATGACGAGGAGCTGAACGCCGCCGGGCAGAGCCAGCAGACCTCCGGCGAACCCGAAACGCCTCTGCCGGAAGCGGCCCGCTATACGGACCTCCCGCTGGACGCCGAGGGGTACCCTGTCGAGTGAGTGGAAAAGTGAACAAAAGTCTTTCCCAAAAGCAGAAAATTGTGCAATGATGGTACTTTTGAGGCAAGATTATGTTCAATTATACCAAAATTTTCGCGGAAAAATCGGCAATATGAAAGGGTGAAAAAAGAACGACTAAGGTTTATAATAAGAATAGTAACATCCCGCAATAAACCAGGGTTTTTATTGCAGACGGGGCCGCGCGGCTGGCCCGTTCCGTGGATGGATAAGTAAGGAGAAAATGATTATGAAAGAATTCCAGTATACCGTTAAGGATGCATGCGGCATCCACGCACGCCCCGCCGGCCTGCTCGTGAAGCTGGTCAAGGGTTACGCAAGCACCGCCACCCTTGAAAAGGGCGGCAAGACCTGCGACCTGCGCAAGCTGATGGCTCTGATGGGCATGGGCGTCAAGCAGGGCGATACCGTCACCGTCAAGGTGGAGGGCGACGATGAGGCCGCTGCCGCAGAGGCGATCCAGAAGTTCCTGAGCGAGAACGTCTGATCGCGTGTAATGTCGTGATGAGAAGCCCTCGCGGGAGACTGCGGGGGCTTTTTCGTTCCCAGACGCAAGAGATTTGAGTGATAAGGAGAAATGAACGATGCAGGTGGGTACCGGTAAAAGCATTCTGAACGGCATTGCCATTGGCAAGCTGAAACTCTACAAGAAAAAGAATACGGCCATCTCGGCGGCCGAAGTGGCCGACACCGCCGCGGAGGTCGAGCGTTTTGAGGACGCCCGGGCCAAGGCTATCGACCAGCAGACCGCCCTGTACGAGAAAGCCCTTGCCGAGGCAGGCGAGGACATCGCCGAAGTGTTCAACATCCACGCCATGATGCTGGATGATGACGACTTCGTGGACGCCATCAAGGAGATCATCAACGGCCAGCGCCGCTGCGCCGAGTATGCCGTCAAGACGGCAGGCGACAACCAGGCCGCCGTGTTTGCCGCCATGGACGACCCCTATCTGCAGGCCCGCAGCGCCGATGTCATCGACATTGCGCAGGCCATGCTGGACATTTTGCAGGGGGTGGACAACGCCAGCCTGCAGGGCACCGAGCCCAGTATCCTTGTGGCGGACGACCTGGCTCCCTCGGAGACGGTCCGGATGGACAAGAGCCTGCTGCTGGGCTTCATCACCCGGGAGGGCAGCTCCAACA
>ERZ838118.3728-NODE-3728-length-14171-cov-5.275786_pt1 | contig 14171 bp, 17 predicted proteins | sample MGYA00519863_ERZ838118 | MGnify/ENA primary metagenome ERZ838118 (study PRJEB31850, sample SAMEA3708827) | human gut metagenome | biome: human gut; feature: human-associated habitat; material: faeces | place: China | collected 2014 ...
ATATCACCAGCAGACTTGAAGCATTCAGCCTGAATACTGTAGTGTCCGGATTTATGGAATACACAAACAAGCTGATCGCTATCGCAAAGCAGAACGACGGCGCTGTTGACAAAGAAACCATCGAGACAGTTACCATTCTTCTTGCGCCATTTGTTCCTCATATTGCAGAGGAGATCTGGGAGAAGTTTGGTCATGAGGATTCCATTTTCCATGCACAGTGGCCGGCTCACGATGAGGAGCTTATGAAGGATGATGAGATCGAGGTTCCGGTTCAGATCAACGGCAAGACCAAGGCTGTTATCAGTATTCCGGCAGAAATCTCCAAAGAAGATGCGATTGCCGAAGGAAAGAAGGCAGTTGCAGATAAGATTTCCGGAAATATCATCAAAGAGATTTACGTACCAAAGAAGATCATCAATATCGTAGTAAAGTAATAAGATAAATCAAAAACACCCGAAGCAGGGCGGAAGATATTTCTGCCTTTGCCAGGGTGTTTTTTATATGGATAAACATCGTGAAGTAAGTATGCACAAAAATAACTAATGTTATTTAGAATAAATGCCAATAATATTTAGGCATTTTAATAGATTTGCCTAAACGAAAAATAAAGTGTTTAATATATTGATTTTCGCGTATTTAAGCCATTCTTTAAATTTGAAATCTGATATAACATGTTATAAATTCACATAACTTGACACCAAAATGGTGTAAAAATGGTGTCAAAATATTAAAAAATGGCGTAGAAAAAATCCTACATATACGATGGAACCTTTTCAGCAAATAACCCATCTGTCGTAGTATATGAGAGACGAATTTCAAGGCTCATGATAAGTCGAGACTGTAGCGTACAGTTTGTGGACAAGTCATGAGCCTTTTTTTACTTTTTATTTTGAAATGGCCTTGTATTTTGCCCTGCAAGACGTTTTATGCTAAAAGCCAGAGAAGTTTACATGAATAATCCCAGGAACGATTCTAGGGCATATACAGACGAATAGAGCTAGTATTATGATGGATCGGAGAGATGAGTGAGAAGTAATGCAATACAATAAAAAAGGCACATTCCAGAATAGCGGATGTGCCTTCAGTGTGATTTTATAGCCAAACCTTTTTACTTGCTGTTTGTTTGATGTTAGTAATGACGAAGCCATTCCTATTGTTGGCCTTCTTGAGATATATTTTGTATGTTCCCATATGGCCATAATTCTTTTTCGCCCAATCATCGTACTCATAAATACTGTAAGTTACTTCGTATCTATTTGAACTGGTTCGGATGATCTTTTTAACGAATCCTTTTGGTGCAACTTCGCCCCAGTTACCACCCGTATAAACAATTTTACCATTCTTATTACAAAGCAGATAAGAAGGATTTCTAGGAATGCCATATTTTGTAAATTTCGTAAATTTTACGGTAGAGGTATTGAAGTAAAGCTTCAGTTGTGGCTGGATTTTTTTCTTTACGTAAGAAATATTTTTCTCCCACAATTTATAATTTTTCATAGTAACCATGGTTGTCCGGGCATAATCGTCAAACTTGAAATATTGATTCTTACCGCAGCAGTAACCGAAATAGCTATCAAAACCTCTTAACAGTTTAGTGACAGATTTACTGTATGTTTTTGTTACGTCCCTCTTGGTGGCTGCCGATGCTGAGAGCGGAAGAGAAAAGATCATAATAGCAGCCAGAAAAATGATAAGAGAACTTTTGAACTTCTTTTTCATTGGTGTTTCCTCCTTCAATGCTTGATATCATAAGAATACTGCAAATAATAAAGAAGTACAAGGTAAAGATAATTCTCTGTGATCCCCCAGTTTTTCTAATACATGGCAATACCTCAGATGTTACCCAGTGTTTGAAACGTTTTGCGGATTCAAGTTTACTGCTGAGGATGAGAGAGTAGAGACCGGATTCGTTAATGATAGTCATTTTCTGGATTCCGTTAGGTGTTTCCATTTCGGCAACACCTTTATCTTCTACTTCAACTCTTTTCGATACTGCACTTCTAGGTTCTGCATATCCCAACGCCACAGCCACATCTTTTCCCACAAACCATGGCTCTCCATCAATCTCAATGCAGCGCAGATTTCCAAATTCTGGATGATTGAAGGTCTCACACTGAGAAGTGGAAGAGGAAGGAGAAGCCGTAGTTGTGGTTGGTGTAATTGGAGTAAATTCATAAAACCATTACCCTGATTCAGGGGACAGGTTAGAAATTAAAAGTCGTGTTTCCCGACCTTTGAAATTGCAACGTAGAAATAGGTGTTGTTATTTTAACAATACTTATTGATCTGCACCGTCGATTTGACGGGTCAGCTTTTTTATACATTATAGCATACTTATACATCTTTCCCGAACACTTCACACATCATCTTCACTCCAAGACAGAAACCATTTCTGAAATTCTGCTCCAATTCGTCTGCCAAAAGGTTAAGGTTCTCGTCCATGACCTGATCCAAGGCAGCAGCCTGAGCGTCTGTGAGCTGTTCTTTAAGAGCATGATAACCATGTAAAGCCTGATCTTTATGTATACGGTACTTGTCCAGAGCGTCCAGTGTGGCTGCACTTACATGTGAGTTGTAAAGCTGATCTATAATATCCATGATTTTGTATTCCTCTCTGATACGATTGTTTCTATCTAGTGACAATAATATCATGTTTTCCGGATATACTCAATACAAAAGTTACTAATTAGTCACAGGAGTATATCTTATGCAGTGGATTTTACAGGACGTTCCAATAGGTAGAAATATCCAGAACATACGGATGAAAAAGAATATGACACAGGCTGAAGTCGTAGGTCAGTTACAGTTGATGGGAAGCAGTATGTCCAGAAGTACACTTGCTAATATTGAATCGGGCAGAAGAAACATAAAAGCCAGTGATCTTAAAGCATTGCAGAAATTATTTGCTGTAGACTATGAGGAATTTTTTGAGGATTAAGAGCTTTTGTAGTCAAGAATATTTTTGACATTTACGCAAATGCGTGTTAATATAATCATAGAAAAAGGGTGTTACCGATAGACGGTTAGTCCCAGTATATGTTAGTTAATCAAAGATAGTCGCTTCAGTTTACCAGACGTGGGCGGCTATTTTTGTGTTTTATTATTATCCTTACCGAATGTGTATCCGATACTAAAGCAGGTTAAGCCGAAGCTCACTACTGCAATAAAATCTACAATACTCATTGGCTTAGCCCTCCTTTCCAGTGGATTCCCTTTCGGGTTTCTATGTAATCAGAGGGTCACAGTCCCTCTGTTGAAGGACTAACCGCCTACCGTTATGGCAGCACCCATGTTGTGATTATAGCAGTTGTGGTATGTGGATGCAATAAGAAAATGACTAGAATAGTTTGATTACAACAGAACAGTATTTGAATACAAATGCAGAGGTATATATTTATCGTAAATATACATCTCTGCATTATTTTTATTTTGCCAGAAAATTACTCTGTATTTCCATAGGCATATGATAAGCCTGTCCTCGCTTGGTCAGACTGTATAATTTAAAGCTCATGAGTTCCGGGGTGGAATTCAGCGTGTTGCATAAACTGAAATAATCCAGATCTTCATTGTGTGCCATATCTGCAATATCCGCGTCAGATAAGAGAAGATCTGCAGCAAACAGGTTCGCCTGGTATTCGGTGTTATCCTGCATATTATAAAGTGTATCGTCTTTCATCGGAGCCATTTTTAACTGAGTTCTATGGAGAATGATATGTCCCAGTTCATGCGCTGCCACGATCTGCTTTTCTTCCTCAGAAAGAAAGCTGCTGATCTGGACATAGATGGTCTTACAGCTCATAAAGCAAAATCCTTTTAGTTTTTGAAAGCTGGAAGTTTCTCCGACAATAATATGCATGTCGTCCATGATCTTAAATGGATCCCTGGTCTTATATTTTCTGATCAGTTTCTGTGTTTCATCGTATATATATCCGTTTTTCAATTTTGATCACCTCAAAAGAATTGTTCTCTCAGAAAAGAGAGTGCGTAAAAGTTTTCGGTAAAGCACTAATCTTCCTTGAGATACTTTTTTGGTGTGTACTTTTTTGCGCGCTTTTTTGAATCCAGGTAAAGAGTCTGGATCTCATCCATGAATGCTGTTTTGTCCTCATCGGATAATCCACCACCGGCGAACATGGCAGCTGTCTGAGCAATGATCTGTTGAGCCTGATTGGCACCACGACTTCCAAACTGTTCAGCTGCCTGTGTAATGAATGCTTCGTTTTCTGTCATTAAGTATGTAAGATCACAGTTTAGGACATCTGCCAGTTTTTGATAGATGGCATGTTGTTTTGGATAGCGACCTTCAATTTCCCATCCGCGGATTGTTCTGAGTGAAACACCAACAGCCTGAGCAAGCTGTGTCTGGTTCAGTCCTTTTTCCTTTCGTAACGTTTTTACTTTCTCTCCGAATGTCATAACGATACCTCTTTCTATTAGCTTATTTCAAAGATAGTTGAATTTGATTAATTGCCTTATTTTTGATGAAACAGGCAAATTATTACCTAAAATATTAAATTACCTCTTGACAATAGGTTACTTGTTGCCTATAATGTGAATCACAAAAGAGAGGTAATTACTTGCCTATAATATATATGATATTGCTCATAAAGTCAATAGAATTATAGATTAAATTGCCTATTTTCGAACGTGATTTAGGATTGCATTATCAAGAAATATCATAAATGCAGATGTCTGATCGGAAAAACAGGCAAGTTGATGGGAGGTGTTTGAATAGATGGAAAACAAATCATATATCTGTATTGATCTTAAATCATTTTATGCATCGGCGGAATGCGCTGAACGTGGTCTGGATCCTTTTTGCACGAATCTCGTTGTTGCAGATCCGGAGCGGTCAAAAAGTACCATATGTTTGGCAATCACACCGGCGATGAAACAGGCAGGGGTAAAAAATCGCTGCAGAATCCATGAGATTCCACCAGATATACCATATATAGTGGCAAAACCACGGATGCATCTATATCTGGAATACTCCGCAAAGATCTATGGGATCTATCTTAGATATATCGCACCGGAAGATATTCACGTATATTCAGTGGATGAATGTTTTCTGGATGTTACGGATTATCTGAAGCTTTATCATATGACGGCAGAGGAAATGGCTGCAGCGCTGATGGGAGCAGTAAAGAAAGAGACCGGGATCACGGCAACTGCCGGGATAGGATCGAATCTGTATCTGGCTAAGATTGCCATGGATATCATAGCAAAACATACAAAGCAGTGTATTGGAACGCTGACGGAGAGCAGTTACCGGAAAATGTTGTGGTCACATAAACCACTGTCTGATTTCTGGCAGATCGGGCGGAAGACCGAGCGGAAACTGGCACAGTATGGGATGTATACCATGGGTGATATTGCCAAAATGTCATTGAGTTCGGAAGACTGGCTGTATCGGTTATTTGGGATTGATGCGGAATTGCTGATCGACCATGCCTGGGGAGTGGAGCCATGCCGGATGCAAGATATCAAAAATTATCAGCCAACAGATCACAGCCTGTCAAACGGGCAGGTACTTATGAGAAATTATGCTTTTGAGGAAGCGCTAGTTGTGGTAAAGGAAATGGCAGATATGCTGTCACTGGATTTGATGGATAAAGGGCTGGTTACGGATTCTATTACGTTGCGGATCTCTTATGATCACCGCTTCGGGATTTCTGATACTGGTGGGACTGTGAACCTGAAAAAGCAGAGCAATAACAGTGGTCTGATCATTCAGAATGTGGAGCAGTTATATCGGGCAACCACAGATATTTATACCGGGATCCGGCGGATCAATATTACAGCAAATCGTGTCTATCCGGAAAGCTGCCTGCAGTATGATCTGTTTACGGATCCGGTGAAAGCAGAAAAAGAACAGGATATCCAGCAAATGGTATTGGCGATAAAAAAACGGTTTGGAAAAAATGCGATTTTGCGCGGGGTAAACCTGCTTCCCTGTGCAACTACGATAACGAGAAACCAGCAGATTGGCGGACATCATGCTTAGATAGGAGATGAGGAAAGATGGATTACAGTGACATCATGGATATGGATAAACCGATATCACATCATAAGCCAATGGATATTACGCACCGGGCGAAAATCTTTGCGCCATTTGCAGCATTGAAGGGATTTGAGGACTGCATCCGGCAAAAAGAGATCGTGTATGAAGAATATCCGGTCTTATCAGAAGAACAAAAAGACAGGCTGGATCAGAAGGTACAAATGATCGGAACAGGATTTGTGCTGACCGTAACCTATTTTGTACATAACCATCCTTTGGATACCAGGAAAGGACAGATCCAGACAGTGACTGGTGAGGTGATATACTGGAATCCTTCTAGGAATCTTCAGATCGGACAAACGGAAATACAGATATGTGACATCATAGAGCTGTCCGGAGATATATTTGATGGGCTGGAAGAACCGGCCTGAACATAGAAACTGTATGAAAGAATGGAAAGCAGATCAGATGTGGTAGCTGAGCAAGCTGACATTTTGACATGCCTGGCCAACAAAGCAGGACAGATAATGATCCCGTTGCAGATACTCCGCGGTGCTTTGCCGCTTACGGAATGGAGGACTGCGACATGCACTCATCAACGGTTCCTTTCCCTTATCCGTTTGAGTAATTATAATTACGTGGAGGATTCTGATGAGAATAAAATCAACAGCAGTACAAAATGAGATCATACGATATGACATAGATAAAAGACGAGAGGATGACCGGCATATCATGGAGCTGGTCCGGCTGATCACAGACCGGGGGAATAACGCAGAGATCCGGAGAAAGGGGAACGGTTCCCTGACTGTGTATGAAGTAAAAAAACATATTGTAACCGTCGAGTAATCGGACTTGGCGAAGGATTGATTGGAGTCATGGATGATCATTTCCAGGAATGGGAGTGGTTGTCTATGGCTCCTTTTAGTTTCCGCAGATAAAAAAGTGACGTATATATACCTTTGAAAAATTTGCAGAATTTTTTGTATAAGTGCCGTACAGCAAACGATATATGAGGAGGAGTATTTATGAGAGGTTCATAGGATAAAAAAATACTGAGAAAAGATGAAAAGGGCAGTGAGAGGAGTCGCAGACTTCCGTTAAAAAAAACGGGTGAGTCTGGGACTGCTTTTGCTGCCCTTTATTTCACAGACCTGACCACCCAGGCCATATGGCAGAAAGAGGTCAGGATGCTGAAATTAAAAGAGTTAAAAGCAATGATACCAGAGACAGGCAAGATGGATCGTGTTCCGACTTATAAAAAGTTACGGGAATCAGGATATGAAATTGTGGTCAAAGAGGTGATCGATCAGGATACGGAAGTGATGGTGTATGACAACGGTCTTGTGGTGTACAGGAACTACCGGCGTATCACGATCTTTCCTTTACACACATGCAACTCATACAGTTACGAGGATGGAAACCACCAGAATCTTGTGTATGAAAAAGTATTTGAGGACGAAGCGTGGTATCTGCGCCTCATCTTAGAAGGGGAAGACCGGCTGGCACAGAACCAGCGGACACGCGATGCCTTCCACAGAGTGGTATCTTACAGTGCAATTTCAGAAGAATGGAAACTGATGGAAGATGAAAGCATGGATCTGTTGCAGTCTGTTATGAGGAAAGAGGCATTGGATAAACTCATGCTACTTCTGAATGAACAGGAGAAAGAAATTCTGCTTGCTTATTACGTGGAAGGGATTTCCCAGGAGCAGATTGCGGAAGCGTTTGAGGTGACACAGCAGAACATCAGTTATTTGATCCGGGCAGCGATAAAAAAATCCAGAAGATTATTGGAAGAAGAGCCTGATTGTGCGTTCCGAATGAGAAATAAAAAGTAAAAAAATTTCAAAAAGTATTTGTATAAGCCCTGTGTGGCAAAAGATAGGTGAAAGGGGAGTAGAGATATTTCCCCATGCACCTTGAAAATTAAAGAACCTGCCCGGAATGATACCTGAGTCGAATGTGCATCTGCGTGTCTTCTCAGTGCATACGTTTTGGAGATAAGAAACCAAGACAGGAACGGATCCGGGGAAGAACACAGGAGTAATGCTTATATTTCATTTTTTAGATGACAGTAGATTGTGCAGCGGTGTCAGATGTTTTGATACCGCTGTATGCATGTGCTGTTATCTTATCTGCCATATGGCGGATAACTGTCCCAAACAGCCGAAAAAAGCAGCAACCTACAAAGAAAGGAAATCAAGAAATATGAAAAAGAAAGAAGTATTACTGAGATTAGGAGCAATGGCAATGATCGCAGCTCTTGGGATCGCACCAGTCACATCAGGCATTTCTGCTATGGCAGCGACTTCTACCGCATCAACTAATAATACCGCGACAAAAAATGATCTGACCAATGCGGATATAGTGGATGAATCCAGGACAGGATCGATCACCATTAAAAAGTATGTTTTGTTTTGGGAAATTTGTAGATTACCTGTAATCTGCCACAACTGAATATGACCGTCAAGGTCAGATAAAGAAACCGATGTATTGAGCGTAAAGCGATCATGCGTCGGTTTTTCTTATTTCATGAGCTGACAGAATTCCGACTGTATATCGCCTGTGAGGAAAGTATCGGAGACTATGGATTTTGCGGAAATGTGCGTTATAGGTAAGTAAAAAACTACTTGATAGAGCGTGAATTGAATTGTTCATATCGGTATGATATAATTTACTGAAATGAAGCAAGAAGGTGGACTTTTGTATGAAAAAATTTTTGAAAATATTGCTAATCATTGTAGGAATAGTTTTTTTGATTTTTGCAGCGCTGATATGTATTGGACTGTTTGTTGATTATGATGACCATATTGAAAATGGTCGTTATACTTATGTTCCGGAAGATGACAATAAAGACAATGCATATGTCGAATTCAATTTGAGTGATTACGATAAAAAGGATTCTGAACTCATATATTATAGTTCTGTCGAAGAAGCTATTTTGAATTCTCCTTTGAATGCTGAAAATGAAGAATTTTCTGTTCCAGAAGATTTTCTTAATCATGTTGATGAAATATTGCATATATGGAATGGCAAACAGTATGATACTATTTTCTATCGGGCAGGAAGCGATAACGATCCCGTTCAAGGTTTTGTGATGGCACGCTGCAAAAAACAGGTGGAGGAAGCAAGTGTACAATATGCATTTATGAATGCTACACCGGTTACAACTAAAGCGGATAGCATTCTTATATCTGATATTACAGAACTAATTCGTTCATCTTTAAAATTAAGTGATTTTCAACAGGACTTGAATCCAAATTATCCAGATACCAGATTTGTTTTTGGCTATGCACATGATAAGGAAATTTACTCATTAGAAGTAGAAGGTCAAAAGCCAGATGGTGTTATTGAAATCAATGTATATGACAGAACGATGTATCTATGGTATTATGATGATTTAAAGAGCGACAAGAGAGGAAACAATCTAAGTTATTCAGTAGATGTGCCAGAGTAATTTTTCAAATTGGCTAATCTGCCACAACTGAATATGACCGTCAAGGTCAGATGAAGAAACCGATGTATTGAGCGTAAAGCGATCATGCGTCGGTTTTTCTTTTTGCAAAATAGTCCGGTGGACTGTTTTGTAAAACCGAAGGAACTGACAGAGCTTGGGACGGGGCGAAGTCAGTTTGTTCGGGCGGGAGTATGGAGGGTGCAACCCTTTGTGCATGGGTACAGGGAATGCAATATCCCTGTGCAGGTCAAGGGCGGCAGCCTTGCCCAGTTAAGTGGCGTTTCGCCACTTAGTACTGGGTATTACTTGACGCAGAAAGCCGCAAGGAATCAGCTTCGCTGCCCTTCTCCCCTGTCGGGGAAATCAAAAAGAAAAGGAGGAACTCATGTGAAATTAACAAGACACAATGGACGAGCCGGAAAGAATGGCGTTTATAATCCGAAGCACAATGACCGCAGTTTTGACATTGCCAACAGCGAACACATTGACGAAGAACGAGCCAAACTAAATCTCTATTGGGACTGTTACAATGGCTTCCGCAATTTCAAAAATCCCGAAAAGGAAAATGAGCTGTCTGCCACTTTTGAAGATGTGGAACAGCTTTTTTATCATCAGCGGTATCGTGATTTTGTGACAGGACAGAACGAAAGAAATGTGAAGAACCGACACCCTGAAAGAAATAAGGAAACCGGAGATTTACTCAAAAGCAAAAAGACCTGTCCAGAGGAAACGGTCTATCAGATTGGAACGCTTGATAATCATGTTCCGCCGGAATTGCTCATTGAGATCGTCACAGAATTTATGGAAATCGTAAATGAGCGTTTCGGCTCTCATGTCCATATCCTGAATTGGGCGCTGCACTTGGATGAAAGCACCCCTCATATTCACGAGCGTCATGTGTTCGACTGTGAAAATCAATATGGGGAGATTGCCCCACAGCAGGAAAAGGCTTTGGAAGCACTGGGGTTTGAACTGCCGGAACCGGAGAAGCCTGTCGGAAGAAAAAATAACCGCAAGATGACTTTCGATTCAGCTTGCCGAGTGCTGCTGTTTGATGTGGCGAAAAAGCATGGCTTACAACTGGAAGAAGAACCGGAATATGGTGGTCGTGCTTATCTGGAAAAACAGGATTATATCCTTTTCAAGCAAAAGGAGCAACTGTCAGCACAGGAGCAAAAGCTGGAAGAACTCACGATGAAGATTGAGGATGTGGAAGCTCTGGTGGATGAGGTTGCCGATATTGCCTATGACAAGGCGGTTGAGGTCGTTGCTGATACTGTAAAACTGGAAACGCACAAGGAGGATATTAAGCTGGTGGAGCAGTCTAAGGCGTGGGTTCTCTCCCCTGAGCGTAAGGCTTCAAAGAAAGAAGTTGAGTATGCAGTGAAACGATTGGATGGCGTGATTGCCAGAATCACAAATGCTATGAAATCAACTATTCAGAAAATCCAAACTACGCTGATGAAACCGGAGGTCAAAAAAGCCGGAACGGAGCAAATCAAGAAGAAAGCCAAAAGTTCCATTATAGAGCAGTTGAGCCGCAAGAAGAAGGAAATGGCAGAGCGTGAAGTCAGCCGGACAATTCCGGCGAAAAGCAAAAAACAGGATATGGAACTCTAAGGCACTTGCTGTTTTCACTTTGAAAATGACAGGTGCTTTTGCTTTAGGGAGCAAGAAAATATCTTCCATTCTTTAGGTTGATGAAGTATAATGGAGATACACTATTTGAAAATCTTAAAGAGGTAACAGCTATCATGAAAAAACTATTAACATTGATGTTACTTGTTTCACTGTGCTTAAGCGGTTGTGCATTAGGGAACAATGTATCGGATATATTAAAGATATGTTAAAAGATTTTTTGCCAATAGAAAACAGTGATGATTGGATAATGTCGATATTAAGCAACAATATTAAGGTCGATAAAGATGGTGAAGAAACGTTAGAAATTTGTGGAGTAATGGGATAGGAGACCAGCTATGAATATTAAAGAACTTGTACTAGTAATCAGCATTCTTTTATCCATAAGAATAGCTGAATACGCTATGAAAAAATATAAGGAACAGAAAGACGTTGAGGTAACAAAAAAGCAGAAATCCAGAAAGCAGACAAAAAAATATATAATTACAGCACCCAGCATCTTGAAAGTAGGATTACCATGCGGAATATTTTTGGGTTGTACAACTATTGCTTTTATTTTAAGTCAGATCTTCAAATGGGAATTTGTACAACAGATAGAAAATTGTTATTTTATGTTGATTTGTTTGTTGGTATCTATAGGATTTACAGTATTAGGAATTGTTCTGACATTATATGGATACATATGGAAGATAGAATATGACACACAAGAGATTATCTACCGTTCTGCATTAGGAATTACAAGGAAATATAGAATTGAAGATATTACAAGATGCGTAGGAAAGAGAAGAAATCAATATCGCTTTTATCAAGGGGAGAAAAAGATATTCCAGTATGAAATGGATGCAGAAGGAGATGTTTATGATTTACTAATTATTTTGAAAAAAAGGGGGATAGATGAAGAAGAATTGATTCCATCTACGAAAGAGCACTGCATAGTAGAGCCAATGATTATCCGGAAAATATTGCCTATCATAGGTTTCTGCATTTATACTTTTTTTACAATTGTATTATTTTTGACTCGAGATGGGAAAATTTGGATGTATCTGTTGCTGGGAGTGATAGATTTACTGTTGCTTTATTACAGCGGTGTCTATTGGTATGATCAACTGGAAGTACAAGACAAACTTTATAAGAAAGATTTTCTAAAGAAAATGCGGACAGTTGAATTTAAAGAGATTACAAAGGTTGAGCAACACAAAAGTATAATAGAAAAGGAGTACATAATTATTTATGTAAAAGGAGAAAAACCAATAAAAATAGACAGATATAATGAAAATGTAGAAGTTTTGCTAATGAGATTAAAGGATGAAAAAATATCTGTAATGTGATTGATAAATAATGTGGAAGATTAGGATAAAGAAGAAGCAGTACTTATTCGGATAAAAAAGGAAAGCGGAGAACACCAGATCTCTTACTGGTACAATTTTCCAGTATTGAAACGTATATTGGTTCAGCATTTGGTGGTGCATTAGGTGGAATTTTGGGAGCACCTTCAGCTATAGGAAAAGTAGGTACAACTATAGGCGCTTCTGAAAAGATACTAAATTTTTTATCAAAGCCCTTTATTATTGGAGGGATTTCAAGTGGAACATCAACATTAGTTGGGGAAAGTCTTGAAACGATGACAGGAACAAATAAAAGGGGAATAGAACAAATCGGCTTGGATGTACTTGAAGATTTGATTTTAGGAGGTATCTTAGGCGGTATAGGATCAAAAATAAAAATAAAAGGATTAAATGCAGGAAGAAATAACTATCAAGCAATTTTTGCAGGAGGAATAACAAGGCTTGTTAATGGGACAGGTGCAATGCATCTTAAAACATTATTAAAAGGATATATTGCACAATTAGTTGAATCGATAAGAGATGGAGTAGCAGGAGAGATATATGATTATATAAAAACAGAATTATTTGGTTGTGGGGAGGCATAAAATGGAATTTAGTATTTTTAGACTTGAAATAAGAGGGATATTGTTTGGAATAGCAGTATTATGTTATATAGTGTATTGTATAAAAAAAAGAAAGTTTTTATTTGCACTTTTTTTTAAGAAAAAAAGTGTTGTAGAGCAATATAAATATAACGGTAGAAATGATATTAAATTACTTAGAGGTGCTAATTTAATGTTATTAATAACGGTAATTTTTATTTTAGTATATATAATGAAAATTATTTTTGATATACCGTACATAATTAATAAAGAATATTTTTACATTAAAGGCTATACTATTGAACAAAGTCATGGTGGTGCGGATGTTTCTCATGAACGTAGAAGCATTTTTGTAAAGGATGAAGATACAGGAAAAGTATTTGAAATTACGGTTTTTTCAGAATACATTGATGAAAACGATTTTTTAGAAGTTGAATTTTTGCCACATACCAAATATGGAGCAATTATTTCGAGAGAAAAATCGAGATGATTAGGTTAATTGGAAGTTACCATACGAGGAGAAAATGCTATGACAATATCTGATTTCAAGAAAGACACAAGCCTGACAAGTATACCGGAAAACAGCAGCAATCTTACAAACTTAGATTTAGAACCTGTAATCGCCTATGGCAGACTGCGTGCATTATTTGGAGAACCCAATTATGAAACACAGAATTTTGAAGACGCTTACTCTTATATTCTATTTGTTGAGTCGGAGTCTTCTGAAAAAATTTACTTGGAAGTGTATGAGGGAAGCAGCGGACCGGCGATTGGTGGTCTGAACAATGCTGAGAGTTTGCAAGCTGCTGAAACTCTGAAGAAATTGATAGAGGAATCAGAAGAAGTGGCAGATTATCAGTATGAGGGATACTATTTGGATTTAGATTCAAAAATCACTATGGGTATCAAAGATGGCGTGCCTTATTATAACGAGGAATTTTGTGAGGAAATTCCCGATTTTCAGTAATTAGACGAAATAATTATCATTTAGAAGAAGCAGGAAATCTGAAAAGGTCTCCTGCTTTTTTGCACCCCAAATTGAATATGGAACTCTAAAGCACTTGCTGTTTTCACTTTGAAAATGACAGGTGCTTTTGCTTTAGGGAGGGTAAGTTTGTCAGAAAACTAAGTTAAAAATATTTCACTTT
>ERZ838118.3729-NODE-3729-length-14169-cov-4.313235_pt1 | contig 14169 bp, 8 predicted proteins | sample MGYA00519863_ERZ838118 | MGnify/ENA primary metagenome ERZ838118 (study PRJEB31850, sample SAMEA3708827) | human gut metagenome | biome: human gut; feature: human-associated habitat; material: faeces | place: China | collected 2014 ...
GACACCAGCCGCAGCACCTCTCTGACCCTGTACAAATATGACCTGACCGGAGCCGAAAATGACGGCGTTTGGGATTCCCAGTCCTATGTTTCCACCGGCATTGCGGACGAACAGATAAACACAGCCCTGAGCCAGTATGCCATCCAGGGCGTGGAGTTCAGCTATCGCAAGCTGGCGGATCTCAGCATCTACAAGGGCACGGCGGCGGACGGACATCAGGAAACCGTGCCGCTGTATGCCTTTACCGAGAACACCAAGTCCGGCAGCAAGGAGACCATGGACTTTCTTTCGGCCCTGGGGCTGACCACCAACGACGCCTACCGCACCGACCACGACGGAAAGCAGAACCGCGTCTGGTACTTCAAGAGCGACACCCTGATTGAGGCATTGGATCACGCCCTGACCACCAATTCTACCAGTACCAAGGACGCGCTGGAGAAGTACATGGCGGCAAATGGTGGTACGACTATGCCGGAAACGGATGAGAACGGCTATTCCAAGGTGGACGGACTTGCACAGGGGCTTTACCTGCTGGTGGAAACGAAAGTGCCGGAGAACGTCACCTCTACCACCGCACCCTTCCTGGTTTCGCTGCCCATGACCACCGTGGACGGCAGCGAATGGAACTATGATTTGACCTTGTACCCCAAGAACGAGACTGGCAATCCTACTCTCGAAAAGACTGTCCGTGAGTCTAAAGCCGACACAGGCAAGAATGCTGGCAAGACCGATGATATCACGGACGGCTATCATCACACTGCCACGGCTTCGGACGGCGACATGGTAGAGTACCAGGTAATTTCCACGCTGCCCACCATCACTTCTCCTGCCACCGCCCTTACCACCTACACCTTCGTGGACAATCTCTCCAAGGGCATCCAGTACAACAAGGATGATGTAAAAATCGAGTTTTTCAAGGGCGCTGCTTGCACAGACCGGGTAGCAGTTTGGAACGAGCAGGACGGCAAGTTCACTGCCAGCTACACGGATTACAGCTCTGAATCCGGCTCCCAGATGACGATCACAATGACGGAATCCGGTCTCGCAGAAATCAACGCTGCCACCACGGTCTATGATCCTGCCACCAGTCTGCTCCGGGGTTACAGCAATCTGACTATGCGGATTACCTATTCCTGCACCGTGAACAGCGACGTATCGGTGGTCTATGGCGATTCCGGCAACCCCAACGATGTCACCCTGACCTGGAAGCGCACCAACACAGAATATTACGACACGCTGACCGATGACTGCCACGTGTATACTTACGGCATCGACCTGACCAAGGAGTTTTCGGACAATAACGGCAATTTCGACAATGTGAAGTTCCTGCTGAAAAATGCCACGGACAATTACTTTGTACAGGCGGAGCTGAACAAATCCGAGGGCATTTACTATGTCACCGGCCACACTGAGAAGGAAGCCGATGCCACCAAGTTCAGCCCCATGTCTGGTGAGGTGAACCACGGCAAGGTCATAGTCAAGGGCCTGGAGGACGATTCCTACATCATCACTGAGGTTGCCACCGATGCGGGTTACACGCTGCTGAAAGAGAACATCACCGTGGATATTGTGTCCAGCGACAGCACCACCATTTGCTCCGTCTGCGGCAAGGCGCTGAAAACCGCCACTGCCAAGGTCAACGGCAAGGATATGGCCATGAACGAGGACAACAGCAGCGTTAGCGCACTGGTACCCCTGACCGTCACCAACACCCGCGGCTTTGACCTGCCCAAGACTGGCGGCAGAGGTAACGCACTGATCTATGGTTTGGGCATTGCGGCGCTGCTGACCGCTGGCGGAATCACCGTGTTCTATCTCCGCAAGCGCCGCCATGGGTAAGAAAATGTTGCCGCTCATGCTGGCAGGGTGCATCTTTCTTGGAGGATGCGCCCTGCTGGTATACCCCAAGGTAAGTCAGTGGCTGAACAGTCTTCACCAGTCCGAGGTGATTGCGGACTATTCCAATGCGGTGGGCAGTCTGGATGACGAGGCAGCAGAAAAGGAACTGCAGCGGGCAGCAGAATACAACCGGGAGTTGACTGACACGGTTTCCATGACCGATCCGTTTGAAAGTAAGTTGGAGGAAAACGATCAATATCCCACCCTCTTAAATTTCACCGCAGAAGGGGTTATGGGCTACATTGAAATCCCCAAGATCAACGTTCTGCTGCCCATCTACCACGGTGTCAGCAGCAATATTCTTTCAAAAGGTGTTGGTCATCTCCCGGAAACTTCCCTGCCCGTAGGCGGCGAAAGCACCCACTGCGTGCTGGCTGGGCACTCCGGCATGAGTTGTGCTCGGCTGTTTACCGACCTTCAACAGCTGGAAAGTGGCGACGTTTTCTACCTCCATATTTACAACAAAACCCTCACCTACACGGTGGATCAGGTCAAGAAGGTGCTGCCCACAGACACCAGCGACCTGACCATTGTGGACGGCGAGGACTATGTAACCCTCGTGACCTGCGTGCCCATAGCGGTAAACAGTCACCGACTTCTGGTCAGAGGGACAAGGACCGAATAACAAAACGCCGGGGGCCTCATGGCCTCCGGCAATCGCAGAGTGTAGCAGTAATGCGGCAGGGCGGTCACAAGCCCGTCCAGAAAGGATGAAATTATGTCAACTTCATTTGCCTATTATACCGCCCAGGAGTCCGAACAGTTTACCTTTTACCGGATTCCAAAAGCGCTGTTCACTGATCCTACCTTTTCACATCTCTCCGCTGAGGCAAAGCTGTTGTATGGGCTGATGCTGGACCGGATGGGCCTGTCCCGCCGCAGCGGTTGGATTGACCGGCAAGGGCGGGTGTACATCTACTTCACCCACACGGAGATACAGGACTGCCTCCAATGCGGACACAACAAGGCGGTACGGCTGCTGAAAGAGCTGGATCAGGGACTGGGGCTGATCCGCAGAAAGCGGCAAGGGCTGGGCCGTCCTGACCGCATTTATGTGATGAACTTTGTGTCCGCTCAGACTTCCCAAAACGGGAGTTCTGATTCTCCCAAGACACTGGAGCTACCGGAAACGGAAATCCAGTTGTCCGAAAACGGGAACTCTGATCCGGAGACTTCCTGTTTTGAAACCTCTGCTTCTCCCGAAAACAGCACTGCGGGCATCCCCAAAGGGGAGACAAATAAGACTGATCCAAAACAGAAAGAATCTAGTGATAATAAATCTATCCCTCCTATCACCCTCCCGGAGCGGAAGAATGGGATGGATGGATTTGAAAAAATACTGCGAGAGAAATGGGGTTATTGCGCTCTGCTGGACAACTACCGGGCGGAGACACTGGACAGCTTGATCCTGCTGGGCGCAGATATTCTTGCCTCCCATAAGCCAACTACGCACATCGGCGGTCAGGAGCTGCCCACACAGCAGGTGCAGCAGCGACTGTTGTCTCTGGATTTCACGCACATAGACTATGTCCTGGAGTGTTTTCAGAAGCACAGTGGGCCGGTGCGGAATGTACGGAGTTATCTGCTGACAGCCTTGTACAATGCGCCGACGACTATTGATGCCTATGTGGAAAATCAGTTTCAGCAGCATGAGATAAAAACATCGTGCGGCTACCTCCCATGAGATAACCGCACGATTTCCACTTAAACATGCCGAAATGACTGTACTGCAAGATAGATTCCATACGGAACCAGCACTAGCCAGCCAACAATCAGCGCAATTCCCAGACGAACCGCAAAGCAGAATGCAGTGAAAATGATACCATTGGTGCCGGTGACGATCACACCTATGGGTTTTGTCAGCTTCCATCCAGCCCCAAGCCCCATACAGGCAGCATAGGGAAGAAGCCCCAAGCTGCTGCCGGAGATCACCGTAAACAAGGCACCGCCAGCAAGGCCGAATACCAGACACCGCAGCATTAGACCAATCAGTTTTTTCATAGATTCACACATCATCATCCCTCCTGACCTCATTGTAAGGCCGGGAGCTTTTCTTTGCAAAAAATCAAGGGAGGAGATGCCTATGGCAACCACTTCAAACCGCCTGACAGATTTATACCGGGAAGCGCTGGAATCCGTGACCGCCACCCCGGAAAACTGGCTTCAATTTCTGCAAAGTGCCGGACGGAACTACCGCTATCCATTTCAGGATCAGCTTCTGATCCATCACCAGCGCCCGGACGCCATTGCGGTGCTGGAGTTTTCCCAGTGGGAACGGCGTTTTCACCGTGGAATCCGCCGTGGCTCCACCGGTATTGCGGTCTTTGGACGCAGCAATGGTAGGACCCACGTGCGCTACTTATTCGACATTCAGGACACCAACGAGCGGGCAAACTCCATCCCGGTACCCCTCTGGAACGTAGAATCCGGCGACCACGGGCCGCTGCTGCATATGCTGGAGCAGAAATTCAGTGCCACAGAACCAGTGCTGCCAATCGCCGTGATGACCTCAGCAAAGCAATATACCTCTGCGGTGGTATCACTCCGCTGGGAAGAATTACAGCAAGCACAGGTGCCGGTGACGCAGGACGCATTGGAACGACTGGTAGAAAACAGCGTAGCCTATCTGCTGCTCTGTCGGATGGGATTGGCGGACTATGCAATTTTCTATCCACAGGACTTCGATGCTCTGGAACAATTCCGTACCCCGCAGAACATCCACCTCTTAGGGGACGTGGTGAACATGGCTTCCAGAGACATTCTTACCGAGGTAGCAGCAACCGTGCGGGCAGAGCATTTGGGTCGGCCCACATTTTTTGCAGAAGACCCGAAAACCGTGTATGATGAACCCACAACGAAAACGAATTCACATGAAGGAGGACAAAATCATGATGATGACTTATCTCACCGAGAACGGCTGGAACCTTCCGAATCTGACGCCGCCCCAGGAGACGCCCGTAACCGGGAAGTACGCCCTGATGCGGGAGCGGTACCTGATCGAGCACCAGCGCAGCCTGTACCTGACCCTGCTGACCAGCGGGACACTGAACCAGCACCTGATGGAGGTGCAGCGGCAGGCGGAGGAAATGCTGGAGCAGGCCATGAAGAAAATGTCCCTGCCAGAGCAGCTGAAGCAGGAGAACCCCATGGAGTGGACAGGCCGGATGAACAACCAGAAGCACAGCATCGAGGAGACGATCTACCAGACGCTGATTATCAGCTGAATATCTTTGGAGACACTCAGGAGCCGGAGCAATCCGGCTCTTTTGTGCTTCCACAGGCTGAAATTGACCAGATTCTCCGCTATGGCAGCATTACCGCTGGGAGCCGTAGTCGGATTTTTAGCTTTTATCAAAACCAACCCAGCGCAGCGGATGCCGCCAAATTTCTGAAAGAGGAATACGGCTATTCCGGGCACAGCTATTCCTTCTTGGACGGAAGCCGCGGGTTTGTAAGCTATGCGCCCTCCACCGGATTGTCCATTGAGCACTCTGAAAGCCACACCAAGACAAAAGTATCATGGAAGTCCATGGAGCAGCGCCTGCGACTGATGATACGGGAGGGCACATATTTGCCCCCAGAGGAACAGATGCAGTATGTGTCCAACCATTTGGAGGACAGCGAGGAAACGCCGGAGAAACCAAGCCGCATAGACGAAATGCTGCAACAGGCAGAGCTGGCAGCGGAGCTTTCACAGGAGACAGGACAGAATCTCTTTGCCTTTGAAGCTGGAAATCCGGAGCCTGTTAATCTGCCCCATGAAACAACTCCTTCTGAACCAGCTATTGTTTCAGAGCCAGAGCCTTCTGTGCCCACTTCCAACTTCCACATCACTGATGACACCCTTGGCTGCGGCAGTGTGCGCCAGAAGTTCGCTAACAATCTGGCAGCCATTCGGCTGCTGAAATCTCTGAAGGAAGAAGGCCGAAACGCCACCCCGGAGGAGCAGGAGATTTTGTCCCGCTATGTGGGCTGGGGTGGAATGCCCCAAGCATTTGATCCCGAAAATGCCGCTTGGAGCAGCGAATACGCCCAGCTCAAAGCGCTGCTGGAGGAGGACGAATATAAAGCGGCACGGGAATCCGTACTCAACGCCCACTACACCAGCCCTACAGTGATTCGGGGGATCTATGAAGCCATCGGGCGCATGGGCTTTACCACCGGCAATATTCTGGAGCCTGCTTGCGGGGTGGGCAATTTCTTCGGAATGCTGCCGGATACCATGCAGAACAGCAAGCTCTATGGTGTGGAGCTGGACAGCATCTCAGGGCGGATTGCAAAACAGCTCTATCCCAATGCGGACATTACCGTGGCGGGCTTTGAAACTACAGACCGGAGGAATTTCTATGATCTTGCCATTGGAAACGTGCCCTTCGGCAACTATCTGGTGGACGATAAAAGCTACAATTCTCTGGGCTTCCGCATCCACAATTATTTCTTTGCCAAGGCACTGGATCAGGTGCGTCCTGGCGGCGTGGTGGCCTTTGTTACCAGCCGATACACCATGGACAGCAAGAGCACCGAGGTGCGGAAGTACCTGGCCCAGCGGGCGGAGTTGCTGGGGGCCATTCGTCTGCCGAACAATGCATTCCTTGCCAACGCCGGAACCAGTGTAGTATCGGACATTCTGTTCCTGCAAAAGAGACAGCGCATGGTTGCCATGGAACCGGAGTGGGTGCATTTGGACAAGACCGAGGACGGTATCACGCTGAACCGCTATTTTGTGCAGCGTCCGGAAATGGTGCTGGGAGAACTCTCCACCGAGAGCACTCAGTATGGAAAAGAAGAATGCACAGTTCGTCCCATACCCGGCGCGGTACTGTCCCAGCAGCTCCACGAGGCCGTGCAGCATATCTGCGGGACCTATGTGGAAATGGAATTGGATGAAGCCCAGGAGGAGCAGGAGGATTCCATCCCCGCTGATCCCAATGTGAAGAATTATAGCTTTACCGTTGTGGACGGAACGGTTTACTACCGTGAGAACAGCCGAATGCACCCGGCGCAGCTCAGTGAAACAGCAGCTCAGCGAGTGCGGGGCCTGATTGGGCTCCGGGATTGTGTCCGCAGCTTGATTACGCTGGAGACAGAGGATCGTCCAGAGCCGGAAATTGAGGCAAAACAGGCAGAGCTAAACCAACGCTATGATGCTTTCCAGCAGGAATTTGGGCTGATTAACAGCCAGCAGAATCGACGGGCGTTTTCCGATGATGACAGCTACTATCTGCTGTGTTCTCTGGAAATTCTGGACGAGGAAGGGCAGCTGGAGCGCAAGGCAGATATTTTCTCCAAGCGCACTATTCGCCCCAAGGCGGCTGTGACCTATGTGGAAACTGCGCAGGAGGCGCTGACCATATGCCTTAACGATCTTGCTGCCGTAGATATGGACTATCTCTCCCAGCTCACCGGCAAGGATGCGGAGACATTGGAACAGGAGCTATCCGGGCAGATTTACCGGCTCCCGAACGGCAATCTGGATGCTCCAACATTTGCGCTTGCGGAAGAATATCTCTCTGGCAATGTCCGGGAGAAGCTGCGGGAAGCCAGGGCAGCAGCGGAGCAGCAGCCCATCTACCAGCCCAATGTGACGGCGCTGGAGCAGGTGCAGCCGGAAGATTTAAGCCCAGCGGAGATTTCCGTTCGGCTGGGCAGTACCTGGATACCGGAATCAGATATACAGGAGTTTGTGTGGGAGCTGTTGCAGCCACCCTGGTACATGAGATCACGGATCAAAGTACACTATTCCCCCTACACCGGTGCATGGCAGATTGAGGGGCGATCCGTGGACAGCGGCAGCATTTATGCATCGTCCACCTATGGTACCCAGCGCGTCAGCGGGTATCACATTCTGGAGGACTGCCTGAATCTCCGTGAAGTCAAGGTATTCGACTATGTGGAGGTGGACGGCAAGCGGAAGGCGATACTCAACAAGAAGGAAACCGCCATTGCCCAGGGAAAACAGGCGGAGATCAAGCAGGCATTCCAGGACTGGATTTGGAAGGACCCGGACCGCCGGGAACGGCTGACAACGCTCTACAACGAGCGGTTCAACAATCTGCGCCCCAGAGAATATGACGGCTCTCACCTGATTTTTCCGGGGATGAATCCAGAGATTACACTGCGTTCCCACCAGAAGAACGCTATTGCGCGGGCGCTCTATGGCGGGAATACCCTGCTGGCCCACTGCGTGGGGGCCGGCAAGACCTTTGAGCTGGTTGCTATTGCTCAGGAGAGTAAGCGGCTGGGACTGTGCCATAAATCCATGGTGGTAGTACCCAACCACCTGATCGGACAATGGGCCAGTGAATACCTTCAGCTCTATCCCGCCGCCAATATTCTGGTGGCCACTGAGAAGGATTTTACCCCGGCACGGCGTAAGACCTTTTGCAGCCGGATTTCTACCGGAGATTACGATGCGGTCATCATCGGCCACAGCCAGTTTGAGAAAATCCCCCTGTCCAAGGAGCGGCAGACCATGCTGCTGGAACGTCAAATCGAGGACATTGTACAGGGCATCTCCGAGGCAAAGCAGGCCGGTGGGGATCGGTTCACCATCAAACAGATGGAGCGCAGCCGAAAGAGCATCGAGGCCAAGCTAAAGAAACTCAATGACCAGAGTAGGAAGGATGATGTCATTACCTTTGAAGAATTGGGTGTGGATCGGCTGCTGGTGGACGAGGCACACTTATACAAAAATCTCGCCGCAGTCAGCAAGATGCAGAACGTGGCGGGCATTTCCCAAACAGAATCCCAGAAGGCCAGCGATATGTATCTCAAATGCCAGTATCTCGACGAGCTGACGGGAGGGCATGGCATTGTGTTTGCCACCGGTACACCCGTCAGCAACAGCATGGTGGAGCTGTATACCATGCAGCGGTATTTGCAGTCTAAAACGCTGGAGTATTACGGCTTTCAGCACTTTGACGCATGGGCGGCGAACTTCGGAGAGACAGTCACCGCCATTGAGCTTTCCCCGGAGGGCAGCGGCTACCGCACCAAGACCAGATTTGCCCGGTTCTATAATCTTCCGGAGCTGATCTATATGTTCCGGCTGGTGGCGGACATCCAGACCGCAGAGATGCTGAAACTGCCGGTGCCCAAAGCCAATTACCATGTGGAGCAGCTGGAGCCATCGGAGCTGCAAAGGGCTATGGTCAAGGAACTATCCGCCCGCGCAGATAAGGTGCGGAATAAGATGGTGGATGCTGCCGAGGATAATATGCTCAAGATCACCAGCGATGGACGCAAGCTGGCGCTGGATCAGCGGCTTATGAATCCCATGCTGCCGGACGATGAACACAGCAAAACAGCAGCCTGTGCCAAAAATGTCTATGAGATTTGGGAGAAAACCGCAGACCAGCGGGGTACCCAGATCGTGTTCTGTGACCTGAGTACCCCACATTTCGATGGCAGCTTTAATGTCTATGACGATCTCCGCGCCAAACTCACTGAAATGGGCATTCCAAAGGAGGAAATTGCCTTTATCCACGAAGCACCAACAGACGTGAAAAAGAAGAAGCTGTTTCAAGAAGTGCGTTCCGGGCAGGTGCGGGTGCTGATTGGCAGCACCTCAAAGATGGGCACCGGAACCAATGTGCAGACAAGGCTGGCAGCACTTCATGATATTGATTGCCCGTGGCGGCCCTCCGACTTGGAGCAGCGCAGCGGAAGAATCATCCGGCAGGGAAATCTCTACGATCAAGTGGACATCTACCGCTATGTAACCAAAGGCACCTTTGATTCGTTTAATTGGCAGATCATTGAGACAAAGCAGCGGTTCATCTCTCAGATCATGACCTCCAAGGCGCCATCCCGCACCATGGAGGAGGCGGACGAAATGACTATGAGCTATGCGGAGATCAAGGCGCTGACCACGGGCAATCCGCTTATCAAGGAGAAGATGGACTTGGATGTGGCAGTATCCCGGCTGACGCTGCTGAGAAGCAGCTTTCTCAGCCAGAGATACAATCTGGAGAACAAGCTGCAACGTTACTTCCCGGCGGAGCTTCAAATGCTGGAGCAGAAAATCCAAAGCCTGACCGATGACCTCCAGCAAGTACAGGCAACCGCTACAGCAGAGCCCGGAGCATTCAGCCCCATGGAGCTTGACGGCGTCACATATACAGAGAAAAAGCCCGCAGGCACCGCCATTCTGGCCGCCTGCGAACGGAAAACCACGGTAGAAGAAGCGCCATTGGGCAGCTACCGTGGTTTTTCCATGGGACTTGCCTTCGATCCGTTTCAGAAGGAGTTCCAGATCATCCTCCACCGGCAGCTCAGTTACCCGGTATCGCTTGGCAATGATGCGCTGGGCAATCTCCAGCGCATTGATAATCTGCTGGACGGCTTGGAAGGCCGCTTAACAGGTGCCAAACGGCAGTTGGAAACCACTCAGGAGGAAATGCGGACGGCAAAACAGGAGGCGGAAAAGGAATTTCCGAAGGAGCAGGAGCTGAGAGAAAAAGCAGCACGGCTGCAAGAGCTAAATAGCCTGCTTAATATGGATGAAAGGGATGATACTGTGCTGGAGGATGGCGAAACGGAAACGGAGGTGCTGGAGCAGAGCTGTGTAAGGTAGTCATCTACAATTTTCACAAGTCCGAAAGGAGTATAAATATTATGACCGATAAAGTGTATCATGCTGTCAGCTTATCCGGCGGTAAGGACAGCACCGCCATGCTGCTCATGATGCTGGAGCGCGGAATGCCCATTGACGCCGTAATGTATGCAGACACCGGCATGGAGTTCCCCGAAATGTATGACCACCTTTCCAAAGTGGATGCGCTGCTGTATCAGAAGCGGGGCATTCACATCACTGTTCTGCGCCATCCACAGGGCTTTGAATATCTCATGTTCGATGAACCAAAGACGAGGGCAAGCGCTTTGGAACGGCGCAAGGAACTGGGCGTTCCGCCCTATGGCAATGGCTGGCCCGGTATTCGGGTCAGGTGGTGTACCGGACAGCTTAAAACACACCTGATTACCAAGGAAGTGAATCGGCTCAAGGGGGAGTATCATGCCCTACACTATGTGGGGATTGCCGCCGATGAAGCCAAGCGCTGCAAGAATGAGCAGTATCCGCTGGTGGAATGGGGCGTCACGGAAGCGCAGGCGTTAGAGTATTGCTATGCCCGTGGGTTTGACTTCGGCGGCCTGTATCGGATCTACCATCGGGCGTCCTGCTGGTGCTGTCCGTTCCAGCGTATCGGAGAGCTGCGGAAACTCCGGCAATTTCATCCTCAGCTTTGGGCACAGCTGCTTACCATGGATCAGCGGGCAAGAGCGCAATTTGGCCCCGGCCCCCTGGGACAGTTTCGGTCAAACTGGAGCGTGGAGCAGTTGGATCAGCGGTTTGCAGCTGAAGAAAAGGCAGCGGCGCAGCTGGAAGATCATGCGTAACGTGGCGGAGGTGTACCATGTCAAACGCTATAGCAAGCAACGCCTTTGTAATACCACAAAGGCACTTGTCAGGGGGACCCCCTGAAACCCCAACAAAAGGTGGTCAAAATGCGAAAAAGAAATAACCTGATTCAGATATGGCTCAGCGATGACGAGCTGGAAAAGCTCAGTACCCAAGCGGCGAAATGCGGCCTTTCACGGGCCGCATTTTTGCGCCAGCTTATTTGTGGATTTCAGCCAAAAGAGCTGCCGCCACCGGACTTCTATCCGATGATGCGGCAGCTCTACTATTGTGGGAATAACCTCAACCAGATAGCACGGAAAGCCCATGCGCTGGGGGTGATTGATGCTGAAAAATACGATGAGGCAATGAAACTGTTTCGGGAATCAGTGATGAATATAAATTGCGCTATAGTAGACTATGCCTAAAAAATAAATCATGCGTGTCTCCACAAAAAATATCCCCAATAATGCGTTTACGTCACATTATGTTGCAATTACGTCATAGCGCTTGAACAAATAGCCTGTAATTCTATAATAAAATCTATACGTCTTGGATTGCCTTTTTGGCGAATGCAGAGCGGAAAGCCAATTTCGGCCAAATGCAGGGAATTTATAATCACCAAGGAGGAATGCACGAGAAGCACAAAAATATGCGTCCTATTATATGAAGGCTTTTTAAAGGATGGTGATCAGGTGAGCGACAAGCAGCTACTTTTACAATTACAAGATCATTCTCAAGATGCACTGGAATTGCTAATGCAAAAGTATAGCCCATATCTCTACACCGTTATTACGTATATTTTAGGTAGGGTTGGTTCTCCGGAGGATATTGAAGAACTAATGCAAGATTCCTTTTATGCTGTTTGGAACCATGCAGAAAATATTCACGGAAACCTGAAAGCATACCTTCGTACTACAGCACGAAATAAGGCAGCATCATGGCTGCGTAGCCATAGGGAACTTCCTATGGCCTTTGATTACATAGAGATCCCAATAGACAGTAATTCTCTGGAAGATGTCATCCTGCAGGAGGAATTATCTCAATACATACAGCATGCACTGTGTCGAATGCATTCCAAGGATCGAGAGATTTTCCTCAGATACTATTATTACTTACAGAACACCACTGAGATATCTGAATGTATGGGGATTCCTGCTGGCACAGTAAGTTCACGGCTGTCCCGCGGCAGAAGCGTTCTAAGAAAATCACTTGGAAAGGAGCACATACTATGAAAATCAGCATCGTAGATTTGATGTATTACTACTACGGTGAAGATTATGTAAACCCAAATTTGCAAGGCAAGCATTTTCCTTGCAAACACGGAACCCCTAAAAAAATTACAAAAAAACATCGCATCCTGAAAATCTCCGGGCTAATTGCTGCTTGCTTTATATGTATTTTCTCAGTAACCATTGCACTGACACTTTCTCTTTGGACGCAAGCAAACGGGGGACAGAATACCCATCAAGAAGGCGGGGCCAAAACCAGTTGGGAGAGTTCAATATCACAAGGCTTGTCTGCAGATGCAGACATAACTTCCAATACGCAAAGTGTATCATCTTCCATAGAGGATCAGAAAAGTTCATATGATGAGGCAGTTTGTATCTTATCGAGCAAACAAGCCGATGCCGTACTGTCTGTTTCTAATGAACATATAGAAGATTTTAAAATCGACACGCCTTATCCTGTCACCATTAAAGATTTTGATGAGGAGATCACATTGGATTTTGGAACAGCTATTTATTCTTACTATGACAATACCCAACACACATATGGTTATGATGGTCTCATCTGGCAGATTATTGCGAAACCGATATCAGAACTGGATCAATTCTACGAATTCGACTGGGATGAACTTTGCTATACAATAAATGTACGTTTACTCGGCTACGACGAAAACTACTTTTATCAACTGGTTTGTTTGGGAATGCTGACCAAGAAAGATCATCAGTATGATTCCGAGAATATCACTAGCTTACAATCCTACTATGAACACACTGAGTATGGCATCATAGTCATCGAAGACTTTATTGAACAAAACAAGCTGAAAACGCGCGATAACGTTATAGAATGGAAATCATGGTATATCAGAGAAATCATGGGCCCAATCAAAAAATGTATAAGCGAGAAATTGAGTTAATGATACGATAAGGGGTGGTGTTTCCGTCACCACCCCTTAAATAATATTCTTCCCTATTTCACATCATTGGAGAATTAATCTGATTCTGCTTACCAATAGACCCAGCCACGTTTGTATTTCTGCGTCGAGTCAACAGTATACTGAATATAAGTCCAACGTGGAGAAGGTAGCCCAAGGGTCCACACCTGCCTGAACAGTTCACCCGCAGAAACCGAACCTACACATTCTCCAGAATCCCCCTCTTGGCGGTAAAAAACATAAGCCGAAGACGGGCACCGATAAGTACTTTTCATAAGGTTGTTAATTTCATCAGTTCGATCATCAATACTTGCATTACTGGAAACATACTTGGTCTGGACATAACCTGTCTTGTATTTTCCAGTGGAGTTAACCACATAAGTGATATTGCTGTAAGTTCCTTCTCTCCAATTGACTCGAACTTTCTCTCCAGCAGAAACTGAGCCTACCTTTTCAAAGGTTCCCGCACCGCCCGGTCCAAAATAGACCGTGTAGGTAGTGTAGGTAGTTTTCATCGTTGCGTTCATTGTTACATCAGCCATAGTGTCATATCCTTTCTGATAATTTTTGATTTGCAAATCAACTAATAAAAAGCTGAAGCTGTCAGAAATGTAAACACCTTTATGTTGAAAAGCTAAGATCAGTTATCGAATTTCTCATATCGAGGCCCATTTTCTGTAATTAACACAAAATTATCTAGTCACAAAAAAGC
>ERZ838118.3732-NODE-3732-length-14163-cov-3.208251_pt1 | contig 14163 bp, 9 predicted proteins | sample MGYA00519863_ERZ838118 | MGnify/ENA primary metagenome ERZ838118 (study PRJEB31850, sample SAMEA3708827) | human gut metagenome | biome: human gut; feature: human-associated habitat; material: faeces | place: China | collected 2014 ...
TCTACGAATTGCACGTTCGGGGCTTATTGCCGGAACGTTTCTGCATCTTGGGGGCGGCCCGTACGGAATATACGGATGACGAGTACCGCGCTTTCGAAAAGGTGCATATCCGGGAATCCCTGAAGAACAAGGAGGTGGACGATGTTGAACTGGACAGTTTCCTCCGCCGTGTTTTTTACCTTGCGTTCGATTCGGCCAATTCCGCCGGATACCATAAACTGAAAGATCGTATCCATCAGTTACGGCAAGAGCAGCAGTTGCCGGACAAGATCATCTATTATCTTGCCACGCCGCCGGTGATGTACGAGTTGATCCCGACCTGCCTGAAAGAAAACGGGATGAATGTTGCCGGAAGCGAGGACGGTTGGCGCCGCGTGATCGTGGAGAAGCCTTTCGGAACGAGCCTCGAATCGGCCGAACGTCTGAACAAGCATCTCATCCATATCTTCGATGAGAAGGAAATTTACCGTATCGACCATTATCTGGGGAAAGAGACGGTGCAGAACATCCTGGTTCTCCGTTTCTCCAACGGCATATTCGAACCGTTGTGGAACCGTAATTACATCGACTCGATCGAGATCAGTGCCTCGGAAACACTTGGCGTGGAGAATCGCGGGAAATATTATGACGGGGCGGGGGCTTTGCGCGACATGATCCAGAACCATCTGATGCAACTGATGGCATTTACGGCGATGGAGTCGCCTTCGGTGTTCGACCCGGAGCCGATCCGTGACGAGATCGTGAAGGTGTTCCGCGCTTTGCGTCCGTATAAGACGCATGATATGGACAACCTGATTGTGCGTGGCCAGTACGACGGCTATCGGGAAGAGAAGAATGTGGCGCCTGACTCCACTACGGAGACGTACGTCGCTATGAAAATGTTTATCGATAACTGGCGCTGGAGCGATGTCCCGTTCTATATCTTTACTGGGAAGAAATTACCGGAAAAGAGTTCGGAGATCGTCGTGAACTTCAAGTCTACTCCTCACCAGCTTTTCGTCGGACAATGCTCGGGAGGTTCCTGCAACAAACTGATTATCCGTATCCAGCCGGACGAGAGCATCACGCTGAAGTTCGGTCTGAAGATGCCGGGAGCCGGTTTCACGGTGAAGCAGGTGGGTATGGATTTTCGCTATGATTCGCTTTCGAAGAACTATCTGCCCGATGCCTATGAACGCCTGTTGCTCGATGCCATGTTGGGCGATTCGACTTTGTATGCCCGTAGCGACGCTTTGGAGGCAAGCTGGCGGCTGATCGACCCGATCCTCCATCATTGGAAGGAGGAGGGTGCGAAGAACCTGTTCTTCTACGCCTCCGGTGAAGACGGCCCGATCGAAAAGGCCAAGTTGGGGATGACACCGAAGGATTGCCCTTGTCAAAGTTGTCAATGATAAAAAAGGATGATTATGATCATAGAGAATTTTAAAGATGATAAAGAGGCCCTCCGGGCAATGACCGGAGAGCTTGTCCGGTATATGGACCGGAAAGATGACGGCCTGCCTTTCAACCTCGCTTTGTCGGGAGGAGGGACGGCACAGAAGATGTTCGCTCTTTGGGTGGATGAATATAAGGATAAGATCGACTGGGATGCGATCCGTTTCTTTTGGGTCGATGAACGATGTGTTCCGCCAACTGACCCGGACAGTAATTATGGACATGCAAACGAGCTTTTGTTCAAGCCGCTGCATATACCCGCCGGTCATGTGCACCGCATTCATGGAGAAGTGGAACCTGGTACGGAAGCGATGCGTTATTCGCGTGTCGTGAAAGAGTATCTGCCCCGGCACGGGCAATTGCCCTATTTTGATTGCATCATCCTGGGTATCGGAGGTGATGCGCATACTGCGTCCATTTTTCCGGATACCTTGCCGCTGTTGACGGACAGCCGTAATTACGCCGTTTCCCAACATCCCGAATCCCATCAGTTCCGTATCACGATGACCGGCCCGCTGATCCTGAACGATTCGCCGTTGCTGGTCCCGGTCTTGGGGACGGGAAAGAAAGAGATGCTCGAAGAGTTGAAAAAAGGCTATTCGGCAACCCATCCTACGCCTGCCGCCTATATCCTTACTCATGCGGTAGAGGCGTTTGTATACACGACCTTATGATAAGGTGGGGGTGGAGTGAGAATAAAAAAGAGGTTCAACTGCAAAAAATGATGCTGCTGAACCTCTTTTTTTGTTGTAATTTATTATTTCGATGTTTTCATCGAGAGCTTTTCCAAGAAGTAAACGATGGCGTAGCCTAAAACCATCAGGCCGACAGCTTCCCAAACAAGTTGATTCGGCATGATGTTGGCTTCGACTAAAGGCTTTACAATGCCGTGGCTGTCCGTATAAGTCTCGATCGTTTCCTTCCAGGGCCAAACCTTGTTTAGCGAACCGAGCATAAAACCGGCCAATACGGAGATCGTAATGTCGTGGAACCGGCGGAGAGCGAACGAAAGCACACGGGAGAAACTGGTGATACCGATTGCCGCACCGCAGATAAACACTAACATTACGGGAATATTGAATGTCTTTACCGCCTCCATGATATAAAAATATTTGCCTAACAGCACTAAAATGAAACTACCCGATATACCCGGCAGGATCATGGCACAGATGGCTATCGCTCCGCAAAGGAAGATAAAGAACAGGTTGGAAGGTGTCTCGGCTGGTGTCGCAACCGTTATGTAGAATGCAATAACGATCCCGATGATATAACTCAGGATCGTTTTCCAATCCCATTTCTTGATATCTTTGGAAACGAACCAGGTGGAAGCAAGTACCAATCCGAAGAAGAAGGACCAGACCAGAATAGGGTGGTCTGTCAACAGCCAGGTGATGATTTTTGCCAACGAGAAGATACTGATCCCGATCCCTGCAATGATGGATAGCAGGAAGTTGGCATTGATTGCTTTCCAGAATGCCGCGATTTTTCCGGTAAAAAGCAGTTTGAGACTGGCTCCGTTAATACTTTTGATCGAGTCGATCAACTCTTCATAGATTCCGACAATGAAGGCGATGGTCCCGCCTGATACGCCAGGCACGACGTCTGCCGCACCCATACCCATGCCTTTTAGAACTAAGAGGCCGTAGTCTTTTAGATTTCTTTTCATGTTTAATTATTATTATCCTTATTCTTGAGGAATTCTTTCACCAGGTCTTCCGGTGGAATATGTTTGCTGCCGATACGCTCGATTATCCCTTCATAACTGAGCCCGGCATTTTTTAGATAATCGAGCAATTCTTCGGGAGATGTCTGCCTGTAGTGCTCACCGAAATGTTTCATATCTCCTTTTGCCAGATATGCCATTGCCATATGAAGATGCATATAAGGCATTTCCGGACTGCCTTCCAACACTTTCTTATAGTATTGCAAGGCTTTGTCGATATCTCCTTTCATAAACAAATATTGGCCGGCACGGTATAAGCTCTCGAAGTCTTCTTGCTGCTTGTCTTCCACTTGGTCGAGGGCGGTGAAAAGGCGTTCAGTCGCTTCCATAGCTTTGTGTTCGTCTCCGTTTTCCAGATATGTAAGGGCCAGTAAGGAAAGGATGCGGATATTCTTCGGGAATAGCCTGGACGCTTGCATCAGGGCATCAGAGGCTTCTTTGTCACGTCCTGTTTCGACACAACATCGGATATAATTGATATAAATGCTTGAATCTTTCAGCTGACGGTTCTGTCTTAGTAGCTCTTTCAGCAAAACATAAGCCTTTTCGTAGTTCTCCAGCTTAATGTAGCATTCGGCAAGCAGGGGAGTGATGCGAATGTGGATATCGTCGGTCGTTGCAATATCATTATATACCTCGATTGCCTTCTCGTAATTTTCGTTCATGTACAGGCAATAGGCCTTCAGAATCTTCAACTCTTCGTTCGAATCGTCGCATGTGAGGGCAAAGTCGAATGCTTCGATCGCTTTCTCATAGTCTCCGCTGATGGAATAGAGGCGACCCAAAGTGAACCAGTAGTCGTTGGAGTAGGGGTTCTTGTCGATCAGTTCGTTACAGACCTCGATCGCTCTTTTTATATCGCCCTCTATTTCTAAATTATAGCAAAGCTCGTCTTTCAGGATCAGGTTGTCCGGGAAAAGCATAAGTCCGCGATTGATGAAATCGTGTGCTTCCTTAGTCATTTCCACATCCCCTAAGATTGGTGCGATATATTCGAATAGCGTTTCTAAATACTCGCATTTGTTGGCGATGAGTTTTTCTACATGTCCGATTACTTTGTCATACGAATCTTGCATGACGTAACATTCGAGACGCAGCATGTCGAGATCTTGATTGTCGGTTTCAGCTATTGATTCGATCAGAGCGAGCGCACTGTCATAGTCCTCGTTGTAGACATACGACTTGCATTGCCTGATCTGCAAATCGGGATTACCGGGATGAAGCCGTAGCCCTAGGGCCAGGACTTCATCATAGTAAGTATAATCATCAGATTCTTCAAAACTGTCCAACAGTTCATCGATTTCATCGGCATCAAAATAGGCGTCCTTACCTTCCTGGTGGCCGGTCAGATAACGTTGTAACAGGCGTGAAATATCTTTTTTCTTCATACTATATAATTGTTAATCAATGTGCCAATATGCCAATGCAATTGCATTCTTCCATTGGCACATTATCCCATTGGGATATTATTTATCTTTTACCTTGCTCCATGTATCTTTCAAGGATACTGTGCGGTTGAAGACTAATTTATCGACTGTAGAATCTTTATCTACATTGAAATAGCCGATACGCTGGAACTGTAGGTAGTCGAGCGGTTTGGAGTCTGCCAGGAACTTTTCGACATAACAATTTGTCAATACTTTCAAGGAGTCCGGGTTGATGATCTCTTTCATTGCTTCTAAAGGCGAGCAGTTTTTTGCTTCGCGGATAGCCGCCATCTCGTCGCGCGGGTTTTCCACTTTCCACAGGCGGTCGTATAGACGGACTTCTGCCGGCAGACAGTGTGCACAACTCAACCAATGGAGCGTACCTTTTACTTTCCGGTTGCTGTCCGGCATTCCGCTCTTGGTGTTCGGGTCGTATTCGCAATAGATTTCCGTAATCTCGCCGTTCTCGTCTTTCTTGCAGCCTGTACATTTTACGATATAAGCGTTTTTCAAGCGAACTTCCTGGCCGGGAGTCATACGGAAAAATTTCTTCGGAGCATCTTCCATAAAGTCTTCCCGTTCGATCCACAGATCGCGGCTGAATTCGATCGTATGGCTACCTGCCGACAGATCTTCCGGATTGTTGATCGCCTCCATCTCTTCCACTTGCCCTTCCGGATAATTGGTGATAATGAGTTTAACCGGGTTCAACACGGCCGATACACGGGTTGCACGAGTATTGAGGTCTTCGCGGACGGCACTTTCCAGTAGCGCAAATTCATTCAGCGCATCATAAGTGGTATAGCCGATCTTGTCGATGAACTTATGAATTGCTTCCGGTGAATAACCGCGACGGCGGAAACCGCAGATTGTCGGCATACGGGGATCGTCCCAGTCGTGTACCAAGCCTTCTTTTACAAGGATCAGCAGGTTGCGTTTGCTCATCAGCGTGTAACTTAGGTTCAGTTTATTGAACTCCGTCTGACGCGGACGGTTGTCGTTCAGATCCTTGCCCTCTTTCAACCAGTCGATGAACAGATCGTACAACGGACGATGCACGACAAATTCAAGTGTACACAACGAGTGAGTGACACCTTCGAAGAAGTCGCTCTGTCCGTGTGCGAAATCGTACATCGGGTATGCTTTCCACTTGTCGCCCGTACGGTGGTGCGGAGTCTTGACGATACGGTAGATGATCGGGTCGCGGAAGTGCATGTTCGGATTTGCCATGTCGATCTTGGCACGCAATACCATCGAACCTTCTTCCAACTCGCCGCTGTTCATCTTGTGGAACAGCTCCAGGTTCTCTTCGATCGGGCGGTCACGGTAGGGACTGTTTGTTCCCGGTTGTGTCGGTGTCCCCTTCTGGGAGGCGATCTGTTCGGAAGTCTGCTCGTCGATGTATGCTTTTCCCTCCTTGATCAACTGGATAGCGAAGTCCCAGAGTTGCTGGAAGTAGTCGGATGCGTAATATATGTTATTCCAGTGGTAACCCAACCATTCGATGTCTTCTTTGATGGCGTCCACATATTCCAGATCTTCTTTTACCGGATTGGTATCGTCGAAGCGTAGGTTGCAAACACCTCCATATTTTTGTGCAATGCCGAAATCCAGACAGATGGCTTTGGCATGTCCGATATGCAGGTATCCGTTTGGTTCGGGCGGGAAGCGTGTTTGCACACGTCCCTTGTTTTTGCCTTCCGCCAAATCTTTTTCCACCATTGCTTCAATGAAGTTCAAGCTCTTTTTACCTTCTTCTTCGTTTGTTTTGATATCGCTCATCTTTGTAGTTAATTTGTCTATTCAAAGTTTGCAAAGATAGTGAAATAAAGGCCGGAATGCAACTGTTTTGCAACTTTTCTTTTGTCCTGTTTTTTCAGAAGGGAAGAGCTCTCGCACGCATTTCTCTTTTCGAACGAAGTGAGAGAGATTTACTTTACTTTACTTTACTTTTCTTTGTGTACTTAAATGCCGTTTTGGGGGAGTTTTTTCCGACAAAACCCGAGTTTTGGAGAAATTTATTATTTGACTTATTGTTGTTTTTGATGGTTGAAAAAGCACTTGTTTTTGTCTGTATTGATATCTGAATACACTTGCATGAAACAGTAATTACACTTGCATGGAATTACAAATGCACTTGCATGGATTTCCTCGCTGTCTTTAGGTTAGGGTTAGGGTTATTGTATTAAATCAGGCTTATCAGAAGCGCAATGTTTAAGAAGGTTACAAGTGCTCCTAAAGTGACTAAAATGATCGTTGTGGATCGTGAATTCACAAATTTGCCCATCACTTTTTTACTGGATGTCAGGTAAACTTGTGTAAAAACTGTGATTGGTAACTGTATACTTAGCAGCATCTGCGAATAGATCAAGCCTTTGAACGGATCACCCACGACAAATATGATAAGCAGGGCTGGGATGAACGACAACAAGACTCCTAATTTGGAATGGAGGTCTTTGTGGTTATAAGCTTCACCATATAACCCTGCAAAGATGGATGCTCCGGCTATTCCAGAGGTGATTGTGGAGGAAATACCTGCCAGCAGGAGTGCTCCGGCGAATATGATACCTGCATTATTTCCGACCAATGGTACTAATAGCTGTTGTGCCTGGTCCAGTTCGTCTACCGCAATATTCTGTTTGAAGAAGGTTGCTGCTGCCAGTATAATCATGGCAGAGTTGATCGCCCAGCCGATAACCATCGATAACAGTGTATCGTAGAACTCATATTTCAATTGTTTTTTGATCACCGATTCGTCCTCAAGGTTCCATTCGCGGCTCTGTATGACTTCCGAGTGAAGAAACAAATTGTGGGGCATGACAACGGCTCCCAGTACACTCATGATGATTAGCATGGAGTTCTCCGGGAAAGTCGGTTTTATCCATCCTTCGATGGCTGCTTCCCATTGTACGTCTACTAATGCCAGCTCATAGAGAAACGAAAGTCCGATGATTGAGACGAACATGATAATCCAGCGTTCTATTTTGCTGTACGTATTGGTAAGTAACATTCCGAGGCAGACAACCGTCACGATGACTGCGCCTACTTTGATTGGCATTCCGAATAGCATCCGCAGAGCAATGGCACCTCCCAACACCTCGGCAAGCGAGGTCGAAATGCTGGCCAGCATGGCGGAGATCAGGATGGGACGGCTCAGTACGCGTGGCATATATTTGTTGGTTGCCTCCGAAAGGCAAAGTCCAGTCACGATCCCCAAGTGGGCGACATTATGCTGGATGATGATCAGCATGATGGAAGAAAATGTGACAACCCAGAGCAAGGCATAACCGAATTCGGAGCCCGCAGCCAGATTGGTAGCCCAGTTCCCCGGATCGATAAAACCTACGGTAACAAGTAATCCTGGCCCGATATACTTTAACAGGTCCAAAGCGCCGGCACTCGGACGGTGGTTGATTTTGAGTTTGTCTAATATGTTCATATTAATAGTTTATGTTATTGTTGTGCATGATGATTCATCAGTGAACTAACAAATAAGGCAAGCCTACGATATTATACACCGATAAATTCTCATTTACCATCCAAAGATATAAAATATTTAATGGTGGAAATGTTTATGATAATTGATAATTTTTATCGGCTGATTATTTCCCTTTTAGGGGAATGTCAGTACGAATGTTGTCCGTTTGGCGGCCGGTGCGCTCTTCAGGGCGATGCTGCCTCCCGAAAGGCGCATGATCTGACGGGAGATGGATAGTCCGATGCCACTGCCGCCCTCTTTGGTGGTAAAGAATGGAACGAAAATGTGTTCGGCCTCTTCTTGCGGAATAACAGGCCCGTTATTGCTGACTTCAATCAGGACGGCTTCTTCTTCGTTACAATAGGCTTTTACTTCGATTAGACCATCCGCTTGCTCGCAACCGATTGCCTGCATGGCGTTTTTCAGCAGATTCAAGACAACTTGCGAGATCAAATTCTCGTCTGCATAGACGATCAGGTCGGAAGGCTCTACACTGACGTTGATCGTAATGTTGGGAAAATTAGTATGATGTCGAGCCAGCTTTACCATGCGTTCCGCAAATTTCTGGACATAAAATAGAGTGGGCTCCGGCGTCGGAATATGCGTGAATTTACGGTATGACTCCACAAAAGAAATTAGGCTCTTCCCTGTTGTGCTGATTACTTCCAACCCGTTGCGTATCTCGTCATCCGCGTTTTGGTGCAAAGAGAGAAGTGTGTCGCTTAGAGATGTGATAGGAGTGACTGAATTCATGATTTCATGCGTTAAGACGCGTGTCAGGCGAATCCATGAATCGATTTCCTTATCGTCCAGCTCACTATTAATGTCGTTAATTGCTAAAATGCGTACATGTTTGTCCTGTAGTGTCATTTCCGAAACACGGATAGACAGGTGAACGTTGCCACGTTCATTGGTAAAAGATATCTGATGTTTGTCGCCAGGTTGGATGTTTTGTATGACGGTTTTCAGGTTCTCGTCTATACGAGCAAGCTGGCGTACATTCGTAAAGACGGCTAGTCCGAGCAAGCGCAAAGCCTCGTTGTTCGTCTGATAAATCACACCGTTGTCATCGAGCACTATAATACCAGTATTGACGCAGTTCATAATCAGTTCGTAATATTTTTCTTTCTGGGCGGCATCCGCTTTGGCCTGGAAAAGAATCTGAGTGATGCGGTTAAGCGATTCGCTAACCAGTTTGTCGTTCGACGAGCGTCCACGTGTCGCATATCGGAAAGCATAGTCACTGTTGTCTATCGCATCGAACATGAAAGCTACCTTTTGGGCGTTTCGCTTGTCGGACAGCAGGACTAACCTGAGGAAGAAGGACCACACGGATAAGATCGGGACAAACCACACCCATTCCTGCTGGAGAACTAAATAAGTACCGGCTATTGTCAGAAGTATGAAAACAGCAATACGGAGATAGAAATTATGGTAAAGTCCTTTCAACAACATTATAGTTCGTATCGTTTAATCTTGTTGTATAAAGTCTGGCGGGAAATACCTAACTGGCTTGCAACAAGTGACAAATTTCCACTATACTTGTCCATCGCGTTTTTAATCATGTTATATTCCATCTCTTCCAAGGTTGTCGCCTCTTTTGTCACCGGCTTTTTTTCGCCCGTGGAAAATCGAAATCGTTGCCGTCCAACACACTCCTTTCGGCAATGATGACGGCTTTTTCGATTGTGTGTTCGAGTTCCCGGATATTCCCGAACCAAGGTTGCGCTTTCAGCTTCTCTTTGGCATCCAGGCTGAGACACATGGCTGTTTTTCCATATATCTTGGTATATTTGGAAAGGAATATTTCGGTAAGGGGTACGATGTCTTCCGGTCGTTCTCTGAGTGGCGGTATCTCCACATGAATCGTATTGATACGATAGAGCAGATCCTCGCGAAAATCTCCTTTCTGTACCATTTCCTGTAAGTCACGGTTGGTGGCACAAATCAGGCGAATATTGACCGGGATAGGCGTATTGCTTCCTACACGGACGATGCTACGGCGTTGCAAAGCAGTCAATAATTTGGCTTGCAAATGGTAGGAGAGGTTTCCTATCTCGTCAAGAAACAGTGTACCTTTGTTGGCAACCTCGAATTTCCCCGGACGGTCTGCCCGAGCATCGGTAAATGCACCTTTGACATGTCCAAACAATTCGCTTTCGAAAAGAGTTTCCGTGATGGCCCCCATATCGACTGGGACCAATGTCTCCTTTTTCCGGTTGGAAAGTAGATGGATCTCGCGGGCAAGCATCTCCTTACCTGTCCCGTTTTCCCCAGTCACCAATATGTTGGCATCCGTCCGGGCTACTTTTTCAATTAGGGAACGAAGTTGCTGCATGGCGTTACTTTCCCCCCAAAACATTCCGCTTTCTTTGGAAACGACGAGTTTGTCTGTGGCGATCGAAATGCCTTTACGGTTTGCCGTCCGGATATTATAGGCCGTTTTCAATGTTTCCAGCAGTTTGGCGTTATCCCAGGGCTTGACCACGAAATCGGCCGCTCCTTCCTTGATTCCCCGTACGGCAAGGTCGATGTCCGCATAGGCCGTGAAAAGAACGACCTGTATCGAAGCATCTTCCTTTTTTATTTCCGAAAGCCAGAACAACCCTTCGTTGCCGGTATTGATACCGGCACTGAAATTCATATCCAGTAAAACCACATCAATATTTTCATCATGCAGTGTGGCTTTTATTTTATTGGGAGTAGAGATCGTGATCACCTTCTCGAAGCAAGTGCCTAACAGCATCTGTACTGCGGTAAGGATTCCTTTGTTGTCGTCAACTACCAGTATAGTGCCTTGTTTTGTCATCTGTTTTTCTTGTATGTCTGCTGCAAAGATAATTTGTTCTGCTGAGTAACTGATAATTTAAAAGAAATTTTGTTGTTTTACTGGTAGTCTTGTTTTTGTCTGCCACTAATTATTAATTAGGGTATATGCCCAACTATCTTTATGCCATTATCGAACTTATCCGAGCAGAATAGAACCCTGCTCGGATGACGGTCATTGTCTAATTCTTTTACAGTATTGTCTAATTTTTTGACACTTGGTAAAAGTACTGAATTTGTTAATATGTTGTGATATAATGTTTTGACTATTTTGGCACGCTCTTTGCATTTTATCAGGTAGAAAATAATATAGCAATGAAAAGAATTATATTTACAACAGTACTTTCTTTTGCTCTGGCAGCCTCGATAATGGCGCAGAATAAAATATGGAGTTTGGACGATTGCATGCGCTATGCAGTGGAGAACAGTCCGAAGGTAAAGCAGCAGCTTTATACCAATAATACATACAAGGCTGAACATCAGTCCGCCATAGCCTCTTTTTTGCCTTCGATAAGTACACAAGTAGACGCTCAGTACCGATTCGGACGCTCTGTAGACCCGGAAACGAATACCTATGTAAACACTTCCACCTTTAATAACGGTTATGGGGTATACGCTTCTTTGCCGCTTTTCAGAGGTGGGCAGTTGATTAACCAATGGCGGTTGGCAAATGTGAATCGCTATATGGGGAGAAATGATTTGCAGAAGCAGAAAGATGATTTGGCAATCAGCATTATGGATGCGTTTATTACGGTTGTCTATTATCAGGGATTGGTGAAAATGTGTTCTGAAAAGTTGGAAGACAGCCAGCGTCTTTTATACAAAACGCGTCGCCAGGAAGAATTGGGTTTGAAAGGGAAGGCAGACGTTGCCCAGATCGAATCGCAGGTAGCTGGTGACGATTACAATCTGACGCATCAGCAGAACCTTTATAATACGGCGATGATGACCTTGAAGAACGCGATGAACTATCCGTCGGATTTGGCACTTGATGTCGATACGGTTGTTCCTCCCGTACAGGATATATTGGCCGAGGAATCTGTCAGTGCCATTCAAGATTATGCTATGGCAAATAATCCGACTGCTTTGCAGGCCGCTTTTCAATTGAAAGCTAGTAAAATGAATTACTTGATAACAAAAGGAAAATTACTTCCGACTCTTTCCGTCGAAGCTGGAATCAGTACCAGTTATTTTGAAAATCTGAAATCGGAAAACGCTCCCGTTGCTTTTAAAAACCAGTTTAAAAATAACCGTGGGGAATATATTTATTTTAGTTTTAGTTTTCCTTTTTTTGACGGCTTGTCTCGGATTACCAATATGCGCCGTGCCCGCAACAATGTCCGGATTGCTTATGAAAAGCAAACCGAAACACTTCGTCAGTTGCAGAAAGATGTAGAGCAAGCCGTTCTCGATCGGGAGGGCTATGCTAAAGAAACGATCCAAATGGAGAAGAAAGTAAAGGCCGATGCTTTGGCTTATCAGATAACCCTGCGTAAATTTGAGGAAGGACTGATGAGTCCACTCGATGTGCAGACAAATGCGACGATTTTGTTGAACTCAAAGGCTGATCTTTTACAGAGGCGTTTGCTGTACGTAATGAAGTGCCGTCAGGTTGATTACTATAAAGGACAACCGTTGATTGGGAATTAAAAATTAAAAATCAAGAATTAAAAAATAAAAAAACATACAGTCATGGATATACAATTAGAAAAAAAGAAAGGTTTTCAAAAGAAGCATATTCCTTATGTAGCAGGTGGTGCTCTTTTCTTGATTTTGGTGGGATGGATTGTTTTCGGTGATCACGCTTCGACATTGAAAGTGGATGCCCGCGGTGTCAATATAGGGAATGTGACGAAAGAGCAATTTAACGATTTCGTTCGTGTGAACGGTCAGGTACAGCCCATTACGGTTGTGCAGCTCAGCCCGGAAGAAGGTGGTATCGTGCAGGAAAAAGTAGTGGAAGAAGGGGCACAGGTGAAGAAAGGGGATGTGATTATCCGTCTTTCCAATTCAAATCTCGACCTGCAGATCTTGGATGCTGAGGCACAGTTGGCGGAAAAGCAGAACTTTCTTCGTAATACACAGGTGACGATGGAACAGGACAAATTGAACAATCAATTGGAAAAAGCACAGCTGGATGTCGACATGACACGCTACCGTCGTGCTTATAACCAGCAGAAAAAGTTGTATGAGGAAAACTTGATTGCAAAGGAAGAATTCCTGAAAGCAAAAGAAGATTTTGAGTTGGCAAGTAAGAAATATGACTTGGTTGTGGAACGTTTGCGTCAGGATTCGATCTCCCGTACGATCCAGATGGACGAAATGGAAACTAGTTTGTCTAATATGCGTAAAAATATTGCTTTGGTTCATGAACGCAAGGAACATTTGAATGTCCGCTCGCAGATCGACGGTGAATTGGGATTGTTGGATGTCGTGTTGGGCCAAAATGTTTCGGCCGGACAGAAGATCGGACAAATAAACGATTTGTCGGACTATAAGATCGAAGCTTTGATCGATGAACATTATATCGACCGCGTGAAAAAGGGATTGTCCGCAACATTCGAACGTCAGGGGTCGGATTTTGAATTGAACGTACGCAAAGTCTATCCGGAAGTGCGAGACGGTAAGTTCCGTACGGATTTCGTCTTTACCGGTGAACGCCCAGACAATATCCGTAGCGGACAGACCTATTACATTAATCTGGAACTTGGACAGCCGACAGAAAGTATCATCATCCCGCGTGGAACCTTTTTTCAGAGCACAGGAGGTAGCTGGATATTCGTTCTTGACAAAGACGGCAAGAAAGCATATCGCCGCAAGATCAAGATTGGTCGCCAGAACCCGCAATATTACGAAGTCATCGATGGCCTTGAAGCGGGTGAAAAGGTAATAGTTTCCAGCTATGAAAGCTATAAGGACAACGAGGTGCTGGTACTTGAATAGTGGTTACCGAATGAACCGATTGTAACCGAACATGAGCGAGAAATCAATGACAAATGGAACAGTCACTTCTGCAGATGATAGGGCAGAAGTGACGTTGAAAAAACTTTTGTGTCCTGACCTATAACGCCAGTTGTATCTTTTCCATTCCTTTGCGGAAGTCTTCCATGATTTCTTTCATGACTTCGGACACGGTCTGCATTTCACGGAATAAGGATGCGACTTGTCCGATTTCCAGTTCGCCTTCTTGAAGATTTCCTTCGAAAATACCTTTCTTGGAACGGCCTTTTCCTAACAGTTCTTTCATTTCCTCGGCGGAAGCCCCACGGGCTTCC
>ERZ838118.3733-NODE-3733-length-14160-cov-4.114286_pt1 | contig 14160 bp, 7 predicted proteins | sample MGYA00519863_ERZ838118 | MGnify/ENA primary metagenome ERZ838118 (study PRJEB31850, sample SAMEA3708827) | human gut metagenome | biome: human gut; feature: human-associated habitat; material: faeces | place: China | collected 2014 ...
AGAAATAACACTACCATCAACAGACGCTGTCTGTTGATGGTAGTGTTGATGACTGCTCATAACAGCTTGTTAAGCTTTGGAGATTTAGGTGATGCAACAAACAATCAGAAGCTGTTTATATTAGTCAACAACTGTCATTAACTGTTTTTAATAAAAATATGATGCCCTAATGGACAGTCATGGATGGGATGCCTGCGTAGATGACGGACATCGTGTTGCTTCCGGTAAGAAAAAGAAAGGGGAAAGGAATTACTTGAAGCGGGTACGGGCTTCAGCGAGTTCGCGTTCCTCGTCGGCTTTTTGGCGAAGACGCAGAACTTCAGGGTCTACATATCCTTCTGGACGAGGATAGTGCCCTTGCCGCTGCATGGTGCGGAGCCACGCGGTGACGTGTTCAGGTCCTGATGAGACGCCATTGGCAAGTTCCCAATCAAGATAACGCAGACACCGCGATACGTTTTCCGGTTCCCATCCCTGTAGCTGATAGGCACGCTTCAGTTGTGCCAGATGGGCTGGTCCGAAACCGGCATCCGCTGCGAAGGGCCACAAAATGGCGATAAGATCCCCATCCGTATTCCATATACACGTGTCCTCAAGTGGTAAAGAGGGGGATATCTCAGTTTTCATGACTGTCTGTGGCTGCTGTTGATAGAGCATTGACTGTCTAGTGCGTGAAGAAGCAGTCATTGCCGGTAACGGATTGTCATCAATAAATTCAACACACACACCATGAGCGTCCCCCGTGCGAACTTGTGTAGTACAGATGACGCCCTCACGTACAAGGCGGCTGATGGTGTTACGGACGGTGCCGTAGGAAAGCCCGATAGCCGGAGCAAGACGTTTTAGGTTAACGACGACCTGGGGGGATTGTTGCCTCAGCGCAGTGAGCGCATCTAAAAGGATCTGGCGGGCTCCGCCAAGGTGGGCGTCTTGAAGGGTGGCCGCAATGATGGACGGCGAAATACCTTGGGTGATACCATGTTGTGTGGTTATATCCTGTTCTTGTTGAACTTTTCTAGAGCCAATAGGTTGTTTATGGTCATCTTCCACTGTAGTGACTGCTTGTGACAATGTAAAACTGTCATCTTGCAACGGAGAATGTGCGACGGTGGCTCTTGGAGTGGTAACAGGCTTAGATTGAAAAGGATCTCTTGGAAGAGGAGTCTCTCCGCCAGAATAAGGGGACACCGTTATTGCACTTGAATAAGCTTGACAGTCAGTGACTGTTTGTGGCTGGCTATAAGATAGCTGTGAATACATTGAGCGGCTGGCTGCATCCGGTGACTTTTTTACTTCATCAGAACTGAGGGCAGTGGCTTTGTAATTCTGTTTTGGCGTAGAACTGTCATTGACAGCTGATATGCTGTTATGAAGCGCTGGAGACTGTTGGTGACAGTTCGTGCCTGTACGGAATATTTTTGGAGGAATAGTGGTAATGGACGGCTTTTTACTGTCTATTTCTGCTGATTCTTGCATATAACTATCATCAGCTGTCATTGACGGTTTTTTATCGTAATTCAGGCCGGCTTGAGCTGCCTGTACGGGGATATCAGAAGGTTCATCCTGAATATCTGAGAGAGTGTACGCAGAACCTGTTTCTGGTGCACAAACAGCGTTTAGAGCCTCTACTGAACGTGATTCAGAAGAAGGACTCTGAAAAGGTTCTGTTTTCTCTCCTCCAGTGAGTAGAGTAGAAAGGTCTACCTGAGGAGTTCCCTCCATATTTTCCCTTTCAGGGGATTCAGCAGGTATCTCAGGAGTCTCTACTTCCTTCTGTACAGGCGTTTGGGAGGACTTGGAAGTAGTCCCTTCAAGAGGCTGTAAGGCATCAGTTACAGAACAAGTAGAGTCTACAGGTGCAGCAATCTCTCCGGATTGTTCGATTGTGACGGTCGACTCTTCACAATATGGTAAATCTGTTGAAGAAACGTCAACGCCAATGGTTGCATCAGAACTTGGCGGCGTTAAGCTCTCTTCAGCAAAGGGAGGTTCTACTGCTGAGGATTCGACGGTGATTTCTGCATCGTCGGACATGGCATCTATGGCCTCATCAGATTGCTGGGCAGATTGATGCTTCGGCGGCTGGCTCATTTTGCGCATCTTAGCGGCCGCTTCTCGAAGGTCGGCACCGAGAGCGAAGGTAAAGTCCGGCATGCTTGATTTCTTAGCCATGTCAGTTCCTTACGGAAGGAAGAGGATAAAGTGGACGGAGAGGAAGGGAGCCTTTTTTTGTCGAGAGGATGTTTTACTTATAGGTAACATGTGCGGGGGACAATAGAATTTGGCTCATAAGTGTACACTTTGTTTCTTCCGGGAAAGAATTGAATGTTACCAACTGTAAACTTGTAATCCGAAAAATTAGGAATATAAGACTACAAGACAGGCATCTTTTGTTCCATGCCCATCTTTGAATAATCATGCGTTCTTGGGATCAAGGCGGGCTTCCATTTCCTGTGCCAACTCACGATAGCTGCGGCAGGAAGAACAACCGTCGTCATAGTCACAGACCGCAAGGTTACTCATAACAGCTTTATTTAGTGTAGTATTTCTGGGGATAGTCGTACGGAAGACCATTTCTTCGCCGAAGGTCCCGATTGCCACATTACGGATGGTTTTCGCGGCGTTATTGCGGCCATCGTACATGGTCAGCAGTACGCCCATGATCGCAAGGTTCGATTCGGTGTCAGCGCGCAGGGTTTCCGCGACTTTGATAAGATGGCTTACGCCGGAAAGGGCATAAGTGTCCTCAACCCCAACCGGAATGATGATATAGTCCGTAATGATAAGCGCATTGGTCAGGAGCGCACCCTCAATGGTGGGCGGGCAATCCAGCAGAATGTAATCGTAGGTGTTCAGGGCTGCCTTATCGAGCGCTTGCCGGAAACCGAAAAAGCGTTTGATGGAATTGGAAAGCGTGCTTACCGTAGCGTATACGTTCAGATTGGCAGGGATCAGATCCAGCCCTTCGTATTTGGAAGGCACGGCCGCTGCCGAAAACGAGAGCCCGGTAAAGAGGTTTGCCACTGTGCGGGGTTGCTCGTATGGGGATACGGTTCCGAGGGTCAGCGACGCGTTTCCCTGAGGATCACAGTCCACAACAAGCACACGGCGTTTGCGTTTAGCGAGGCAATACGCTACGTTAACAGTGCTCGCGGTCTTGCCTACGCCACCTTTGTGGTTTGCAAAAGCAATGACTTTCGCTGCCATGAGATCCTCCAATTTGCGTGTGATGTGTCGAATTTTTTGCATGATACTCAAAAAAAGTCAATGATCATCCTCAATAAAAGCGGTAAATGGATGCGGGCAATACTCGCCATCAGTGTTTTTTAGAGTCGGAAATGGACGGATGGGCCGAGGGAAGAAAGGCCTTTTGCGGAGTTTGACACCTTTTTCTTCTATGGATGCGTGCCCGGCACCTCCGGGGTTCAGCACTTTCCGGCGGCTCTTGCGCCGTCCGGATGGCAAGCTGGCGCTCTAATGCGGAATGTTGCCATGACCAATAAGATGAAATCCGTGGGTGAAGCGTTGCAAGGCTTTCTTGAGACGGCTGTCCCCTCCCCTCTTTCTGCTGAGGAGCGGGAACGCCTGAGGCTGTATAATCCTACGCTTGCCGCACAGATCGATGCGCTCGACTGGAAGGATGTTCCGTCGTTTATCGTTGCGATCATTGAAGAGTGGCGTAGAAGTGGAAGCCCTTCCTCCAAAGCTTGTCATCCGCTTGCCGCGCCTGAGGAACGGAAACGGCCCTCGCCTGTGAGCCTTGAGGAGCTTGCTCGTGAACAGGCGCGAGAGGTGGCGTGCGAGGTTGTCAGGACGGCTTCTCCAAAGCCTATCCCTGCGCCTAGCCCCGTTGAGAGCGTCCCAGCCGCAGCACCCCTGCCAGCTCCTAAGGAGGAGCGCCCTTCGCTTTGGTGTGGCTATCCAACCAGTATTGCACGTGTTTCGCCATTTTTTCCGATGAATAACCTTGAAAAGGGACGCCGGGACGCTCTCATGCGTGATCCCGATATTACATCGCGTGAAAAAGGCAGCATCGCGGCATCAGGGGCTTTCTTCTTTAAAGAACGCATTTCTTCGGGGCCGTGGGGTGATATCCTTTATACAGGGCCGAAACTCAGTGTTGAGGAAGAGGATGTGCTGATGGCTCTGCTGGCGATCATTGAATCCGGGGCGGAAGGGGCCGAGGCTCGTCATGCTCGTTCGGCAGGAGCACTTCCCGTGAAGGATACGGAAGAAGGTTTTGTGCCCGTCGCCCCCAATCTTCCCGAGGCGCCGTATGTTTCTGGCGGCGTGGAGGCTTTTCCGGAACCCGTGCGTTCGGCATTCCCGGAGAGCGGTACGGGAAAATTTACGTATCGTGGCCCATTGCTGCCGATTCTGCGTCTGATGGGGCATAAAAGGCCGGGAAAGAACCATTATACGCGCTTGGTAACTGGGCTCACATGCCTCGCGCACGGGACTATAGAATTAGTGGTGCGTGAAAGGGGGCAGGAGACGTTTTACGACCTTACGCACATTATCTCGAATTTGCGCCTGCGCGGGAAAAATGATGCGGAACGGGATATTTCAGTAACGATCAGCCCGTTCTTCCGGGAAATGTATGTGGCCAATCGGCTCACTTGGATTGACGTGGCCAAACGTTTTCAGATCAGGGGAAGTATTGCGAAGGCTATGTATCGCTTCTGCCAGTCGCACAGGGAAAATCCTGTTTTTCGGGGGGATATCCGCACGCTGGCATTGGCGCTGAATATGGATCTGCGTTCGCCGTTAAAGGAAACACGCCGACAGATTCGGGACGCCATCGCGGAACTGGCGGAAAAGAAGGTGTTGGAGAAAACCAGTATTCTGACCAAGGGGAATATCGTGATCCTCAACCGTACAGCTGAAGCCCTCCCGTCCCGGAGGCGAGGGCGCAGGAAAGAGGACTAGACACAAGCGAGGCCGTGTTAAACGGCCTTTTTTATGTGCTACTCTTGCGCCTTACGCGCAGGAATGGTCGCGTAGTCCTTACTGACGCTCCATCATTATGTATGCTCCCCTCCGTTTTCCCTGTTGGCAGTGATGGGATATCTCTTCTGCCAGTGGACGTTTGAACGTTTTGTGTATTAATAAAATATACAATATTTTTCAATATGTTAAATATATTTAGTGGGCATATTGCCGTATGGGTGCCCTTCAATGCTCTCTTCTGAAAAGCCATGTGACAACTGATGCATGTCATAATCCGTCACGAACTCACCTTAGCTGTCATCATCGATAACATGCTGTTTTCGTTGACACCTGGAACAACGTTTCAGAATTTTCCCGTTTAAGCCCTCGGCGGGCTTAGGGGAATCAAACATAAGGGAATATGATCTTTTTGAATCATTTTACCATAATATTTCAGTGTATTAAGATGAAATAGCGAGTATTTTGCCGACTTGTTTTGGATGGAAAAAATTTATGGCCTCCGCTTTGAGATGACACCTCTCTACCGTATTTCAGCGTTTGTCATTGACGCAAATAAAGTTTGTTATTTTAACATAGTATAGTTTATTCGTGACCATTTTGCCGTGTTGTTTTTGTATGTCTGACAGTGCCAGTCCGGAGCTATCATTGTCAGTCATCCACTGCTGTTTGCAGATGTTGTCTGGCGGTAACAGATGATGATGACCAGAAACAGTTTGTCCAAAGAAACCGGCGGAGAAACGCGCTGGATGGATACCTGTTGAAAGTTGTCAGTGACAGCCGTTGACTGATGAAAATGACTGTGGAAACAGTATTCTCAAGAAAAGTCACTCTCAGAGAAGATATTCTTAGCTCTTATGAGAAACGGTATGGGATGGGAGTGCTTGAAGAGCGCCAGCGTACAAGAAGCTCGACGTACCACACTCGCGGAAGATTCCGCACGTCAAGGATTACGGCAAGACAGCTTCATCCGGTGGCAAGGCGGCATAAAAGAGGAGATCCGCTTGAGGTGGCCATGCTACCGTAAGAACCCCATGACGGGGAAAAAGTATCGCCCCAGTTCGGCGGTCGAACCGGGGCGCAAGGAGGAGGTTGGGTCGAAGAGGTCGAGAGGGCTCCGACCCGTTGTGCTCGTAAGGAAACGAGCATTTCGAAGGAAGGCGTTCTTAGTGCTTACAGAGTTTCGATGACAGCCTTGGTCCATTCCTGGATTTCCGGCTGGTCGGACTGGGCCTGTCCGTCGATTTTAAGGCCTTCAACGACGACATCCGCGCCAAGCCGTTCAAGAGCGGCTTCGATAACGTCGACAGCTCCACAGAAGTATGTGAAGTTGCTGTCCCCTGTAGCGAAACAGGCTACTTTGTGCCCCTTGGCGTTGATGAGGTCGAACTGCTGGAACAACGCGTCAAAGTCGTCCTGCAGGATTATTTCGTCGTCGCCCCATGCGGAACAACCGAAAAGGATCATATCCCATCCATCGCAAAGGCCGGGCGCACTGGCGTCAGCGGCGTTGAGGAGGGTAGTCTCATGCCCAGCTTCTTGGATAAGGCGTCCGAGGATTTCCGCGAGAGCTTCCGTGTTGCCGGTCGTGGAGCCGTAAACAATCAGTACTTTGCTCATGATGTACTCCATGATGAAACGGTTTTGTCCTTGCACTCTCGCTCTTTTGGGCTGGAAAAGGCAATGAGAACACGCGAAGCTGAGAAACACCCATGTATTAGGAAATTTCTTTGCCGGATGCCGAAGGACTGCTTCCGAGGGGGGGGATCGGCATCCGGCTGGGAAGCCGGGCCAACCACTTCCCGGCTTCTGTGCCGATTTCTCGGCAACAGTTTGACTGGAGACGGGATACTGCCTGTTTCCTCGTCGTCCATGAAAAGATAATAATGAAATTGAAATTCTTTTTCAAGTATAATTTTTGTTTTTTATGGGACTCCCGGAAAGAATATATGTTAATATATTGGAAATAAAAGATAAAATTTATATTTTGTAAAAATGGGATTCCTCTAAAGAGATGAAAAACAGACGATGGAACCGTTCCTGGGCGTATCCGGCTGCATCTGCCATCCGGAAGCCCCATGTCGATGTTATGTGAGGAGAGGGAGAGGTTTGTGCATTTCCAAAAACACGCCGTACATTGTGGCCTGCCTCTAGAGACAGTGGCTGGAGCGTTGCTCTTTAAACGAGCTCTCGTTTCAAAGGGAAAACACTTCAGAACGCTGCGGGCAGAAATCCGATTTTTATAGAACCCTTTGGGAAGGGAGATAGATGCAAAGTGACAGCGTTGGGGAAGGGGGGCAGAAAAGCCTCCCTTCCCCAACGCTTCTGTATCCTCTTAAAAGGAATGTACGCTTGCCGAATCCACCATCGCCGATCAGCGATCCTTGGCAAGCGGTTCGAAGGCGGTGTACTGCGGCAGGAAAGCCAGTTCTACGGTCCCGACGCGCCCGTTGCGGTGCTTGCCGATGATAAGTTCCGCGATGCCTTTTTTCGGCGTATCGGGCTTGTATACCTCGTCGCGGTAAAGGAAGATCACGATGTCCGCATCCTGTTCAATGGCTCCGGATTCACGCAGGTCCGAGAGCATGGGGCGGTTGTCTTTACGTTCTTCAACTTTACGGTTGAGCTGCGAAAGGGCCACGACCGGTACGTCGAGCTCTTTGGCTATAGCCTTGAGCGAGCGGGAGATATCCGAAATTTCGAGTTCACGGGAGTCCGTGCGCCGTGAAGAGCGCATAAGTTGCAAATAGTCGACCACGATGAGCCCGAGGCCGTGCTCGGCCTTGAGCCGCCGTGCCTGTGAACGGAGTTCAAGAGTGCTGATGGCGGGCGTTTCGTTGATGAACAGCGGCGCGGTCCGGAGCAGATCTGCGGTTTCGAAGAAGCGTGCTCCCTCGGCTTTGCTGAGGCGGCCTGTGGAAAGCTGCTCCTGCGGAATCTTTCCCCACAGGCTGATCATACGCTGGACAAGCTGGTGTTCGGACATTTCCAGCGAGAAAATGCCCACGGGCGCGCCTTCGCTGATGGCGGCACGCATGGCGAGGTTGAGGGCGAGGGCGGTTTTGCCCATCGCAGGGCGCGCCGCGATGATGATCAGATCCGAAGGCTGGAGCCCCCGTGTGATGGCGTCGAGTTCGGGATAGCCAGTAGCGAGCCCGGTGATCCCCCCCTCTGCGGGTTTGAGCACGGCGTCCACCACGTCTCCCACGAGCGCCTGCACCGGCCGGAATCCGCCGGAACTGGTGCGGCTGGATACCGCCATAACGGATTGCTCGGCCTCGTCGATGAGCCCGGCCAGATCCTTTGAAGTGTCGAAGCCCGTCGAAACGATTTTAGCCCCCGCCTCGATGAGCCCGCGCTGGATGGATTTGTCGCGTACGAGCTTGGCATAATACTCGGCGTTTGCCGCGCTGACATGCGACTGCGCCAGATCCGCGATATAAGCCGCGCCGCCCGCCTGTTCCAGCGAGCCTTGATCGCGCAGATGTTCCGCAAGGGTAACGAGATCCACTGGCCGGTTATCGGTGTGAAGCCCGAGGGCGGCCGCGTACAGCGTCTGATGCGCGGGCAGGTAAAAATCTTCCGGGTGCAGCATGGGGGCGATCTGCCCCATTGCGGAAGGGCGCAGGATCAGTCCGGCGAGCACGGCCCGCTCGGCTTCCACACTGTGGGGCGGGACCCGGCGCGCGAGATCCGTTGTGGCTGTTTCGAATTCTGTCTTCATGGCGTTGTGTGAAAAAGGTTGGAGGCGCCGTCCGCGCCCTTTCTTCCGAGGGTAGGATTTTTCGGCGAAAAGGGAAAGGCCTGCCAAACGAACTCCTTCGGCCTGTTGAAGCGCTGATCCACAGCCGTTTTCCTGTTTGGGTCAGGGTGGCTTCTGCTTTTTCTGTGGGCGGATGAAGCTTTCTTATGTCCTCCTTTGTTTTCTGAAATACTGAGGAGGCCCTTACAGCCCTTGCGCATGAAGGTGTTTCGGGAGATCGCGGAGGGCATTTGGCCGTATCCCGGTGGCCGATATACCGAAAAAGGGTGGGTATGGAGCCGCATCCTGGAGGGCATATTGCCGTAGGCGGTCATTCTGACGAACCGTACCACTCCTGCCCAACGATAAGGGCAGGCTTATCCCGCTCCGCCTGAGGGCGCCGGGGTTTGCCATCCTTTTCCGTACGGCATAACCCCCGTTATGGATATGAGGATTTTTATATTTTTCGCCGGGTTTTCACTAAAGGGGTTGGAATGCTTCCTTGGAGCATGTGCATCATACTGCGTAACCTGTTTTTGCAGTCAAGGTAACGGTACGGGAAACGATTGTATGGTAAGGGAGGTGACCGTTTTCCATCTTCCTTTTACGTAGTCGTCCTATTGTTGGGGCCCCTGTGTGAAGAAGGGGAACTGTCCCACATCCGAAAAACCGCGATTCATCCGTGGGGGGATAATCTCTTCAAGAGCCTGTATTTTCCCGTTTGAGGCGCCTTTTTGCCTCCTTGACGCCCTTCGGGACACAGGCTAGTGATCACAAAATATTTTTTGATCTGGTGCCCCTATGCAAACAATCGCTTCCCGTTCCGAGGACGTCGTCCGCCGTTTTTTTGATGCTTACCTCCATTTACGCGATCTGGATAAAACACTTGAGTGCCTCGCTGACGATATCCGCTGGATAGGGACAGGAGATTTTGAACGTGCCGGCAAGGGTTTTTGCGATTGCCGCGAGCTGCTTATCGAGGAGTTCAAGGCCACGCCGGGCTCCTTCGACGTGAAGCTGCGGAATCTCTATTCCGTGGAAGCGGGCAAGGCGTGCTATACGGACGGCGACATGAGCGTCGTCGATCCATCCAGCGGAAAAGGGGTGAACGTCCGCATTTCCGCGATGTGCGGCGAAGTCCCGGATGGGCGCTGCCTCATCCAGGGCATTCACGCCTCCCTTCCCAGCGGCGAACAGCCGGACGGCGAATTCTTCCCTACCTCTTTCCTTGGGGAAGGGAACGAGCTTTCCTCGCAGTCCCGGCGCAGCGCGTTCCAGCTGCTTAAAAACAGCATTCCCGGCGGGCTTATCGGCGGCTATATCGAAAAGGGCTTCCCCCTCTATTTCATCAACGATCAGCTCCTCGGGTACCTTGGATATAGTTCGTATGAAGATTTTGTGGAGGACACGGGAGGGATGGTTGAAAACGGTATCCATCCCGGCGACCGCGACCGCGTCAACACTCTAGTCAATGAGTCGATGACCGTCACTGACAGCTATGAAGTCTCCTATCGGATGCTCAGGCGGGACGGGTCCTACATTTGGGTCCTTGACCGGGGATTGCGCAATATTTCCGAGGACGGGCGGCCCGTTATCGTCAGCATCGTCGTCGACATCACCCGCTCCCATGAGCTTCAGGAGCAGCTTCAGCAAAGCGTGGTTTCGCTCAAGGAAAAGAACGCCGAACTGGAAGCCTGCCACGCCGTGGTGTTCAACGGTTTTGCGAAACTCGCCGCCGATGCCGAGTACACCATCCTTGAGGCCAATGATCAGTTTTTCTGTATGATCGGGTATACGCGGGAAGAAGTCCGCGGCCAGTTCGGCAATCGCGCCATCAACTTTGTGTATGCCGAAGATTTGATCGTGGGCAACGACGAGATCCGCAACCGCAAAGCCACCGGGCGGTTCAGCATCCCTTTCCGCGTCCGCCGGAAGGACGGCAGCGACATATGGGTGCGCCTGGACGCCTGCCGCGCGGAAGAGCGGTGGAACGGCCATGAGGTGCTGTACTGCTTCTATACCGACATTGACGAGCAGCAGCGCCGTGAGGCCGACTACCGCCGCCAGCGTTATTTTATGTCTTTGATCGATTCCAGCCTTGAGGGGGGCTTTTTCGTTACTGACGGAGGCGACGAGCGGCGCTTGGCCTACATCAGCGAGGGGATGCTGCATTTCCTCGGCTATGAGCCGGACGTTTTCCAGGGGTTGATGGCGGGCGGCCTTGAGGCCATTGTTTGCTCCGATGACGTGGCCCTTTTCCGCACCGCATGGCGCGAGGCCGTGAACGGCTGCTATGAGCAGGAATACCGCATCAGAAAAGGAGACGGGCAGGTCATCTGGGTCCTTGAAAAGGGGCGGCTCGTTGTGGACGGGGAAGGAGAGCCCGTGTGCATCTGCCTGCTCCTCGACATCACCGAACGCAAAATGCGGCAGGACGAGCTGATCCGCCAGACCCGGCTCGATCCGCTCACGGGGCTCTACAACCGCGAGTACGCGCAGCAGTTTATCCAGACGTATTTGGATATCCACCGCGGAGGGCATTCTTCCGCCCTGCTGGTGTTCGATCTCGATCATTTCAAGCGCGTCAACGATCGCTATGGCCACCTGCGCGGCGACGCCGTGCTGATCGCTTTCGCCAAGCTGTTGCAGGAATCTTTCCGTACCCGGGATTTTGTGGCCCGCACGGGCGGGGATGAATTCATCGCCTTCATGCAGGATGTCCCTTCGCGCACCGAGGCGCTGGACGTCTCCAGGCGCATCCGGGAAGCCATGTCCGCCACGCTTGGCAATGAATATGCGGATTGCAAGCTTTCCGTGAGCATCGGCGTGGCCTATTCCCATGAGCAGATCTCTTACGATGCCCTGTTCCAGCTCGCGGACGACGATATGTACCGGATGAAATTCCGAGCCCGGGGGGGCAGGGAACTGGACGAGCTTCCGGTTTACGACTCGGAAGGAGAGCATTCCTGCCTGTTCCGGTATGCTTACGGCCTTGTTCTGCGCATTGATCTCGATACGGGGTTGTACACCGTGCCGTATGGGGAATTCCTCGCCCGAAAGAAGATCCCGTCCCAAGGCGACTATGAGGCCATGCTCAAGGAGGCGGTACGCTCCAACATCGTCGCTGAGGATAGCGAAGACGTGTATGCGCTTTGCCGCATCGAAAATTTGCGGCAGGTGTTCGAGTCGGACAAACGGGAACTCCTTTGCGAATACCGGGCGAAGATGTCCGCAGGGGGAACCCGGTGGATCCAGTCACGGTTCTTCTTCGCCACGTCGGGCCGTTCCCGGCTGTGCTACAGCACTATCACCGACATCACCGAGACACGGCATGAGCGCGAGCGCAGCCGCGTCGCCCTGCTGTATGACTTTGCCCTGAGTGAGGAGTCCGGGGAAATCTACGAATGCAACCTCACCCGGAACACCTTCCGCATCATCCGGCACTCCAGCGGGACGTTCCTCCCGCTTCCCGATGAGGGCAGGCTGGACGACCTGAAGGCGATGGTGAGGGAGTCCATGATCCACCCCGAAGATCTGGAGCGTTACGACAAGGTTGTCGCAAACGCCCGTTCTCTCCGGCTGAACGACGGCGTGTTGAAGGAAGATTTCCGTTGCCTGTGGCGGGATAATAGTTACCATTGGGTAACAGTAAACGTCCTGTGCGTGGAAGATGCGGACAAGCTTCATTTCGTCTGGGTGCACGGCATCGACGACCGCAAACGGCTGGACGAGTTTTCCCGCGAGAATGCCGAGCTCCAGCGGCTGCACATGATGGACGAGCGTTACCGGATCATCGTGGAGCAGACCAAGAGCGTGGTGTTCGACTGGGGGCCGGAACAACAGCTGCATTATGCGCCGTATTTGGGCTCGCTGCTGGATTGCCGCAACAATCCCGGCAATGTGCCGGACATGCTCCGGTCATTGACGGTGCACCCGCGTGACATGGCCGATTTCAAGGCGTTTCACGCTTCGCTGTACCGTGAGGATCAGGTGGAGACGACGGTGCGCCTGCGCCGCCGTGACGGCGCGTTCATTTGGTGCCGCATCGCGGCGACGCTCAAGCGCGATGCGCAGGGCAAGCTCCTGCGTATTGTGGGTACGATCTCGGACATGGATGATAACGTGCGGGCACTGCGCCATCTGCGCTATCAGGCGGAGCACGATCCGGTTACGGGATACAGCAATTTCGCCAAGTTCAAGACGGACGCGGCGGAATTGCTGGCCGCTCGCGGCGACCGCAAATATTCGCTCTGGTACTGCGATATCCGCAACTTCAAGTTCATCAATGATATCTACGGATACGACATCGGCGACGAGTTGCTCAGCTACTGGGCCGAGCTCATCGCGGAAGGCGCGCGCCCGGGAGAGACGTTCGGGCGTATTTCCGGCGACAACTTTGCCCTGCTGCGGTGCTATCGGGATATCGACGATCTGGTGGCGCGGTTCCTGCGCTGTTCGGATCTGCTGACCCGGTTTGAAGGGTTGGCGAATCGCCGGTTCCGCGTGGAGATGATCGCGGGTATTTATCTGGTCGAGCGTCCAGAGGACATTCTCAGCATCGACGATATGCTCGACCGGGCGAACCTTGCGCAGAAGAGCGTAAAACATCTCAGCGGCAGCAAGTACGCCTTATATTCCGAGGAGATGCGCAAGCGGGTTCTTTACGAAAAGAACATCGAGAGCTGCATGGAGGAGGCCCTGCGCAATCGGGAGTTCTGCCTCCATCTTCAGCCGCAGGTGGATATCCAGCACGGCGACGCGCTGTTTGGCGCCGAAGTCCTGGTGCGTTGGGAGCGCCCGGGATACGGGATGGTCTCGCCCGGAGACTTCATCCCGCTGTTCGAGCGCAACGGGTTCATCGTGGATCTGGATGCTTTTGTGTTCGAAGAGGCGTGCGCCTATCTGGCGTCCCGGGGTTCGCGCGGCCTGCCTCCGTTGAGGCTTTCGGTGAATGTGTCTCGCCTGAGCATTGCGCAGGGCGATTTCCTCGACCGTTATTCAGCGATCCGTGACAAGTACGGTATCGATTCCGGAATGCTTGAGCTTGAGTGCACCGAGACGATGGTGATCCGTAACTTCGCGCTGTTCCGTGAACTGATGGCGGCCCTTCCGTCCCGTGGGTTCCGCAGTGCGATGGACGATTTCGGCACGGGGTACTCGTCGCTCAACATGCTCAAGGAGATCGCGCTCGACGTGCTCAAGCTGGACATCGCCTTTTTCCGCGACACCGAAGGCACGCCCCGCGAGCGCGCCGTGGTTGAGAGCATTGTGCAGATGGCCCGCGCACTCGGCATGTCCACCGTCGCTGAAGGCGTTGAGAAGCAGGAGCAGGTGGAGTTCCTCCGCTCGATCGGGTGCAGCGCGATTCAGGGCTACATTTTTTCCCGACCCGTCCCGCTCGCTCTCTTTGAGTCCGTCGAGGCCAGTTTTCCTCTGTATGTAGAAGGGTAGGGGGAAAACCGGGGGAGGGG
>ERZ838118.3744-NODE-3744-length-14120-cov-4.030288_pt1 | contig 14120 bp, 14 predicted proteins | sample MGYA00519863_ERZ838118 | MGnify/ENA primary metagenome ERZ838118 (study PRJEB31850, sample SAMEA3708827) | human gut metagenome | biome: human gut; feature: human-associated habitat; material: faeces | place: China | collected 2014 ...
CCGGTTCCCTTGGGAACCGGACCCTGTCCTGTTTTTTGACGCCTCACCTACTCGCCAAGGCTGCGGGAGAACCCCCCATCCTCACAGGATGGAGAGCTGTCCCGGATCCTCGTCAGCCCCTGGGCCACCCCAGATCCCTAGGCAGCCCCAGAATGTAGTCGGCGCTGACGTGGTAGTACCGGCACAGCTTCTCCAGCTTTTCGATGCCCATTTCGCTGGTGCCGTCCCTCCAGCGGCGGATCTGCTTGGTGCTGACGCCGATGACCTTCGCCAGATCCTGCACCTTGGTGTCGCTGTCCTCAATAATGGCGTCAATATTTGGATACTGCTTCATGTATGCTCTCCTCGTGGTCTATTGTCTATGCTTCATCGGCGATTTTTGTCGAATTATGTCGAAAATTTTACACGCAAAATGGCACGTTCGTCTTGACTTTGGACATATATGTCATTTATAATATGTAAAGACATATATGTCCCACATTTATTTGTTCGTTCTGTCCTCATCACCGTCATTGTTTGACATTCTCCACGCAATATGACTGGAAATTTCAGGACAGTTGCTCTGTTTCGACGTTCTTCATGAGCAAAAGATGCTTTAATAGTCCTGCACCCGCCAAGTGCTCCAAGCTATCTCCGGGAGGAACCCCCTATGACCGTAAAAAAACTCTTACAGCTCCTTAGCACCATTCTGGTGGCGCTGGTAGTCCTTCTGGCCGTGGCGCTGGTCGGCGTCCGGCTGGCCGGCATCCGCACCTTCACCGTCCTGTCCGGCTCCATGGAACCCACCTACCATGTAGGCTCCCTCATCTACGTAAAAAAGGTGGACCCCACCACCATCCAGCCGGGGCAGGTCATCACCTTCATGCTGGATGAGAACACCGTGGCCACCCACCGGGTGGTGGAGGTGGTCCCCGACGAGGACGATCCCTCCACGCTGCGCTTCCGCACCAAGGGCGACGCCAACGACGCCGAGGACGGCAGCCTCGTCCACTATAAAAACGTCATCGGCACCCCGGTGTTTACCATCCCCAAGCTGGGCTACGTGGCCAATTACATCCAGCATCCCCCCGGCCTGTACGTGGCCATCTCCGCCGGGGCCGTCCTGCTGCTGCTGACCTTCCTGCCGGACCTGCTCTCCGGCGACTCCGACAAGGGGCAGGGCAAGCACATCCGTCAGGACAGTCAAAAGGCATAGATCCGTCGGTCCTGCCGCAAGGCTCACCATATCATTTGTTATCATTTTATGCAGGAGGAAAAAACATGAAAGCAAGGAACCGCATCAAACCCCTGTTGACCCTGTGCTGCGCCCTGCTGCTGGTAGCCGCCGGCGTGTTCGGCACGCTGGCCTACCTCACCGGCACAGACACGGTCAACAACACCTTCACCGTCGGCAACGTGAAGATCACGCTGGACGAGGCCAAGGTGACCACCGACGGCACGCCTGTGGAGGGCGCTGACCGTGTGAAGGCCAACGAGTACCATCTGCTCCCCGGCCACACCTATACCAAGGATCCCACCGTCACCGTCAAGACCGGCAGCGACGCAAGCTACGTCCGCATGAAGGTCACCTTCAACAACGCCAAGGCCATCATCGCCCTGTGTACTGACCCCGAGTTTGCCGAGGACGGCCCCACCGGCGTGGAGAACGCCTATCCCCTGATCCGCATGGTGAAATTCGTGGAAGCCAATGCCCCCAAGTGGGACGGCATCATCCCCGATAACATGGTGGAGACAGAGAAGATGCTGGCCGATGCCAAGTACTTCGCCTACGATGCAAAAGCCGACACTCTGACCTACTATTTCTATTACAACGAGACCGTTGCCGCCCCCGACGGTGATGTGGTCCTGCCTGTCCTGTTTGACAAAGTGACCCTGCCCGAGTGGGTCACCAACACCCAGCTGGCCGCCCTGAAGGACTTCCAGATCAACGTGGTGGCCGAGGCCATTCAGGCCGACGGCTTCGCCGATGCCGGCGCCGCTTGGGCCGCCTTCAACGGCTGATTTCCCCCCGGTTTCGACGGCACATGGGCTGCGCCCCACGCCGCAGAAATAGATGTTATAGTTTGTAAGAAAGGAAGAAGCGAGTATGAAAAAGAAAATTCTGGCGCTGGTTCTGGCTCTGACCCTGTTGGTGGCCGGTGTCGTCGGCGGCACGCTGGCTTGGCTGACCGATCAGACCGCCGAGGTGAAGAACACCTTCACCGTGGGCGATATCAACATCGACCTCACCGAGACTAACAGGGACTACAAGATGGTTCCCGGCAACACCATCGCCAAGGACCCCACCGTCACCGTCAAGGCCAATTCCGAAGCCTGCTGGCTGTTCGTGCAGGTCACGGAGTCCGAGAATCTGGACACCTTCATCACCTATGCCATCGCAGAGGGTTGGACGGAGCTGCAAGACGGCGTTTACTACCGTGAGGTTCCCGCCTCCGCCGCCGACCAGACCTTCTCCGTGCTGGCAGGTAACACCGTCACTGTGAACAACACTGTTACCAAGACTATGCTCGAAACCGCCAAGACGGATGCCCCCACCCTGACCTTTAAGGCCTACGCCGTGCAGAAGGACAATGTTGCCTCTGCCTCCGATGCTTGGGCCAAGGTCAACCCCTAACCAAGTGATCCCTTGCACATTCTGATACCCAAAAAATCAAACAAAAAGGAGAGCAATTACATGAAAAAGAAGATCACTGCCCTGTTCCTGTGCGTGGCGCTGGCCGCCATCGCCATCGTCGGTGCCTCTCTGGCCTACTTCACCGACACCGACAACGAGACCAACACATTCACCGTCGGCGGCGTAAAAATCGACCTGATCGAGCAGCAGAGTAATGAGGACCATACCGGCTTTGTTCCTTATACGGGAGATAAGGTTCTCATGCCCATCGTCGGCTCCGCTCAGGGAGAAAAATACCCCAACGGCCAGCCCAAGGCTGCGAACTACATCGACAAGGTCGTAACGATTCAGAATACCGGCAAGTCTGCCGCTTGGATTCGTGCTTACTATGCGGTTCCCTCCGCTCTGGATGACGGCTATGAGACCTTCAACGCCGGTGCGAACATCCTGCACGGCAACTTCGGCAACAAGATCGTTGACGGCACTGTCTACACCACCTTCGGTGCGGAGTGGAACTGGATGCATGACGGCAAGTGGAACTACTTCGAGACCACCATGGACGGCGTCAACTACAACGTCTACTTCGCTGACTACCACCAGCCTGTTGACGCCGGTGCCACCACCGAGCAGCTCATTTGCGGCGTGTATCTGGACAAGAACGTGGATATGAAGGACGGCAAGTACATCGATACGCGTTACCCCAACGCCGACCTCTCTATCCTGGAAGGCACGGTCAAGTATCCCGTATTTGCGGTTGCTGTGCAGGCCGAGGGCTTTGACACTGCCGCAGCTGCTATGGATGCCGCCTTCGGCGCCAACTACAATCCTTGGGGCGGTACCGCCACCAACTGGCAGTAATTCCCCCCCAACAGGAAGCAGATCGGCTTCCCTGACTTCGCTATCTCCTCCCTATTTTTTTGCGGCACGGGTCCTGTGACCCGACCAACCCCGACACGCCTGTTACCAGCGGGTCGTGTCGGGTGGCAGAAAGCCCCCCTGTAGGCTCCCTGCCGCCCCGGTGAACCTGTTACCAGCGGGAACACCGGCGGCCGTGGCCTCTTAGAGGCCCGGCCAAACCAGTGCAGCTGTTACCGGCAGCTGCACCGGTTTGACCGCTGCGGTCAACCACCTTCTCTGTCCTCCCTATGGAGGCTGACCATAGACAGGAAAGGAGCAACCACATGAAACGAAAGCTGTTATTACTGTCAGTGCTGGCCATCTGCGTGGCCACGCTGGCAGCCGGAACGCTGGCGTATTTCAGCGCCGACGGAACGGCACGCAATGTCATCACCACCGGCAATGTCTCCATTGCTGTGGAGGAGTGGGCGGATGCGGATAAGACCCAGCCCTTCGAGGACCTTACCGGCATCATGCCCGGCACCACCGTCACCAAAATTGCCGAGGTCCGCAACACCGGCGAGGCCGACGCATGGATCCGTGTCCGCCTCACCGGCGACATCCGCCTCACCGGCGACGGCACGCCGGATCCCTCGCTGGTAAAGCCTGACCTCAACACCACCGACTGGACGCTGGGTCCCGACGGCTACCTCTACTGCAACAAGGCCATCCGCCCCGGCGAGACCACCGCCCCTCTGTTCACCTGCGTCACCTTTGACGCCGGTATGGGCAACGAGTATCAGAATGCCACCGCCACAGTCCATGTGGCCGCCGAGGCTGTCCAGACTGCCAACAACGGCGTCACCGCTCTGGAGGCGCTGGGCTGGCCAACGCAGGGTTAAGGAGGTGCGGTACATGAAAAAAATGCGGCATATGAAGAGAAAAGCCCTTGTGGCGCTGGTGCTGTCCGTCACCATGCTGCTGACCCTGATGCCCGGTCTGGTCTTTGGCGTCTCCGACGATCAGGGTGACCCGGACACCGTCAGCTCCTCCATCGACTACCCCACCGTGAATTTCACCGACGTGGCCCCCTTCCTGCCCCCGGTCAGCGGTGCCGCCCCCCGACGCTCCCCGGCCCGTGCCGCCGGTGATGCCAATACCGGCAGCGACAACGGCAATAACGGCATGGCAGTCAACAAGACCTCCGTTTATAACGAGGAGACCGGTGCCTATGACATCACGCTGGAGGCCTACGCCACCGGCAGCAAGGTCATCAGCACCGTCACCAGCGACGTCCCCACGGACATCGTTTTGGTTCTGGATCAGTCCGGCTCTATGGGGGATAACTTCTCCACCACAACGTCGGACTCCTGGGTCTCCTACGGCAAGCGTACCAACGACGCAAACTATAATAACCGCATGGACAGCAGCAACAAGAGCAAGAACCGCAACCTTTACTACAAGCTGTCCGACGGCGGTTATGCAGAGGTCTGTATAGCCCGCTCCGAAGCCGGAACCATCAAAAAGTACACGGAGTATAGCGGAAACAACTACAGCTGTAATCACAGCAGTGATACCCTCTATACAGAAGTAAACGGTCAGTATGTAAAAGTATCTGTTTCCAGCGAATATGATTACACTTCCGCAGTGTATATCTATACCTACACTTATACCGCCCCCGACAACTCACCGGTCACGGAAACAAGCCGTGGTCCGTTCGGCGATCCCCCCTTCCCCATCTACAAGGAGGAAACCGTCACCGAGTATGCATATACCTATTCCTACACCGTCAACGGGACCCGCACGGACATCGGCACCTCCACCGGAGCGGACACGGTATTTGAAACCGAGCTCTATCAGAAGATTCCCTCCGGCACCAAAATCACCCGTCTGGAAGCCCTGAAAAATGCCGCCGCCACCTTTGCAAATTCCGTGGAGGAGAAGGCCAAGGGCGCTGACGGTGTCCTCGGCACCGAGGACGACATCTCCCACCGCATCGCCGTGGTGGGCTTCGCCAGCAAGTCCGGCTACGGCGACAACACGGAGCTGCTGTCCATCGCCGGAAGCAACAGCGGCAACGTGGGCGTGGCCTATCACAACATCACCGACCAGAACCTCAAGGACGTTCTTCAGGAAGTGGACACCTCCGCCGGTCAGGCCATGGTCTCCGACGCCATTGATGCTCTGGCCGCCAGCGGCGCCACCCAAACAGATCTGGGTCTGGACATGGCCCAGCGCATCCTCTCCGCCAACCCCGTGCAGCCTAACGAAAAGCGCAACCGTGTGGTCATCGTCTTTACGGACGGCGCCCCCACCAGCTTCAACGGCTTTGAGAAGGATGTCGCCAACGACGCCATTACCCATGCCGATGCCATCAAGACCGCCGGAGCCACCGTCTACACCATCGGCATCTTCTCCGGAGCCAACGCCACCAGTGCCGGCACCGAGCCAAGCGGTGACCTTGGTCAGAACAGCAGCTCCCTGAACAGCGCCTGCAACTGGTTCATGCAGCAGGTGTCCTCCAACAACGGCACGCCCCGTACCCCCAGCTACTACCTGTCTGCGGCGGACACCGGTGCTCTCAACAACATCTTCCAGCAGATCTCCGACAACATCGAGAGCGGCGGCTCCTCCTCCACCCTGACGGAGGAATCCGTGGTCCGGGATATCATCTCCCCCCAGTTCACCCTTCCTGCCGGAGCCACCGCCTCTGATATCACGCTGGAGACCTACGCCTGCACCGGTAAGGACGGCGACACCTACACATGGCGCCAAAACGACACTGCCATGGGCGCCACTGCCACGATAGACGGCAATAACGTCAGCGTCACAGGCTTTAACTTCTCCGAGAACTACGTGGGCACCGTTACGAATAACGGCATCGTCACCTACCGGGGCCATAAGCTGGTCATCCGCTTCAGCGTCAAGCCTCAGCCCGGCTTTCTGGGCGGCAACAATGTCCCCACCAATGCCGGGGCCGGCGTCTATGAAAACAAAGACTCCGAGACCCCTGTCCGGGAGTTCCCCCAGCCCACAGTAAACGTCCCCATCCAGCCCGTCACCGTTGCAGCGCAGGACTATAACGTCTATCTGCTGGGCGGTCTCACTGCCAGCCAGCTGCAAAGCGGCTCCACCGTACAGGTAGGCAGCGTTAAGCTGGATCTGACCAAGGCCACCGACCCCGACCACCCTTACGGTCTGGAACCGTGGCAGACCGCCTACGTGGATATCACCGTCTCCCTCACAGGCCCGGACGGCACCCCCGTCACTGACCTGACTCAGCTGCGGGCGGACACCTCCTGCGCCGTCTCCGTCACGGTATCCCCCAAAACGGAGCCGCAGGCAGACGTCAGCGGCACACCGGCCAGCGAGCAAACGGGCAGCGCCACCGGCAAGGTCAACGTCTTTAAACCGACGCTCACCTACGAGGACGGCACCGTCTACTACGGCGACACCTTCGATAGGGCCACGCTGCCCGGTTACCGCACCTCCACCCGCTGGTTCCACGGCACCACCGAGGATACCACCGTATCCATGACCGGCACCGCTCCGGAGCTGTCCTACAGCTACGACACCACCCTTCTGACGGACACCGTGGATACCAAGCAGGATATCCCCGTGAAGGCCACCATCTCCATCGGTGACACCAACATCACCGCCGATACCACCTTCCTGCACACGGACTGCGCCGGAGAGACCTGGAGCCACACCAGCGGCGACCCCGCCTTCCTGCTTCACGTCAGGACCTGCGCCCTGACCGTCACCAAGACCGGCGGCGCTGACGGCGAACCCTATGTGTTCAACGTCTACCGTAACGGCAACCCCTACACCCAGGTCACGGTGGTGGGCAACAGCAGCATCACCATCTATGAGCTTCCGGTGGGCAAATACACCATTGAGGAGGACACCGGCTGGAGCTGGCGCTACGATGCCACCTACGACCCCGATAAGCCGGACGGCTGCACCCTCACCGCCGGCCACAATAGCGGCAGCATCACCTGCACCAACACCCTGAAGAATGACCGCTGGCTCAACGGCTTCAGTGATGTTATCGCCAATATCTTCGGAATCCGACACTGAGAAAGGAGGAACTGTTTGTGGCACGCAGAAAATATCCTTCGCCCCGGAAGCCGGGTGCGCTGCTTCTGACGCTGGTTCTGCTGGCGCTGGCCCTCACCGGCACTACGCTGGCGTATCTCATCACCCATACGGACCCCGTCCCCAACCGGTTCACTCCCGCCCATGTGTCCTGCAACGTCACGGAGGACTTTGACGGCACGACCAAGAAGAACGTCAACGTCACCAACACCGGTGACATTGACGCCTACCTCCGGGTGAAGCTGGTGACCTACCGGGTCAATGACGACGGCCAACACATCGGCGGCACGGCAGCCATCCCCGCCTTCACCCCCGGCGACGGCTGGGTAAAGTATGGCGACTATTACTACTACACCTACCCCGTGGCCCCCGGTCAGCAGCCCGAAACCCCGCTCATTGACAGCCTGACCCTCACCGGCAGCTACAACGATGCCGACGGCGGCAAGCAGGCGCTGGAGATCATGGCGGAGGCTATCCAGAGCGCCCCGGAGGAGGCTGCGGGGCAGGCTTGGGGCGTCACCATCACGCCGGGCCGAGTGGCCCAGTATCAGTAAGGAGGGGACGGCATGAAACGAAAAAACATCTGTTCTCTGGCGTTGACGCTGCTGATGCTCCTGTCCTGTCTCTGCGCCGCCTACGCCGATACCGGCTCCGTCACCTATGACGGCGGCGCTCAGAGCTTCGTGTTCCTTCCCGGCAGCGACTACTCCCCCTCCGACCTGTTCCCGGACTTTAAGGGCGTCATGCCCGGCGACCGGTTGACACAGACCCTGCGCCTGCGAAACGACAGCGACCATCGGGTGCGGCTGTACCTGCGCTCTCTGGGGTCCGAGTCCGGTTCCGAGGAATTTCTCTCCCAGATGACCCTGACGGTGCAGGCTCCCACCTCCACCCTTTTCGATGCCCCTGCCCATGAGACGGCTCAGCTGACGGATTGGACGGAGCTGGGGACCATCGCCCCCGGCGGCGATCTGGAGCTCACTGTGACCCTGAACGTCCCCCTGACCATGGGCAACGATTTCCAGTCCGCTATTGGCTATCTGGACTGGCAGTTCAAGGCCCAGGAGCTGGAGGACCCCACGCCCCCCACCGGCGACACCTACGCCCCCACCCTGTGGCCGCTGATGGCCACGCTCTCCGTGGGCGGCATCGCCTTCCTCCTGAGCCGCAGAAAGCACCGGGAGGAGCCGTAATTTTCCGCATGAAAAGAGACTGCCGAACCCCTTCGGCAGTCTCTTTTTCTGTCTATCTCCCTGTCAGGGGCATGGGGAAGTCCAGCCACGGGGCCTCCTTGGGCGGCAGATGGGAAAACCGCATGGCCGCCCCGGTCTGTGGATGGGCGAACTCCAGCCGCCACGACCACAGGGCGATGCTTTCCCCTTCCTCTCCCCCGCCGTATTTCCGGTCCCCCACCAGTGGAAACCCACGGGAGGCAAACTGCACCCGAATTTGATGGGTCCGCCCGGTGTGCAGCCGGATACGCACCAGCGACAGCCCCTCCCGGCTCCCCAGCACCTCATAGGACAGCTCCGCCGGGCGCACGTCCTTCCCCGGCTCCGCCGCCACATAGGTGCGCCGCCGGACGGGATCCCGCCCCAGCAGGTCCGTCATCACGCCCCCCTCCGGCACGCCGTGGACCACCGCCAGATACTCCTTGCCGAAGGTGCGGCTGCGAATCTGCTCCGACAGCAGGGACGCCGCCTTGGCCGACCGGGCGTAGACCATCAGCCCGCTGACGGCGGCGTCCAGCCGGTGTACCGTGCGGATGCAGGGGGTCCCCAGCTCCTGCCGCAGCAGCTGGGGCATCCCGCCGGGCTCGTCGGTGCTCAGCACCCCGGCAGGCTTCACCGCCACCACGATGCGTGGGTCTGCGTAAACGATCTCCATGGGGCATCTCTCCCTTACCATTCATCTTCTATCCTCTATCCTACCACATCCCGTCTCCGCTTGCAAGAAAGCCCTTTCCATCTGCCGTCAGGCGTGCTATAATGGCACCAAACCATCAGAATACAGGAGGGGATTGCCGTGAAAAAGACCGTTTTGAGGAAATATGCCCAGCTCATCGCCGCCTCCGGCGTCAATGTGCAGCCGGGTCAGGAGGTATTCATCGCCGCCGATCTGGATCAGCCGGAGTTTGTGAAGATGCTGGTGGAGGAATGCTATAAGCGCAAGGCCAAGAAGGTGGTGGTGGACTGGAGCTATCAGCCCCTGCAAAAGCTCCACTACCGCTATCGGACCCTGACCACCCTCTCCAAGCTTGATAACTACGAGGAGGCCCGCTGGCAGCACTATGTGGATACCATACCCTGCCGTATCTACCTGCTCAGCGAGGATCCCGACGGCCTGAAGGGCATCAATCAGGAGAAGATGGCCAAGAGCCAGCAGCGGCTATACCCCGTCATCAAGAAATACCGGGATCAGATCGAGAACAAGTACCAGTGGTGCATCGCCGCCGTCCCAGGCGCCGCATGGGCCAAGAAGCTGTTCCCGGAGCTGCGGACCAGTCAGGCCATCGAGAAGCTGTGGGAGGCCATTCTCTCCACCAGCCGGGTGGACGAGGACCCCGTGGCGGCGTGGGAGGCCCATAACAAGGACCTCCACGACCGGTGCCAGTACCTCAGCGGTCTGGGCATCCGGGAGCTGCGCTACAAGAGCGCCAACGGCACGGACTTCACCGTGGGCATGATCCCGGAGGCGCAGTTCTGCGGCGGCGGCGAGACCAGCCTGCAAGGCATCTTCTTCAATCCCAATATCCCCACGGAGGAGTGCTTCATCTCCCCCATGAAGGGCGTGGCCGAGGGCATTGTCTACGCCACCAAGCCCCTGAGCTATCAGGGGCAGCTCATCGACGGCTTCTGGATCCGCTTCCACGAGGGCAAGGCGGTGGAGTGGCACGCCGAGGTCAACAACGACCTGCTGACCAAGCTCATCACCATGGACGAGGGCAGCTGCTATCTGGGCGAGTGCGCTCTGGTCCCCTTCGACTCCCCCATCAATCAAACGGGCCTGCTGTTTTATAACACCCTCTTTGATGAAAACGCCTGCTGCCATCTGGCGCTGGGCATGGGCTTTGCCGATACCATCCGGGACTTCCAGAACAAGACGCTGGAGGAGTGCCGGGCGCTGGGTGTCAACGACTCCATGATCCACGAGGACTTCATGATCGGCTCGGCGGACCTCTCCATCGACGCCGTGTGCGACGGCGGCAAGGTGGTCCCCATCTTCCGCAATGGTACATGGGCTTTTTGACCGCCACCTTTTTCAGAGACTGTACCCTGTTTTTGCAAAGAAGGATCAGGATAAAGAAGATGGATGATGCGTTCATCCAATCATTGCAGATAACCCAAGGGAGGGAGGAGCGCTGCTCCTCCCTCCCTTGGGTTTGCTTTTCGTTTTTATGCTGCTTTTTTCTTCCACGAAATTTTTTCTCCGAACGGAGGATTTTCCACCGCAGAAAAAAATCCTCCGTGGGAAAATGGCTCACCGGCGGGACAAATTTTTCTATGTGGAACAAGTCCCGGTTTGGGAGACGGCGGCGTGTCCCATGGGACAAAAACGGTATTCCTTCGGACGTCAGGTCCCGGTCCGATATGGGGCGAGTGGACGTCCAAAAAATGTCCAATCTCTCAGCGCTGATACTCAAATTCCAGATCGTACATGGAGACGATATCCCCGTCCTGGATCCCCATCTGCTCCAGCTGATCGAACAGACCCGACTGGCGCAGAACCTTATCGAAGTACATCCGGCTCTCATAGTCGGAAAAATTGATGTTGCCCATGAGCCGCTGGAGCCACGGTCCCTCCACCAGCCAGGTGTGGTCATCCCGGTGGATATCCAGCGGGGCGGTGGTATCCACCTCCGGCGGGCGGGGTACATACTCCGGCTCATAGACAGTCACCGGCGGCAGCTCCGCCAAGCGGCGGGCGATGGCCTGCACCAGCTCACGGGTTCCCTGATGTGTGGCGGCGGACATGGCCATGAACTCATAGCCCGCCTCCTCCACATGGCAGCTGAAGGCTTCCAGCTGGTCAGGGTCCGCCAGCAGATCCGTCTTGTTGGCCACCACGATCTGGGGCCGCTGGGCCAGCTCCGGGCTGTACTGCTCTAACTCTGCGTTGATGGCGTCAAAGTCCGCTATGGGGTCCCGGCCCTCGCTGCCGGAGACATCCACCAGATGCACCAGCAGGCGGCAGCGGTCAATGTGCCGCAGGAAGTCATGGCCCAGCCCGGCCCCCTCGCTGGCCCCCTCAATGATTCCGGGGATATCCGCCATAACGAAGGACACGCCCTCATCCACATACACCACGCCCAGATTGGGATAGAGGGTGGTGAAGTGGTAGTTGGCGATCTTGGGATGGGCCTTGCTGACCACGCTCAGAAGGGTGCTTTTGCCCACGTTGGGAAAGCCCACCAGACCCACGTCCGCCAGCAGCTTCAGCTCCAGCACTACGTCGTGGCTCTCGCCGGGAAGGCCCGCCTTAGCGAAGCGGGGTACCTGCCGGGTGGGGGTGGCGAAGTGCTGGTTGCCCCAGCCGCCCCGGCCGCCCTTACAGAGGACGAAGGGCTCGCTGTCGGACATATCCTTGATGATCTCGCCGGTCTCGGCGTCCCGGATGAGAGTCCCTCTGGGGACCCGGATGGTGAGACTCTCTCCGTCCTTGCCGCTTTTGCGGCCGCCCTGCCCATCTACGCCGGGAGAAGCCACATATTTGCGCTTGTAGCGGAAGTCCATCAGCGTGGACATATTGTCATCCACCTGCACGATGATGCTGCCGCCGTCGCCGCCGTCGCCGCCGTCGGGGCCACCGGCGGCCACGTATTTCTCCCGGTGGAAGGCCACGGCTCCGTTGCCGCCGTTGCCGGCCCGGACGGTGATGCGGGCTTTATCGATGAATCCATTTGCCATAATGCTACCTCGTTTATCTGAAAATGTGTATTTTACTCCAGTATGTCCTATTTTAGCGGAAAAACGCCCCACCGTCAAGGGCGGGGCGCAGGAGAAAACAGGTGCGGCCTGCGGGGAAAACTCTTGCAGATACACGGAAAAGGAGGACAGGCGTTTGCCTGCCCTCCTTTTGAAGTCAGAAGGTAACTCCGTCAGCGGGGCTCATCGGAGAAGCGGATGACATCGTTGGGGGTGCAGCCGATGATGCGGCAGAGCTTTTCCAGCGTGACCATGGTGATGTTGCGGCCCTTTTTCAAAGCGTCCAGCGTCTTGTTATCCACGCCGCTCTTCAGCAGCTGGTACTGGGAGACGCCACGGCGCTGCATAGTTTCCCACAGGGGGCTGTAATCAAACATCACGGTCACCACCTTTCTTCTCAAATCATTATAGAAAGAAAAGCAGAAAAACCATATTGTGGATATAGCCACAATATGGTAGAATAGAAAAGGGTGATTATTTTGGCTGATTATAAAGAGATGTATTTGACCATGATGCGGGCAGCTGAACAAGCGATCCATATTCTGATCGCCGCACAGCAGGCGTGTGAAGAAGCCTATTTGCAGGAAGATGCTCCCCATATATTTATCTTGGAAAGTGAATCCGATAACGCAAAACAGGAATAAGGAGGACAGGCGTTTGCCTGTCCTCCTTATTCCTGTTGGGTAAAGGATATACGGTTTTCATGACAAGGGTGTTACTCCAGTGCGTCACGGCTCTCGAACACATCACGGATAGAGCCGCTGCGGTCGATCTCCGGCTCCGGCTGGGGCTGCTTGCTCATTTGCAGCTCCTGCCACTTGGCCTTGTCGATGAGCAGCTGGCGGGGCTTGGAACCCTCGAAGGGGCCGACGATGCCCCGCTCCTCCATCTGATCCACCAGACGGGCGGCACGGGAATAGCCCAGCTTCAGGCGGCGCTGGAGCATGGAGACGGAGGCCTGTCCCGTTTCCAGAACCACCTCCACGGCGGCGGGCAACAGCTCATCGCCGTCCTCCTGCGCCTCGGCAGGTTCGGCAGAGGTCTTTCCTCCCCCGCCCTTTTCCTTCTCCTTCACCGCCTGCTCGACCAGATACATCTCCTTATTGTTGCAGGCGCACATTATGATGTGCTTATCATCTTTGGAATAACTTCCCATACCATTTAAAATTGTAGAGCCGCGTCCGAGAACTTCATCGATTTTGAAGCAGATTTCAGTACTGTGCTCGGGATCGGTTACGATCAGGGCAAGCTTTCCTTCATCAATTCCGTACATAACTTTATCCATAACAAGAGAGAGCAGATAGCTGACGATCAGACCGTAGATCAGACTGTCCACGTCACGGGATACAATTACGGTTCCGAGGATCACAATTACTGCATCCAGTGCAAATGCAATATTTCCAAGGGAAAGGTGAGGATTCAGTGCTTTGATCGACATCATGATAAAGTCAGAGCCTCCGGTTGAAGAATCCCGCATATAGATCATTGCATAACCAAGTCCGGAAAGGACACCGCAGCAGATGGCAGAAAGAAGTCTGTCACCCTGATAAACCGGGAACAGCGGTGCTACGTAGTCCATCAGTAATGATGAAATGATCATCGATTTCATGGACTTTAAGAAAAATTCTTTTCCTAAAAATTTATAA
>ERZ838118.3772-NODE-3772-length-14023-cov-3.324671_pt1 | contig 14023 bp, 9 predicted proteins | sample MGYA00519863_ERZ838118 | MGnify/ENA primary metagenome ERZ838118 (study PRJEB31850, sample SAMEA3708827) | human gut metagenome | biome: human gut; feature: human-associated habitat; material: faeces | place: China | collected 2014 ...
GTCAATCTTTTTCGGCCCCTTACAACTAATTTATCCATAAAAACATTCATCCTTCCAATCAATTCCAAAGGACAATCTATATCTCTGAACAGGCGAAAAAGCCGCCGTTCCCCAAAAAGTAGTCGTTTTTCTCTATATTTCGCCCTATAACATTAGAATTATATCACGAAAACGGTGCAGTGGAAAGTGTTTTTTTTCGAGGGCTGTATTTTTCGCCCCACTTCTTCCCCGAAAGCAGAAAACAGCGTCCATCCTTGCGGATGAACGCCATTTTGATTGTTTTCAGCTAAGATTTTCGGAAAAATTTATTTTACCGCCTGAATTGTTACAGTCTTTGTTGCATCGTCCCATGTGGTCACTGCGCCCAGCTCATCCGCTACAAAGCGAACGGGTACAAAGGTGCGGCCGCCGATGATAACAGGAGCAACGCCGTATTTTTCCAGAGCTTTGCCGATAGTCATTTTGATTTCCTTGCCGTTAACAGTCAGAGTAACCTCTTTTGCGGCTTCGTTCCAAGCAACCTGACCGCCCAGTGCTTCTGTGATGACTCTGATGGGAACCAGAGTTCTGTCGTTGCGGATTACGGGTGCAACATCGTTGATGATTGCCTGATCGTCCACAATCACTGCTGTGCTGCCAATCTGCAGAAGGATTGTCTTTGTTGCTGCTGCGGGCTTGTCTGTGTTGGCTGCGCCCTCTGCCTGCTTGAAGGTTGTATCAACGGTTACGCCGCCCTTCGGCATGGTGAAGGAATATGTGCCGTCCTTTTCTGCTTTCAGCTTAACTTCCTTGCCGTCCTTGTCCTTTGCGGTAATCTTATCCAGTGCATAGCCCTCGTCAGCCTTGGGTGTCAGAATAACCTTGTCACCTGTTTCTGCCTTTGCCGCGCTTGCGGTTACAGCACCGTTTTTGCTGTCAGAGATGGTTGCACCGTATTTTGTAACACTGCTGCCGCCACCACCGCCGGAGGAGGAGCTGGAAGAAGATTTCTTGAATACTGTTACGGTGCAGCTTGCTGTCAGTGTGTTAGAAGGTGTATTGTCACCGTCTGTATCTGTGCCGTCACCTGTTGCTGTATCACCTTCTGCCTGAGTTGCAGGCGCATCTGTTGTATCAGGCGTTTCTGTTGTATCAGGCGTTTCTATTACACCGCCCAATGTTGCTGTGATGGTTGCACTACCATAGTCTACACCTGTAACAACGCCATCTTTTACAGTTGCTACTGCTTCTTTATCACTTGCCCATGTTATAGGGTCTGCTACATCGTATGTTTTGCCGTTTGCTTCTACGATTGCTTTCAGTGTGTCTGTGTAACCTCTGCGGATTCTTGTGCTTGTTTTGTCCAGAGCAATCTTGTCCGTTACAACGTATTTGTCACCTTTAACCTGAATTGCTTTATAGCCGTCTGCTACATAAGCATTGGCAGGCTTATCGGAGAAAGTGCCGCCGGAGATAGAGATTGTAGCATTAGAGTTTGTACCTTTAACAATTGCACCTTTAGCACCACTAAAGCAACCACCAGAAATATTCACAATAGCAGGCTGACTGCTGACATCAGCAATCGCATAATCCGCACCTTCAAAGATACCGCCGGTTACAGTCAATGTACCAAGGTCAATATTATCACCACAACCACAGTTATAAACACCGTAGGTTTCTTTTCCTGTACTGCTTGCATCACTTGCAGCTTTGTAGGTACCACCGTTGATTGTTGCAATATTATGATTCTGAACAGTTGCCTGATAGAAATTCTTGAATGTACCGTTGTTAATAGTCAACTCTGCACGGTCATCATTTTTAATCGTATTCAGCCCTCCTGAGAAGGTACCATTATTGATAATCAACGCAGGGTTATCCACTCCCTTGTCGTTGTCGTATGTAGTACCATTGTAGTAACCATTCGCAACAAGGCTGGAGAATCTGCCCAACTCGCCATTCCCCTTCGCTGTCAGCACGTTTACGCCTTCGTTAATGGTCATATTACCAACATTCTTGATGGTGTAATAGGAGTTGCCGCCAGAAGAACTATCACTTTTACCATTTTCTTGAGTACGGTCAAAAGTACCTCCGTTTAAAGTAACCGTCCCCTTATTATAGAGAGCTGCTTTCCCGTGAGTAATATTATCAACTGTACCTTCACCCTTAATAGTCAAGGTGCCGTTATTCATAATTGTGTGCCCAACACTGTTTGTAATCTTCTTACCATTCAGGTCGATTGTAATATTTGCCTTTTCAGGTACTACAACATCCCCTGTGATATCAGCAGCAAGTTTAATAGTAGTTTCTGTTTCCCTTGCGGCAGTAATTGCGGTATTTAACTCATCAATAGTCTTAACACCTTCGTTTTCGGCAGGTGTATCAGGTGCTGTTGTGCTACCGCCTTCTGTGCCGCCATTTTCACTGCCAGTTTCACCTGTACTGCCAGTTTCACCACTGCCGCTTTCGCCTGTCTCTGCACCGCTTTCTGTACCTGTTGTTGCATCATCTGCCAATGCTGTCACAGGTGCAGTTGCAGTTGCCATGCTCATTGCCATGAAAATCGCAAGATATTTTTTCTTTTTCATTTTTCCTTCAACCTTTCTTTATTTTTCCGTTCCTTTGAAAACCACTTTTTTCTATTTCAAACAGCCTTCTTCCTCGCTGCATCTCCCCCCTTCGCCTCTCCGCTTCTTATATTCGCACATCCTCCTTTGAGAAAAATGTGAAAGATGCCTTCCTTCCGTTGCTTCAATCGGGCTTTTCCTCCCGCAGGCACCGCTTCTGTCGGCTCAGCGTCTCCGGCGACATATCTAAAAATGAAGCTAAAAAACGGTCGCTGACCACATCCTCCAGCCCCGCATATTCCTTTAAAAAGAAAAGATACCGCTCCTTCGCCGCCATCTGATACCGCGCACTTTTGAGCGCCCATTGCTTGTGGTACGCCTGCATCAGCCATTCAAAAAGGATTGTTTGAAATTCCGGATAGGTTCTAAACAGCGTGATTACATCCATATTGGCAATCACAAAAGCATCTACATTCGACATCGCAACCACAGAGGTCAGCGCTTTTCTCTGCCAGTTCATAAACGGCGTAATCATCTCGCCGGATACAAAAGAAAAATCATCTGAAATCTGCTTTCCGCCCTTCGCGTAGAGAAATGCACCCGTCACGCCTTCCATCAGGAAGCAGCAGGTATCCACCGTTTCCCCTTGACTGTACAGTGTCCGTCCCTTCGGGCAGTGCCTGATGCTGGAAATACCAATAACTTTTTCGATTACATCTTTATTATGGATGTCCAGAACATCCACCAGAAACCGTCTCATTCTGTCTTTCATACACATACGATATCCCCAAACCTCTAAGCCTTGTCTTTCTGCCAATACATCTTCTTCCTTATTCCATATAAGGTTCAGCATGCTTCATGAATTTTTGCTGTTTTCTATAACATAACATAAAAATCAAACCCTTTCAATGACCTATGTCAATATCCGGACATTTTTGAGAGCAATTTTCAAACATTTTCAAAAAAAATGACAATTTTTTGTTACATTTGTTTTCTTCTTCTATTTTCCATCCGTTTATTAGGTACAAACCGATATCTAGTCAAAAATAACTTATTATATAGAATGTTTCAAGTTTTTTATTAGATATAATATGATACATGGAGGTGATACAAGCATGTGTAAAGAGGCATTTTCCAAAAGATTGGTACAGCTGCGTATGGCAAAGGGCGTTTCCGCAAGGGATATGAGTCTTTCCCTCGGGCAGAACCCCGGCTATATCAACAGCATTGAAAACAATAAGACATTCCCTTCCATGTCCAATTTTTTTGAAATCTGCGACTATCTGAATATCACCCCAATGGAATTTTTCGATCTGGAGTCGGCGCATCCCGAAAAAATCCGCACCCTCACAGAGCAGCTCAAACGCCTTGATGCTGCCCAGCTTGATAGTATCCTTCGTATTGTAAATGGGCTGGTCTCCAATCATCCCTATTGAGTTTCTTTTTTCCAATTCCTAAATCTGTAAAAACCCCGTCGGTCGCAGGACATAAAAAAAAGATACAAGATTTTCTCTTGTATCTCAGACTGTAGACAAAGTAATTTTGAGGCAGCGGAAGGGCTTGGGAAACAAATCCGTTTCCCAAATGGAATCCGCAGTCGGAATTCACTTCCGGCGAGGAAAACAGCGAGTTTCGAGGCTTTTAAGCTGATGGAACTCGTCTGTTTATTCTTCTGTCTTAGCAAGTCGAAATCCTGATTTCGACTTAGGGTGTCATATTTTTCTTTTTCCAGCCGCGCAGCTCCCTTTTCAGGAGCAAAGCCGCAAGCAAAAACGCCAGTACATCCGCAACAGGTGCCGCCCCCAATGCACCATCCATCCCAAAATGTGCCGAAAGAAGGAGTGCAAACGGAATCAGGAAAATCACCTGTCGGGAAAGCGAAACCGCCAGAGATTTCACAGGGCTGCCGATTGCCTGAAAGAAGGATGCCGTCACATTTGGCAGTCCATAGACAAAGAAGCCCAGCATATACAAGCGGAAGCAATGCACCGCAAATTCCTGATAGAGCGGTTCCTCCTCCACAAAAAGTGCCGCCAGAAAGCCGCCGCCATAGCGGAACACCAGAAACCACAGCACAGAAATCCCGATGGAAATTTTTGCGGCAGTCTGAATCGTCTGCTTGACCCTCTCATATTGCCTTGCGCCAAAATTAAAGCCGTTAATCGGCTGTGTTCCCGAAGCAAGCCCAACGAACATCGCATGTGCAATCTGATAAATTTTCATCATTAAGCCATAGCAGGAAAGCGCAATTTCGCTGCCGTAAATCGTCGCCGCACCATATTTGCGCATGAGGTTATTCATCACAATCTGGGTTGCCGCCGTTGCGGTCTGTGTGCAAAGGCTGGGAAAGCCAAGCCGTACAATATCCCCGATAAATCTCCATTTCAGGCGAAGATATTTTTTCCGAATGGCAAAATGCGAAAAACGGGGAAGATACGCCAGTGCAATTACGCCCGAAACAATCTGCCCGATAATCGTTGCCAATGCCGCGCCCTGAATCCCCCATCGGAACACAAAAATAAAAACGGGGTCAAGCACAACATTTAATGCCGCACCTATCATCATACTGCGCATCATATACTGCGGATTGCCGTCCGCGCGGATAATTGCCGTAAATGCCATATTGCACATGCCGAAGGGCTGTCCCAGAAGAATGATGCTCATATACAGAACCGCCTCCGCCACAACAGAGGGCGATGCCCCGAAAAACACCACAAGCTGCCTTGCGAAGATGCACCCGAACACCGAAAGCAGTATCACTACGCCGAACAGAAGCATAACCGCGTTCGCAAAGGTACGGTCTGCCTCCTCCTGCTCCCCTCTGCCAAGGTGCAGGCTGATGTTTGCGGCACAGCCGTCCCCAATCAAAAGCGCCAGCGCCGCCGCAATGATACCGATGGGAAAGGTCACATTCGTGGCGGCAACGCCCTTGATGCCCACCGCATGCCCGATGTAAATCTGGTCTACGATGTTATACAGGCAGTTCACCATCAGCGTCAGCGCCGTCGGAACGGAGAATTTCAGCAGCAGCCGCCCGATTGGCTCTGTGCCTAAGCTATTCTGTTTTGTTTCCGTCATGCGTCCTCACCTGCCTTCCCCGTTCGATGCGAAAAGCCCCTACTTCAAAAAAAGCCTTGCTGCTTTTATTTTATTTCTCTACCGGCTTGCCACATTCACCGCAGAATTTCTGTCCCTCGGCAAGCACTGCGCCGCATTCCGCGCAGACAGGCACAGGCTCCTTTTCAATGCCCGCTCTTTCTGCCGCCTGCTCTGCCTCCGCCGCCTTTTCTGCCGCCTTGCGTTCTGCGCGCTCCGCTTCACGCTCTGCCTTTCTTGCCTCCCCTTCGGCTTTGATTTGCGCAATCTGCGCTTCCATGCCATGAATTTTATCCTGCGCGGCTACGATTTTGTCGCAAATCATCATTGCCTCATCATCAAACTGCTCCCCTGTGACAAATTTCGCCCAGAAATGCTCGCCCAGCTCTCTCTGGAAGGACTGAATATTGCCCTTTGTCAGGTTAATCTCCCCAATCAGCTTATTGATTTCCAAGCTGTCATTTGTCTTTTCGGATACCGTTTTTGCCATTTCATTCAATCTATCAAAAAAAGCCATGCCACATTCCTCCTTAGATATCTGTTTCTTTATTTAATTTCGCTTTTTTTCCTGAAATTCCTTTTTCTGTCCGCGTTTTTTCCGCATGAAAAGCCAAAATTCTTTCATATTAAATAGAAAACAGAACCACAAAGGAGGAATGACACATGGATTGGCTTCGCAAATGGGACACCTTGCCGCAGGAGGTGCGCCAACTGATTCTGCATAACGGTGCGGACATGGAACGCTTCTACACCCTCTCCACCGAGGAGCGGCAGGAGGTGCTCAACCGCATCCGCATGGCAAACACGCCCGACGAGCTGGATGCAACGGCAAAGCGGAAATAGCCGTTTTTTCCTCAGAAAATCCGCCAAAACTTTTTGAAAAAAAGGAAACTTTCTATTCAAATTCCCGATTCTCTCTAAAATCCGGCTGTTTTCGGCAAAGAGCGGTTTACATCCCCGGATGCACGCCGTATAATAGTGAATACTTGAGAAAAAGCAAAGCATTGCAAAAATGAGAGAGAGCAGCGGAAATTTTAGAGAAGGAGCCGGCAACATGGATTTGTTAAAGAGAAGAATTATCGAAGACGGTACAGAATTAGGTACAGAAGTTGTAAAAGTGGATTCTTTTTTGAATCACCAGTTGGATATTGGTCTTTTTATGGCGATTGGGAAAGAAATCAGCCGCCGTTTCGGTCATCTGGGAATCAATAAGATTCTGACTATCGAATCCTCCGGCATCGGCATTGCTGCCATCACTGCATTATATTTTGATCTGGTGCCTGTGGTTTTCGCAAAGAAAACACAGCCCAACACCATGACAGAGGATTTTTACGGTGCAGAGGTAAAATCCTTCACAAAGGGTACGGTTTCTGTCGCGCGCGTATCCAAGCAGTACCTCAATCCTGAGGACAGAGTGCTCATTATCGATGATTTCCTTGCGCACGGCGAGGCAGCCATGGGGCTTTGCTCCCTTGTAGAGCAGGCAGGCGGCACCGTCTGCGGCATTGCGGCTGTCATTGAAAAGGAATTTCAGGGCGGCAGCAAAAAGCTGCGGGATGCAGGCTATTATGTAGACTCTCTGGCTGTCATTACCGCCATCAGGGATGGTCAGATTACCTTCAAGGATTGAGCACAGAAGGAAAATAACAGGAAAAGCAGGATTCCCGTCCTATGGGTAGGACGGGATTTTTCATGCTTTGCCGAACTGTAAAATCTTAACACAAAATTTGCACAAAAAAGGGTTGGAAAAATCTACACTTTTCACGGTTGAGAAGTCTCTGCGGCTTTGTTATGATATTCAGGCATGCTTTCTTCCGAAAAAGCAGCTTTTCCACAAAAATGCAAGGGTTATCGTATGAAAGGGGAATTCGTGATGCTGAGTAAATTTATCAGCAGTTTAAAACAGGAATTTGGCGGCTATAATGCTGCCGCATTGACAAAGGACTTAATGGCAGGTCTGACGGTTGCCGCCGTTGCGCTGCCTCTGGCGCTTGCCTTCGGTGTCAGCAGTGGTGCGGATGCCGCATCGGGGTTAATCACTGCCATCATTGCCGGGCTGATTATGAGCCTGCTTTCCGGCGGCTATTATCAGATTTCCGGACCTACGGGTGCCATGGCGGCAATTCTGATGTCTCTGGTTGCAGCCTATGGGATGGACGGCGTATTTATCGCAACGCTGATTGCGGGCATCATCCTGCTTCTGGCAGGGATTCTGCATCTGGGCAAGCTGACCTCCTTCATCCCCGCCCCCGTTATCACAGGCTTTACCTCCGGTATCGCCGTTATCATCGCCTTGGGGCAGGTTGACAACTTCTTCGGAACACATTCCGAGGGAACCTCTGCCATCGGCAAGCTGTTCAGCTATGCGCGCCTTGGCTTCTCCCCCAATCTGACCGCTGTCGGTTTGGGGCTGTTCGTGGTTCTGTTTATGGTATTCTTTCCGAAAAAATGGAACGCCGTTGTCCCTGCCTCTCTTGTCAGCATCATCCTCACCACTGCGTTTTCCATTTTCATGCAGCTGGATGTTGCTGTGGTTGGGGAAATCCCCAAAACACTGATTCCCGAAAATCGCCTGCTGTTTGGCGCGCTGAATCTGAAAACCATCGGCGCACTGGTCACACCTGCGTTTTCCATTGCCATTCTGGGCATGATTGAAAGCCTGCTTTGCGGCGCATCCGCAGGGCGCATGACGGGCGTGCGTCTGGATGCCAATCAGGAGCTGATTGCACAGGGGGTCGGGAATATCCTGCTGCCCTTCTTCGGCGGCATTCCCGCAACCGCAGCAATCGCGCGTACCAGTGTTGCCATCAAATCCGGCGCAAAAACAAGACTGACCGGCGTATTCCATGCCGTTGGGCTTCTGATTTCCATGTTCCTGCTGGCTCCCATCATGTCCAAGATTCCTCTGGCGGCTTTGGCAGGGGTGCTGATGGTAACGGCATGGAGAATGAACGAATGGGAATCCATCCGCTACATCTTCTCTCATAAATTCAAGGGCGCAATGCTCGAATTTACGGCAACCATGTTTGCAACCATCATCTTCGATCTGACCGTTGCAATTCTGATTGGTGTGCTGATTGGTCTGGTATTTCTGGTATCCCGTCTGTCCTTCATTGAAATCAACTATGAAAGCGTGGATATGAACCGTATGCATGTAACCGATCCTGTGCTTTGCGAACGCTACAGCAATGCAAAGGTTGTTTATATCACAGGCCCTATGATTTTCGCCAACACACAGGCAGTTGCGGATATCGCAGGAAAGGTAGAGGGCTCCGATACGGTGCTGTTCTCCATGAGAGGCGTATCCAATATTGATATTTCCTGCGCACAGACCCTGCGTGAGCTGGTGGAGGGTCTGCGCAAAAAAGGCGTGGACGTTGCCATCTGCGGTATGACCACCCACGCAATGAAAATGATGGATCGTTCCGATTTACATAAAATCATCGGGGATGAAAACTTCTACTGGAGCGTAGAGCGGGTGCTGCTGACAAACCGCCCTCGCCCTGCCGCAAAGGTAGATTGATAAAAACACAAGCTGATAAAAAAGCTTGAAAAAAAGAACATCCTCCACTCTTGACGGACGGTGGCAAGGATGCTATGATGAAAAAAAACTTCAAAAAGGGGAGCTTGCGTAAGTAGGCTGAGAGTAAGCTATCATGCTTTGACCCATAACCTGATTTGGATAATGCCAACGTAGGGACATACTGTTGACGCGAGGAAGCTGCGCTATGTTTTTGGCATAGTGCAGTTTTTTTATTGTCCATGGGTGAGGATTGCTTCCCTCTGCGGCAGGCTGCATGCACCACAGCCCGACACAGAAAAACAGCAGCACAGCAAAATTTGGTGCGACATGGACAAGGAGGAACCGAATATGTACACAACACAGATGGACGCGGCAAGAAAGGGCATTATTACGCCACAAATGAAAATCGTGGCAGAAAAGGAGCGCATGGACGCGGAGGAAATCCGCAGTCTGGTTGCAAAGGGGCAGGTCATTATTCCCTGCAACAAGAACCATAAAGCCCTGCACCCCAGCGGTGTCGGCGCAAGGCTGACAACGAAAATCAACGTCAACCTTGGCGTTTCGCGCGACTGGAAGGACGTGGATATGGAGTATGAAAAGGTGCGCTCCGCAGTGGAAATGGGCGCAGAGGCGATTATGGATTTAAGCTCCTACGGGGATACCAGAAGCTTTCGCCGCAAGCTGACGGCAGATTGCCCTGCCATGATCGGCACCGTGCCGATTTATGATGCCGTTGTATATTATCATAAGCCTCTGGCGCAGATTACAGCGGAGGAATGGCTGGATATCGTGCGGATGCACGCAGAAGACGGCGTAGATTTCATGACCATCCATTGCGGCATGAATCGTGCAACAGCGGCACGCTTTAAGCAGAATAAGCGTCTGATGAATATTGTTTCCCGCGGCGGCTCCATCATGTTTGCATGGATGGAAATGACAGGCAACGAAAACCCCTTCTATGAGCATTATGATGAAATTCTGGATATCTGTCGGGAGTATGATATCACCATGAGCCTTGGGGATGCCTGCCGCCCCGGCTGCCTTGCGGATGCAACCGATACGGCGCAGATTGAGGAGCTGATTACCCTTGGCGAGCTGACAAAGCGCGCATGGGCGAAGGATGTACAGGTCATGATTGAAGGCCCCGGCCACATGCCCATGAATCAGATTGCCGCAAATATGGAAATTCAGAAAACACTCTGCCATGGTGCCCCCTTCTATGTATTAGGCCCCTTGGTGACAGATGTTGCCCCCGGCTATGACCATATCACCTCTGCCATCGGCGGTGCGCTTGCGGCGGCATCGGGTGCAGCCTTCCTGTGCTATGTAACCCCTGCGGAGCATTTGCGCCTGCCCAATGCAGCAGATGTAAAGGAAGGCATCATTGCGGCGAAGATTGCGGCACACGCAGCCGATATCGCAAAGGGAATCCCCCACGCGGCAGATTGGGACTACAAAATGAGCGAAGCAAGAAAGCGTCTGGATTGGGAGGAAATGTTCCGTCTGAGCATGGACCCCGAAAAGGCACGCCGCTACAGAGCCGAGGCGAAGCCCGAAAAAGAGGATACCTGCAGCATGTGCGGCAATTTCTGTGCAGTGAAAAATACAAATCGCATTCTGGATGGCGAAATTGTCAGCATTTTTGATGAATAATCTCGGTCAAAACAAACTGTTTTCATAGGAATACGCCAAATACAGCGGACATTTGTCCGAGCGAGAGGCGGCGTTTTGCCGAAAAGCTCCGTCCGGTATTGACAGGTGTCCTCGAAAGAGGTACGATAGACAAAATTTTTTCAGTAAAAATTTTTTAGACTAGATGAGAACAGCAAAGAAAAGACGAGAGGAGAAAACAGAATGAAAACAGAAAAGACCATTCCCTACAAAATTTATCTGGATGAGCAGGAAATGCCGAAAAAATGGTACAACGTGCGTGCGGATATGAAAAATAAACCGGCACCGCTTCTGAACCCCGGCACACTGCAGCCCATGACAGCCGAGGAGCTGGGCGCAGTTTTCTGTGACGAACTGGTACAGCAGGAATTGGATAACGATACTGCTTACATCGACATCCCGCAGGAAATTTTGGATTTTTATAAAATGTACAGACCATCTCCTTTGGTTCGTGCATATTGTCTGGAAGAAAAGCTGCAGACACCCGCAAAAATTTATTACAAATTCGAGGGCAACAACACCAGTGGCAGCCATAAGCTGAATTCTGCCATCGCGCAGGCGTATTATGCAAAGAAGCAGGGCCTGAAGGGCGTGACAACAGAAACCGGCGCAGGGCAGTGGGGCACAGCGCTTTCCATGGCGTGTGCATATCTGGGTCTGGACTGCAACGTATACATGGTTAAGGTTTCCTATGAGCAAAAGCCCTTCCGCCGCGAGGTGATGCGTACCTATGGTGCAACCGTAACCCCCTCCCCCTCCACTACAACGGAAATTGGGAAGAAGATTCTGGCGGAGCATCCCGGCACAACGGGCAGCCTTGGCTGTGCCATTTCCGAAGCCGTAGAAACGGCAGTCGGCAAGGAGGGCTATCGCTATGTTCTGGGCAGTGTGCTGAATCAGGTTCTGCTGCACCAGTCCATCATCGGCATGGAAACAAAGGCAGCGCTCGATAAATACGGCATCGAGCCCGATATCATCATCGGCTGTGCAGGCGGCGGCTCCAATCTGGGCGGTCTGATTTCTCCCTTCATGGGCGAAAAGCTGCGCGGCGAAAAGGATTATCAGATTATCGCAGTTGAGCCTGCATCCTGTCCGAGCCTGACAAGAGGGAAATTTGCCTATGACTTCTGCGATACAGGCATGGTAACCCCTCTGGCAAAGATGTATACGCTGGGCAGCGGCTTTATCCCCTCCCCTAACCACGCAGGCGGTCTGCGGTATCATGGCATGAGCCCCGTTGTCTCTCAGCTGTATCATGATGGGCTGATGGAGGCGCGCTCCGTAGAGCAGACCTCTGTATTCGAGGCGGCAGAGCAGTTTGCAAGAATCGAAGGCATCCTGCCCGCACCCGAAAGCTCTCACGCCATTCGCGCAGCGATTGATGAAGCACTGAAATGCAAGGAAACCGGCGAGGAAAAGACCATTGTATTCGGTCTGACCGGCACAGGCTACTTCGATATGGTGGCATACGAAAAGTTTAATAACGGCGAAATGTCGGATGATATCCCTACCGATGCAGATTTGGAAATCGGCTTCAAGGGATTGCCCGATATCCCCGAAAAATAACTACGGCATTGCAAACGCAAACTAAGGCTTTGACTATAAAAGGTCAAAGCCTTTTTTATATCCGAAATCCACACATCAGAAAAGCGGCATGCTTACGCATGCCGCTCCCAATAAACAATCTGCTGTTTTATAAAATCGCGCCCTTGTTTGCCTTATGCAATCTCAGCAACCTTCGCTTCAATATCCGCATCCAAAGCGTCCACCTTATCCTGTGCCGCCTGCAGGCCATCCGCCTTCACGCCGATGTAGAATTTCAGCTTCGGCTCTGTACCGGAAGGGCGGATACATACCCATGTTCCATCCTCCAGGGTATAATGCAGTACATCCGAAACAGGCAAAGGGCTGCCGCTTTCCTCCCCCGTTTCCAGATTCCGGAACACCTGTGTCTGATAATCCTTTGCCATAACGACCTTGTAGCCGCCCAGCTCCTTCGGCGTATTTTCGCGGAAGGTTTTCATGATGCGCTGAATTCTTGCCATCCCCTCCAGACCCTTCATCGTCATGGATTTCACGCCATCGCGGTAATAGCCGTATGCTTCATACAGCTTCAGCAATGCTTCATACAGCGTCATGCCCTTTTCCTTATAGTAAGCCGCCATTTCGCAGACCAGAACTGCCGCATAAACGCCATCCTTATCCCTTGCATAAGTCCCTGCCAGACAGCCATAGCTTTCCTCAAAGCCGAACAGGTAGGTATGCGAGCCTGTTTCCTCAAAGCCCTTAATCTGCTCCCCGATGTATTTAAATCCGGTCAGCACATCAATTTTCCCTACGCCGTACGCTCTGCAAATGGGTGTAATCATTTCTGTGCTTACGATGGTTTTCACCACCACGCCGTTTGCAGGCAGTCTGCCCTGCTCCTTTCTCTGAGAAAGAATGTAATCCGTTGCCAGTGCGCCAACCATGTTGCCCGTCAATGCAACAAAATTACCCTCGGAATCCTTCACCATCGCACCCATACGGTCACAGTCGGGGTCTGTCCCAATCAGCACATCTGCGTTCACCTCAGCCGCCAGCCTCCGCGCCAATGTGAACACCTTCGTGTCCTCCGGATTGGGGTAATCCACAGTAGAAAAAGAAGAATCCGGCAGCTCCTGCTCCTTTACGATAAATACATTTTTGAAGCCTGCCTTTGCCAGATTGCGGCGCACCGGCAGATTGCCGGAGCCATGCAGGGGCGTATAAACGATATTCAGTTTATCTCCCATTCTCGCAATCATTTCGGGGTTCATCAGCTGTGCCTGCACGTTTCTGTCAAACGCTTCGTCCACTTCCTCGCCGATGAGGTTATACAGCTTTTTCTCCACAGCCTCCGCCTTTTCCATCCGCTGAATCTGTCCGAAGTTTTCTACGGCGTTCACCTCTGTGATAATCCCCTTATCTCTGGGTGCAACCACCTGTGCGCCGTCCGCCCAGTATACCTTATAGCCGTTGTATTCGGGAGGGTTATGGCTTGCCGTCAGCACAACCCCTGCCGTACAGCCCAGCTCTCTCACCGCAAAGGAAAGCATGGGAACGGGGCGCAGAGAGGGATATACATACGCAGGAATCCCGTTTGCCGCAAAAATCAGCCCTGCCACCTCCGCAAATTCGGGAGACATGAAACGGGAATCGTATGCAATCG
>ERZ838118.3789-NODE-3789-length-13975-cov-4.252658_pt1 | contig 13975 bp, 13 predicted proteins | sample MGYA00519863_ERZ838118 | MGnify/ENA primary metagenome ERZ838118 (study PRJEB31850, sample SAMEA3708827) | human gut metagenome | biome: human gut; feature: human-associated habitat; material: faeces | place: China | collected 2014 ...
GTCATTCCTGTTTATGGCGAAATATCCGGGAGCGAAAGGCCAAGTCTTTCGGCTAGCCCGGCCAGATAGCGGACGTGGCCGTCATCCGCGCCGCGGATGGTGAAATATCCGGATTTGTCGGCCGTGATGTTCTGCCCGCGGCAGACCACCCGCTCACCTTTTTGCAAATAAACCTGCTTGCCATGGACTTTGTCGTGCTGGTATGCACGCACAGCGTTCACATAGTATTGGGCGAACAGCGCCTGTGCTTTTTCCAAGTCGCCCAGATGGCCGCAGATCATTACTTCGTCGAGCAGGATCAGCTGTCGGCCCATCACATCGAAGTGCGGATAGTCACGCCGGTGTGCGAGGATCGCCTCCCGGGAGGACAGCACGTCATAGACAGGCAGCACCTTTGTCAGCACATCGGGCAAGATCTGCTTCAAGAGCTGGGACGGCTGCTCTCGCAGGTCAAAGCACAGCTCCTGCCTGCCGTCAATGCTCCCGAGGCGGGAGCGCAGGGTGCAATTGTATTCGTGGTAATACCGCTTCAGCGGCGACGGGGAAAAGGTGCGCTCGTCGCATTCCGGTATGCGGATGCCGAGATTGACCCACATTTGCTGTGCGGGGCCCGCAGACGGCAAACCGCACTGGAAGTGGATGATCTGCGACAGGTCGCCGGAGACAAAGCGGTGCAGTGTCCGCCCGTATTTCCGGAAGCCGAGCGGCCTGAGCTGCGTGTAGACGGCGGCCTCGATCTCGTCAATACACATGGCTGCTTCTGTTTTTTCGTTCATGTTCGTTCTCTCTGGCGAAATTGCACTTTCATTCAAAACCGCCCGAAAGGCTGTGCTCTCCGGGCGGCTTTGCGCACATGTTGCGGCAGTTATACCGTCCAGCGGCGGCGGTCAAACAGCGCGAGCGTCATGGCGATGGCGGCGGCGAAAAACACCAGCGCCGGCCACGGCAGACCCAGCACCCGCGGCAGCGGGGCGAGACACGTGATGGCCGCGCAAAACAGCAGCGAGCAGTCCAGCAGCGCGAAGATGAGCCGGTTCAGCAGCTTCGACTGCGCGGCGCGCGCCGCATCCGACCACGACTTTTTCACGTTCACGGTCAGCTGCCCGGCGTTGGCCTTGCCGAAAAACTCCGACAGCTGCGCCGGCAGCACCGTGAGCTTCTCGCCGGAGCGGGCGAGCTGCTGCGCAAGCGTTTTGACCTTCTTTTCAATGTGCTCGCGGCTCAGGGCGGTGTTCCTGACATACTCCGCTACGATCTCGATGACGTTTGCGTCCGGCGACACGCTCGTGAGCATACCCTGAATGACGAGCAGGCTGCGCCCGAGCATCGTCAGCGAGCCGGGCACGGACACGCCGTATTCGTTGAGGATCTGCACGAACTCGTCCACCAGCACGCCCATGTCCATGTCGGCCATCGGCATGGCCTCGTACTTGTGCAGGAAGATGCCGATGCGCTCGGTGAGCGCCTGCCGGTCGGGCATACGCGTATATTGGCCGAGCGAGAGCAGCGTGTCCGTGAGCGCGGGCACATCCTGCTCATAGATCGTGCGGATGATGCCCATGTACAGCTCCGCCTCGCGCGGGCTGATGCGTCCCATCATGCCGAGGTCGAGCCAGACGATCTTCCCGTCCTGCACGCGGATGTTGCCGGGGTGCGGATCGGCGTGGAAGAAGCGGTAGACCGTGATCTGGCGGATGTAGTTGTGCACGAGCTTGACGGCGATCTCGTTGAGATCATAGCCGTCGGCGCGCAGACCGGCGGCGTCGTCGATCTGGTGACCGCCGATGTACTCCATGACGAGCACGTTCTTCGTGCACCACTTCGGGTACGTGGCCGGGCAGTCGGCATAGACGATGCCGTCGTTGAGACGCTTGAATTCGGCGATGTTGTCCGCCTCGATCGTGAAGTCGAGCTCCTGCTGCACGGTGCGCCAGATCTCGTCGAGCACGGCGTGAAAGTCCAGCGCGCTTGCAAGCGGCGTGTACTTGAGCAGCACGGCGGCGCGCTTGAGCAGGCGCACGTCGCGGCTCATGATCTCATACAGGTCCGGGCGCTGCACCTTCACGACGACGCGCTGACCGTCGGTCAGGGTCGCTGCGTGCACCTGCGCGATCGAGGCCGAGCCGAGCGGCCGGATGCCGATGTCGGAAAAAACCTCCTGCCACGGGCGGGCGTAGGCCTGCGTGAGGATGTGCTCCACCTCGGTCAGCGGCATGGGCGTCACGTCCGTGCGCAGCGTCTCGAGCGCGAGGCAGTATTCTTTGGGCAGAATGTCCGAACGCATGGACAAAATTTGTCCGAATTTGACAAACGTCGGCCCGAGGTCCACGAAAATATCGCGCACCTTCTCCGGCGTCAGCCCCTGAACGAGGTGATGCTTTTGCAGTATGGCGACGATCTCGGCGAAGCGCTTGGCCTCGTCGAGCTGCGCGGCGGGGCCGGCCATCAGTCTGCTTCCTTCTTGGCCAGCAGCTTTTGCAGCAGCGCCTCGCGCTCCTCGGCGCTCATGGCGTCCACATCCACGGCGGGCTTTTCGTCCGCGTCCCTGGCGGCGGCCTGCTTGCAGGTGCGCTTGAGCTCCTCGTTGAGCACGCGCCCCTTCTCCACGGTCACTTCGCCGCGCGCGACGCACTCATCGAGCAGCTTGCCGAGCTTTTCGCAGCCGAGGTCGGCCGCGCCCACGGAGGCGACGATCAGCTTGCGCAGATAGCTTTCAATAGAATCCATAATCCATACACTCCTTATCTTATCTTGTGCACTTTGCGGTATCGTATGCCCGGTCCCGGGCGGGGATCAAGAGTCGGCGCCGGCCGCGGCGGCCGCGTCGAGCAGCGCCATGACCCGGCGGTAAAACATACGTGTGCGCACGATGCCGGTGTTCATCACGCCGCCGATCGCGGCCAGATGGTCCAGCTCCTCGACCGGCAGCACCTGCCACACGCCGCGCTGCGGCGTCTGACCGGGGGCGAAGTCCGTGTGCGGTGCGCCGCCGGGACAGCGGGCGGAGACGGTGTTGACGAGCCCGTCGTTCGGCAGCCAGTCGGACGGCACGGCGCCGCCCGCGCGCCCCATCGCGGTCGAAAACGGCCAGAGCAGCGGCGTCATGGCCGTGTCGGGCTTCTGGTCGTGCGTGAGCAGGCGCGGCAGCGTCCGGCAGCAGGGGATGGAGAAATACCAGGCGTCCGGCAGTGTGTCGATGCGCGCATTGAGCGCGCGCGCACCGGCGCAGCGCAGGTCGTCAAAGGCGTTGTCGCCCGCAGGGAGCGGGTTTTGCGCCAGCATCCGCAGCGCGGCCGTCGTGATCGGTTCGTCCGGGTCGCGGCGGATGCCGAACTGGTCGAGCCGGAAGTCATACACGCCCTTGAACGCCGAGATGCCGAGTGCGCGCGCCGCACCCAGAAACAGCGTTGAGAGCGCGTTTGCCGCGTCCGGCTGCACGTCGAGAAATGTCGAACCGTCGTGCGGTGCGGCGATGGCCACCAGCGCGTGCACCCAGCCGGTCTTGCCGCCGGTGAACAGCGGCGAGGGCGTCTCGCCCGCGGCCTCGGCCGCCTGCACCTCCTCGGGGCAGCCGTGCGCGAGCAGCTGCATGAGCAGCCGCGCCGTTGCGCCGCCGAAGCTGTGCCCGACGAGATCGACGGGCTTGTCCGCGCCCCAGCCGGGCACAAGCGGCGCGGGATATGCCGTGCCGAAGCGCGCGTGACCGAAGCGCTGCGCGTGCGCGATGCCGTAGTCGGCCCTGCCGCCGGTGAGCGCGGCGTAGAGCTCGCACGCGCGGTCCCACGCGCTCGAGATGATGCCGACCGAGGCCGCGCGGCAGTCGTATCCGCAGCGGTTGAGATAGCCGAGCACGTCGCCCGCCGCGAGCCCCCAGTAGGGCACGGCGCGGTAGAGCGCGTCCTGCGCGCCCCAGCCCAGCAGCCCGTGCACGAACACGGTCGGGTGCGCGCCGCGTCCGCCGGGCGGTGCGTCCGGCAGCAGGCATTCGCCCACCTCCAGCGCCTGCTGCAGCAGCTCCTGCGGTGTTTTCATGGCGCGCCTCCTTCCGGGAGAAAATCCTGTTCTTAATATAGCACACCGGCCGGAGAGCGTCAATGCTGCGCCGGGCGGAAACAAAACGCCGAAAACAAAGCGTGGGGCGCGGCGAGAAATTGTGCGAAATGCTAAAAGTGAAGTTTTTTGCCAAATGCGCTTGACTTCAGCAGCTAAAAGCGCTAAAGTAGGCACATCTTCACTACAGGAGGCCGCAATCATGCGTCTGGTCCGATTTGCAAGCGCATATTCCTACTATTACTTTATCGAGGGTAATAGTCGTTTGTGCTGCGATCATACCAGAACCATCTGAGACTTCCCGGTCCGGTTTTGACAAGGCTGCACAGACGATTGTGCGGCCTTTTTCGTTGCCGGCAATGCATTAAGGAGGAAAAAAGATGAACATCAAAAAACTCACTGCTCTGCTCTGCGCCGTGGTCATGGTGCTGTCGCTGGCCGCCTGCGGCGGCAGCGGCGACAAGGCCGGCAGCAAGCACTACACCGTCGGCATCTGCCAGCTTGTGCAGCACGACGCGCTCGACGCGGCCACCAAGGGCTTCCGCGACGCGATCACCGACGCGCTCGGCGCCGAGAACGTCACCTTCGACGAGCAGAACGCCGCCGGCGACACGCCCACCTGCGCCACCATCTGCAACGGCTTCGTGTCCAGCGGCGTGGATCTGATCCTTGCCAACGCGACCGGCGCGCTGCAGGCTGCGGCCGCCGCCACGAAGGACATCCCGATCCTCGGCACGGCCGTCACGGAGTACGGCGTTGCGCTCGGCATCGACAACTTCTCCGGCACGGTCGGCGGCAACATCTCCGGCACGTCCGATCTGGCGCCGCTCGATCAGCAGGCGGCCATGATCACGGAGCTGTTCCCGGATGCCAAGAACGTCGGCATCATCTACTGCTCCGGCGAGCCGAACTCCGTCTACCAGGCGGACGTCGTCAAGGCCGCGCTTGAAAAGGCCGGCTGCACCGTCACCATCTACACCTTCGCCGATACGAACGACGTCGTCTCCGTCACCGGCACGGCGAGCGACGCCAACGACGTCCTCTACGTCCCGACCGACAACACCGCCGCCTCCTGCGCCGAGGCCATCAAGGGCGCTGCCACGAAGCCCATCGTCGCCGGCGAGGAGGGCATCTGCAAGGGCTGCGGCGTTGCGACGCTGTCCATCGACTACTACGAGCTCGGCCGCACCACCGGCGAGATGGCCGTGAAGATCCTCAAGGGCGAGGCCGACATCTCCACCATGGCCATCGAGTACTACCCGAACCCGGTCAAGAAGTACAACCCCGAGATGGCCAGCCTCTACAACCTCACCATCCCGAGCGACTACGCGGCCATCGGCTGATTTTCAACACGATTCCCGGCTCCCTGCCGCAGTTTCTGCGGCAGGGATACTCCACACTATGAGGTAATGATATGAATTCACTGGTTCTTGCGTCCCTGAGCCTGCCGAATCTGGTTTCGCGTCTGCCCGGCGGCGTCGCCCAGGGCATCATCTGGGGCATCATGGCGCTGGGCGTGTACATCACGTTCCGCCTGCTCGACGTCGCCGATCTGACGGTCGACGGGTCGTTCACCACCGGCGGCGCCGTGACGGTCGTGCTCATCGTCGCAGGCTGGCCGGCGTGGGCTGCGCTGCTGGTCGCTGTGGCTGCGGGCCTGCTTGCGGGCTTTGTGACCGGCCTGCTGCACACGAAGCTCGGCATCCCGGCCATCCTCGCCGGCATCCTGACGCAGTTTGCGCTCTACTCGATCAACCTGCGCATCATGAGCATGAAGGCCAACACCCCCGTCAACCCGGATAAGTACGACTTGTTTCTGACGCTGCGCAGCGTGCCCGGCGCGATCTGGAAGGGCCTGCTGCTCGCGGCGGTGCTCATCGCGCTGCTGTACTGGTACTTCGGCACCGAGCAGGGCAGCGCCATCCGCGCCACCGGCGCCAACCCCGCCATGAGCCGCGCGCAGGGCATCAACATCGACGCCATGAAGGTGCTCGGCCTGTCGCTCTCCAACGGCATGGTCGCGCTCTCCGGCGGCCTGATGGCGCAGTATCAGGGCTTTGCCGACATCAACATGGGCCGCGGCGCGATCGTCATCGGCCTCGCCGCCGTCATCATCGGCGAGGTGCTGTGCGACGCCTTCTTCCGCAAGGGCTGCAACTTCTCGGTGCGTCTGGGCTTTGTCGTGCTCGGCGGCATCGTGTATTACCTCGTCATGGTGCTCATCCTCTGGCTCAAGCTCGACCCGAACGATCTCAAGCTCTTCACGGCCGTGATCGTGGCGGCGTTTCTGGCCGTGCCATATCTCAAGGGGCAGGCCAAGAGCTCGTTCCACCGTCTGAAGAAGGGAGGCAAGTGATATGCTGACACTGGACCATATCTCCAAGACCTTCAACCCCGGCACGATCAACGAAAAGCGGGCGCTCGACGGGCTGTCGCTGCACCTGAAGCCGGGCGATTTCGTGACCGTCATCGGCGGCAACGGCGCCGGAAAATCCACCATGCTCAACGCCGTCGCGGGCGTCTGGCCGGTGGATGACGGGCGCATCATCCTCGACGGCGTGGACGTGACCGCCATGCCGGAGTTTCACCGCGCGCAGTACATCGGCCGCGTGTTCCAGGACCCCATGATGGGCACGGCCGCGAACATGCAGATCGAGGAAAACCTCGCCCTCGCCGCGCGCCGCGGCAAAAAGCGCACCCTGCGCTGGGGCGTCACGAAGGCCGAGCGCGAGGAATATCACGAGCGGCTCAAGACCCTCGGCCTCGGGCTTGAGGATCGCATGACGGCGAAGGTCGGCCTGCTCTCCGGCGGTCAGCGTCAGGCGCTGACGCTGCTGATGGCCTCCCTGCAAAAGCCGAAGCTGCTGCTGCTCGACGAGCACACCGCGGCGCTCGACCCTGCGACGGCGGCCAAGGTGCTCGAGCTGTCGGACCGCATCGTGCGCGAAAACGAGCTGACCGCCATGATGATCACCCACAACATGAAAGACGCCATCGTGCACGGCAATCGCCTCATCATGATGAACGAGGGGCGCATCATCCTCGACATCGAGGGCGAGGAAAAGCAGCACCTGACCAAGCGCGACCTGCTCGACAAGTTCGCCGAGGTCGCGGGCATGCAGGTCGAATCCGACGAGGTGCTGCTGAGCTGACGGGCGCGTCTGCACGCAAAAACATCCGCATATCCAGCCGCTCCGGCGCCGGTCGCGTACCGACGCCGGAGATTTTTTCTTCCGCCGGCTGAGATTTCCGCCCGCGCGGCAACTACCACGAAAACTACCAAAATTCGACCGGAAAGTTTGTGCAGTTTTTTTGCCGGAAAACACACACAAACACCGAAATTTATGATACCCTTTCCATGCGAATTTGTTATGTAAATTTGCTGTTTTGTTTTTGAGGTTCAGGAGGAGAAAGGTCCGTGGTTTTCAGCAGCCTGTCGTTTTTGTTTTGCTTCTTTCCGGCGTTCTTGCTGGTGTACTATCTGACACCGTCGCGGCCGGCCGGCGCGCGCAATGCCGTGCTGCTGGTGGGGAGCAGTGTGTTTTATATCATCGGGCTGGACGGTCAGTGGGCGTATTTTGCGCTGCTGGCCGCATCGGTGCTGGTCAACTACGGGCTGGGTCTGGCCATCGTGCGCGACAAGCCGCGCGCGAAGCTGTGGCTCATCCTCGGCATCTGCTACAATTTCCTGTGGCTGTTCCTATTTAAATATCTCAACTTCGTGCTCACCGGCGTCAACGGTGCGCTCGGGCTCGTGTCCGGCGGCAAGGCGGCGATCCCGCTGCTGCGCTGGGCGCTGCCGGTCGGCATCAGCTTCTACACGTTCTCGGCGGTGGGCTATCTCATGGACGTCTACCGCGGCACGGTCGCGCCGGAGCGCTCACTGCTCACGTTCGGCACGTACCTGACCATGTTCCCGAAGCTGGTCTCCGGCCCGATCGCGAGCTATACGGAGCTGCAGCCGGAATTCGGCGCGCGCAATGTGTCGCTGCGTCAGGCGGTCGACGGGCTCAAGCTGTTCGTGTTCGGCATGGCGCTCAAGGTGCTGCTTGCAAACCAGCTCGGCGGCCTCTGGAGAGATGTGACCACCATCGGCTTCGAGAGCCTCTCGACGCCGCTTGCGTGGATGGCCGCGTTCGCGTATTCGTTCCAGCTCTATTTTGACTTCTGGGGCTACTCGCTCATGGCCATCGGCATCGGCAGGATGCTGGGCTTCCACATCCCGGAGAACTTCCGCTGCCCGTATTTGGCGCTGAGCATGACGGAGTTCTGGCGCCGCTGGCACATCACGCTCGGCACGTGGTTCCGCGAGTATCTGTATATCCCGCTCGGCGGCAGCCGCTGCAGCCGCAAGCGCATGATCTTCAACCTCCTCGTCGTCTGGCTTGCGACCGGCCTCTGGCACGGCGCGCACCTGAACTTCCTGCTCTGGGGTCTGGGGCTGTTCGCGGTGCTGGTCGTGGAAAAGCTCTGGCTCAAGAAGTATCTCGACCGCTGGCCGATACTCGGGCACCTGTACATGCTCGTGCTCATCCCGGTGTCGTGGGCGGTGTTCTCCGTGTCGGACTTCGGGCAGCTGGGTGCGTATTTCGGCCGCCTGTTCCCGCTGTTTTCGCGCACGGCGGCGGCCTACCCGCTCGATTTTCTCAAGTACGGCAAGACCTACGGCGTGTTTCTCATCCTCGGCCTGCTGTGCTCGACGTCGCTGCCGGCGTATCTGTACCGGCGGCTCAAGGGCACGTGGGTCGGCGCGGTCATTCTGGCCGTGCTGTTCTGGCTGTGCCTGTACTGCCTGAGCAAGGGCATGAACGACCCCTTTATGTACTTCCGATTCTAAGGAGCGTAGACGCATGAAACGCATCAAACCGCAACAATTCCTCATCCTGCTGCTGGTGGCCGCGCTCGCGGCGGCGCCGTTTCTCATCCGCGGCCTGATCGACCGCAGCGACACCGGCAAGGAACCGACCGCCGCCGTCACCCCCACGCCGGAGACCACGGCCGAGCCCACGCCCACGCCCGAGCCGACCCCGCTGCAGTTTACGACCGTGGACGCGTCGTATTTTGACGACGCGCTCTTCATCGGCGACTCGCGCACCGTCGGCATCGCCGAATACGGCAACCTGAAAAACGCGACCTATTTCGCCGACGTCGGCCTCAATGTCTATGTCGCGCCGACGAAGGCCGTCGCCGTGAAAAATGTCGGCACGGTCACGCTGCCGCAGCTTTTGAGCCAGAAGACCTTCGGCAAGGTCTACATCATGCTCGGCATCAACGAGCTCGGCAACGATCTGGATGACATCACGGCGAAGTTCTCCGCCCTGATCGACACCGTGCGCGCCGCGCAGCCGAACGCCATCGTCTATGTCGAGGCGAACCTGCACGTCGGCCCGTCGCGCTCGAGCACGGACGCGACGTTCAATAACCCCCGCATCAACCGCCTCAATGAGAAGCTTGCCGCGCTGGCCGACGGGAAGGACATCTTCTACATCGACATCAACGAGGTGTTCGACGACGAAAACGGCAACCTGCGCGCCGATGCCAGCGGCGACAGCACCCATGTCTACGCAAAGTACGATCTGGACTGGTGCGACTGGCTGTGCACAAAGGCAATCGTCCGCTGAAAACGAAAAAAAGCCAGCCGGAAACCGTTCCGGCTGGCTTTTTTGTGACTGTGCGGTCACTGTGCTCTCTCATGGTCTCTCTCGACGCGATGTGTGTCAGCGCTTGAGGATGTACCACACAAATCCACCGCAGGCAAGGATCATACCACCGCCGACTGCTGCAAAGATCATGTGTCTGCCTCCTTTCCCCCGAAAGCTCCGGCCGGTGTCCGGCCGGGGCGACAAAATTACTTACCTTGAAGTTACTTCATTATAAGATGAACCCGCGCTAAGTTTCCGGAAAGGCGCGGCAAAAACGGCACGCAGTCGTTAAGAAGGCGGAAAGAAATCGGCGCTGCGCTGCAAAGACAGTCGCGCGCAGGCGCACATTGTGCTATGCTGAGCGTGGGAGCGGAGACCAAATAACGAGAGGGACAAAGAGGGGTGCTTATGCAAAGAGCGAGCAAACGCGCGCCGCAGTGGCTGCGCGATCTGGGTGTTTTCATCCTTGTCATGGGCGGCGCGGTCGGCATCTGTATGCTGCTGTCGGCGTGCTATGACGACAACAATCCGTTTGCCACGTCGGTGTTCATTCTGGCGGTGGTGCTCATCTCGCGCTTTACCAACGGCTATCTGCCCGGCGTGCTGGCGGCGGCGGTCGGCGTGGTGGGTGTGAACTATCTGTTCACCTACCCGTTTCATGAGTTCAATCTCTCCATCGATGGCTACCCGCTGACGTTTGCGGTCATGCTGGTCGTGAGCGTGCTCGTGAGCACCCTCACCACGCAGATCAAGCGCCAGGAGCAGCTGCGCTACGAGGCGGAAAAGGACCGCATGCGCGCCAATCTTCTGCGCAGCGTCTCGCACGATATCCGCACGCCGCTCGCGGCGATCATGGGCCTGAGTGCAACGGTCGAGGAGGGCGAAACGCTCTCGGACGAGGGGCGCGGCATGGTCGAGGAGATCCGCCAGAACGCGCAGTGGCTGCTGCACCTGGCGGAGAACATCCTGTCCGTCACGCGCTTCAGCGAGGAGGGCGTCGTCATCGAGAAGTCGGACGAGGTCGTCGAGGAGATCGTCGGCAGCGCCATCCGGCGCTTTCGCAAAAACTGCGCCACGGACATCCCCATCGCGGTCACGAAGCCGGAGGAGATCCTGCTCGTGCCGATGGATGCCACGCTCATTGAGCAGGTGCTGCTGAACCTGCTGGAAAACGTCGCCCGGCACAGCCCGTCGGCGACGGAGATCTTCATTGAGATCCGCGACGAGGGCAGCCGCGTCTGGCTGACCGTGGCGGACAACGGCGACGGCATCCCGCCGCAGCTGCTCGGCGTGCTCTTTGACGGCTATCTGCCGCTCGGCGCGGTGGAAGCGTCCGACCGCAGCCGGCACATGGGCATCGGCCTGAGCGTCTGCCGCGCGATCGTGCGCGCACACGGCGGGGAGATCTATGCAAGAAATCGAGTCGGCGGCGGCGCGGAATTCCGCTTCTGGCTGCCGGCGGAGGAGGGACACACATGATCCGCAACAAAATCATCATCGTCGAGGACGATCCCGGCATCAGCAAATATCTGCAGGCGGCGCTGCGCGGCCACGATTACGAGCCCATGCTCGCGACCGACGGCAAGACGGCGCTGGAGATGATCGCCTCGCACTGTCCGGATCTGCTGCTGCTGGATCTCGGCCTGCCGGATATGGACGGCAGCGAGATCATCCGCTCCGTCCGTTCGTGGAGCCGCATGCCGATCATCGTCATCTCGGCGCGCAGCGCGGAGCTCGATAAGGCTGCCGCGCTCGACATGGGGGCGGACGACTACCTCACCAAGCCCTTCGGCACGGTGGAGCTGCTGGCGCGCATCCGCACGGCGCTGCGCCACACGCGCACCGACGGCACGAGCGACGCGCTGGCCATGACGGGGGAGTACCGCGTGGGCGATCTGTGCGTGGACTACAACAAGCACCGCGTCTATCTCGCCGGGAAGGACACGCGCCTGACGCCGAACGAGTATAAGATCGTCGCCTTGCTCGGCCGCCATGCCGGGCAGGTGCTCACGTATAAATCCATGATGAAAGAGCTCTGGGGTCCCGGCGTCGGCGGGGACAACAAGCTCCTGCGCGTGCACATGGCCAACATCCGCCGCAAGATCGAGCCGAACCCGGTCGAGCCGCAGTATATCTTCACCGAGGTCGGCGTCGGCTACCGCATGGCCGACAGCCACTGAGCCCATATCGAGACAAAAATCGCCCGGAGCGTCAGCTCCGGGCGGTTTGGTGTTTTGGGGTGCTTTAGTTTGCCGTGATCGTGATGCTGCGGGAGATGGACTGGGCCATATCGTTGCCGCCGAGGATGTAGGCGGTCTGGCGGTACGTGCCGGGCGCGGTGGGCGCCTTGCTGCTGATGTACAGCCTGTGCGTGTCCGTCGTGCCGATGTAGCGGTAGTGCACGCCGTCCTGATTGTGGGCGGGGGTGTCACCGCGCATGAGCGTGGCGCCGAGCGGGCTGCTTTCCAGCTCGCTGGTGGTGAAGGTCGTCTGGTCGTTGTTCCAGGTCAGGCTCGCGCCGCTGGCGCGCATCTTCACGACGAGCGTGCCCGTGCCGACGCCGGTCTTGTAGTTTTGGTTGGACGTGATCGCCGTCACGAGGTACATACCCGCGCGGTTCGGCGAGCCGATGGCCACGCGCGTGCTGTCAAACACGCCGGGGATCTTGTTGATCACCTTGAGCAGCTCCGTGAACGAGGAGATGTCGATGTTGAAGATCTTCAGGAACTTGGCGAGGTCATCCGTCGGCTTCTCGAGCTTCTGCAGCAGCGCGCGCAGCTCGCCGAGGGTCATGCCGTCGTTGAGGATGTCCGTGAGCGTCTTGCCGTAGAGGAGCTTGACGGCCGGGTCGATCTTTTCCAGTGCCTCCGGGGAGAGGATGCTCTCCGGCAGCTGCAGGTAGATCGCGCCCTTGACGTTGCTGGTCAGGCCGCTGTAGACCTTGAAGATGGTGAAGTCGTCCTCCGGCTTCGTGGTGACATACTGCTGCGTGGTCGGCTTTTCATCGTAGAAGATCGCGGCGGACTTGACGTGCACGCGCACGAATGCCTTGTTCACCGTGAGCGTACCCTCGACCGCGTCGCAGCCGAGGTAGTCGGCCGTGGTCGGGAAGCTCGCGCGGATCTGCTGGTTTTCACCGGCGCCGATGCTCGGCGCGGTGTAGTCGATGCCGAATTTCACCGTGCCGCCCTCGACCGGATACCAGGCATCGTGCGTCAGGAGCTTGCTGCTGCCGGTGCCGTAGTACTCGACGACCATGCTCTTGGCGGCGGCCTCCTTGCTCACGGTGGTCTGCGACCAGTCGACGAGCTTGTTGAGGATCTGCGTGCGCATGGCGGCGGCGTCCTTCGTGTAGCTGAGGGAGACGCCCTCCTTGAGCACGATCTTCGCCTGCGTGCGCGCGTCGACCAGCGTCACGGAGACGACGGTGTCCTCGCCGTTTGCGGTGAGCTTGACGTTGTGCGTGCCGGCGGTGATGGCTTCGTGCCGATAACCGTCGGTCCAGCCGCCTTCAAGCGGCGTGTAGCCTTCGCGGTACGGCCAGATCTTTGCCTTCGACTCATAGGTCACGGTCACGTCGCTGACGTCCGTGCCGGGCAGGACGGCGGCGACGATGGCGGCGCGCAGCGCGTCAAAGTCGATCTTGCCGTCGGCGGTATAGGTCATGTTGAGTGTGTAGGTGCCGGGCTCGTCCTCAGCCGTGTCGGCCGCGGTGCTCAGCGCGGCATCCGGCGCGGTGTCGGTGCCGGTGTCCGGCGTCACGGCGGGGTCAGCGCCCGGCGCGGCGTCCGGCGTCACGGACGGGGCTGCGGCGTCCGCCGCGGGAGAAGCCAGCTTCGTGAACGTGTAGACCGTGCTCGTCCCCTCAATGCGCACGGTGTAGCTCTGCGCGGCCGATTCACTATTGAGCGCGGGATAGCTCGCGTTGAGGCGGTCGCGGAAGAAGCTTCCGGTGGTGTCAAAGCCGTTGACCGGCGTCCACTTGACGGCGTAGTCCGACAGGATGCTGGTCGCGCGGTACTCCCATTGCTGGCAGCCGACCTCGTCATAATTGCTCAGCAGGGTCTGGCTGAGCAGGTCGTTGACGTCTGCTCCGGCGGGGATGTAGGCCGCGCCGTTGTGACCGGCCGGCACCGCACTCGCGGCGGAGACCGGCAGCTGGAACGCGGCGAGTTGGCCGAACAGCAGCACGGCCAGCAGCAGGGCAAGGATTCTGGTTGCATGTTTGCGGGATGTCATTGCAAATAACCTCCTATTCCGGTATTTCTGTGGGGTCGTGCCCG
>ERZ838118.3828-NODE-3828-length-13846-cov-3.464506_pt1 | contig 13846 bp, 13 predicted proteins | sample MGYA00519863_ERZ838118 | MGnify/ENA primary metagenome ERZ838118 (study PRJEB31850, sample SAMEA3708827) | human gut metagenome | biome: human gut; feature: human-associated habitat; material: faeces | place: China | collected 2014 ...
AAAGGTTTGTATAGGAGATAATGCTTTTATCGCCCCCAATGTCGGCATTTATACGGCAGGACATCCATTGGGTGCATCCGATCGCAACAAGGGCTTGGAGTATGCTTACCCGATCACGATCGGTAATAATGTATGGATCGGTGCCGGAGCCATCATCCTTCCTGGTGTTACAATAGGTAATAACGTGGTGATCGGAGCCGGTAGCGTGGTGACAAAAAATATACCCGCCTATTCACTTGCTGTCGGAAACCCTTGCCGGGTGATCAAGCGAATAGACGAGTAATATTTTTGAATGTTTCCTTTTTATCTTATTCCCATTCGATCGTCGCATTGGGTTTCGGAGACATATCGTAGCAAACGCGGTTGACGTTTTTGACTTCTTTTAGAATGCGGTCCGTAATCTTCATTAGGATATGCCAATCGACGGGTTCGATAGTAGCCGTCATGGCATCTACCGTATTGACGGCACGGATGATAACAGGCCATTCAAAGGAACGTGCATTGTCGCGTACACCTACGGATTTGAAGTCAGGCACAACGGTGAAATACTGCCAAACTTTCTTGTCTAATCCAGCTTTTTGGAATTCTTCACGCAGGATGGCATCCGCTTCTCGAACCGCTTCCAGTCTGTCGCGTGTGATAGCACCTAAGCAACGCACTCCTAAACCTGGACCGGGGAACGGCTGGCGGAAGACCATTTCGTAAGGCAAGCCCAATTCGAGACCGCAAGCGCGAACTTCGTCCTTGAACAACTGGCGTAATGGTTCGACCAATTCGAATTTCAGGTCTTCGGGCAGTCCACCTACGTTGTGGTGGGATTTCACCATCTTGGCTGTCTTTGTACCGCTTTCCACGATGTCGGGATAGATAGTACCTTGCGCTAAGAAGTCGATGCCATCCAGTTTGCGTGCCTCTTCTTCAAAGACACGGATAAATTCGCCACCGATGATTTTGCGTTTTTCTTCCGGATCGGCAACGCCAGCCAGCTTATCTAAGAAACGATCGGTAACGTCTTTATAAATCAGGTTTGCATTCAACTGGTTCTTGAAAACTTCAACGACATTTTCCGATTCACCTTTACGCATTAGACCGTGATTTACGTGTACGCAAACCAACTTGTCCCCGATAGCTTTCAGAAGCAATGCGGCAACAACGGAACTATCGACTCCGCCAGAAAGTGCCAACAATACCTTTCTGTCACCGACCTGACGTCTTACCAGTTCGATTTGGTCATTGACGAAGTTCGTCATATTCCAGTTCGCTTCGGCTTTACAAGTGTCGAATACGAATGTTTTTACCGATTCTTTGATAGCCTCCATGTCACTGGAGAATTCATTTAATTTTACTTCGCAGAGAGCCTTGTCGTGGCCGGCTGCCATAACAGGGATTCCAATCGAATAGATTCCCGGATTTACATCAATGGCGACACCGTCGATTACATTGTTAGGACCACCGTTGATGATGATACCTTTTACATTCGGAAGTGCTTTGAGTTCTTCAACCGTAATGTCGTGCGGATAGATTTCGCTATAGACACCCAACGCGCGGATTGCTCGTGCCAACACAGTGTTTTCATGACTGCCCAAATCCAGGATAACAATCATATCTTGTTTCATACGATTCTTTATTTTTTATTGGTTTTACATGTATACTTGAAATGCGGATATGGAATTTTACTCCCACTCGATTGTTGCGGGCGGTTTTGAGCTGATGTCGTAGACAACGCGGTTTACACCTTTGACCTTGTTGATGATTTCGTTGGAGACTTTCGCAAGGAATTCGTATGGGAGTTGCGCCCAGTCAGCCGTCATGGCATCCGTCGAGGTTACAGCACGCAAAGCAACCGTATTTTCGTAGGTCCGTTCGTCCCCCATAACACCTACGGACTGGATCGGGAGGAGAATCACTCCGGCCTGCCAGATTTTGTCGTACAAGCCCCATTCACGCATCAGCGACATATAGATATCGTCGGCCTCTTGCAAAATTCGTACTTTTTCCGGGGTGATATCACCTAAAATACGAATACCTAAACCGGGACCGGGGAACGGATGACGTTTGATCAGATGTGGTTGCATACCTAACTCCATACCGACACGACGTACTTCGTCTTTGAACAGAAGGCGTAGCGGTTCGACCAGTTTCAGGTTCATTTTGGCAGGCAGACCGCCTACATTATGATGGCTCTTGATAACAGTTCCGGTAATGGATAGCGATTCGATTACGTCCGGATAAATGGTACCTTGACCTAACCATTTTATATCTTTCAACTTGTGGGCCTCTTCGTCAAACACATCGATAAAACCTTTGCCGATGATCTTACGTTTCTTTTCAGGTTCGCTGACACCTGCCAGTTCCTTATAGAATTTCTCTTTGGCGTCGACTCCGATCACGTTCAGTCCCAAGTGTTCGTAATCTTTCAACACGTTTTCAAATTCATTCTTGCGCAACAAGCCGTGATCGACGAAGATGCAAGTCAGGTTCTTGCCGATAGCCTTGTGTAGTAAAACGGCTGTAACCGAAGAATCCACACCGCCGGAAAGCGCTAAGATTACTTTGTCGTCTCCCAATTGTTCTTTCAGTTCGGCAACGGTCGATTCGATAAAGGAGGCCGGTGTCCAGTCTTTGGCGCATCCGCAAATATTCAGGAAGTTGTTTAATAATTTAGTACCGTCAGTTGAGTGGAATACTTCCGGGTGGAATTGTACGCCCCAGGTTTGTTCACCTTCCACATGATAGGCAGCTGCTTTTACATCGTCCGTGCTGGCGATTACTTTGAAGTTTTCAGGAAGGACCGTGATGGTGTCTCCGTGTGACATCCAGATTTGTGAACCTACATTGATGCCTTTCAGCAATTCGTCTGTATTGTCGATATACGACAGGTTGGCACGTCCGTATTCGCGGGAGTCGGCCGGTTCAACGTTTCCGCCGGATGTATAAGCCAGGAATTGGGCTCCGTAACAGATTCCCAATACAGGATATTTACCGCGTATTTCACTTAAGTCAGCTTTGAACGCATTGGCGTCATATACGGAATAGGGACTTCCGGAAAGGATTACGCCTTTTACACCTGTAGCATCGTGGGGGAATTTGTTGTAGGGGACAATCTCGCAATACATATTCAACTCACGGACTCTACGCCCGATTAATTGAGTTGTTTGCGAGCCGAAATCAAGAATAATAAGTTTCTCGTGCATGCAAATTATTATTTAATTGAGTGGCACAAAGGTAGGAATAATATTCGAAATTTAAATCATTTTTCATACCTTTGCGTGTTCATTTTTAATCGTAACCGTATGGATGCTGAAAAGAAAGAGACAAAAGAAATAAATAAGATGTCATTGCTGATCATGGCAGTGGTTGTGTTATTGTTGATTATCGCCGGTGCTGCCTACTATATTTTCCATCAGAATCAGCAGATGGAGGACTTGGAGCAGGCTTATGTTCTGGATAAGGAATCATTGGAAGACGAATTTAACGAATTGTCTCTCCAATATGAAGGATATAAATTTAATATAGGTAACGACTCCTTACTGAATCTATTGTCTACCGAGCAAGCTAAAGTACAACGCTTACAGGAAGAACTTCGTACTGTAAAGGCGACAAATACGAAAGAGATTGCCCGTCTAAAGAAGGAATTGCAGACATTGCGTAAGATCATGCGTAATTATGTAGTTCAGATCGACTCTCTGAATCGTGCTAACGAACAATTGAAAGTTGAAAAGAATGAAGCGGTAAAGAAATACAAGCAGGCTTCTTCTACGGCTACCACTTTGAAGAAGGAAAAAGAGAAACTGACGGAACGTGTCACATTGGCAAGCCGTTTGGATGCGACGGGTATCAATGTAACTCCTGTCAATGGTCGCGGAAAAAGGGCAAAGGTGATCAAGAAGATGGAACAATTTGTCGTTGACTTCCGGATCAGCAAGAACATTACGGCTCCGGTCGGAGAGAAGACGATCTATGTGCGCATCATGAAGCCGGACGACGATATCCTGTTGAAGAGCCGTGCCGATGTATTTACCTTCGAAGGAAAAGAAATCAATTACTCCATGAAGAAACTGGTCGAATATGACGGTGAGGAATTGCCGGTTACGATGTACTGGAATATCGAAGAATTTCTTTCTCCGGGTACATATCGGGTCGATATATTTGCGGATGGCAATTTGATCGGCCGTAAAAGTTTCACACTCGAAAAATAGCAATGGAAACAGATATCCATTTTGCGCGACTACTTGCCGACCTTCCGGAAGCCCTCGTCTGTGATGAAGCTTTTCTCGGCGAACTGGCAAAAAACGCAAAGTTGATCTCCGTGAAGAAAGGAGATTATCTGTTGCGTACAGGTGAGTTGTGTCAGGATGCCTATTTCATCAACAAAGGTCTTTTCATCAATTTATATGTAAACGAGAACGGTAATGAATGTGTCACCGGTTTTGCGGCTGATAATATGTTTCCGTTCCTTTCCGCCATTGGCTATTTTACCAAGCAACCTTCTGAATTTGAGATTAAGGCGCTTGAAGCCGGCGAGTTGCTCTGCTTTTCCCGCGATCATATCGAGAGCCTTTCGTTCCGTTATCCTTTGTTTGCATCTTATTATCAGAATATCATGCTGACGATCATCTATAAACTGGATGTTCTGTTGGCCGTTCGCCTCTCTTCCACAGCGGAAGAGTTCATCCAGTTTCTCTACACGAACTATGCCTGGATGATCAACCGGGTTCCCGATAAGTATATCGCCCATTATATGGGAATTAGTAATGCCTGGTATTGCAAGTTGAAGCGGAAAGTCCTCTCATTCACTAGAACAGAATAGGTGGCGGAACAAGTTTCATGGGCATGGAACTGTATTTTTACTGGCGGGAAACTATATTTTCATCGGTGGGAAACAACGGTTTCATCAGGATGAAACCATGTGAAACTATATGCTTGTGAACGTATAAGAAAGCAGTTATTGAATTAGTTCAATTGTATATTTAAAGCGAACCAGTACTTTTGCACCGTTTAGGAAAGAATCCGAATAAAACAAGATAAAGATGAAGATATTTGTCGTATTAGTCGCATTACTGGTTTCGTCGGGCTATGCAAGTGCCGGGCGTACGTTGACGCTGGAGGAATGTCGTGAATTGGCTATTCAGAACAACAAAGAGTTGAAGATCTCGGGAGAAAAGATTAAAATGGCCGGCTATGAGAAAAACGCCGCTTTCACCAAATATTTTCCTCAACTATCGGCGACTGGCGCGTATATGTGGAACCAGAAAGATATTAATCTGCTGGATATGGGAGCACTCGGCGCTTCTATCGGAGGGGCTCTCGGACCGATCGCCCAGTTACCCGTGTTTGGAAAGTTGATGGAAGGGGTGGACGACTTGCAACACCTTGATATCCAGAATATCTGGGTGGGAAGCGTTTCACTTGTGCAACCTGTGTTTATGGGGGGCAAGATTATCAATTACAATCAGATTACCAAGTACGCCAAGCAATTGGCCGAGTCGATGAATGACCAGCAACTGCAGGATGTCATCTGTAAAACCGATGAAACCTATTGGCAGGGGATTTCTTTAGTAAATAAGAAGAAGTTAGCTGATGCCTATGTCGATTTGCTCCGTAAGACCGATCATGATATGACAGCGATGATCAATGAGGGAGTAGCGACCGAAGCCGACGGACTCTCCGTCAAAGTCAAACTGAACGAGGCAGAGATGGCACAGACGAAAGTCGATAACGGTCTGGCTCTTTCCCGCATGTTATTGGCACAGATATGCGGGTTGCCCTTAGAAGACCCGCTTGTTTTAGCAGATGAAGATATCGAAAGTTTTCTGACAGAGCCTTCCGTTACGGCGGCCGATGTGAACGAGGCCTTTATGAATCGTAACGAGCTGAAGAGCCTTGACTTGGCGACTAAGATTTATAAGAGGAAGGAACGGATTGTTTTGTCGGATATGTTGCCGAATGTGGCATTTATGGCAAACTACTTGGTCACGAACCCTAATTCCATGAACGGCTTCAAAAACGAATTTGCCGGGATGTTCAATGTCGGTGTAATGGTGAAAGTTCCGCTTTCCGGCTGGTGGGAGGGCAGTTATAAGCGCAATTCGGCTCGTGCCGAGACACGCATCAAGTCTTTGGAGTTACAGGATGCACGCGAGAAGGTGGAATTGCAGGTCAATCAATCCGTTTACAAGGTCAATGAAGCAAACAAGAAGCTGATCGTCTCCACTCGCAATATGGAGAATGCGGAAGAGAATCTTCGTCATGCCAATCTCGGATTTGAGGAAGGCGTAATCCCGGCTCTTAACCTGATGCAGGCGCAGACGGCTTGGGTGTCGGCGCGTTCCTGCCTGATAGATGCACAGATAGAGGTGAAATTGACGGAAGTCTACTTGACGAAAGCGATGGGAAAGCTGGGGGATGAGCTCTCTGGAAGAACCAGGAACGCGGATTAAGTGGATGAACACGGACTTGATACTTTTGAGGACACTATCTAAATCATACAATCATAAATCTCAAATTATAAACTCATGAACGAGAATAAAAAATACTCAATCAATAATATGCTATTGGCATTTATCACATTCTTAGGTGTGGTCGGATTAGTTGCATTAACTGGTTTCTTTTTACTGACGCCGCCGGATGATATCATCATGGGGCAAGCGGAGGCTACGCAAGTTCGTATTTCGGGAAAAGTTCCCGGACGAATCGAAGCATATCGTTTCAGTGAGGGCGACAAGGTGAAAGTGGGTGACACGCTTGTCTTCCTGGATACGCCCGAAGTTCTTGCCAAGCTTCAGCAAGTGGAGGCTGTACGTCGTGCCGCTGAAGCTCAGAACGCAAAGGCTATTAAAGGTGCCCGTGCACAAGAGATAGCTGGAGCATATGAAATGTGGCAGAAGGCGAAGGCAGGATTGGATATTGCCCAGAAATCATATACGCGCGTACAAAACTTGTTCGATAAAGGGGTAATGTCTGCCCAGAAACGCGATGAGGCAGAAGCCAGTTACAAGGCAATGGCCGCTACTGAGAAAGCTGCCAAATCCCAGTATGATATGGCTGTAGACGGAGCCCGTGTGGAAGATAAGGCCGCGGCTGCCGCTCTCGTAGGGCAGGCTGCCGGAGCGGTTGCCGAAGTGGAATCCTACTTGAAGGAAGCGGCACTTGTCTCACCGATCGACGGGGAGGTGTCCGAACGTTTTCCTGAAGTGGGCGAGTTGGTCGGTACGGGTGCTCCGATTATGAATATCACCGACCTTAACGATATGTGGGTGACCTTCAGTATCCGTGAAGATCATCTGAAAAACATCAAGATCGGTACCGAATTAGACGCTTTTATCCCGGCGTTGGATAACCGGCCGGTCAAACTGAAAGTTTATTATATGAAGGATATGGGAACTTATGCCGCCTGGAAAGCGACAAAAACGAACGGACAGTTTGACTCCAAGACATTCGAGGTGCGTGCCCGTCCAATGGAAAAGGTGGCCGACTTACGTCCTGGAATGTCGGTCATTAAGAAATTGACGATTGATAATTGACAATTAAAGAACAAGGTTAAATGAATAATGAAAAATTAAATAGTACCCCAAAATTGTCAATTGCAAAGCGTGAGATATTCAGGATTTGTAAAGACCCGGTCTACTTCTTTTGTATGTTGGTGGCTCCCACTATCTGTGTGGTCTTTTTTCTTTCGTTGATGAAGGAGGGTTTGCCTACCGATATGCCTGTTGCGGTAGTAGATCTGGACGGCTCTTCCAACTCCCGTAACTTAGCCCGCCAGTTGGATGCATTCGAGCAGACGAAGGTGATGCTGACAACCGTCTCGTTTGAGGAAGCTCGCCAGGCTATGCAGGAAGGGAAAGTTTATGGCATTTTTTATATTCCGAAGGACTTTGGTGTGGATGCGACAGCTGGTCGGCAGCCTAAGCTGTCGTTCTATACGAACGGTACTTATCTTATTGCTGCATCTCTGTTGTTTCGGGATATGAAAACCATGTCTGTCTTAGCAGGTGCTTCGGTCGGGCTTCAGACGGGGCTGGCGCATGGCTATACTGAAAACCAGATCATGGCGCAGCTCCAGCCGATCGTGATCGATACACACGCGATCGGGAATCCTTGGCTTAACTATTCGGTCTATCTGAATAACACACTTTTGCCTGGTGTTTTACAATTGATGATTTTTTTGGTGACGGTATTGAGCATCGGTTCCGAGATTAAATACTCGACGGCCCGCGAATGGTTGCAGATGGGTGGAAATTCGCTTACGGTGAGCCTCATAGGGAAGATATTCCCTCATACGGTGATTTTTACGATTGTGGCATTCCTGTATGCGGTGGCCTTGTATGGGTTTAATTCGTTCCCGTTGAATAGTGGCTGGTTACCGATGCTGTCAGCTCTATTTCTGCTGGTGATTGCTTCGCAGGCGGTCGGGATTTTCATGATAGGGGTGTTGCCGACTTTTCGTTTAGGGTTGAGCTCTGCTTGCCTATTCGGGATGATCGCTTTTTCTATCGTCGGATTTTCTTTTCCGGTATTGGGGATGGCCCCTACTTTGCAGGCACTCTCCAACCTGTTTCCTCTCCGGCACTATTTTCTGATCTATGTCGACCAGGCTTTGAACGGAAGGCCTTTCTTTTATAGCTGGGCCGAATATGCCTGGCTTATGGGTTTTCTCGTTTTGCCTTTCCTGATTGGAAAAAACTTGAAGAACGCATTGTTGTACTTTAAATATATTCCGTAAAACAGAAAGTAATGAAAAGAGAATATCGTTTACGAGATATGATCAAGGAAGGGATCTTGGACATCTTTTACATTTGGAAGGATGAATTGAAAAATGTCTTCAAAGACGAGGGCGTGCTGATCTTCTTTTTCCTGGTGCCTTTTGCCTATCCGTTGCTTTATTCCTTTATTTATAATAATGAAGTGGTACGCGAGGCGAAGATGGTGGTTGTGGACCAGTCCGATTCTTATCTAAGTCGCGAGTTTACCCGTCGTGTGAATGCTACGCCCGATGTCAGGGTAGTCGCCGTCTCGACGGATATGGAGGAGGCCAAGCGGATGCTGGACAGGAAAGAAGCCTATGGAATCCTTTATTTCCCGATCGAGTTCAGTAAGAATTTGCATACGGGCAAGCAGACGATGGTTCCCTTGTATTGCGATATGAGCAGCCTGCTGTTTTATAAAGCGTTTTTGCTGGCGGCAACGGAAGTATCACTCGACTTAGGGAAAGAAATACGGATGCATAATGCTCCGGGTGCATCGGCAAAGCAGGAGGAAATAACGGTCAATCCGATTCCTTATGAATCCGTGACCCTCTTCAATACGCAGAACGGCTTTGCCAGTTTTTTAGTTCCGGCTATCTTGATTTTAGTTATCCAGCAAACACTGGTTTTAGGGATCGGTATGTTAGGGGGGACAGCACGTGAAAAGAACCGTTTCCACAGCCTTGTTCCGATTAGCCGGCATTTCAACGGGACGTTGCGTATCGTGTTAGGCAAGTCTCTGACCTATATCTTGATTTATGTAGTTGTCTGCATCTGGGTATTAGCCGTCGTGCCGAAACTCTTCTCCCTGCCTCAAGTGGGTGATCCGGTTACGATCTTGCTGTTCATCCTGCCGTATCTGTTTGCTTCGATCTTCTTTGCCATGACATTGTCCGGTTTTATGACTACCCGAGAGGCGCCTATGCTAGTGTTTGTCTTTACATCTGTGATCTTGTTATTCATATCCGGAGTCTCCTGGCCGAAAGAAGCGATTCCTCCGTTCTGGCAGGCTATAGGATATCTGTTTCCTTCGACACCGGGGATCCAGGGATTCATCCGTATCAATACATGTGGGGCGGCATTGAATGAGGTGGTACATGAATATCATACGTTATGGATTCAGGCAGGTGCCTATTTTGTACTGGCCCTCGTGATATATCGCTTTCAAATTATCCGTAGCCGGAAAATGATTATAAAGCAGCATAGGTATATGAAGATGAAGCAGACTTTTTAATGGTATTCCTCTTGTGGCTTCTCTTGTCGTCCTCTTAAGAGGTTGGTAAAAGAAGATAAGAAGGTTTTATGACTCCGTTTTGATGATTTTAACGTTATTATGTTAGAATCCACCGAATATAGTTTTACTTTTGTAGAAATTCTCAAAGCAAACTTAATTTTTTAGTACTATGCAGAACAGACGTGAGTTTTTAAAGCGGGCTTCGTTAATGCTCGCAGGGGGGATGGTGATGCCTCAGTTGTTAACTTCTTGTGCCGGTAAAGCCTCAGCTTCCGAGTCCTCCAAGTATATCGGGCTTCAGCTATATTCTTTAAGAGACCTTGTAAAAGAAGAAGGAATCCAGAAGGTATTGGAAACGGCTTCGAAAATGGGCTATAAGAATCTTGAAACAGCTAGCTATGACAATGGCAAGATCTATGGTTTGGCTCCTGCTGAGTTCAAGAAGATGGTGAATGATTTGGGCATGAAATGTACGAGCGCTCACTTAGGACAAGCTTTCACAAAGGAAAAAGAAGCTGAAGTGATGAGTTGGTGGGATCAGGCTATCGATGCCCACAATGAATTAGGTGTCAAATACATGGTTCAGCCGTGGATGCCGGTTACCGACCAGACGACTTTGGACGATTTGAAGATGTATTGCGACTATTTCAATACCGTTGGCTACAAGACGGCAGCCGCCAGCATCGCATTCGGTTACCATAACCATGCTTTTGAATTCCGTAAAATCGGAGATCAATTGATTTACGACTTCTTGTTAGATAATGTAAGTCCGAATCATGTATTTTTTGAAATGGATGTGTATTGGGTACAGGAAGGCGGTGGTGATCCGGTTGCTTACCTGAAGAACCGTCCGAGCCAGTTCAAGGCTGTCCATATCAAAGACGAAAAGGAAATCGGCGCCAGTGGTAAGATGAACTTCAAACCTATTTTTGACCAGATGTACGCAAATAATATCAAAGATTGGTATGTTGAAGTCGAACAGTATACCCAAAATGATCCGGTTGCCAGCGTCCAGCAGAGCTATGATTATCTGAACAAGGCGGATTATGTGAAGTAAGACGTTTTTGTATAAGTTTTTTAGGCACAGGTTACATCAATTGTAATCCGTGCCTAATTTATTTAAGAGATCTTGATTGCATTCATAAGGTTGTCCCAATCCTTCGCCAAAGCCGTCATGTCCGGATAAAGTAGGTCGGCGCCAGCATCGAGTAAAATTCGGTCGTCCAAAGGACCAGTATTGACTGCTATCGTGAAGATCCCTGCAGCTACTCCCGCTTGTATGCCCATCGGGGCATTCTCTACGACAAGAGCTTCATAGGGTTTGACTCCTGCCTTTTCCAATCCCATCAGATAAGGTTCGGGATGAGGTTTGCCTAACTTCACGTCAAAGGCCGTCACCATCTTTTCCCGTTTGAAATAGCCTGGGTAGGTATGTTCCAGCTTGTTGATTAAGCTGTGTTGTCCGGAACCGGTTACGACAAGTGTTTGCAAGCCGGAGGCTTTTACTTTTTTCAGTACTTCGACCGCTCCTTGCATTGCCTTTCCATCGTTATATTGATTGAACAAGATAGCTTTTTCTTCATAGATGGATTTCTTTTCCTCATCGGTCGCATCTCGCAGGAAAGTCTTTTGATACAATTCGTTGATCGTGCTTTCACCCGTCCGGCCTTCATACAGGTAGAATAGTTCCGGGGTGGAGATCAACTGGTGGTGGGTAGCCGTTTCGTACCAGGCACGGGCATGAAAACGCATGGAATCGTAAAGGACACCATCCATATCGAAAAGTACGGCCTTGGGAGAAAATAAAACTTGTCGCTGTTTTTGCAGATATTGGGCGATTGCTTCTTGAATCATTTTTAATTGCTTGCTAATAGATATTTTTCAGGCACGATCCTTTTGAAGGAGAGTCGTGCCTGAAAAATTTTTATATTATGTGATTGTTGGCTACAACCGTGCGCGGATCGCTTCGCTTTCCTTTTCGTAACCCGGTTTGTTCAGCAGGGCAAACATGTTCTTTTTATAGGCTTCTACACCTGGCTGGTCGAACGGATTTACTCCCAACATGTAACCGCTGATGCCGCAGGCTCTTTCAAAGAAGTAGAATAGCTGGCCGATGTAGTAAGGGCTTACTTCCGGCATTGTGATCTTCAAGTTAGGAACACCGCCGTCCACGTGAGCCAATTGAGTACCTAATTCTGCCATCTTGTTCACTTCGTCCACACGTTTGCCGGCGAGGAAGTTCAAACCGTCCAGATTTGCTTCGTCGGTTGGGACGACTACTTTGTGGTTCGGCTCTTCAACAGAAATAACAGTTTCGAAGATCGTGCGTTCACCATCCTGGATCCACTGGCCCATAGAGTGCAGATCGGTTGTCAGATCGACGGAAGCAGGGAAAATACCCTTACCGTCCTTGCCTTCGCTTTCACCGTACAACTGTTTCCACCATTCGGCGATGTAGTGGAGTTTCGGATGGAAGTTGGCGAGGATTTCAACCTTCTTGCCGCTCTTATATAATTCGTTACGGGTAGCAGCATAGATTTCTGCCATATTTTCAGCAAAAGGAACGCTTACGTCTGTTGCTTTTTCCATCGAAATAGCTCCGGCAACCAAATCGCGGATGCTGATACCGGCAACGGCAATAGGTAACAAACCAACTGGAGTCAGTACGGAGAAACGACCGCCGACGTTGTCGGGAATAATGAATGTCTTATAGCCTTCCTGGTCAGCCAGCGTGCGGAGAGCGCCTCTTTTGGCGTCCGTGATGGCGACGATACGGTGTTTGGCTTCTTCTTTGCCGACTGCGTCTTCCAGTTGCTTTTTCAGCATGCGGAAAGCTAAGGCCGGTTCGGTAGTCGTACCGGATTTGGAGATATTGATCAGACCGAACTGTTTGCCTTTCAGGATTTCGCAAAGTTCATACAAGTAATCTTCGCCGATATTGTGTCCGGCATATACTAAAACCGGATTTTTACGGTTCGTATGTAACCAGTCGAAGCTATTGTTTAATGCTTCTACCACTGCTTTTGTTCCTAAATAGCTACCGCCGATACCGATGGCGACAACAACTTCACATTTGGAACGAAGTACGTTAGCTGTATTTTCGATGTCTGTCAGTTCAGCATCTGTAATAGAAGAGGGGAGGTGCAACCAACCTAAAAAGTCGTTACCTGCACCATTACCATTTTGTAAAGTGGCATTACATTCGTGGGCCTTTGCAGCCTGAGCATATACCTGTTCTTTCGTTACGGTACCCAGCGCTTTGTCAATGTTAAGACTGATGTTCTTCATATTTACATTATTATTTAAATGTTTCAGTCAACTGCCGTATCGCGGTAGTCGGCGATTTCTTTTCGTATAGAATACTATATAAAGTATCCAAGATCGGCATGTTTACTTTATATTTTTCGTTTATCTCCCGAATACATTTTGTCCCGTAATATCCTTCGGCGATCATCTCCATTTCGAGCTGGGCTATTTTGACGGAATAACCTTTCCCGATCATGGTCCCGAACGTACGGTTCCGGCTGAAGCGAGAATATGCGGTTACCAGAAGATCACCGAGATATACCGAATCTGTCACATCCCGTTCCAGGCCATGTACGGCGTTGAGGAAGTTACGCATCTCTTCGATCGCGTTGCAGATGAAAACTGCCAGAAAATTATCTCCGTACTTCATACCGTGGCAGATACCTGCGACGATAGCATATACGTTTTTCAATACGGAAGCATATTCAATACCTGTAACTTGCCGGCATCTATACTGTCCATTTCTCCACCGGACGCTGCTACCTCTTTAAAGGCTGCTTGCATTTCGGGTTTGATGTGGTGGTCTATCATTTCCTGATAACGGCGCAACTTGGCGGCA
>ERZ838118.3837-NODE-3837-length-13811-cov-3.665092_pt1 | contig 13811 bp, 10 predicted proteins | sample MGYA00519863_ERZ838118 | MGnify/ENA primary metagenome ERZ838118 (study PRJEB31850, sample SAMEA3708827) | human gut metagenome | biome: human gut; feature: human-associated habitat; material: faeces | place: China | collected 2014 ...
ACTATGATGGAATTCCTGTTCCGCAGGCATCAAGTATGAAACTTTTGTTTCCTCATCGGGCGGAAGTTTCTGGATGTCCGGCCGGATCAGTACGATTGGGTGCTGTTTGCTTACATGGAAGGGAGCAATGACGAAACCACTCTGTTCGTCCAGTTCCTCGATATGATAAAGAATACGTGCAGAACCGGAGGTCTGCATGGCGAAACGAGGCGATTCTCCTGGTATCCGCCAGAGTGCAAAACTCCGGTTCTTTCTGATCAATGTGTCGACTACGTTACAAATCCTTAATTCGTCTGGTGTCATTTCTTTTTTAATATGCTGTTGACTACACGGATGGATGATACCAATTTATCTGTGGATGTGAATACATCGACGTTCCAAACGTGCGAAGAGCGTCCTTTGTGAATGATGGTTCCGACGGCGCGAACGGTATCTCCTTCATGGGCAGATGACATATGGTTGCCACTGACTTGCATACCGACCACGATTTCGTCTGGTTTGGCCAGGATCATCGATCCTAACCCGGCAACCGTTTCGGCCAATGCGAGTGTCGCCCCGCCATGTAGGATGCCGAATGGCTGGCGGGTGCGTTCGTCTACCGGCATGGTCGCTTCTACACGGTCTTCGGATGCATATGTATATTGGATGCCGAGGTTTCCCATTAGAGCGTGTCTGGCACGCATATTCAACTGGTCGAGCGGTACTTCCGTCGGACGTATTTCAGCCAGGATTGTCCGTTCGACGGCTACGGCTACGCCTTCTTCTTCGTTGGTGAGTGTCGTCTTGTCCACACAAGCCTTCACCGAATCTTCCGCATTTCCCATCGCGATCCCGACACCGGCAAGTTGCAACATGGTCACGTCGCAAACGCCGTCGCCGATCGCGATCACTTCTTCCGGCGATACGGACAGTTTGGTCATCAGCACGCCCAAAGTGTTTCCCTTGTCGATGAACTGGGGAACGACTTCTAAGAAATAAGGTTCCGACCTGAATGCATCCAGCACACCGTCGAGGCGTTTTTTCCAATGATTCTCCAAACCGATGAGCGCTTCTTCGTCGTCACTTGCCAGCATACATTTGCAGGGCGGGAAGTCGACGGCTTCGGCAAAGTTGTCGACACCGACAATCTGCATCTTGTTCAGGTTGGCTTCTTGGATGACATACTTGTTATCCGGTTTGTCCGTCAGGATGAAGTCTTTGTGATAGGTGAAGATGGCAAAGTCGTTTTTCTTTGCTTTCTTTTCGAAATAGGGGATCCATTCCGGATCGATGCGCTTCTCGAATAATAGTTCACCGGTCTGCACGTTAATGATCTGACCGCCGTTGTAAGAAAGGATGTAACCTCCATAATGATTCAGTTCCAGCTTTTCAGCGATGGGCATGACTCCATTAGTCGGTCTTCCTGATGCCAATACGATATGTACCCCCATTTGCTGTACCTTCAGAAGGGCAGCCAGGGTACGGGGGCTGATCTCTTTCTGGTTGTTGAGCAGCGTCCCGTCTACGTCGAGAACTAATAATTTATACTTCATGGCCTTTTTGTATTTTTTGTTAATGATACAAATATAGAAAATTTTTGCTTCCGCTCGCTTGACAGAAAGGACAACCGTGCTAAAAATAACCTTGTCCGCGCTTAGCCAAAGATCAAAAACCTCCTCTTATTTTTTCTTCATCAAGTCAAACCGTTGGAAGCTCCACACGTTTTCGTCATAATCTTCTCGCTTGTAATGGCTGTCGCAGATGTAAAGGCCGTTTTTCAGGACAACGATCGAACGGTTCTGATAGCGGTAGTCCGGCAACAGTGTCTCGCCGATGATGCGGAAGTTTTTGTCCAAAATCACAATCGAACAGGTCCGACGGCCGAAACTCCAAATGTCCTGTTGGTTCTCTTTTGGATCGACCTCCGATTCCGGGTAGGCGAGGCGGTAATAGACTTCGCGGTATTTGTCGTAGTAGATGTAATGATAAAATTGTTGCTGGTTGCTTTCTCTCAAATAATCATTTAAAGCAGCATAATGAGGTTTTGGAATATATTTGGCTGGTTTCAAGTACTTGCTTTTAGCATTATAACCTTTTACGTTTTTATGATCTGCTGTTGCAACATAAATAGAATCATTCTGGCCAAAAACATACACAAAGTTAGCTCCATCAAATAAACAAGACACATATTCATCACCAGCCCGTAATCTTCCTTTATACAAATCATCCATCGGCGGTTTTGAAGGATGAGAAAATTGCTTGACAACTTTATGAACGGTATCCAACACCGCAGCCACAGATGTCTTTTCTTCTTGCTGATTATGATTATAATGGTACAATTGTATATGAACCAAAGAATCAATAAAAACAATAGACTCTATGGGCGGCAAAAAATTTCCAGCGTCATCCTTGCTACAATCATAACATCCTTGAACCACTCCAGCATCATCTACTTTGAATAAACATTGTTGTGCAGAAGGTGGGAGCCAGTAAAACTCACTCCATCCTTTTACATAATATCGGTGAGCTTTTCCTATCGCATTGGGCCCTTCCATTTGAAAAGTGATCTTCCTTACGCATTCCATCTTATCCACGTCATAAAACAGAAGTTGAGGCATTCCACTGTTTTTGATAATTATGTATTCTCGCTCGTCTTTTTCTATTACTGTCGGATACCATCCTATGTCCGTATCCTCATCTATCGGAAACTTCAACCATTTATCTGCAGGACGAAGTTCGACGATATCCAAAGGTTCCATATCGGAAGATGAATTCTTCGGGTGATCCGAACAGGACAGGGATATGCCGAATAAGGCTATGAATAATATCCATCTATAAATCATACTCATTGATTCGATAATTAATTAAACAAGGAGGTGTGTCAAAATCTCTTTGTCCCCGCACTTGATGCGGGGTCGCAAAAGGACAGGCCTTATCAATCAGGTTTTTATAGGGTCGGTTTTAATGCGATCCCGCGTCAAGCGCGGGAACAGGATAGTTTTGACCCCTCCCTATGGGGTGGTTGTTTGGTATGGCATACGGTTGAACCGTTATTCTCCGATTAACGCCATCACCGCCTGTATCGTTTGTGTGATTTGGATGATACTGTGCCGATACGTTTCCCGATTATCGCCGTTCAGTTCGCTGATGTAAGGACTGTAGGCGATCTCCTTTGCATAGGCCTGCGGGTCGTTGCTTACCTGCCAAGCGGAGCGATAATTGTTCCGTATCAAGCGGGCGAAATCGAGGAAGGAATTCTCTCGTGTGTCGTAGCGTCGGAAATTCAATGGATAGGAGGATGCCTTTACGGTAGTTTTCCCGCCATGCCAATAAGCGTTGCTGCATCCATAGGCGGTCAGTCCGAAATAGTTTCGGCACTCCTTTGCCAGATTGCTCGTTCCCCAGCCGCTTTCAAACGCCGCCTGTGCCAGAATGACCAGCGGATTCAGGTTGAAGGCGGCTCCTGCCGACACAGCTGCCGGTAGGCATTCTTTTACGAAGTTGATTTGCGCTGGTTTCATAATTCTCCTGGTCTGTCATCTTCACCACCTGCATTGGACTTATCTGTCTCTTGTCCAATACGTTCAATACTCACTTTGGCGATCATTTCGCGCAGCTTAACTCCCGGAGAATAGATTATTCGCGGCTTCCTGATCAATGATGCGTGAAAATCATCCGCATTTACCACTCCGGAGCTTCCGAGTGAGAGAGAGCCGGAAGTTGCCCAATGCACCCAATTGGACCACTTCGCCACGCAACAACGCTTCCTGCATGCAACGGATCAGTCCCAACAAGACGAGAGCCACGTCACCGTCGCTGGCTGTTGAACGGTCTGCCACCACATCGCAGATCGTGTCGAAATCCATCATACCAGTGACATTGGCCGAGGCATAATACCGCTTGGCATCGGTTGCCGCACCTTTGGTCAAGTCTTTTTTTAAAACAAGTTTGTACTTTACTGACATACGATTAATAGATTAAGGGTTAGTGATTTACTACATTACAAAGATACGGTGTCCTGAGGTCTGGCGGGAAAGGTATATACGGTTAGCTGAGGTTTTGGCGGTATTTCTTGTTTTTTTTGTAAAATAATTGTCGGAATCCTTGCATGGTACCAAAAAATGTCGTACATTTATAATGTATTAGAATGTTTAAATCAAAATTATTATGAATGATAAAAAAATAGAGATTATATCGGCAAAAGGAGCCATGGGTGTTACCGAATTCGCGCTCCTTTATTTCCCGGAATCTCCCCCTGAGACTGCCTATAAAAGGATGTGGGTATGGATACGGACTTCGCGTGGTCTGAAAGAAAAACTTTTGGCTGCGGGATGGGTGAAATTCCAGAAACTTTATACGCCGAAGCAGGTCGCCTGCCTGGTTGAGCACTTGGGGGAACCTTAGAAAGAATAAACAACCGAAAGAGCCGCACGAAGCGTTCCTGCGGGAACTGTAGCCTTTCATTTAATACACAATAGTATGGTAATACAAAAAGAAGTCGAAGGTACTTACTTCGACTCTGCGTTCCAGACAGGGAGCGCCAGTTTGATGACCTTGAATCAGTACATCGGTAAGGTGAAGAGTGGTGAGTATGCGAGACCGATCGCCTATCTGCGTGGGCTTATCAAAGCCGGCAAGAAGGATGAAGCTGATGCTTACAAGAAAAAACTGCCCCTCTATGTCGCCGGCGGCGTGATGGAAGGAGGTCGTAAGTTGGAACACATGGCGCGCTATAGTGATTGCGTAGTGATCGATATAGACGATTCGCCTATACCCGTCCTTGAATTGCTCCGCCGGGCGGCTGAGTTCCCGTATGTGAAAGCCGGTCATGTCAGCCCTTCCGGGACCGGCGTCAAGCTCTTCATAATGGTCGACAGTGATTTGAAAAATCATAACTTGGCCTTTGAAATCGTCAAACACCGTGTCGAAGTGGATCTTCCGGGCGTGAAGGTGGACATCAGTGGAAAAGATCCGAACCGTGGCTGTTTCGCCGGCCATGATCCGAACGCTTTTTATAAGGAAGAATCTGAAGCGATCGAAATCCCCGTTGCTGACCCGGAGCCTCAGGCCGCTTCCGGACATTCCTCCGGAAGCGTGTGCTCCGGCACGCGGCTTTCGAACTACATTGACAAGTATGAACAAAGCAATACTTTTGTTGCCGGTAACCGTCATTCCTATCTTGTAAAGCTGTCCTCTGTCTTGAACAATGCCGGCTTTTCTCTCTACGACGCTGTCAGTGAGTGTGTCCGCCGCTACGGTTCGGCCGACTTTCCGGCTGCCGAGGTCGAGACAACAGTAAACGACATCTACCGACGCTACAGTGCCTCGCATGGGAGCTGTGCGTTCCGTCCGGACGGGACCAGTTCCGTCCCGAAGTCTGCCAAATCTGCCAAGTCTGCCACCCCCTTTCCCAAAATGGCACAAAAGGATGCAGAATACGGCGAATGTGATGATATAGAGCTGGATAACACCCTTCTTCCTTGCTTTGACGAGAATATCTACGATCACTTACCACCTCTTCTCACGGACATATTGAAATGTGCGTACAGTCGTACGGATCGCGACATTTTGCTGATTTCTTCGCTGACGCTTCTGAGCAGCGTGTCTCCTGGTGTCAAAGGTTCGTTGGGCGAACACGATTACACACCTGCCTTTTATTCGATCATAACCGGCGGTTCTGGAAGTGGGAAAGGGCGTATCGCTGCCCTGCAACGGATGCTCGAACCCTGGCAACAGTATATTTATGACAATTCTCGTCACCAGGTTGAAGAATATGAAGAGTTGCAGGAAGCATACGATAACTACAAGATGCATAAACGTCAGAAACAGACCTCCAAACAGCCGCTCGGTCCGGCTCCGTCAAAGCCGAAGGTGGTGAAACAGAGAAACCTTGCGCTGACGGGTAACGTCACGCAGGCCCGGCTCGTGGAACTGCTCGAAGCCAACTATCCTTACACATCCTGCATGGTCGATACAGAGATGGAGACGGTCTTGAGCATGTTCTCGCAGGATTTTGGCAAATATAACGATGTGCTGAACAAGTCGTATCATCATGAACCTGTAGGCAGCTCGACGAAAAGCAGCGGATCGTTTATGGTCAAACGGCCCAACTTGGCACTACTGCTGAGCGGTACTCCTGCCATGCTTCCCCGCCTGATCCCTTCGACCGAAAACGGTCTCTTCAGCCGTATTCTGATGTACCGCATACCGGGAAGCGGGACCTATCGTCCGTTGACTTCGGCCGACGATAGCCCGGCAGCATCCGAATATTTTGAAAGTTGGGGGCAGCGTGTGCTCGATATCGGAGTTTTTCTCGACAACTCTCCGACCTGGGTCAAATTTAGTGATGCCCAACGTAAACGCCTCGATCGTTTTTTCGAGCGCGAGTACTACAATGTCCGTTCTTTCGGTAACGAAGACATGGAATCGACGGTCCTGCGCTATCGTCTGGCTATTTTTCGCATAGGAATGCAACTGACCGCGTTGCGCAAGGGCGAGAGTGGTTGCTCGGAGCGTGTCTGGACGATCAGCGACGATGATTTCGCCACCGCCTTCCATCTCGGCAAGGTTTGTCTGCAACATGCCTATGTCGTGGCTACATCGTTGCAGAGTGCTTCGTCGGAAGTGCACTTCCGGTTTCCACACCATTTGCGCAACTTGTTTGTCTCCCTTCTTGATTCTTTCAAACGCATTGACGTGGTCAAGGAAGCGAATGTCCGTGAAATTTCAGAATCGACTGTCGATAAATTCCTTCGGAAACTGCAAAAAAATGACCTAATCATCTCAGAAGGAAATGGTTATTACCGGAAGACGGAACGGGGAAAGCAGGTCGTCGAAATTTAAAAAGGCCCCGGCAGACTTGGCGGACTTTGGCAGGTTTTTCACTGAAAATCCGAAAAACTTCAAAAAACAGACCGGTAAGCATCGGGTCAATGACGGACAAGCACCCTTTCGAAACACAGTAGGCATCGGGGTTTTCTCTAAAAAACACCGATTTTTGAACGAAAGTGGTATTAATGAATTTTTAGAATGCTGTTTTTGTAGATAAATCTCTGTGGATGAGCTATTTGGTGGATGTAAAAATGACGAAAAAAAACGATCGTTTCTTTTCGTCATTTTTACACCACAAAAATACATATACTTTTTAAAACCACAACCCTTTTCCTGAAAAAAAATCTTATCTCTATATCCTTTCTTATCAATCAGATAGCAATTTAAGGACAAAAAAACACCTTTTCAACACGAACTCCAAAAAGAGGCGAAAAAAATGACGAAAAAAACGATCGTTTTTGCTATCAAAATACGAAAGTTAACACGTGTACATTATTAACGCGTGTACATATATATAGGACGAACATTTCAATTATTGTATTATTAATATTAAAGTTTAGATTATGAACAAGAAGATTTCTACTCTTTTGACAGCGGGCTTACTGATGGTAGGTGCGTTGCTTGGTTCTGCAAACGCTGCTCCTACAGCGGAAGCCGCAAAAGGTGATCTGCAGAATGGTGCAAAGTTCTACTTAGGTAACACAAATGGTTTCATCAAAGTAGATCAAACTTACAAAGTAAATGGAACGGCTGTTTCCACTTATAATGCTACAGGTGATCTTGCTATCGAAAATGCTACTTTGTTTGAAATTGCTGATTATGCTTACAATGCAATTGGTGACTTTTCTACGTTTACATTGAAAGCTGATGGAAAACCGTTTTATGTGACGAAAGCAAATGGTAATGCGTTAAGTGGTAATGTGACAGATGTTGCAACTGTTACAAACATCTTTACTGTAGAAGGTAAAGGATTGGATTTTACAAAACTGAAAGTTTTGAATTTGGCTGGTCAATTTGAAGTTAATTCAACTGCCGTTACGACATATGATGTAAGTGCTGCGGGAACAGCAGCTACAGCAGCTACAGCATGGGTTGCTAAAACAGACCTCACTGTCGATGATTTGAACGCCAACCTTTCCGGTCAAGGCTTCAAGTTTGCATTCCCAAATGCAGTTTCTGATCCGGATGTCAATCCGTTTGCAGATCAGATGATTGCTGTAGATGCATCTACTGTAGATGCTGCATTGACTGTAAGTGTAATTTCTACTCCTGCAACATCTGGTATGTATTTTGTTAAAGCTGACGCTGCCGGTAAGAAACTGTTGGTAACAGGCTTTACAAAAGCACAGGTTGAAGCTGCCACATTTATCGTATTGAATCCGGAAAAGAACTTTGGTATCACAGGCTTGGATGCTGCAACTGGTGAAGGCTACGACTTTACAACTGTAAAAGGTAACAAGTTGGCCGATAACAACGTTAAGAAAGATGGTAAAGTTGCAAGCGTGAACGGTGTTTTTGCTGTTTCAGAAGACGATCCTCAGAATGCAGAAGGTGAATATACGATTACATTGGCTTCTGCTAAAGTTGAAGGTAATGACAACACGGCTGCTTCAAACTTGTTTGTAGGTGCTTACTCTTTGACTACAGGTGGTATCAAGACTTATATCACGACTGTTGGTTTCGGTAACGCCGACAAACTGTCTTTGGCTATGACAACAAGCAACACTTGGGCTGCTGCTGCTGACGTATTGAAAGCAGACGATGCTGCTATCTACAACATCTCTTTCTTGGGAACTAAGCCGGCTAACACTACTGCTGCTGCTGCTTCTTTGTATGGCAAATATTTGATCCCGACTTATGGTGCTGCTGCATTCGGCGCAGCCGTAGCAGCTCCGGAAGATGTAGATGTAAATGCTCCGTTGGCTCAGTGGGTTGTTTCTGCTGTTAGTGGACGTAACTTCGAATTCAAAAACCGTGAAACAAACGTGACTTTCACTGTCAGCATGTATAAGACTGACAAGGCTGGCGAATATGCAATCAGTACTGCTGCATTGAGCACAGGTACTGCTGTTACAGGTATTGTTGCAGGTTCTGTGGACTTGACCGATATTAGTAACTGGAAATATCAGATTGTCAAACTGACTCCGACAACTGAAAGCGAAGGTTTCTTGGCATTGACAGATGCACAGTTGAGCCAGCAGACTGAATTGGTATTCAACGGTACTGGTTCGGTAACGGTTGAAAAGCTGTACATGGCTTACAAAGGTACTAGTCCTTACTTTGTTCCTATCAACAATCCGGCTTATAGCGTTCAGTGGATGTTTGAAAAGGCTGAAAGCGTAAAAAATAAGATGAAATATGCTTATCTGGACGGAACAGATGTAAAACAGAAAGACTCTGTTGTAAACGTTGCGACTTCTTATTTGCTGTACAATTTGAAGAACGATAATTCTAAGCAGTATTTTGGTGGTGTTACTAGTGATTATAAAGCTGCAACTGCTAAAGACGATGCCAAACGTGTATTCTTCAAGAAAAATGTAGATGGAACGTATGCTATGATTGAGTTGGGCAAAACTGATATTACAGCTGGAAATGATGAAGTAAATTACAGTGGTCTGATTAAGTATGATGCTAACAAATGGTCTGTAAATACAACAACTGCTGTTTTTGACGCTGCTTCTGCAACTTTGGATGAACTGAATGCTCCTTATTCAGCTGTAACGGTTGACTTTAACGCTCTTTCTGAATCATTGGAAGCTGTAGCACGTCACGCTACATTCAATAGCGAAGAAGGTGCTGTTGCTGTGAAACAGAACAAGAACGGTATCTTGGAAGGTATTATCGGCGAAGGTATGACATTCTGGTTGGATACAGCTGATATCGACAAGGATTTCCATTCTTTCTATATCTCTAAAGGTAATGGTGAAGAAGAAGCAAGAGACTTCTTGTATTTCGCAACGGATTCTATGCTTCATTGGGATGCTAACAAGGCTGATTATGTATATAATGTAAACTATGCTTTGGAAGGTTCTTATACAGAAGTAGATGGACGTGATGGCGATTTGAAAGCAATTTTCCGTCCGGCAACATTGGCTGGTATCGACACAATCTCTACGACTGTAAACGGTGAGTCTGTTTTGGTTGCAGAAGAGGAAGAAGAAGATGTATGCCTGGGTGGTGTTGATAACTTCAAGTTCTACATTATGAAGGCTTCTGAAAGCAGCTATGTAATCAGACCGATTTCTGCTCCGAACTATTATCTGTACAACCTGAATGGTAAGTTAGGCTTTACAAATCAGGTGGAAAAAGCTCTGGTTGTTACATTGGGCAAAGGCGATGCAACAGCTAACGAGGACGTGGAAGTAGCAGCAATTAAGGTTATCGCTGGCGAAGGCAACGTAACAATTGCCGGTGCTGCCGGCAAGAAAGTTGTCATCAGCAACATCTTGGGCCAGGTAGTGGCTAACACGGTTGTTTCTTCTGACAACGCTACAATCGCTGCTCCGCAGGGTATCGTAGTCGTAGCTGTTGAAGGTGAAGAAGCTGTAAAAGCTATCGTTAAATAACGATTGATACTAAAAAACAATACTGTCTATCTTAAGGGCGGAGTAGAACCCTGCCCCTACAGAGACATATGACATTTTATAATCAAATAATTCTAAATATCACCGTGCGGTATTTCCCGGATAGCCGGCCTTGCAGCCGTTACTTGGGAGCGACCAATTACCTCGCGAGGGGGAACAAGCGGTGAATATTAATACTAAAGTTAATGAAATTATAAAAAGTTCTTCTGCCCTTCCCTCTGTGAAGACCGGAGGCAGACAAAAAACAAGCCCCTGCAATCGTTTGGTTGCAAGGGCTTCGTTATATTATTACGTTGCAGTTCATCTTGATCCTTCAAGGCTGTAATTCATTTCAATAGCGCCTCTACCTCTTTTTCCGGCAGTCCCGCAGTTTTGGCGATGGTGGCAAGATCCATGCCTGCTTGCTTCATGTTCAAGATGATTTTGCGCATTCCTTCGGTGATGCCTTTAGCTATTCCTTTTTCCTCCCCCTCCTCAAAACTTGTAGCCATGCAGGCAGCCAGGTCGCGTTCGGCTGCAATGCTTAGTTCGTATGCTAAGCGTTCTTTAGCGCTCATGCGTTGTAGTTCGATAGCGCTTTTGAGTTTTCGCAGGAGTTTGTCGTTTTGTATTGTTTCTTTTGATAACTGTCCCATAATGTCTATGTTGTTCATCGTGTATAAAAATTTTTTGTAAAACGTATCGCATTCCTCAAAGTTCAAGTTGAACTTTGGAAGCTCCAAGTAGATCTCATTCAGTGTTTCGCTGAACGGAATTTTCAGTTCACGGTCCATGCGCACGACATCCCAACGATATTTGTCTGTGTAGCGCGTATCGAGCCGGAAGTCCAAAAAGCAGACTACATACACTTTGTTGATATGATAGTTCCACCGTCTTCTCTCCTCCTCCTTTGCCAACCGGAACTTCTCGCTTTCTATATCAGCCTGCATTTGTATAACAAACGAAGCGTAGTAAAGTACACGGTCGGAGAAGTACTTTTGTCTCTTTTTCTGGATTTCGACAATGAAAAGCTCTCCATCCGATCCTTCACAAAACAAATCGAATACAGCTTTCCTGCTATCAGTATTGTTGCCTTGCATTTCCACGTTGTGGAATATGATATCTTTGATATCCTTGTTAAGCAGGCTGTTCAGGAAGCCGATTGTAAGCTCCTTGTTCGACACAGTGCCGAAAAACCTTTTAAACGCGTAATCCGATTTCGGATCAATAAACATGTCTGATTTCATAGTTTGACAGGTTTTAGGTCGCTATCCAATGCCGGATAGTGTAACAAAGATAATCGTTTATCTGAAAGCCGGAAAGTTTTGTTCGGAAAAAGTAGGGGAGGTGGCATTTCCTTTTGGGATTCGTTATGTATAAACATTCTATCGCATAATGAACGCTTTAGGATGTCGGATCGAATTGTCGATGTCGTTGTAAATGGGGCGATAGACAATATTGATCCCCTTTCCCCAACAAAGCCTCGTCCTCTTTTGTTATATTTATACGAAAGATAAAACTCAAATAGTAAAAGTATGGAAATTGTAAAAGTAGTAGGACGAGAAGTTCTTGATTCACGTGGTAACCCGACTGTTGAAGTAGATGTACATTTGGCTTCCGGCGCTTTTGGCCGTGCAGCTGTTCCCTCTGGTGCCTCTACCGGTGAAAACGAAGCAATCGAGCTTCGTGATGGCGACAAAAAACGCTATGGTGGCAAAGGCGTTCTGAAAGCTGTCGATAATGTAAATAATGTAATTGCTCCCGCTATCCTGGGCATGAGCGCCCTGAACCAGCGTGAGGTCGACCATAAACTGATTGAACTCGACGGTACGAAGACAAAGTCTAATTTAGGCGCCAACGCCATGTTAGGCGTTTCTCTGGCTGTTGCCAAGGCGGCAGCTAACTATTTGGACCTGCCTCTTTACCGTTATATCGGCGGGACGAATGCATATGTATTGCCTGTCCCGATGATGAATATTATCAATGGCGGTTCGCATTCTGATGCCCCGATCGCTTTCCAGGAATTTATGATCCGTCCGGTTGGAGCTTGCTGTTTCCGTGAAGGTTTGCGTATGGGGGCCGAAGTCTTCCATGCTTTGAAGAAGGTGTTGCACGATCGCGGCCTGAGTACGGCTGTCGGTGACGAAGGTGGTTTCGCTCCTGCTTTGGATGGAACGGAAGACGCTTTGAACTCCATCATGGCCGCTATTAAAGCTGCCGGATACGAGCCGGGTAAGGATGTGACGATCGCTATGGACTGTGCTTCTTCCGAATTCTATCATGATGGCGTATACGATTATACGAAATTTGAGGGAGCCAAAGGTGCTAAGCGTACTGCCGAGCAGCAGGTCGCTTATTTGTCCGAATTGGTTGCTAAATACCCGATCGACTCTATCGAGGACGGCATGGACGAAAACGACTGGGCCGGTTGGAAACTGTTGACTGAAGCGTTGGGAAGCAAATGCCAGTTGGTCGGTGACGACCTGTTCGTGACAAACGTAGAATTCCTGAAGAAAGGCATTGAGGAAGGCTGTGCCAATTCTATTCTGATCAAGGTGAACCAGATCGGTACGTTATCCGAAACACTGGATGCAATCGAAATGGCACACCGTAACGGTTATACTTCCGTCACTTCGCATCGTTCGGGTGAGACTGAAGATGCTACGATCGCCGATATCGCTGTTGCTACCAATAGCGGACAGATCAAAACCGGTTCTTTGAGCCGTTCGGACCGTATGGCGAAATACAACCAGTTGCTCCGTATTGAAGAAGAGTTGGGTGACTTGGCTGTTTATGGGTATAAGACTTACAAGAAGTAAGAATCTCTGTTAATGATTTAGATGTAAGTGAAGAGGGTTGCGTCAGTTTTTTGCGCAACCCTCTTTTTTTATTTATTTTCTCCATCTTTCGATTAACCGGCCTATCTCTCCGATCCAGAGAACCAGAGAAGTCGAGCCGATAATGGTTCCCCAGTCTTTCCAAGATAACGGGACGACACTGAACATTTCGCCGCCGAACGTGACGATCAGATATTGCCCGGCGATGATAAGCAGGGCCACCGTCAGGAAACTCTTGCTCTCTTTGAGGTTGGCGAATGCCGAGCGGTCTTCCATAAACGCTTTTGCATTGAACATATTCCAGAATTGAAGCATCACGAAGAAACTGAAGAACCAGGATAGGTCGTGCGGCGTCAGTCCATCCTGTGCATGGAAGTGGAGCAACAATCCCATCAAAACGATTACGAATGCGAGACCGACACCGAAAATATTGTAAGCCATCGGGCGGGTAATGATAAAGTCGCCGTCCTTACCGCTTCGGCGGGGTTTGTCTTTCATCACCCGTTCGTTAGGCGGCAGCGAAGCCAGTGCACCGGCGGCAAATGTATCCATAATCAGGGTTACCCAAAGCATCTGGCTGATCGTGAGCGGAGATTCGGTT
>ERZ838118.3851-NODE-3851-length-13768-cov-4.213739_pt1 | contig 13768 bp, 13 predicted proteins | sample MGYA00519863_ERZ838118 | MGnify/ENA primary metagenome ERZ838118 (study PRJEB31850, sample SAMEA3708827) | human gut metagenome | biome: human gut; feature: human-associated habitat; material: faeces | place: China | collected 2014 ...
CTTGTAGATACTTGGCTCAGTAGAGCCATTGAGCAAGAAGCCCCACTTCAAAATCAGGGATTTAAGTGGTGGGAGCATGTCACCATAATATAGAAAAATATGACTATAATAATAGGAATGAAAAATGACGATCAGAAATGGGAGAAATAACAAATGAGCCAAAGAAAAAACAAAAAAGTATACTATCACCTGCCAGGATTATTTGAATTTTATGAATTATATTGTGCCTTTCTGCCATTATATAAGGAACACAGAGAATACTTTTATGACTGGTGTGAGATCAGTTCCATCTATGGCTCTCCTGCAGATTGTCTCTGGGGAGGCGGACGCGCAGGATTTGGATCTGATAATCCAGAAGAAGTCTTAAAACTTACACAGGAATATGGAATTTCAGCCAGACTGACTTTTAGCAACAGTTTACTTAGAAAAGAACATTTAACAGATAAAAAATGTAATATCCTATGCAAAATGTTTGAAGAAGTTGGAGAAAAAAGAAATGGTGTGATCGTCCATTCGGATTTATTGCTTAAGTATTTGGAAATAAATTATCCAAAATTATATTTTGTATCTTCTACGACAAAAGTGTTGACGGATTTTAATGAATTTTTGCAAGAAGTAAAGAAAGAAGATTTTCGGTATGTAGTACCAGATTTTCGGTTAAATAAAGCATTTGATAAATTAAACATGCTTTCGGAGCAGGAGAAAAATAAAGTGGAATTTTTATGCAATGAATGTTGTTGGTTTGGATGTAAAGACAGAAAGCAATGCTACGAAATAGTCAGTCGAAAAAACTTAGGAGAAATGATACCAGATCACAAATGCAACTCGCCAGATGCAAAGGAAGGCTATCGTTTTTCAAAGGCAATGAAGAATCCAGGATTTATCAGTGCTAATGATATAAAGAAAATTTATCTTCCAATGGGGTTTGAGAATTTTAAAATTGAAGGACGTGGATTGGGAAGTGCGTTGGTTTTGGAGTTTCTACTATACTATATGGTAAAACCAGAATACCAAATATGCGTTAGAGAAGAAGTTTATTTGGATAATATGCTTGATTTATTTTAATGTATAATGCATTTTATACAACACATAAAGCAAAACTGTTTATTAAAAAATGCGAGGAATCTAAGTTAAGAAGTTTAAGAAAAAGAAGGGGTTTCTTTTTCTTGTATGATTTAGTATAATAGAGAGATACAGTGAAATATATATTGAAAATAGGAGAGAAAAATGGAAAAGAAAAATGACTTTAAGCCTTTTATTTCCGCAGATAAAGTATTACCAGAGTTTACAGTTACATCAGTAATCCTTGGTATGATACTGGCGGTTATATTTGGTGGTGCAAACGCTTATTTGGGGCTAAGAGTTGGTATGACTGTATCAGCCTCCATTCCAGCGGCAGTTATTTCCATGGGTGTGATCCGTGTGATCTTAAAGAAAGATTCCATCCTTGAAAATAACATGGTACAGACAATTGGTTCAGCAGGTGAATCATTAGCAGCAGGAGCAATCTTTACAATCCCTGCTATTTTTATTTGGGCATCAGAAAAGGGAAGTGGAGTTACTGCTCCATCTTTTGTATCTATCGCATTGATCGCGCTTTGCGGTGGTATTTTAGGAGTACTTTTTATGGTACCTCTTCGTACAGCCCTCATCGTAGAAGAACATGGGGTACTTCCTTATCCTGAAGGAACAGCTTGTGCAGAAGTGCTTTTAGCTGGAGAAGAAGGAGGAAGTAAATCTAAAGTTGTATTTGCAGGACTCGGAATTGCGGCAGTTTATAAATTTATTGCAGATGGTTTAAAACTTTTCCCTAGTGAAGTTGAATTTTCAATGCAGGGACAGTATACAACATCCGTTGGTATGGATGTTCTTCCGGCATTAGCAGGTGTAGGTTATATCTGTGGTGTGCAGGTATCAAGCTATCTTTTTGCAGGTGGTGTGCTATCTTATCTTGTATTAATTCCTGCAATTGCTTATTTTGGCGGAGATTCTTTATCAAAAGTTGTCGATGAGACAGGAAAAGCACTTGCATTTAATCAGTTAGGTGCAAGCCAGATCTGGAGTAACTATGTCAGATATATTGGTGCCGGTGCAGTAGCAGCTGGTGGTCTGATCAGTCTGATCAAGACATTCCCAACAATGATCAAGACATTTGGACATGCTATGAAGGGATTCGGTAAGAAAGGTGACAGCCAGTTAAGAACACAGCAGGATATTTCTATGAAAGTGGTTCTTGGAGGAATCCTGATCATTGCAGTTTTAATCTGGTTATTACCAGAGATTCCAGTAAGCTTCTTGGGAGCAGTGATGATTGTTGTATTTGGTTTCTTCTTTGCAACGGTATCATCTAGAATGGTTGGTATTGTAGGAAGTAGTAATAACCCAGTATCAGGTATGGCGATCGCGACACTGATCGTAACAACATTTATCTTAAAAGCAACTGGGAATACAGGAGCAGCAGGTATGGTATCAGCAATTTCTATTGGTACTGTTATCTGTATCGTAGCAGCTATGGCAGGAGATACTTCACAGGACTTAAAGACAGGTTATATCGTAGGTGCGACACCTAGATTACAGCAGATCGGAGAATTGATCGGTGCGATCGTAGCAGCATTTGCGATCGGAGGAGTTATGTACCTTCTGAACGCAGCATGGGGATTCGGTTCTGATCAGATTCCAGCACCACAGGCAACATTGATGAAGATGGTCGTTGAAGGTGTTATGGGTGGTACATTACCATGGGTATTGATTTTCATGGGTGTGTTTATCGCAATCGTTGTTGAAATCCTTGGAATTCCAGTGTTAGCATTTTCAATCGGTCTTTATTTACCAATTTACTTAAGTACACCGATCATGGTTGGTGGACTGATTCGTTGGTTTATTGACAATAAGAGAAAATATGACAGTGATGCGGCAAGAAAAGACGGATCAGATCGAGGAGTCCTTTATGCTGCAGGTATGATTGCAGGAGAAGGTATCGTTGGTATCCTTCTGGCTGTACTGGCAGTATTTGGTGTTGCAGATAAGATCAATCTGTCATCTGTATATGGAGCTGCCTTCCAGAGTGTAGGTAACTGGGTAGGTTTAGCAGCTTTTGTAGTATTGTTAGCTATATTATTCTACTTCACAAGAAATAAAAAGACGATTGAAGTAGACGCAAAATAATAAAAATAAATATGTATTTCAGTGAGAAGAAAGCACTGCTGCGATTCTGCAGTAGTGCTTTCTAAATAAAAAGGTGCATTATGAAAGAAAAGAAGAATTATATTGACAACATCCCGAAGATCAATGATATGAAATGGGATGTGTCAGAAGATGGAATTGTAGAAATTACAGTAGAAAATACTGGATTTTATAATACGATCGCGCAGAAAATATTTAAAAAGCCACGTTACAGTTTTATCAAATTAGATGAATATGGAAGTTTTGTGTGGCAGAAAATTGATGGAAAGAAAAGTATTTATGAGATAGGAAAAGAACTTCAAGCAGTTCATGAAGGTGCAGCAACACAGTTATATGAAAGATTATCACAGTATTTTGCAATTTTAGAAAGAAATAAATACATTGTTTTTGAAGAATAAATATTATTAAAAGTGAAAAAGGATTTAATATGAAAATATCAACAGTGATCATAGGCATTGCTTTATTTGCCATAGTGACGATGATCCTATATGGATGGGGAATCGTAAAACAAAAGAATCAGACAAGTGACCTGATGAATTTGCTTTTTAGTAAAGGACAGGATAAAATAAAAAAGTATTTAAAACAACATGAATACGTTACAATTTCACAGGTAGAACAGATTTGCGAAGGTCTTGAAGCGAAACAGCCATTTTCAAGAAACAAAGCGGTTGTGAAGGATAAACGAGACTATGCGAAGAAACTTGTAGAATATATGCTGAAAACGAATCAGCTCGAACAAGAGGGCAGTCGTTACAAAATGCATAAAAAATAAGGAGGACATAAAATGTCAGTATTAGGAGAATTACAGCCAAACAAAGTATTTAAATATTTTGAGGAGATTTGTTCAATCCCTCACGGATCAAGAAATCTGCAACAGATTAGCGATTATCTGGTAGATTTTGCAAAAGCACATGAATTAAAATACAGACAGGATGAAGATCTGAATGTGATCATCTGGAAAGATGGATCCAAAGGATATGAGGCTTCTAAACCAGTTATCCTTCAGGGACATATGGACATGGTTGCAGTCAAAGAAGCAGATTGCGATAAAGATATGGAAAAAGAAGGATTGGATCTGGAAATCAATGGAGATTATATTTCAGCAAAAGGAACTTCTTTAGGTGGAGATGATGGAATTGCGGTTGCATATACACTTGCAGTGTTAGACGATGAAGAAATGGCACACCCACCAATCGAAGCAATCTTTACAGTTAACGAAGAAATCGGTATGCTTGGAGCAGCAACTATTGATGTTTCAGATCTTAAGGGACGTTTATTTATGAACATGGATTCTGAAGACGAAGGAGTGTTTACAGTCAGCTGTGCAGGTGGAGCATCCGTAATCTGTAAGATTCCATATGAGACAGAAACTGTCAATGCATCTGTCATTGAAATCAAGATGACTGGATTCGCAGGTGGGCATTCTGGTGTCGAGATCATCAAAGGGCGTTTGAACGCAAACTGTGCAATGGCAAGAGTATTGTTAAGTCTGTTTAATGAGGTTGAAATGCAGCTTGTTTCCGTAAATGGTGGAGAAAAAGACAATGCGATCGCTAAGTTTAGCGAAGCATCTGTTGCAGTACTTCCAGAAGAATTAGAAGCAGCAAAACAGATCGTTGAAGATACATTTGCACAGATCAAAGAAGAATATAAAGTCACAGATCCAGATGCAAAATTAACAGTGAATGTAAAAGAAGCAGCAAATATAGAAACATTCACAGAAGATACAACATTTGCAGTAGTAACAGCAATGGTTCATATGCCAAATGGTGTTCAGAGAATGAATCCAGAGATTGAAGGATTGGTACAGACATCACTGAATATGGGAATTTTAACAACAGAAGAATCTGAAGTACAGATGACATTTGCAGTTAGAAGTTCCAGTGAGACAGAAAAACAGTATCTGATCGATCAATTAACATCTCTTACAGAAACATTAGGAGGGAATGTAGAGATTGCAGGACCATATCCAGGATGGGAATACAAAGCAGATTCCAGATTACGTGAGGTTATGGTTGAAGCATATAAACATTTATACAACGGAGAAGAACCAGTTGTTGAAGGTATTCATGCAGGACTTGAATGTGGAATCTTTGCTTCTAAATTGCCGGGGCTTGATGCAGTATCCTTTGGACCACAGATGGAACATATTCATACAACAAATGAGGTGTTGAGTATCTCATCTACAGAACGTACATGGGAACTGGTTGTGAAAACGTTGGCTGCTTTGAAATAAATTGTGATTTGTAGTTTGAAGACGGAAATTATTGGTAGAATATTATAAAAAGAGATCATGTGCCTGCAACCCACTTGCGTTCGGACTCCCACGTAGCTGTACTAAGCTCCTGAATGGTCTAACGACCATCCACTCGCTAAGTGCAGACGTGTCCGTACGGTTGCTGACACATGATCTCTTTTTATAATATTCAAATAATTTACGTGATTCAAACCACTATACAGTGTGTATGTTATACGGTACTGGCTAATAATTTTTGTATTTATTAACAGATGACAGATGGTAAAAGGGCTTAAACAACACCGATTTATCGAGGTGTTTGGAAAATATTCAAATTGCTTATCTTCAGTTTGTTGATAATATTATTGGAGTTGAATCTTCTGCCATTTTGTATTGATATATTATAACAAGTACGATTATAATAAAATAGTTGTGTTTTTTTAAACCATTTTATACAATAATAAATAGAAAAATCAAAATGAAAGGAATAAAATGAATCCATGGAAGAATTCTTACAAGTAGGAGCAATCGCCAACACACACGGCATCGCTGGGGAAGTCAAGGTATTTCCGATGACGGATGATATCAAACGATTTAAGAAATTAAAAGAAGTATATTTAGATACAGGAAAAGAAAGAAAACTATTACATGTAGTGTCATGCAAATTCGTAAAGAACCAGCCAGTTTTAAAATTTAAAGAATTTTCAAATATCAACGAAGTAGAGATGTATAAAAGAAAAGGGCTCTTTGTTACAAGAGATCAGGCAGTACCTCTTGAAAAAGACGAATACTTTATCGCAGATCTGATCGGTCTTTCTGTGATCAGGGAGGACAATGGAGAAGTTCTTGGGGAATTAACTGATGTTTTACAGACGGGTGCAAATGATGTCTATGAAGTGAAGATGGAAGATGGAAAAGAAGTTTTACTTCCAGCGATCAGAGAATGCATTAAGAATGTGGATCTTCAAAAAGGTGAGATCACAGTCCATGTCATGAAAGGATTATTAGATGAATAGATTTCATATATTAACATTATTTCCAGAGATGGTGATGGACGGGTTGAATACAAGTATCATCGGAAGAGCGATCGAAGCAGGGTTTCTTGAGATCAATGCGGTCAATATTCGTGACTATTCTACCAATAAACATATGAAAGTGGATGATTACCCATATGGAGGCGGAGCCGGACTTGTGATGCAGCCAGAGCCGGTTTACCGTGCGTATAAAGATCTTGAAAAAGATATGAAGAAGAAACCAAGAGTTGTCTATCTGACGCCGCAGGGGACAACATTTCATCAGGAGATGGCAAAGGAACTTGCAAAAGAAGAAGAATTAGTTTTTTTATGTGGGCATTATGAAGGAATCGATGAGAGGGTTTTGGAAGAAATAGTTACAGATTATGTATCAATCGGAGATTATGTATTGACTGGTGGGGAATTGCCTGCAATGGTGATGATCGATTCAATTTCAAGATTGGTTCCAGGTGTTTTACATAATGATGATTCCGCTGGGGATGAATCTTTCGAAAATGGTTTGCTTGAATATCCACAGTATACAAGACCACCAGTGTTTTTAGATAAAGAGGTGCCAGAAGTTCTTTTATCCGGACATCACGAGAATATCCGCAAATGGAGACATGAACAGTCAGTTAAACGTACCAAAGAGAGAAGACCGGATCTATGGGAGGCATATGAGAAGGAGATGAAAGAAAAAGATGGGGGAAAATAGGATCAAGCTTGTCGCAGCGGATATGGATGGAACACTGTTGAATCGAGAGCGTAAGATTACAAAGTATACACAGAATGTGATCAAAAAAGCAATGGCACAAGGTGTTTATTTCGTTCCGGCTACAGGAAGAGCTGTGAATGCATTACCGCCAGAGTTAAAAGAGATGGAAGGAATCCGCTATGGGATTTTCAGTAATGGTGCAACCATTTATGACTTAAAAGAAGAAAAAGTGATTTATAAAAATCATTTTGAAATGGATCGTGTTTTAGAGTTGATGAAGTTTCTGAAGCAATTTGATCTAATGGAAAGTATTAGTTTAAATGGGCAATCCTATGCTAACAAAAAAGAAATGGAAAATATTGATTATTATGAACTTGATTCAAATACAAAAGCAATTGTGCAGGGGTCGAGAGTTCTTGTTGATGATTTAGAGATGTTTGTAAAAGAACAGTCAACAACTGTTGAGAAGACAACTTTATTATTTAAGACGATGGAAGAAAGACGAAGAGCAGCGGATGCATTGAGTAAGATTGAAGACATTCAGTTTTCAAGTTCTCTTCCAAAGAATCTTGAGATTTCTAAGAAAGGCTGTAATAAAGGAGATGGTCTGTTCCATCTTGCAAAGATCTTGAATATTCAAAAAGAAGAGATTATGAGTTGTGGGGATGCAGACAATGACAGAGAACTTTTAGAAAGTGCAGGACTTGCGGTTGTTATGGAAAATGGCCTTGATTCTATGAAAGCGATCGCAGACTATATTACAGTTTCCAATCAGGAAAATGGAGTCGCAAAGGCAATGGAGAAATTTGTATTAAGGTAAAGAATCTTAAAAAATACAAAAAAACACTTGCTTCACATAAAAAAATATGATAATATGTTCAAGTTGTTATAAATATGGATGGTCCTCTGTTACATTAGGTATTAAGAACATCTGAATACGTTCAAGGAGGAACAACAATGAGCGCACAGGATATTATTAAAAGCATCGAAGATGCACAGTTAAGAGAAGTTGCTGAATTCAAAACAGGAGACACTGTAAGAGTTCACGCGAAAGTAAAAGAAGGAAACCGTGAAAGAGTTCAGATTTTTGAAGGAACAGTCATCAAAAGACAGAATGGTGGAGCACGCGAAACATTTACTGTAAGAAAACAGGCAAGTGGTGTTGGTGTTGAAAAAACATGGCCAGTACATTCTCCAATCATCGAAAAGATTGAAGTAGTAAGACGTGGTAAAGTAAGACGTGCTAAATTATACTACTTACGTGATCGTGTTGGTAAAGCAGCAAAAGTAAAAGAAAGAGTATAATCAGACAAAGATTGTCAAAAGAGAGGGATAGGCTGTATAGCTTATCCCTGTTTTAGTATACAGGAATTTTACGAATCTTTCTATACGAAGAGGAAAGGAGTTCTCCTATGAGGAAAGGATACACAGTAACCTATCAGATGCGCAAGAAACAGCGTCAGCAAAGGGAAATCGTGATTCAGTATGTCTTAAAATTTGCCGGAGTTGTGTTGCTGGCATTTTTGTTAGTAAGATTTGTGTGTTTCAGTTTTACGATTCAAGGTGATTCTATGTCACCAACGATCGAAAGAGGTGAAAAACATCTGGTGAATCGCCTGATCTATCAGATCAAGGGACCAAGCAGGTATGATGTGGTCATATTTAAATCAGATGACAAGAATGGAAATTACTATGTAAAACGAGTGATAGGTCTTCCGGGAGAAAAGGTTCAGATCAAAAACGGCAGAATCTATGTAAACGGAAAGAAAACAAAAGCATTTTCAAGTCAGAAGATTTTATCTGCAGGATTAGCAGCAGATGAGATTACATTAAAGAGTAAGCAGTACTTTGTTGTGGGAGATAACTATAATAATAGTGAAGATTCCAGAAGTGCGAGTGTTGGAAATATCAAAAGAACAAATATCATTGGAAAGGTCGGTATCAAATACTGGCCGTGGTAAACAGAGGGAAGGAGAAATAAAGAATGGATTTTCAGTGGTACCCGGGTCATATGACCAAAGCAAAACGTATGATGCAGGAAAACATGAAACTGATCGATATTATGATCGAACTTGTGGATGCAAGAATTCCACTAAGCAGCAGAAATCCGGATATTGACCAGTTGGCAGCGAACAAGTCACGATTGATCTTGTTAAATAAGACAGATATGGCAGATGAACGTGTGACTGCACAGTGGGAAGAATATTTTAAAGAAAAAGGATTCTATGTAGCAAGAACAAATGCAAGATCAGGAAAAGGTGTCAAAGGTACACAGGCGATCGTTATGGATGCCTGCAAGGAAAAACTTGAGAGAGATAGAAAACGTGGGATTAAAAACCGTCCGATCAGAGCAATGATCGCAGGAATCCCAAACGTTGGAAAATCAACATTTATCAACAGTCTGGTTGGAAAAGCCTGTACAAAAACAGGAAATAAACCAGGAGTTACAAAAGGAAAACAGTGGATCAAATTAAATAAGAATATTGAGTTGTTAGATACCCCTGGAATTTTATGGCCTAAATTTGAAGACCAGCAGGTTGGGCTTCGTCTGGCATTGATCGGATCGATCAGAGATGAAATCCTCAATCAGGATGAAATGGCGATCGAACTGATCGAGTATTTAAAAAATCATTATCAGGGAATTCTTGCTGATCGCTATCAAGCAGATGAAAATGAAGATAAAGTGAAAATCTTAGAACAGATTGCGCTAAATCGTAATTGTAAGATGAAAGGAAATGAATTAGATTACGAAAAAGCATCAAAGATCGTATTAGAAGAATTCCGAAATGGGAAATTAGGAAAAATTTCTCTGGAAACACCAGAAGAAGGGACAAAAGAGGCATAAAAGCCTTTGAGGGGCAGATATAAGAATGTTTAAAAGTATTCTAAGGTTGCTGGGTACTATTTTGATCGCGGTTGCATTTGCATTTGTTCTTATTACTTGTGTTGGTGAACGGACGAAAGTAAGTGGACATTCAATGGAACCGCACTTGCATGATCAAGATCAAGTGTTGTTAGATAAGTTAACATATCGTTTTCGGGATCCTAAACGATATGAGATCATTGTATTTCCAGGACCAGAAGGTGGCGATCAGTTTTTTGTAAAGCGAGTGATCGCACTTCCAGGAGAAACGGTAAAGATCACAAAAGGAAAAGTCTATGTAAACGACAAAGAAGTAAAAGATTATTCCAAAGATCATACGACAGATTCATGCGAATTAAAAGGAAAGTTTCATCTTTCATCAGATGAATATTTTGTTTTAGGAGATAACAGAGATAATAGTAATGACAGTAGATATGAAGATGTTGGTCCAGTAAAGAGGTCAAAGATCACAGGAAGGATTATTTTCCGGTTTTATCCATGGAAGAATGCAGGTGTGATCCGGCCATAGGAAGGGTTTTAAGACTTATGACAAAGAAAGAAGAACGAGAAGCCAGGAAGTTAGAAAAATTAAGGCTTGAGAAAGAAAGAATGTATGAGATGTTTTCTTTTGAAAGAGAATATGGAGATGTCAATGACTGGGAAACTATGATGTTTCTTTATCATGCCGCATTAAAACAGGTGGCAACTAAAATTGATATCTTAAACGACGAATTTCAGTATATTCAGCATTATAATCCGATTGAACACGTAAAATCGAGAATCAAAACTCCGGAAAGCATTGTAAAAAAATTAAAAAAAGATGGTTACGAATCAAATATTCCAAACATGATTCGATATGTAAACGATATTGCCGGAATCCGCATTATCTGTTCTTTCACCTCTGATATTTATCTGATTGCTGATTTTATTCGCAAACAAAATGATTTGCGCATTGAGAACATAAAAGACTATATGAAACAGCCAAAAGAGAGCGGTTATCAAAGTTATCATCTGCTGGTTTCTGTTCCGGTCTATCTCTATGACAAAACTCTCTACGTTCCCGTAGAAGTTCAGATTCGGACAATTGCACAGGATTTCTGGGCAAGCCTGGAGCATAAAATTTATTATAAATTTGAGGGAAATGCACCGGATTACATCAGTAAAGACTTACAGGAATGTGCTACGATTGTGGCTCAATTAGACCAGCGTATGCTGTCTCTAAATGAGGCAATTCAGAAATACAGTGCAACAGAAAATGAGTAACATGAAAGGGGGAAGACATTTTTGAGACGTCTTCCCCCGGTTTTTACCCATATAACTGTTCCATGGAACTATTTCTATTCGTTTTTAGCTGAATAAATTTTTGAAAAATTCGATAATTTTAGAGAAAAATCCCTGTACTTTTTCCTGATTCCAGTCTAATTTTAATCCTAAATCATCAATTTTGTCATATAAATCTTTTGCCTGTTCTTTTAAGCTGTCCACATCAATATCCAGCCCCTTGATTTTATCCATCAAATCAACAATTTCCTGACGGTCCTCATCAGAAAGCTGGACATCCATCTCTTGTGCTGCCTGGTCAACTACATTTCCGATTTCTTCTTCCGTCAGTTTTTTTCCATTGTCACTGCCTTCTACAACCTGTTCTTTTACTGCTCCGACTAACTGTTCTGCTTTATCGGAATCACCTACACTTTCTGCAAGTTTTCCGGTCACAACCAGTTCGTTTGTCGCAGTATCTACATTTTCCTGACTGACCGTTTCGCCTGTCATATTCTCATAAGACTTAATTGCTCCAACCAGAGCAGCCGTACCGGAAATATTATAAGGACCAGCTACCACAATCTCTGCATCCTCAATTCCTGCTGTTGCCAAGGCGTTCTGGTACATACCGGTCGTACAGTAAGTAATGTTGTAGGTTGTAACTTTAATTCCACTTCCGTCAGTTTTTCCTTTTACCAGTACAGAAGAAAGGGCTCTTGTTCCGATTACGCTTTTACTCAGATAAGAATCCAGATATTTGTGTTCATCGGCATTGGTAATCGTTGTTACGGTATAATTTTTCAAGTCATCTTCTGTCACACCAAGCAATTTTAATACGATTGCACGGTCATTTGCACTTAAGTCTGCACCTAAGGATACATAAGGTTTCTCCAGTTTTGCATCTTCTCTATCGGCCCATACACTGACCGGAGACATGACCAGCATCAGTCCTGTCATCAGTAACGCTAATTTTCTTTTGTTAAATTTCATAATAAAAATCTCCTTTCAAAGTTTCACCCTCATCATAACACACTCCCTGTTTTTATGCATCTAAAGTTTTCATTAAGAAATTTCATCTGAAACTTTTTCATGCCCAATTGTTCTGCAAAATCAACGAAAAAAAGCCCCTTACCCACACCTTAGTGCTTTACGCAGTTGACACAGGGGAGTGCTTATCTGCGTTCAACTGCCCCCTCATGGTTTGTTTAGCCATTATACAAATCCTCTTGCCCGCCACTTAAGAAAAGTGGTATGATAGATAATACACACAACGTACTCTCAGAATCTTTCTGTATTTGATTTTGCGGCTGATTTTTCAAGAATACATTTCACTTAAAGGAGGGATTTTTTCATGGCTATTGCAAATCAGGAAATGATACGTGACAATAACCGCAGACAGGTGCTTGAATATCTTGTAAACCATCCACCGGTCTCAAGAGCTGCACTTTCTCAGCAGCTTCATCTGACAAAAGCGACCATTTCCAATATCGTTCAGGAGCTGATTGAACAGCATCTGATTTTAGAAATCGGAAGTGCTCAGACTTCTCTTGGAAGAAAACCTATTTTACTCGAATTTCAGAAAAAATGCGGATATGTACTTTCTATTGACGTGCATCCGTCTCAGATTATCGCTTTAACCTCGGATTTAAAAGGAGAAAACTGCCATTTAAAAGAATATCCGTTCCAAAAGGGAGATAATTTATACAAAAATCTGTGCCAAATAATTCATGATATCCTGCCTGAGTATGGGGATTGTCCCTATAAAATCGTAGGAATTACCATCGGAATCTATGGTGTTGTACAACAAAATCAGATTCTTTTTACTCCTTATTATCCGCTTCCGGATTCTAATCTGGCCAAACTGCTTGAATCAGAGTTTCACATTCCGGTTTTTGTTGAAAATGAATCGAACCTGTCTGTTCTCGGTGAATCGGCATTTCATCATTATGACCAAAACATGGTATTATTAAATATTCATGATGGAATTGGTATGGGAATTATGATTAACGGTCATCTTTATCGTGGTCAGGACGGCTATGCCGGAGAAATCGGACATACAATTTTATTTCCCGACGGCAAACCCTGCCCATGCGGGAATCATGGATGTCTGGAACAATATGCCTCTGAGAAAGCGATTTTAGAAGAATATGCCAGACTCACCCATCAGGAACAGGTTACGATAGATGCTTTTGTCCGTGACTATCAGAACCAGGTTCCTGAAGCACTTGAAATGATGGAATTATTTTCCAAATATATTTCAATTGCAATCAACAATATTATTAATACGTTTAATATTGAACTGGTCGTGCTCAACAGCTCGTTTTCTAATTATATTCCGCAGATTAACCTCTCAATTCAGGACTATCTGCACCATCATCAGAATCGTAAATGCCAGATTATCCCTTCCCGGCTTCAGGATATTTCCGGTCTGATGGGGGGAATCCGCATTGGTGTCGAACGTTTTCTGGATATTCGTCACTTGATAATTGAGAATT
>ERZ838118.3864-NODE-3864-length-13725-cov-36.311778_pt1 | contig 13725 bp, 10 predicted proteins | sample MGYA00519863_ERZ838118 | MGnify/ENA primary metagenome ERZ838118 (study PRJEB31850, sample SAMEA3708827) | human gut metagenome | biome: human gut; feature: human-associated habitat; material: faeces | place: China | collected 2014 ...
TCATGCTTGCATGAATGAGCATAATTTTGAAAATTTCTTTGGCGAAGTAACCACAATGAGCAAATAACAAGCATGCTTGTTATTCAAGGAAAGCTCTGAGAGAACGATTTTGCGAATGAGGTTCTGAATAGTTACATCTTCTTACTTATTCAACGACGTGATGAGATCAGAAAGTGTGGACAGATAATCAGATGTCACATCTTTGTCCGTGGACTTGTCTGACGTCTCCGAATCTTTTTCTGTACTCTTTGTCTCCTCCTCACTGTCTTTTGTCTCTGTCTCAGCAGTTTCGGTCTCCTCCACAGACTCTGTGCCCTCTGTCATGTCATTGTCTGACGTAGTACCGTCTCCGGTAAGAGAGATATCGATATTCGCTGCCGCAGAGTTAACAAAAAGCTTTTTATCAAAATCGTCGTATCCCTCTGCCTCCGCATGCAATGTGTGCACGCCATAGGTCAGTACCACAGGTGCGCTGTAATCCACAGTATCCCCATCAATGGAAAGCGTTGCTCCCTCCACATCAATATAAAATATGATACTTCCGGTCTTAGGGCCCTCACCTTTTAATTCATCCAGATCAAGCGTGCAGGTCTCCCCTCTTGCGATCTCCACCTCTGTGCTGCCGCCATATCCTTCATTTGCAACGGTAACCGTATAAGTTCCCTCCGGGATCTCCAGCTTCATATTGTGTGTGATCTGTGCAAAAATCTTACTTCCCACCTGAATAAAACTTCCCTCAAATACGGATGTATTCTTTAACTCCAGAGTTCCCTGTCCGGTAGTGACGGATACGGATAATATTTTTGTTCCGATTCCAACGACACGGATCTCATCTTTTTCGTTCAGGTCGGACAGACGGATTTTTTCTCCATTCGATTCCACGAACAAATCTGCGTCATACGAATACTTGGAATCCGCAATTTTGAAAATCCCACGCTCTGTATCTACCGAATATTTTGTGATATCCGAATATTCCCAGACTTCATCCGCGATCTGTGCCTGCAAGAGCCGTCCTTCGCCATCTTTTTTTCCAATATGGATCACCCTGCCCGGCTCAAAATCCATCGTTGTTGCACTGTTTCCGTATTTATCCAGAAAGTCTGTAGACAATGAATAAACATACAGATACTGCTTTCCTGATACAAGCTGCTTTAAATTCAACTGTTCATTGGTCATGTCATTGCCAATGATCAGATAGAGATCGGTTCCGATCGATGTCTCCGCCCCTGCGCCCTCTGCTTCCTCAGTATCTGCCGCTGTCTCTTTCGCAGGATTGTAATACTGTGCGGTCGAGACCGGTCTTGTCTGCTGTCCACAACCCGCTAATAAAATCATACTTAAAATAATGCTATAATACATGTATCTTAATTTTCTCAACATATCACCTCTTATGTGTCATACAAATCATGTAAATTGCGAAACTCGTAAAAATGTGAATTAAATTGTGAAATATCAACAAAAGACATGAAAGACACTGGGGAGCCGCCGGCACTTAGAAGTCATATTCTGTATTTCATTCTGATTTATCAGAAATGAAATGCAGGATATGACTTCTTAGTACCGCTGCGAGCGACACGTAGCGAGAGCGTGTCTTGAATGTTTTTGTTGGTATTCCACAATTCGACATAACCTATGAGGAGTTTCGCTGTTACCTAATTATATCCTATTTTCCACTTTCCCTGCAAGCGTCTGCAAAAAATGCTCTCTTGCCCCTTCCTGCGCGACCACTTTGCTGAGTTTTTCTGTGTTTCTGCCGGAAAGCCAGGCTTTGTGGGACTGGCTATAATGATTTGCAATTTTCCAGAATTTCTCGGGATACGCAAGGTAAAAATACAAATATGAAAATTCCTGCGGCTTTAGTTTACGCACAGAATCATATGCCCCGATCAACTCCATTCCAAGCGACGTGTTCCAATTATTTTTTTCCATCATCTTCCGCACAAAATTTGAGAGGTCACTCACCCGGATCTGATAGGAAAAATTAAGGAAATTGACGATTGCCACGCCCTCTCTCGAAAAAATGACATTGTGCTGGTTATAATCCCCATGGCAGAAGCCAGTCAACTCCTCACGAATCTCCATATTTTGTAACTGCTCTGTGACAGCTTGTGCCTTTTCAAAAAAGCCTGCAAACTGACGCATAAACATTTCCTCAAACTCATTTTTCTGTTTTCTGCCACGGATATAGTTGCGCACCTGCCGCAATTCACGATTATGTTTTTCATAAAGCAAAAGCAGGGCGTTAGGATTCATTTTTACAAACTCAGGCACCTCGTCCGGATACTGTTCAGTTGCATTATGTAAACCAGCGAGCAGTCTTACCGCATACACCATGTCCTCCCTGCTCTTCGTATCGCACTCGGCTCCACGGAAAACTGACAATAGCAGATAATTCTGTTCCTCTTCGTCCCTGGCAAAAATTTCCCCTTCTTTTGTATAAAAGATCTGCTCTGCCACAATATTCTGCCCCTTCAGGAAATCAAGCATTCCAGCCAGAAATTCCGCACGCTCCACAGAGCCCCTATACTCCTTCAGCGCGCGCATTCCGAGATCTGTTTCACACAAAAAACAGTCCCTTCCCTTCGAAATAGACTTTACCTCCATCTCATATTGTTCTGCTATCTGTTCCGGCCTGATATACATGAAAATCCCCTCCATACGATGAATCTGCGATAAGAGAGCAAATGCTCTCCTGCCGTGTCAATTCATCATATGTGAGGGGATGCGATATTATGAACCTGTTCCATTAATTTTTCTTTCGTGTTGTCCTCCGGGTGTTCCAGCACATACTCCAAAAGCTGTTTCAGCGTCTCGCCGATCGCCTTTCCCGGCTGCATTCCATCTGCGATCAGATCCGTTCCCGTAACCGCAAGTTCCTTTATGGAAAGGCACTGCCGCTTCGCCATGATCTGCTCATATATTTCTTCGTATTCCTTTAAATACTCTGCTTTTTCCTCCCGCCTGTATGCACTCTGTGCCAGCATGTCCGCTCTTTTTACTGCAAAAAGCAGCGGATACTGATCCACACCGTTCCGGTAGATTGCTCTGCGGACCGTCCGCTCCTGCAAAGGCGGATTATCGTCGTGGCATAAGATCAGTCTGCATACCCGGTCGGTTGTATCATTGTCAAACTTCAGCCGCCGCAAAATCTTCCTTGCCACAAGACTTCCTTCCTGTGGGTGTCCATAAAAGTGATCCACGCCATGTTCGTCCGTGGTTCTGCACATCGGTTTTGCCACATCATGTAACAGCATTGTAATACGCGCCACTTTATCCGGCTGTATCTCCATCAGGGCATGCAGCGTGTGCTCCCCCACGGAATAGCAGTGATGCGGATTATTCTGCGGTGTTTTCATCATCTCGTCAAATTCCGGCAGAAAAACTGCGGTAAGTCCTGTCTCATAGGCCGTGCGCAGCAGTTCCGGATGTCCGGACGTGAGAAGTTTTACCATTTCGATCTGAATACGTTCTGCACTCACTTTTGCAATGTTTGGTGCCAGGGAAACAATCGCCTCTCTTGTCTCATCTTCAATAGAGAAGCCAAGTTGCGCTCCAAACCGCACTGCACGCAGCATACGAAGCGCGTCCTCCGTAAAACGCTCCACAGCAGCTCCCACGCACCGGATCACACCGCGCTCTAAATCTCCCACACCATCAAACGCATCGACCAGCCCATCCTTATCATTGTAAGCCATGGCATTGATCGTAAAATCGCGGCGCTTCAGATCTTCTAACAGATTGGAAGTAAACTGTACCTCCTTAGGATGCCTTGCATCCTCATATTCCCCGTCTATACGGTATGTGGTCACCTCGAATCCCTCATGTTCAAGCATCACGGTAACCGTTCCATGCTGGATCCCAGTATCTATGGTATGTCGGAATAACTCTTTTACCTGTTCCGGTTTTGCTGATGTCGTGATGTCCCAGTCCATAGGAATCCGTCCTAACATCGTATCACGGACGCACCCACCTACAGCATAGGCCTCAAAGCCATGCTGTGTCAGTGTGTCAATAATATAAGTTACTTTCTCAGGTAAAACGATTTTCATATACGATAGGTTCCTTTTGTCGTTGTTTTGATCGAATATAACAGATCATCCGCCCTCTTGATCATCTCTGTCATATCATTTTCCGTACAGATATGGTCTCCGGCTGCAATACCGATGGAGCAGGAGATCTGATGCTGTTTATCGATTGAGAATGACTGTCCGAGTTTTTCACTGATCTCCGCCGAAAATCCGTCTGCCTCATCAATAATCTGATAGATACGCTCTGCCTTTTCTTTGAAAATATCCCTGTCATCTGTATAAAGGAAGATCAGGAACTCATCCCCGCCATAACGGCACACAAAACCATCTTTTCCACAGACTTCCGTAAAAATATCAGCCATTTTGATCAGAACGAAATCGCCCACATCATGTCCGTACGTATCATTATAGTGTTTGAAATTGTCCAGGTCAATAAACATCACTCCCAGCTTTGGTTTTCTTTTTTCCCCTGCGATCTCTTTCAGAAGTGCGTCTAATTTGCGGTAGAACCCTTCACGGTTATAGCATCCTGTCAGCTGGTCTGTAACTGCCGACATATACAGTTTTGTATTCATCTCATAAATCTTGTCATAGGCATCAAGCCTGTTCAATGCGTAACGCACCTCACGGAACAGAAGCTGATAAAAGTTCAGATCGTCCTCATCAAGCATATAACGGTTCACCGAGGAATGCCAGTTATCCTTCATCAGCACATAGGTGATGACAATATTCTCGATTTTTGCGTTGTTAAAAAATGGGATCGCCACCATGGAACACACATCTTCATCACCAAAAATCGATGTGATATCCTGATGTTCAGAATAATTGCTGCTGATCTTGGAGATCACAAATCCACCCGCATTTTTCCGCATGGATTTTTCCATGATCTTCATGATCTCCGGCGTCATCTCTTTCTCTGTGTCATTGTAAAGTACCTGCGGCACCCTCTCGCTATAGCGGATATAGACTGCCCGGTCGACGTCAAAATGATTTAAAAATGTCTTCATGACCATATTGAGCATCTCTTTTGCAGTGATACCATTTACATCGATCAGTTTCTGCCAGATAGAAATAAAGTCGAGCTGTTCTTTCTTACTCTTATATGCCCGCTCCACGCTCTCCTGCTTTAACAGATCCTCGATTTCCCTGGTTGATAATTCCTCACAGTCGTCATCTACCGGTGGCAGAAGATCTTTCATATCCTCCGCGTACTCATGGAACATGATACGATGTGTCTCTTCATACTGTTTTAAAATAAACTCTTCCTGCTCATAAAGGATCTCTTTTCCTGCATTCCTGAAGCATTCCATCCTGTTCCTTCGGAACAGCACATAACAGAAAAACTGGTTTCCCTCTGCTCTCTTTAAATAAATATCTGCCTGCTCATATAATTTTAGCGCCTCCTCGTTGTCTCCGTCATGCTGTGCTAATAATGCCTTGGAAAACGTATAGAGGAACATATCATCATCTGCCTTTGCGTAGTCATGCACAGTGGCGAGGTTGTTTTCTGTCTTTTCCTTCTCGAAAATATAATTCAAAAACTGGCGGCAGCTATACAGATACCTCTCACAGTTAAAACGGTTTCCCTGTAAAATGGAAACCAGAGCAAACAATCCATACAGTTTGGACAGGTTGCAGACACGCAGACTGTTCAGATGCAGCTTTTCGATCGCTTTCATACACTGTGTCAGGTATTCCTGCGCCTTGTCATACTGCCCCAGCATAACGCAGTTCAATGACATATTATAGTGTACTTCTGCAATATCCTCTGGTTTTCTCAGTTTACATAATATTTTAATCGCCTTGTTGTAATAGCTCTGGGCTCTCTCATTTTCTCCCATTGCGCATAAATTATACGCAATACCGGAATAGATCCTTCCGCCCTCCACGCTGTCAACATCCTTCATCGCCTCATAAGTACGGATCGAATATAACAGGGAAACTTCGTACTCGCCATTTGTGGATGCTATCATGATATTTTTCCGGTATGCAATGCTGATAAGCTGCTCATTGCCAATCTCTTTTGCCAGCGCAACGCCCTTGGAAAAATAAATCAAAAATGCTTCCGACCGGTACGCTTTTGCCACGATCTCCGGTTTATTGTCGTATGCATAAATATAAATATGCGCCAGATGATTTTTGTAATGGTACGCATTCAGCTTCTCGATCAGTTTATCGCTGATCTCAATATCCTGGGCACAGAAGAAAATATTGCACCAGCCGGACATCTGGTTCTGCGCTTTTAAAAGTTCTGCACGGAACACTAAAAAATCATCCCCAAGCGCTTCTCCGCACTCCTTTGCCTTCTGTACATAAATCATGGCTTCCTCTAACTTGCCAAGATACATGTAAGAAGTTGCCATCCAGAAATTATAATAAAATGCTCCCTCTTTCTCCTGATCCTGCAGTTTTTCCAGATCTTCGCAGGATTCCAGAGCCTTCGCAATATCTCTTTGCAGCACCGACACCATAATCTGTAACAGCAAAAGCTGATAATGCTTTTTCTCAGAAATCGTAAAGTTATCAAACTTGATCCGGCGCTCAATCTTGCTCAGATGATGGTCTGCCTGGTCAAAATCCAGAAAGTATACCAGATTATTCAGTTTCCGATAGCCATCGTCACTCTCATAATCAGAGTAATAGTCCATGACATCCGGTTCCATGTTCCTGCCTGCATTTCCGATATGGTACACCATGTTCCGGTCATCCATACTCTCACAGATCGCATCCCACTCTTCATGTGCAAATTCCGGAATCGACTGCACATCATTGACTCCCAAGACAATGCCGATATTTTTATTCTTTGTCTGAAGCAGTCTGTTGGTAAGCTGCATGGTGCTTTTCGAAGCCAGCTGAAAGCGGTTCAACACAATGACGATTGGACAGATCTCCGATAATTTCTGAAGCATGGTCACGATCGAACTGTGCATGCGCTCCTGCTCATACTCTACCTCATCGATCAGAATCTGTTCCGTTCTCTCGCAAAATCCCTTTTCAAAATAACTTTCAAACACAGGTCTCTGAAGCTTGTAGACATCACATTCTTCCATAAACTCTTCCAATGTGCCGCTGCAATACTTATGGAACATCTGCCGGATCAGTCCCAGATATGGTTCATAAGCCTCTGCGATCTTGTTATAAGAAAACTCATGACAGGTAAAAAAGATATCTGTCTGGTCCTTATAATGATTGACACTCTCTAAATCCCATATAGAAAAATCATTGCTATACCGCACAAGGATACTGTTATGTTCTACATTTCCGATTCCTCCTGCGACCTGTTCGATAACCCCATTATAATACTTTTCTATCATACGATCCCCTTTTGCTCCAAAAAAACGCTTGCTGTTTTGTCACATTCTATATCCATTACCGGTTATACAATAAAACGTTCCACATTTTTCTGTAGTTTTTCAGCAGAATGATAGGTTGTCTCTGCCTTCTGTTTAATTGCCTCTGCCTCCTGCACAACGTTTCCTACTTTTTCAGCAATATCCGTTGTTCCGGTAGCTCCCTCTGTCGCAGTCTTGCTGACATCGGAGATAGCATCCATCACTCCGTTAATGGATGCGAGCAGCTGCTCCGATGACGCTGAGAAATCTGTTACAAGGGAATCTACATTGGCAGCATCACTATTATAGGAATTTGCCATTTCTGCAAATCCTCCAAGACTCTCCACAACATCATTTCCGACAAACTCCAGCAGCCTCTCTGCATCATTTGCAAGATTCTCAACGGCTGCGGTCACATTGCCAGTCACTTCCTGAATATGGGCAACTGCTGCTTTGGACTGCTCTGCCAATACTCGGATCTCATCTGCAACAACCGCAAATCCTTTTCCTGCCTCTCCCGCCCTGGCAGCCTCAATGGATGCGTTCAAAGCCAGAAGGTTCGTCTGTCCGGTAATATCCATGATTGATTTGGCAAGAACATTGATCTGATCCACAACCTTAATATCTTCGAGTGCTTTGGTCAGGCTCTCATTAATCTCCTCATGAATCGATCTGGTACGTCTGTCATTTTCGTCTGTATCTTTTTTGATTTTCACAGCACGTTCCCTGATCTCATCTGCCTCGTTAGCGCCATCCTGAGATCTCTCTGCAATACTCTTCGCAGCGCTCTCAATCTCATGTGACATTGCATTTATCTCTTCCGAAGATGCCGCTGTCTCCTCCATACCTGCCGCAAGCTCCTCCGTTGTCGCAGATACATTTTCAATCTGATCATCTAATGCCCGAATACTTGTATCAATCTCCTGCACCATGCCGGTGATCTCTAATGCTTCTGATTTCACCTCTCCAATCAGTTCCTTCATCTCAGAGCGCATTTTCTCAAGTGAATCTGCCAGTTGTCCAAAATCATCTTTTCTCTTTAACAGATCCTGTTCAAATTCTTTTGAAAAATCGCCCTGCGCTATCTCGTCAATATGGGTAAGACTCTTTTTCAATGGCTTCACAATGCTGACTGTGATCAGTGTCAGAACTAAAATTAAAATTACTTCCATGACAACAGCGATTCCGATGATCGCCATTCTGCTGTTGGATTCATAGGAAGAAAATTCATTTTTCACACCCAATACGTCCTCATCAATATCGTCCGTGTAGTTTCCGGTTCCAAGTACCCAGCCAAATGGCTCAAATGCCTTGCTGTAAGCACGTTTTGGAGAAGGTTCCGTCTCACCCTCTCTCGGGAATACATAATCCGTAAAACCGCCGTCTTCCTGCCTTCCTGCACTGATGATCGCCTGCATATACGCAAATCCATTGGCATCCACTGCATCCATACGATTTGTTCCCTCTGTGTCATTGCCGAGAAGGACTACGTTTGTTCCATCATAAGTATCTACCCAGAAATATCCATTATTACCATAACGCAGATCACGAATCTGGTCTGCTGCAAGTTTTTCTGCCTCATCTAAGGTATATTCACCTTTTTCATACCGATTGTAAATGCTCTGGCAAAGAGATATTACATTATCTACCTGTGCCTTGATCTGTTCATCATACGAAGAGCGCATATCATTCTCAATAATGTCTAACGCATTATTTCCAAGTCCTGACAGGCTTGTGTTGGAAATGACGGCGCATAGTGCCAGTGCGATCAGTGCAATCACCATTACAATAACTAATTTTGTTCTCACCTTAATATTGTTCATACCCATACCTCCTACTACATCTTTTTTATTTTATGAACCCAATTTTAAATCCTATTTGTATTTTAGCACATTATGCTTATTTTACCACTCTATTTTCGACATTTTTCGTGATTTTATTCTATTTTTCGTTACTGTTCACTCATACTTCGTTCCAGTAACGATTCGCTGACTCATTTCAGTTTTTGCTTCACAAAAGGAGTCTGCTCACTCCTGAATCACTTTCTTACGCAGCAAAACAGCAAGTGTTTTACTGCTGAGTGAACAGTAACTATTTTTATAGCAAAAACGCAGAAGTTATTTGTAACTCCTGCGTTTCTGTCTCAGATGAGAAATGGTTTCCTGATTTCGAACTCCATTTTTTTATGTGTCTTTGGATGTTTAAATCCGATTTTATAAGAGCAGAGTAAAAGACCGTTTCCACTCCGTGTCATTGTCTCTTTAAAATTATACTTCGTATCCCCTACGATCGGGATTCCTGCATTTGCTAACTGTACCCGGATCTGATGATGCCTTCCGGTGTCTAACCGGATCCGGAGAATGGCGTTCGTTTTATTCTGTGCGGTCACTTCATAGTCCAGCCTTGCTGACTTTGCGCCCTCCGTACTTTTAGATACCACTTTTGAAGTGTTTGTTTTTCCATCCCGGAGCAGGTAATCTTCCAATGTACCTTTTTTCTGTTCCGGCACACCGTCTGTCACCGCATAATAAAATTTATCTGCCATTTTTGTCTGCACCTGACGGCTTAAATCCGCCGCAGCTTCTTTTGTTTTGGCAAAAACCATCACTCCGCGCACCGGCTGATCCAGCCTGTGTACCACCCCGATATACGGCTGTTCTCCCTTTCCTGCCCGGTAATTTTTCAGAAGGCTTTCCATGTCCGCCTGTCCTAACCGTTTTGTCTGCGCCGCAACCCCCGCCGGTTTTTCGCAGACAATAACCTCCTCATCCTCATATAAAATATTTATGTTCATGTCTGATGATCTCCTTCGTTATTCTATGGCATTTCTGCTGTTTTTATCTTCCTTTGTTCATTGTAGCATGATTCTTTTGTTTGGGCTACTGTTGCGGAGATTTGAATGAATGCTTTTATTCATTTTTTTAGTACTCATAATATTTAAAATTTTACTATTTTCTCCATTGCATTTTCTGATGTTGGTATGATACAATATCCCAAAGCATATTTTACAAAATCTTTGTGGCTGATGAGCCATCTGTATTCTAGGAAGCACTCGATTATCAAAAACAATCGGTGTCATTCATTTCGTATCTATGCTTTTATTACCCATTAACCAATTTAAAAGCAGGAAACGGATGAAAACTATTTTTACAATGCTCTATTCTCCTGCCGGAGGCACGATGCATTTATGTGCATCTGCCGTCCACCGTGATAAGGAGGAAAGCCTATGGCAATGCGACCACAAGATCGTTACAAATCAACTACAGCAGGAGCAGTTTCTGCAAATCGCAACTACAAAGATACTGTTTTCCGGATGTTATTTTCAGACAAAAAGAATCTGCTCTCGCTTTACAATGCAGTAAACAGCAGAGACTATACGAATCCGGATGATTTAGAGATTGTTACTTTGGAAAACGCTATCTATATGGGAATGAAAAACGATCTGGCATTTATCATTGACACGAATTTATACCTGTACGAACATCAGTCGACTTACAATCCAAATATGCCACTTCGTGATTTATTTTACATTAGCAGTGAATATCAAAAAATGCTGGATCAAAAATCTTTATACTCATCCAGCCTGCAAAAGATACCTACTCCTAATTTTATTGAGTTTTATAATGGTTCTGATCCAGTTTGCGATGTTTTTGAGCACAGACTTTCCTCTGCTTTTGAACATCTGTCGGGTGAGCCAAAACTGGAACTGATCGTAACTGTCTTAAATATCAACGAGGGGCACAATGCCCTTCTTATGGAACATTGCAAAACATTAAGGGAATATGCACAATATGTTGCAAAGGTGCGAAAATACACAGCCGACATGTCTCTGAACGAGGCAGTGGAATGCGCTGTTGATGAATGTATCAAAGAAAATATTCTTGCGGATTTTCTTCGAAAGAACCGCGCGGAGGTTATCAGTATGAGTATATTTGAATATGACAAGGAAGAAGAAGAAAAGAAGCTTCGGAAAGCGGAGTATGAGGCTGGTATTCAAAAGGGTGTCCTTAATACTGCACGTCATCTATTGGAGCTTAATCTGCTGTCTTTAGAGAATATTTCTCGTGCTACTGGTCTATCAATTGATGAATTGAAAAAGCTACAGCAATAACTTAACATATATATATATTATTCTTGCGATTCTAATTTAAAAACCATGTGGGAGGTTATCAGTATGAGTATATTTGAATATGACAAGGAAGAAGAAGAGAAGAAACTTCGGAAAGCGGAATATGAGGCTGGCGAAAAAAGTGGAATTCAAAAGGGCGTCCTTAATACTGCACGTCATCTATTGGAACTTAACCTGCTGTCTTTAGAGAATATTTCTCGTGCTACTGGTCTATCAATTGATGAATTGAAAAAGCTACAGCAATAACTTAGTAAAAGAAGCCCGCAAAACTGCGAGCTTCTTTTTTGTACAATTTTACACAAATTACTGTAACAGAGAAAGCACTCCCTGAGTAGACTGATTAGCCTGTGCAAGCATAGACTGTCCAGCCTGAGCAAGAATGTTGTTCTTGCTGTAGTTAACCATCTCTTCAGCCATATCTGTATCACGGATACGGGATTCTGCTGCTGTAGCATCATCTTCTGTATCAACTTTAAGATCCTTAACACCAATTCCTGCTGCACTCATTGATTCGATTTTGACTGCAATCTTATTATCTGCTGCTGAATCTGCCCCAACATGAAGGTTAAAGGAAAGCTCACCATTTACGTCAAACGGTTGAATGTTTTTTGCTTTAGCATCTCCTGCTGTAATCGCAATAGCATTTGCAACTGCACCTTTTTCATTAACATAATAATTAGTTGCTGTTGATCCATCTGCATTTTTTGAATCAGCTATCTGCTCTGCTGATACTTCTTTACCCTTGGCATCGTATAATTTTGTTGCATACACATAATCTTTTCCAGCTTCTGCTATATTAGCATCTGTCTGATCTCCTGCATTGGTTTCTGCCACTGTATATACCTTATTTCCCTTTGCCAATTCTTCTTTAAGCTGGTCCGCAGTAAGTTTGGTTTTACTACCTTTTGCAAACAAGTCTTTACCCATTACATACGTACTCTTCATGAAGTTAGCCTTGCTTGCAGTCTTTGTATCACCTTTTAACAAATATATTTCATTGAACTTTGTTGTTTCTGATACACGATCAATTTCTGTTGCAAGCTGATCAATCTCGTCCTGAATCGCCTGACGATCAGACTGTGCATTCGTTCCATTTGCAGACTGAACTGCCAACTCATTCATTCTCTGTAACATGGAGTGAACTTCTGTCAAAGCACCCTCAGCTGTCTGAACTGCAGATACACCGTCCTGTGCGTTTGTGGATGCCTGATCAAGACCACGGATCTGTTTTCTCATTTTTTCAGAAATTGTTAATCCTGCTGCATCATCTGCTGCACGGTTGATTCTGTAACCGGAAGATAACTTCTCTGTGGACTTTGCCTGCTGTCCTGTTGTTACATTTAACATTCTGTTAGCGTTCATTGCCTGTAAATTGTGTTGTACTACCATAATATAATCCTCCTTGTCTCATCCTTTTGATGAGCTATTATGTTTTTTGGCCGGACTTCCTTTTCCGGCATTATTTATAACAAACAGAGCGTCCCGGGTTTTGCCCTGTCTATTACCAGATGGTTGTGTGATGTTTTAAATGAACTTAGTGTTTCATTCTTTCTGCATCTTTTTTTGTTTCCGCTTTCATGCGTTCATTCCATAAGATCTTCTTGATCTCATCCTGTGCTTCTTTTGAGATCGCAGGTTCCGGATAATACGTATCTTTCCTGCGCTCCGGATTTTGTTCTACGGTACTCCTTGCAATCCTGACATCCTTTGGAGCATCGATCATAAGTCGTCCGTGATTTCCGGTCCCGCCCACATAAACTACGCGGATGTTATCTCCGATATTTACATACTGACCTTGTTTCAGTGAAATCTTTAACATAAATCCTCCATGTTTTTCCGAAGGAAAAATCCGAACCTAATGGTGAGGAGAGGATTTTAGCCTCCTTGTTTTGCATCGCAATTCCATTCGCTACGTTTTGTATCATTTATATCGTCTTTTCGCTACAGTTTGTTAACATCTATTTTTACATTTTGCTACACTTTGTTACTTTTTAACAATAAACAATCTATTTTCCATATGCATAAATGTTGATATTTTGTAAATAATCCATAATGATTCTATTTTTTCCGCAACAGATTGTTACAATTGTAGTGTAGATTAGTGTTAATATTTTAACTTTTGTTGTCTGATATGCTACACCTTGCTACATCCAAGGCATCAACAAAAAATATACTAAGAGCGATAGTGTCAAATGACCTATGAAAAAACTGAGCAAAAGAAAAAGGCTCAGATGAA
>ERZ838118.3867-NODE-3867-length-13716-cov-40.315643_pt1 | contig 13716 bp, 11 predicted proteins | sample MGYA00519863_ERZ838118 | MGnify/ENA primary metagenome ERZ838118 (study PRJEB31850, sample SAMEA3708827) | human gut metagenome | biome: human gut; feature: human-associated habitat; material: faeces | place: China | collected 2014 ...
TCATCTTCTGGGTGGCGCTGTCAAATTGGATGGCGCCATCGCAGCAGGGGCACTTATATTCCAGCATTCCTGCCATAGCGTTTCCTCCTGTTGTTCCAAAGGGGGCCGAGGGCTTTTCCCCGGCCCCGCTGTTTTTGCGTTGGTCTTCCCGCCGAAGCGGTCGGCTCAGAAGTCCGTGGTGATGCGGAACACCACCGGTTCGTCCGGCTCGCTGGCTTTGCCGTGGTGGCCCACTGCAAGGAAAGCGTTTTCTTCCAGCGGCAGGAAAACATCAAAGGTGCAGAAGTCGCCGCACAGCTGGCACAGGGTCTCGTGCTCGCCCACGGGGAGAGACTTTTCCAAAAAGGTGCCGTCCGGCCCGTACAGCTCCCACACATAGCCCGTGTCCAGCAGATAGCCGTTGGGGCGCTTCATCATCACGGCGTCAAAGCTGCCCACCGGCTGCGTGCTGCGGGCCAGCTCATTTCCGTCCAGATCAAAGGCGGCAAAGTAGTAGTCTCCGCTGGAGTCCGGCTCGCCCACCGTCAGCAGCTCGTCCTGACTGAGGTTCAGGGAGGGCATGCTGCAGAAGGGGCCGATCTCGTTATCGCCCTCCAGCGTCAGCTCGGTGTACTCGCCGTCCTGCACCAGCACCGGCGCGGAGTCGGTCCAGTAGATCACGGTCAGATCCCGATCCTTGGAGGAATAGCAGCTGCCCATGTAGTCCAGTGCGTCGCCGGGCTCTTCCGGGTCGCTGCTGTTCAGATCGTAGCAGTAGACATCAAAGGGATCCATGGCGTACAGGATGCCATTGCGGTCGATGCTGAGGGCGTTGCTTCCGTCAATGTTGTACTCTGCCACCGGGGTCATCCGGTCGTCCTTGATGGCATACTCGAAGATTTTAGCAGACTGCTCTTCATCGTCCTCGTTGTAGAAGCTGAAGAAGTAATTGCCCCGGTAGCTGTCCGCATGGATGCAGTGATGCGCTCCGTCCAGTTCCCGGCGGACGTCAAAGGGGATGTACTGCGCCTTGAAGGTGTATTCGCCGATGGTCAGTTCCCCGGTCTGGAACTGGGTCACAGGGGCCCCTGCAGGGGCGGCTTTGTCCACTGCTGATTCCGGCTGTGCCGAAGCGGACGGGGCACTGCTGCTGGAAGCCGGTGCACTGGAAACGCTGGATGCGCTGGCGGCACCGGAGCCGCCGCAGGCGGTCAGCCCGAGGGCGGCGGTGGTAAGGCCCATGGCCTTGAGGAAATCTCTGCGCTGGATCTTTTTCATATTCGTTCCTCCTTTTTCAGTCACTGCACCTTTGCAAAAGCTTCGTCAGCACGGCGGCTGTACAATGCCATGCCGCCGGTCTGGGCATCGTTGGCCAGATTGATGTTCTCCACGAAGCGGGCTTTCTCCTGCTCAGAGAGCTGCCCGCCCTTCATGGCGGCGGATGCCACGGCACCCATGGCACCGATCATGCCCATCTGGCCCTTCAGCTCCCGTTCCTCGGCCTTGGACATCCTGCGTCCGAACAGGCTGGTCTCGTTGTCGTGGACCCCGAAGATGTGGTCCAGATGCTGCCGTGCGATGTGGGCATAGCCGATCTCCCGCCGGTCCCGCTTGCTGAAGCAGATGACCAGCTCCTGCTTGATGTAGGGGTGGGGATGCATGCCCCGCTGGGTCTGGGCCTCGGTGATGCTGCGGGGCTGCACCAGCTTCAGCTTCAGGCCGCCGCCGTTGAGGGTGGGTTCCTGGCCCGGCTCCTTGGCGGGGGTCTCGTCCAGATACTCCTCATAGCTGGCGATCTGGTCGTAGCGGATCAGCTCCGGCATCTTGCCCCGTCCGCCGGTGCGATCGTCGATGTACAGCATTCCAAGCTCATCGCAGAACACCAGCCCCATTTGCGTCGGGGTGGAGGGGTATGCGTTGACCCGGAACTCGGTCTTGTCGAACACCTCGTCGAACACCCGCTTCATCCGGGCCATATACTCCATGTGCTCCTTGGCCTCGTCCAGCGTCAGCTCGCTGAGCCGGATATATTTGGAGCACTTGTTGCCGCAGTCATCGCAGAGGAACTGTCCGTCCCGCAGCTTGGAGCGGTGCAGGGTGCCGCACTCCTTGCCGCAGACGGCGCAGTTCTGTTTTGCGAACAGGTTGGAAAAGAATCCCATCATGGTATGCTCCTTTCATTGCTCTGTATTTGTCAGATCAGGTCTGGTCGCTGTCGTCAAAGGGGTCGCCGCACTCCGGGCAGAACTTGGGCGGGTGAGCGGGGTCTGCCGGCTCCCAGCCGCATTTGTCGCACTTATATTTGGGCGTACCGGCGGGCTTGGGTTTGCCGCACTCGGAGCAGAACTTGCCTTTGTTCACCGCGCCGCAGCTGCAAGTCCAGCCTTCTGCTGCCGCCGGGCGGGGCTTGCCGCACTCCGGGCAGAACTTGCCCGTAACGGTAGCACCACAGCTGCAGGTCCAGCTGTCCGCAGCGGGCTTCGGCTCCGGCTTTTTGCTGCCACATTCCGGGCAGAATTTGCCGGTAACGGTAGCACCGCAGCTGCACTTCCAGCTGTCTGCCGGGGCGGGTGCGGGGCGGCTGACCTGCTGGGGCGCGTCCACGCTGTCCGGACGGGCCTGCTGGCCCATAGCAAACAGGTTCTGGGCGCTCATGCCGCCCATGCCGCCTGCACCGGCTGCCATGCCCATGCCCATAAAGCCGGTCATAGCACCGGCGGTGTTGCCGGCGGCGGTCTTCATGGCGTCGATCTGGCCGCCCACCAAACGAGCTGCGGCGGTGGTGGGGTCGGTGGTCATGGCGTTTTCTTCCCATTCGGTGATCTTCTTCTGCTGCTCCTCCGGGATGGACAGGGAGTTGATGTTGAAGGAGAACACTTCAATACCGCGCTTTTTGCGCCAGACATTGGACAGCTGCTCGTTGAGGGCGTCCGAGATCTCCAGCGTGTGGGCGGGGATCTCGTAATACTGCACCTTGTTGGCAGAAAGAGTAGCCAGCGCGGGCTGCAAAGCGTTCAGCAACTCACTCTTCAGGCGGGGAGCGATCTCGGATGCGTCATACTGGGTGGAGACGTTGCTGCACACGTTGGTGTAGAACAGCAGCGGGTCGCAGATGCGGCAGGTGAAGCTGCCGTTGCACCGCAGGTTCACCGAGAGCTTGTAGCCACGCTCCTCGCTGACTACCACCCGGAACGGAATGGGGGTGGCGGTGCCGTACAGGATCTCGCCCAGCTCCTTGGTGTTGATGTAGTACACGCGCTGATCCTTGCCGGTGTCACCGCCGTAGGTAAAGCGCTTGGCTACGGTCTGGAAGGTTGCCGCCAGACTATCGCCGAAGTTGCCGGTGAACACGCTGGGCTCGGTGGATGCGTCAAAGGTGAACTCGCCCGGCTCGGCGCACACCTCCACCACGCGGCCCTGCTCCACGATGAGCATACACTGTCCGTCTGCCACGGCGATGCCGCTACCGTTGGTGATGATGTTGTCCTCGCCGTTGTTGGAGCTGCGGCGGGAGGTGCGCTTCTGGCCCTTGACCATCAGCACATCCTTGTCCAGAGAATCGCAGTAGAAAAATTCCTTCCACTGGTCTGCAAGGGTTCCGCCCAGTGCGCCCATACCTGCTTTGATAAGACCCATAGTAATTTCCTCCTGTATGTTTTATTTGTGCAAACGATAACTTTCTGTTATCGCACGGTTTCCGGTCTTGGTCACGGTTCAAGGGTAAGTTCCGGGGAGTCGTTTTTCCAGTAAGCGGGACGTGTGTCCCGGTCAAACAACTGCTCTCCGGCGCGGTATTTCAGGCTGCAGCCGCTGGGGCTGCCGTCATCGTTCAGCAAAATGGCCCAGAACTCGCAGGGCCTGCCGTCCGTGTCGGCCAGTGTAAAATGCAGCTCGGTGCCGTCCTCGGTGCGGCCCTGTGTTCCCTCGGCGGTGCCGGTCAGGGTGCCGTTCCACCCGCCCCATTCCACGCTCATGCAGCAGCTGCCGTCCGGCAGAAAGGTCATCCATTTGATGCCCGCTGCGGCATCCCCTGCGCGGAAGGTTCCCCACAGCCTGCGGGGGATGGCGGAGAAACCGATATCGTCCCACGCTCCCGTACGCCGGAACACATACCACACGGTGCTGCCCTTTTTCAGGCCGGTGGACTGCATCAGCAAAGAGCCGTCCTCCATCATGGAGATAATCCAGCGGCTTCTGCCGTCCTCGCTGAGACTTGTCAGGTTCCAGTCCTGACTTTTTTCCCCGTCCCAGCGGGTAATTGCTCCGGCGTTCAGCTCTCCGGTACGGGTCTCGGCGGCGGACTGGATCTGCGGGCTGACGTATGTTTCCCGGATGAAGGAGACGGTCACCGTGCCGGTGATCTCGGCCTTTTCCAGCCGCAGGGTGCAGCTTTCGTTGCGGTCGGCGGGGGCATAGCTTTCACCCTGCGTCACCGCCGTGACTGCCATCCACTCGGTTAGCACCTGCTGCTCCCAGTCTTCCGGCAGGGCCGGAGGTTCCGCCGCAGCCTGTTCAGTGCGCCGCCCGTCTGCCCCGGGCTTTTTTTGCGCCGGGCGGTCTTCCGGGGTGGAAGCAGCGGCGGAGACAGAGGCCGGGGCGGCGGCACTTGCCGGGACGGCAGTCTCTGCCCCGCAGCCCGCCAGCAACACTGCCAGCAAAACTACCGGTATCCAGCGGAATGCTTTGTGTTTCATAGTGGTTCTCCTGTGTTCTCAGCGGCTCCCGCCGGGGTCAGTAATCCGGGCAGCGGATCAGCTGCAGCTGGGTCTTTCCCTCGGCAAAGGGGTTTTGCCCGTCGAGCATGGTCAAGGTCAGGGTCTCGTTGTACAGGTCGTACTTCATCGCCGCCACAAAGGTGATGCCCGGCATCCCGTCCGCCGTCTCGCTGGTAGAGACGCCCAGTACCATGCCCTCCGGCACCACGCCCAGATAGTCGGCGTAGCCCTGATAGAAAACGTTGTTGTCCTGCACGCCCATCTGGACGGAACCGCTGCTTTCCACGTCCATCCAGTCGAACTGGTTGTCAGACATGTCGTTGAAGGCACCGACAGCCTCCGAGGGGATCTCCTGCGCGTTCCACTCTGCCGTCAGGGGAGCCAGCTCCAGCACAGAGCCATCCTCCTGATGCAGAATTACCTCTTTGCCGCTGCGTTCCAGCGCCACGCCCTGATTTGCAATATAGATAGGGTCCTGACAAACCAGAGCGCTGCCGAACATGAGGCAGTGCAGCACATCCACGTACTCCACCACGCCGTCTTTGGTCAGCAGATAGACCACCGGGTGGAAGGACGCGCCCAGTTCTCCGATGCACACGTCGATATACTCATTATAAGTGCCAAGGATGGGGTAGGTATGATCCTGTTCCAGCCGGATGCCGTAATCCGCGTCCCATGCGGCGGTCTCCGGCGTGCGGCGGAGGGTGATGGTGCCCTGTGTTCCTTCCAGCTGCACCGAAGCGCTGCTGTAGGTATCGGTCAGCACCGTCTGCGGCTGCGGGTCAGCAGCCTGCAGCGGAATCTCCACATCCAGCTGCCGCCAGCCGCTGCCGGCGGTGGAGCTGCACCCGCCCCGGAGCACCAGCCGGTTCGGTTCCGGCAGCAGCAGGCACAGGTCATCCAGCTGGTTGTTTTCCAGCGTGTTCATCCGCATGCTTGCCAGATTGCCGCCGCTGCGCAGGCCCTCGTAGTAGCCGCCCTGCGCCATGTCCCGGTCAAAGGTCTGCATAGCCTCGCGCAGCATCTGCTGCTGCACGGCGTCCGGGTCCAGACCCATGCGCTGCAGCATTTCAGCCACGGAGACCTGCTTGCCGGTGGCAAAATCGAAGCACCAGCCCCGGGAATACCCCGGGTCGGAGCCGCCGTCGTAGCGGAACATCACAAGGCTCACGCAGTCGCTGTACCAGTAGGCGTCCCAGTTGATATAGGTCTCCGGGCGCCACTCGTCCTGCTGCGGCTCGACCTCCGGGCTGTCCTCATACTGCCGGAAGTCTGCCGCATACATGGCGGCAAGCTCATCGTTGAGATAGGCGGCGTCCGGGCTGTCGCATTCCAGCTGCGGCACATGGACCGTCAGCTTCTGCGCGCTGCCCCACTCGTTCCGGATGGTCTTTTCCATCGTAAACTGTTCGGTGATGCGGTCTTTTTGTGCCGTCTGCACCGCCGTGTCTGCGGCGCTTTGGGAAGCTGCGCCGGAGCCTGCGGGGACAGCGGGAGCCGCCGCGCCGCCGCACCCGGCCAGCACCAGCGCAACCGCCAGCACCGCAGCGGCAAGGCGTTTGTGTTTCATGGTCGTTCTCCTGTGTTCTCAGCCGTAGCTGCGGGTCATCTGCAGCTTGGTCTCGCCCTCGGCAAAGGGGTTTTGCCCGGCGATCATGGTCATGGTCAGGTTCTCGTTGTACAGGTCGTTCTTGAACGCCGCCACAAATTCGAGCTCCTCATCGGCAGCGATGCCCAGCACCACGCCCTCGGGCACCACGCCCAGATACGCGGCGTCGCCACGATAGATGCGGCTGTTGTCCTGCACGCCCAGTTGAACGCTGCCGTCGCTGGTCAGGTCCATCCAGCTCCAGCCGTTTTCGGCTGTGTAGTTGTAGGAGCCGGTGACGGAATAGGGGATCTCCTGCGCGCTCCACTCTGCCGACAGGGGTGCCAGTTCCAGCACAGAGCCATCCGCCCGGCGCAGGTTCACCTCGCTGCCGCTGCGTTCCAGCGCCACGCCGTTGTTGGCAATGTAGATGGGGTCCTGACAGATCATGGCATCCCCGAACAGCAGGCAGCGCAGCACGTCCACGTACTCCACCACGCCGTCCTTAGTCAGCAGATAGACCACCGGGCGGAAGAATCCGTCCTCCTGCTCCCCGATGCACACGTCCACATATTCATTGTAAGCGCCAAGGATGGGGTAGCTGTGCTCCTGTTCCACCCGGATGCCAATGTCTCCCCATTGGTCGGTCTTTGGCGCGGGGCTCAGAGTGATGGTGGCCTGCGTTCCCTCCAGCTGCACCTGCACACCATCGTAGGTATCGGTCAGCACCGGGGTGTCAGCGGGGGGCAGCGAGAGCTCCATATCCAGCTGCTGCCAGCCTTCTTCGCAGCTGTACTTTCCCCGGAGCACCAGTTGATCCTGCTCCGGCAAAAGCAGGCACAGGTTTTCCAGTTCATTGTATTCCAGCGTATCCATCCGCATTTGCGAAAGCTCTCCGCCGAGACGCAGGCCCTCGTAATACGCGCCCTGCGCCATCTCCCGGTCAAAGGCCTGCATGGCCAGTCGCTGCACCTGCTCCTGCACGGTATCCGGGTCCAGACCCATGCGCTGAAGCATTTCAGCCACGGTGATCTGCTGGCCGGTGGCAAAATCGAAGCACCAGCCGCTGTAACGCCACGGGGCGGTGCCGCCGTAGCGGCTGCGCACCACCAGACTGACGCAGTCGCCGTACCACCAGTCATCCCAGCCCACACCGATCAGCGGGGCATCGCCGTCCGGCTGCCCGGCCTCCTCGTAGGCCTCGAACTCCCGGAAATCCGCTGCATAGATGGCGTTCAGTTCATCGTTGATGTAGGCGGCATCCGGGCTGTCGCATTCCAGCTGCGGCACATGGACGGAAATGTACTGCACCGCGTCCTCCCCCCACACGCCCGAAACGTTCTTTTCCAGCGTGTACTGGTCAGTGATGCGGTCTGTCTGGGCGGCCTGCGCCACCGCGCTGGGGGTGCTTCGGCTGCTGTCGGAGCTTTGGTCGGCAGCGGCGCTGGGGCTGCTCTGGGTGCCGCCGCAGCCGGTCAGCAGCAGCGCCGCAGCCAGTGCAAGGCTTACAAGGTGTTGGTATTTCATGGCGGGCTCCTTTTCTATGGTGTGGTTCAGCCGTCTCCTATGCCTTGCCACTTGTCGATGATGTAGGCGGCCCAATAGGTCTTGTCGTTGATATCTACCACAGTGATGCCTACCTTATTCACCACCGGGTCGTCCTCATGAAGCCCCGGAACACCGCCGTAGTCCTTGATCAGTTCATCCACCAATTGCTGGAACTGGGCTTCGGTGGCGGGATAGAGACGATCCATGCTGTAAAGGTGCTTTCCTTCGTGGTCAAAATCCACGCCTACCCGGTACTGATTGAGCATACCGAAGATAGCCGTGGAGCCGGCACTGTAACCGGCTTCGTTCAGACCTTCCCACATCTTTGCGGAATAGTCGCCCTCCATCCGCAGCCTGAGCCCTTCGTCCGACGGGAACTCCGGGCTGCCGTTATCCACAAACATCTGCACATCTGCCTGAATGGCGTGTTCCAGACCCTTGCTGTACTCGAACTTGATGTTCTCCACCTTTCGCCGGGCCAGCTCTGCGTTGAAAATGGTCAGGATCTTCTGCCCGTCCCGGATCACAGGGATCGGCGGCGAGGGAGGCGTTTCTGTGGCAGAGCCGGAACTTGTGGAGCCGGAGGCGCAGCTATCGTCACAGGCTGCCAGCGCCAGCATCACCGCCGATGCGCCGGAGAGCTTGAGGAAGGTCCGTCGGTCGTATCGTTTCATGGGGGTGCTCCTTTCTATAAAGCCCCGGACACAGGGGGAGTGTGCCCGGGGCAAACAGGGGGATGTCTTGATGTCTGGTTATCTTATGCCTTTTTATTCCAGAACACGGTAGCGATCATGTAGGTCTTGCCCTGAACCACCGGGCAGTAGACGCTGATAAACTCTGCCTCCCGGCTGAGACTATACCCCATGATCTTATTCACAAATTTCTGAATCACCGCATCCTCGCAGGAATACTCAAACGTCAAGGATATCGCGCCTTCGCCAGTCGGTTCGGAAATTCCGGCAGCGCCTCCAAGATCATACTTTTTCTCCAGTGAGATTTTCCACTCTTGAATCCTAACCAGTTTCTGCATGTCTTCCGTTGTCAGCGTATGCACCGGTTCTTTTGCGTCCTCGAAGATTCCTCCTTGGATTTTTATGGCTCCCTGCGCTTCCTGATTGAGGGTCAGCTGCTCATGGGTAACCTGACCTGCATCAAACTTTTTCTTCCAGACCTTGTTGATGGCTGCCACCAGCTCAGCTTCCTTGCCGGTGGGCGCTGCGGGAGGTGCCGGAGGTGTGGAGGGCCCGCCGCATCCTGCCAGTGAGAGCGCCACAACGGCTGCGCCGGTAAGGGTGAGGAATTCGCGTCTGTTCAGTTCTTTCATGGGAATGCTCCTTTCAATACAGTATATTATAGATTACGGTTCGGGACTTGCGGGAAGTCCGTGCATCCCTGCCCCGCTTCAGATCGGTGCAAAGTCTACCATTACCGCCACCGTATAGGTCTTGCCCTTAATGGTGGGGCAGTAGAGCCCGATCATCCACTGCTCGGGATGCGGACTCGCCAGTCCATGCCCGACCAGATCCCGCACAAACGCCTTGACCTCGCTCGGATTACTAGGATACAGTTGCTTTAATTGCAGACCGTCATGGGTGTAGTTAGAAACTCCCGCAGTTCCCCGATAGCTTCCGTTTCCATATTTTTCCCTGATTCCCTCTATCATTTCAGACTCACGGCGTTGGTACTCGTGGAATACATCATCAGGCAAGCTCCATTTGCGGTAATCCTCCTCGTCTACTTCAGGTTCATTGTTTTCAAATGGGCTGGCTGTAAACTTTGCGAGGTCGGCAGCCTCCTGACAGTAGACCAAAGACTTGCAGATCTTAAGGTCGGGATGGGTGATTACTTCGCTGTTGACTTCATACCAGACCTCGTTGATGGCTTTGAACAGGGCCATCTCTTTGCTCTCAGAGGCCGGAGGTGCGGGAGGCACGGAGGGCCCGCCGCCGCAGCCTGCCAGCGAGAGCGCCACAACGGCTGCGCCGGAGAGGGTGAGGAATGCGCGTCGGTTCATCTCTTTCATGGGGGTGCTCCTTTCTGTTTGTCCCCTCTGCTTTTTAGGGGGCGCTGGTTTTGGTATTCTCTGCACTTGCAGTCCGCTCCATCTTATGCTATCCTTATGAATAGAATCCGCAGTTGCCCGTTGACGCGTTTTGTGCACAGCGACAGGCTTTCTGCACCGGCGCAGGACCTCTTCTGTTTGTACTGTATCATACCCGGGAAAAAATTGCCCCCTCAGAAAAGCCGTTTTTGGGGGGCTATTCCAAAAAAATTTTTGGGGTTCTGGGGCTTCCCCCTCAAAAAATCCCCCCAAAAAGCCCAAAATTGGGGGGATTTTGGGGTGGTTTCCCACCAAAACAGGCAGCTGCAGCCCTGCCTGTGCCGGTTTTCCCCCTCTGGCTGCAATGCGCGGAAAGGAGTCATGAAAAATGGAACGAAGGACATTTTTAAAGCTTGCGGCGCTTGTCCCCGGTCTGGCGCTTGCGGGCTGCGGCGGCAGCAAGACCCTGCTCTCGCCCAAGGACCCCACCATGCTCAGCATCTGGCATGTGTACGGCGAACAGGCCGACTCGCCCATGAACCGCCTGCTGACCGAGTTCAACGACACGGTGGGCAGAGAGAAGGGCATCCTGCTCAACGTGACCAACATGACCAACAGCGCCGCCATCGGCGGCCAGCTGCAGGACGCCAAGGCCGGCAAGCCCGGCGCGCTGGACCTGCCGGACCTGTTCTCGGCCCACTCCGCGGACGCCAGCGCTCTGGGCATTGAGAACCTTGTCGACTGGAACGACTGGTTCACCGCCGAGGACATGGCGGCCTATGTGCCCGGCTTTGTGCAGGACGGCATCATTGACGGGCGGCAGGTGGTGTTCCCGGTGTCCAAATCCACCCAGCTCATCTTTTTGAACGGCTCCCAGTACGCCCGGTTTGCGGCGGACACCGGGGCGCAGCTTTCCACCCTTGCCACATGGGACGGCTTTTTTGAAATGGCGGGTGCCTACCGGCAGTGGTCGCAGGGCAAGCCCTTCTGCGCGCTGGATTACCCCCTGCGTCTGGTGGAGCTGAACGCGCTGGAACAGGGCAGCGGCGAGCTGTACAAGGGCAGCTGGTACGATCTGACCAACGAGACCTTCCGCGCTTCGTGGATGGAGTTTGCCCGGGCGCTGGTGCAGGGCGATATTCTGATCTCGGACCTGTACTCCAACACGCAGGTGATGACCGGCGAGACGCTGGCGGGCCTTGGCAGCTCTGCGGCCATCCTTTATTACAATGATTTCGTCACCTACCCGGACAACACCACCGAGCCCACCGACCTGCTGCTGGCTCCCCTGCCCCACGCCGCAGGCACCGCCACACCCCTGATGCCGCAGGCCGGTGTGGGTCTGTGCGCCTTTAAGACCACCGACCAGAAAGCCGAAGCCGCCGCCGTGTTCCTGCGCTGGCTCACCGAACAGCAGCGCAATCTGGAATTTGCCGCCGATACCGGCTACATGCCGGTGTCCAGCGCCGCCTTTGACGCCATTGCGGACTATCCCTTTGAGCAGCAGAGCTATCAGCGGCTGTATGACGTCTACAACGAAATGCGCATCCAGAACACACCCCTGTCCGAACCGGGCATCGTGGGGTACCACGCCAAGGCCAAAACCTTGTACGACAGCCTGCGCCAGCGCCAGAAGGACTACCCCCAGCGCCTTGCGGACGGCGAAACGCTGGAAGCCCTTGCCGAGGAAACATGGCAGCTGCTGTGTGACAATGCCTGAGCCTGCCGCTCAGCCGGAAAGGAGGGACTTTGATGCACTTTGTTGACCGGCACCGTGAAAAAATCCGCCAAAGCCCCATGAGCAGCCGGCTGCTGTGGGCCTGCCTGCTGCTGGTGGTGCTGCTGGTGTTGACCTTTGGTGCGGCGCTGTTCCTGTTTGCCAGCCTGCACAACACCAAAAAGGATATCAGCCGCAGTCTGCAGATCCAGTTTTCGGTGTTCCAGAATGATATGGAGCGCTATTTTGACCAGCTGGCGGTCATGGGTGTGAACCTGTCCGAGGACATGAGCGCAGAGGTGGACAAGGAGCTTGCCCTGCGGCAGATGTCCTTTGCCCAGCTGAACGACTCCCCCGAGGTGCTGAACGCGCTGGAAGAGAAAATGCTCGAGCCGCTGTGCCGCCGTCTGCGCCAGACCGGCTGTTCCGGCGCTTTTGTGCTGCTGGATGCCACCGTCAACACCCGCATGGAGGGAGCAGAGCATTCCCGCGCCGGGCTGTATGTGCAGAAAAGCGGTGCCGACACCCCCACCGTGCCCCTGCTGCTGTACCGGGGCAGTGCGGAGGTGGGCAAGGCCCGCAGCGTGATGCCCCACCGCAAATGGCGCATGGAGTTCCAGACCGACCAGTTCCCGGACTACGACCGCTGGATGACCCCCGGCAGCACCCCGCTGTACCAGTCTTACACGCTGACCGAACGGTTCGAGCTGCCCGGCACCTCGGAGGAGGTGCAGTTGTTTTTGCTGCCCCTGCAGGGGCGGGACGGCACGATATACGGGCTGTGCGGCTTTGAGATCAGCGAGAGCTACTTCAAGCAGAACTTTGCCCAGCCCACCGGCTTTGACCGCCTGATCTGCCTGCTTGCCCCGGCGGGGGACAGCCTAGCCGCCGATGCCGCCCTCAGCAGCGGCACCACCGACGGCTACTACCATGCCCCCCGGAACACGCTGGTGCTGCGCAGCATGGGCGGCGGGCTGACCCAGTTGACCGGCCCCGACAGCGCCTATGCGGGCATCTCTCAGCTGTGCCGCCTGAGCGAGAACCAGTCCTACCGGCTGGCGGTGTGCATCCCCATGGCAGACTACCGGAGACTGGTCTTTTCCGGCAATCTGCAGATGCTGCTCATCGGCCTGTTCATCGCCTTTTTCGTGGTGTTCTGCTGCATGAACTTCCACCGGCGCATCCTCTCGCCGGCGTTCCGGCAGTTCGAGGAAGACCGGCGGGAATCCCGGCGGCGGATGGACGAGCTGCAGCTGGAACGCCAGCAGATGCAGACTGAACTATCCCGGCTGGCGGACGTGTGCCGCAACGAGTCGGTGCCCGATGCCTTCCAGACCTTTGTGGCGGGCATCCCCACCCTGACCAAGACCGAACGCCGCATCTTTGACGGCTACGCCGCCGGGCTGCGCACCCGGGAGATCGTGGAGCAGCTGGACATCAAGGACAGCACCCTGCGCTTCCACAACAAGAACATCTACGAAAAACTGGGGGTCAGCTCCCTCAAGCAGCTGCAGCAGTTCGTGGCGATCCTGAACTCCGGCAGCGGCAGCGCCCCGGACTCCGCCCCGGACGAAAAGTGACCCAGCAAGCAATGTTTTCGTCTATACAAAAACACTTTTTGCGTTGCAAAATGCTTGTTGGGGAGTGCCCCAAACCCCTTTGATCTGCATTTTTCAATGCAGGCTGCGCGTCCCGGTGGGACGCTTTTGAGGATGTCAATCGTCACATCCCACGAAAAATCCGGTTCCTTTTTGGCGTAAGGGTCAATAGAAGAATTTGATGGTTCATGGTACAATAGCAGACGTTGCGTGTTGTGCGGTTTGCACACGAACATAGTGAAAAGGAGCTGTTGAACGTGGATACGATTTATCTGCTGCCCGGTGAGGAACGCTGCGTTGATTTTCGAGATGCCAATGGAGTCTCGAGGGTACACTACACTTATTGCTCTATCCGTGGCAAACTTTTCAACTGCACCTGCTGCACAAAGGCCGAAGCTCAGCGACTGTGTGAAGATTGGCTTGTAAAACAGGACCGCTGCTATATAAACTAAAGAACGCCGAGGGTTCCTCCCACATGGGAAGGGATTCCTCGGCGTTCTTCATTTCATGCTTTTTGATTGCCCGGTCAA
>ERZ838118.3870-NODE-3870-length-13711-cov-4.734183_pt1 | contig 13711 bp, 9 predicted proteins | sample MGYA00519863_ERZ838118 | MGnify/ENA primary metagenome ERZ838118 (study PRJEB31850, sample SAMEA3708827) | human gut metagenome | biome: human gut; feature: human-associated habitat; material: faeces | place: China | collected 2014 ...
GCCGCCTATTGTTGGAACTGCGACCCAAACTCGCACGCACTGCGTGCTCAAACAAGGGTCTCCGTTCCAACGCTATGCTCGCCCACTCACGGATTTTCAAACAAATGCTTATCCTGTACCGGCTGGCTTGCGTTTCCTGTGTACTGGCTTTACTAGAATAAAAACCTGTAACCATTACTGATTCAGCAGATAGTTAGCCTATCTCTGCCATTTCAGTAGTGGTTGCAGGTTTTTCGTATGTAGCGGGGGCTTTCGGACCTATTGATATTTACGGCGTGATGTTGGTATAATAATTAGTAGTGATAAAATTTGTCAGGAGATAATGAGTATGCTGTATACATATCCACATTATTATAAAAAATTCCAGTGTATTGCTTCGGAATGTGAGGATACCTGCTGCGCGGGGTGGGCGATCACGATCGATCCGAAGTCTTTGGAAAAGTACCGTCATGCGAAAGGCGGGATGAAAGCGCGTTTAAAGAAGTCGGTGGACTGGAAACAGAAGTGTTTCAAGCAGAAGGAGCACCGCTGCGCTTTTCTGAATGAGGAAAACCTTTGCGACCTTTATACGGGTATGGGACCGGACAGTCTGTGCTGGACCTGTAAGACGTATCCGCGCCATATCGAGGTGTTTGATTGTGTGCGGGAAGTGTCACTGTGTCTGTCCTGTATTGAGGCGGCACGGATCATTCTGGGGACAAAGGAGCCGGTGCGGTTCCTTTCCAGTGAGAACGACAAAGAAGAGAGTTGCGAGGACGAGGATTTTGATTTCTTCCTGTATACCAAGCTTGGGGAAGCGCGGGATGTGATCTTTGAGATTCTGGAAAACCGGGAATTGTCCAGTGAACTTCGCATGGCACTGTGCCTGGCTCTGGCACATGATCTGCAGCGCAGGGTGTGGAACGAGAAGCTGTATGAGGTGGATGAGCTGCTGGAGCGGTATCGGGTAGGAAATATGTGCAAGGCGGCACAGGGAGCGGATGGTATGTCTGTGAAAGATGCCGGTCAGGCTGGACATGCCGGAGCTGGAGCGACTGTGACGCGGTTCTGCCGCCGTCTGGCATCTGCTAGTCTGGAGCAGTACAGCCGCTTTGAGACGGCCAGTGAACTCTACACGGTGTTTGAGAAGATGGAGCCCCTGGATCCTGCATGGCCTGATCGCCGGGATGGTATGGACGAAATCCTTTACGGAGCCGGGAAAGAGGCATATGAGGCGAACCGCCGGGCTTTTCTTACGGCAAACGCCACACGCCTGGAGCTTCTCCGGGAACAGATCATGGTATACTTTGTGTTCGGCTACTTCTGCGGGGCTGTTTATAATGATAACCCATATGGCAAGATGAAGCTGGCTGTGGCAGCCACGATTCTGGTGGAGGAGATGCTGATGGCGGAGTGGCTGCAGGAGAAAACGCATGGAGGGCCTGCGACAGCAGCTCCGACCGGAATCAGAGGCAAAGTGGTAGCAGCGGCATTGCCGGAAACGCAGATTGTGGATCTGGTGCACTGCTTCTCCAGAGAGGTGGAACACTCGGATGAAAACCGGGGCCTTTTAGAGGATGAACTGGTGAAAAGGGAGGAGTTTTGCCTGAAAGCACTGCTTGCGGCTGCTGTTGAGTGGAAAAACCGCTAAATTCCTGCAAAAACCGTAGAAATAGCGCTTGCAAAATACGGAAATTCCTGTAAAATATAAATGATGCAAAAGACGAGGGACATGATTATGCCCCTCTTTTTTATGAAAGGTGTTAGAAAGAATGATTAGTGCAAATGGTGTTACCCTGCGTGTGGGGAAAAAAGCATTATTTGAAGATGTAAATATCAAATTTACCGAGGGAAACTGTTACGGACTCATCGGCGCGAATGGTGCCGGAAAGTCTACCTTCTTAAAAATCTTATCCGGACAGTTAGAGCCGACCAACGGTGATGTAGTCATTACCCAGGGGCAGCGTCTTTCTTTCCTGCAGCAGGACCACTTTAAATACGACGAGTACACCGTACTGGATACCGTGATCATGGGCAACAAGCGCCTGTACGATGTGATGAAAGAGAAAGATGCCATCTACATGAAGCCGGATTTCTCCGATGAGGACGGAATCAAGGCAGCAGAGTTAGAGGGCGAGTTCGCAGAGATGAACGGCTGGGAGGCAGAGTCTGACGCAGCCAACCTGTTAAATGGCCTGGGCGTTGATACCGAGTATCACTACAGCCTCATGAAGGATTTAACCGGTGCGTTAAAGGTCAAAGTCCTGCTGGCACAGGCACTGTTCGGAAACCCGGACATCCTGCTCCTCGACGAGCCGACCAACCATCTGGATCTGGACGCGATCGCATGGCTGGAGGAGTTCTTAATTAACTTTGAGAATACCGTTATCGTGGTATCCCATGACCGTTACTTCCTGAACAAGGTCTGCACCAACATCGCGGATATCGACTACGGCAAGATTCAGCTGTACGCTGGTAACTACGACTTCTGGTATGAGTCCAGCCAGTTAATGGTAAAACAGATGAAGGAAGCAAACCGCAAGAAAGAGGAGAAGATCAAAGAGCTGCAGGAGTTCATTCAGCGATTCTCCGCAAACGCTTCCAAGTCCAAGCAGGCTACTTCCAGAAAGCGTGCCCTGGAGAAGATCGAGTTAGATGACATCCGTCCGTCCAGCCGTAAGTATCCGTACATCGACTTCCGCCCGTTCCGCGAGATCGGAAACGAGGTTCTTACCGTTGAGAACTTATCCAAGACTATCGACGGCGAGAAGATCTTAGATGGCATCAGCTTCACCCTGACCCGTGACAACAAGGTTGCCCTGGTAGGACCGAACGAGCGCGCGAAGACCGTTCTGTTCCAGATCCTGTCTGGTCAGATGGAGCCGGATGAGGGTTCCTACAAGTGGGGCCTGACCACCACCCAGTCCTACTTCCCGAAGGACAATACCGCAGAGTTCGACAGCGATGACACTATCGTAGACTGGCTGACCCAGTACTCTCCGGAGAAGGATGTAACCTATGTACGTGGCTTCCTTGGCCGTATGCTGTTCGCAGGCGAGGATGGTGTGAAGAAGGTCCGTGTTCTTTCCGGTGGTGAGAAAGTCCGCTGCATGCTTTCCAAGCTGATGATCTCCGGCGCAAACGTGCTGATGTTAGATGAGCCGACTGACCATCTGGATATGGAGTCCATCACTGCGCTGAACAACGGCCTGATCAAATTCCCGGGCGTGCTGATTTTCTCTTCCCGTGACCATCAGATCGTGCAGACCACCGCAAACCGCATCATGGAAATCGTAAATGGTAAGCTGATCGATAAGATCACTACCTACGACGAGTACCTTGAGAGCGATGAGATGGCAAGAAAACGTTTTGTATTCTCTGTTGAGGAGAAAGACGAAGACTAAAAATAGTTATAGGGCAGTCCTGAAAGAGACCCGGAGGGGATCGAAGGGGACTGCCCTTTTTCCATGGAGCGTCTGGTGGAAGCTGCGCGGTTTGCCTTGTGGGCAAAGGCGGCATCCCCGGGCACATTCTGACTGACATGTCATGGAGGACTTATGAGTTTAATTACAATCGAACATCTGACAAAATCTTATACTGAGCGCCTGCTGTTTGATGATACGGCGTTCAGCATCAATGAGGGCGAGAAGGTGGGCCTCATCGGCATCAACGGTACCGGAAAGTCTACCCTTCTGAAAATTGTGGCCGGACTGGAGGAGCCGGACAATGGCTCTGTGGTGCGCCGCAGAAATCTTTACATCCGCTATTTGCCCCAGATTCCGGCGTTTACAGCCGGGGATACCGTCCTGGATGCCATTGTGCGGGACAATCAGGATGAACCGCATTTTTCTTCCCGGGAAGAAATTGAGGCCAGTGCCAAGAATATTCTGACAAGACTTGGCATTTATGACTTTGATGAGAAGGTGGAGCATCTGTCCGGCGGCCAGAGAAAACGTGTGGCGCTGACCAGTGTGCTGCTCTCCACGGCCGACCTTCTGATTCTGGACGAGCCGACCAACCACTTAGACAGTGAAATGGCAGACTGGCTAGAGGAGTATTTAAAGAAATTCCGGGGCGCCCTGCTGATGATCACCCATGACCGGTATTTTCTGGACAGCGTGACCAACCGCATTGTGGAGCTGGACAAGGGAAAGCTCTACAGCTATCAGACCAACTATGAAGGCTTTGTCAAGTTAAAGGCAGAGCGCATCGACATGGCGGTGGCTTCCGAGCGCAAGCGCCAGACCATTCTGCGGACTGAGCTTGCCTGGATGCAGCGCGGTGCCAGAGCCCGTTCCACCAAACAGAAGGCCCATATCCAGCGCTACGAGGCACTGCGGGATATGGATGCGCCGGAGTTTGACAAGGAAGTGGAGATGGAGTCCATCTCCAGCCGTCTGGGCCGGACTACCGTGGAGGTAAAGGATCTCTGCAAGGCCTATGGCAATAAGGTACTGTTAAAGGATTTCACCTATATCTTTTTAAAGAATGACCGGGTCGGCATCATCGGGCCGAACGGAAGCGGAAAGTCCACCCTCATGAAGATGATCGCCGGATGGGTTCAGCCGGATTCCGGAACCATTGAGATCGGACAGACCGTTAAGATCGGCTATTTCTCCCAGGAGAATGAGGCTATGGATGAGAATCTGAAGGTCATCGACTATATCCGCAACGTAGCAGAGTATGTGCAGACAAAGGATGGAAGCATCAGCGCGTCCCAGATGCTGGAGCGTTTTCTGTTCCCGGGCAGTGTGCAGTACACCACCATCAGCCGTCTTTCCGGAGGTGAGAAGCGGCGTCTGTATCTGCTGCGCATTCTGATGGACGCTCCGAATGTACTGCTTTTGGATGAGCCGACGAATGATCTGGATATCCGCACTCTGACTATTCTGGAGGATTATCTGGACAGCTTCCAGGGTATTGTCATTACTGTATCCCATGACCGGTATTTCCTGGACCGTATGGTGCGCCGGATCTTTGCTTTTGAGGGCGATGGAAATGTGGTGCAGTATGAGGGAGGCTTTACGGATTACCAGGCAGCTTATCTGATGAAGCATCCGGAACTGTCAGGCGGAAATGGTGCAGGCCGGGGCAGCGCTGGCGGAAACCGGAGCGGAGCCGGAAACAGCAGTGCTGGAAATGCAGGCGGAAGTGCGCAGGGAGCGGCAGGTGAGACCGGAGTCGATGAAGCATCCGGAACCGCTGCAAAGAAATCCTCCCAGGACGGCAGAGCCCACCAGAAGAAGCTGAAATTCTCCTTCAAGGAGCAGCGGGAGTGGGACACCATTGAGGATGAAATCGCCGGACTGGAAGCGGATCTGGAAGCACTGGATGGCCAGATCGCGGAGTCCGCTACCAATTACGGCAGGTTAAATCAGCTCATGACTGAGAAGGCGGAGAAGGAAGCACTTCTGGAAGAGAAAATGGACCGGTGGATGTACTTACAGGAATTAGCCGAAAAAATCGCCGCACAGTCTTAATTTTGTTATGACCGCTTAATGAAAATATAAATCCAGGGTATATCTGCCATGATTTTTTACAATGAAAGTTTCAAAATGAAGGGATTGACTTTAGTAATTTAAATTGTTATAATCTCTACGATACGTAAAGAGCAATGGGGCTCCGCCGATATTGGCGGTGCCCTATTGTCATTTTTCAGAAAAAGATGATAACTCAAGGAGGAGAAAAGTTATGTCTTATGTAGATGAAGTCTATGAGAGAGTAGTAGCACAGAACCCGGGTGAGCCGGAATTCCATCAGGCAGTAAAAGAGGTTCTGGATTCCTTAAAACTGGTTATTGACGCAAACGAGGAGAAATACCGCAAGGCTGGTATCCTGGAGCGTTTTGTAGAGCCGGAGAGAATTATCTCCTTCAAGGTTCCGTGGGTAGATGATAAGGGTAACGTACAGGTAAACAAAGGTTATCGTGTACAGTTCAACAGTGCAATCGGACCGTACAAAGGAGGACTTCGTCTTCATCCGTCCGTAAACCAGAGTATCTTAAAGTTCCTGGGCTTTGAGCAGACCCTGAAAAACTCCTTAACCGGTCTTCCTATGGGCGGCGGTAAAGGTGGTTCCAACTTCGATCCGAAGGGCAAATCTGACCGTGAGGTTATGGCATTCTGCCAGAGCTTTATGACCGAGCTCTACCGCCATATCGGCAAAGATACCGATGTTCCGGCTGGTGATATCGGCGTAGGCGCAAGAGAGGTCGGCTATCTGTTTGGACAGTACAAGAGACTGACTGGTCTGTACGAGGGCGTTCTGACCGGTAAAGGCCTGACCTTCGGCGGCTCCCTGGCAAGAACCCAGGCAACCGGCTATGGCCTGATCTATATCTTAAACGAGATGTTAAGCCACAATGGCAAAGAGCTGGCCGGCAAGACTGTTCTGGTATCCGGTTCCGGTAATGTAGCAATCTACGCAGTACAGAAGGCTCAGGCACTTGGTGCTAAGGTTGTTGCTATGAGTGATTCCAACGGCTATGTATATGATCCGGACGGCATCAAGCTGGATGTTGTAAAAGAGATCAAGGAAGGTCGTCGTGGCAGAATCAAAGAGTACGTTGACGCTGTTCCGACTGCAAAATATACGGAGGGCAAGGGCATCTGGACCATTCCGTGTGACATCGCTCTTCCGTGCGCAACCCAGAACGAGCTGAATCTGGATGACGCAAAGGCTCTGATCGCAAACGGCTGCTTCGCAGTAGCAGAGGGTGCAAACATGCCGTCCACCAGAGAAGCTACCGACCTGTTCGTAGAGAAGAAGATCCTCTTCATGCCTGGTAAGGCTGCAAACGCAGGCGGTGTTGCAGTATCCGGTCTGGAGCAGAGCCAGAACAGCATGAGACTGTCCTGGACCTTTGAGGAGGTTGACGCAAAGCTGCATGACATCATGGTTGGCATTTTCGCAAAGGTTGATGATGCTGCAAAACGCTATGGCGCAGAGGGCAACTATGTGGCAGGCGCAAACATTGCAGGCTTTGAGAAGGTTGTAGATGCTATGATAGCACAGGGCGTTGTATAAGACATAATTTGAACTCAGAAAATACAAATGATAAAAAGGGATTTCATCAGAATGAATAAATTATTCTGGTGAAGGCCCTTTTTTTTGACCAAAAATGACAATAATGAGGAAAAAACAATTTTTATGAAAATCATTTAATGATATAATAAATAAAAAATACCGGGAAAGTTTGTTGTTGTTTGTACTACATAGGAATGGTAACAAGGAAGTCCGGAGATAGGAGGAAGGGAAATGTGTATACAAAAAAAATAAGCAAGTGGAAACGAAGGTACACCAGGAACAACAGGACATGCCAGAACAGCAGCAGGAACAGAGAAACCAACAGCAGCTAGTGAACCAACGGCTGGAGAAGCGACAGACGGAGAAGGAGCAGCAGTCTGAGGATATCACAGAAGGCTGGGAAGAAATTAAAGAATTGGACCTAATCATTGAAGCCGGAATAGATACGTGGGACAACCCCATGGAAGAAAAGCAAAAGCTTGAGAAGGGACAGGAGGCTGTAATAGAAAAAAACCAAGCGGTCGAAACAAAATTGGAAGCGGCCAGCCATGCTGTTGTAGACCTGGAAATAGGGAACGTGGAAATGATAGACAAGGACCTGGAGAAAGCAAAGGAGGAAAGGGAACAGAAGGAGTACGAGGAATTTAAGGAGAACTTATCCATGTTAGAAACATCGCTCCGGAAAGCAAAACTTTCCAAAAGCCAGGCGCTGCGCAGAATCAAGACCTTTTTCAAGTTATGGCAGCCGAAAGAATATATGGCAGACGATAAGAAAGATGCATGGGATCAAAGTATAAAGCAGTTTAAGGAGAAGTATCTCGAAGAAGCCTATGGAAAAACGGAGTCCTGGGATGATTTGGAAGAAAAAGCGGAAACGGAGATAATTCAGGAATTGCAGTACAAAACCGGATATCACGGGGTGGTATCCGGGCAGACTGATTTAAATTTATTTTCAAAGGAGCGGCAGAATCGGCTTAAGGAGGCAGATCAGTGGCTGCTGAATCAATGCCTGAAAAAAGATTCTAAAATGCAGCAGAGTATTGTTTTTAGTGTATTGAACCGCCCGGCATGTGAACGTATGCTGATCTATTATATGATGGAGCATGGCTATCAGAAAACGATAAGGCCATCCTTTATTTCAATGTCCCAGTTATATTATAAACCAAATCGGAAGATGCTTGAAAAAAGAGGACTGCATTTTGAAAACCTGGGAGAAATTTATCAGCAGGTATTTGCCGCTCAGAAAACAGTAGAACTCTGGAATCAGGCAGCATGTCAGCAGGAACGCTATCAGGAGGGGCTTGATGAACCAGAAGAGGAGAATGCTGCTGCGCTGAAAGAGAAACATAAAGAGATTCTTAATCAGATGGCAGATCTGGAAGAAACGACAACAAAATACGTGGAGCATAAAGGAAAAAAATTATCCAGAAGCAAACGAAAACTGGAACAGGATATAAGAGATAAGGTAAATAAGCTTGTAGAAGAACTGGTTAAGTTTGCGAAAGAGCAGCAAGTAGCAGACCAGAGCGAGAATACACTGGGGAAGGAGTTGCAGAATGCAAACAAGAAAGATGAGAAAAAGTCACCTACAAATGCTGAGCTGCTGCAAAAAATCGGTGGCGGCATCGTTACTGGCATTGGCGGTAGCGCGAAAGCAATGCAGCCCGCGCTGACTGCAGCAAAGCTTAGTGGAACCGAAGCCGCAGCAATTTTAGGTATGAAAGCGAAAAGTACCCAAGTTGTTGAACAGGCACAGTCCTGGAAAGCTCAGGCTATGGAAGCCTCGAGAGATGCCAATATTCTCGGAGCAGTTCTCGGAGTTTTAGGTATGGGAACGAGTCTTATTTTGGGTACTTTGGAATTCTGTAAAAGCTACCCTTCCATGGATAATTGGACGATAGCAGAGAAAATTGCGGGACTATACAATGGAGGATTATCTGGGGCAAACAATGTGGCAGGATCGATTGCGAAGCTGGCGGTGACATCAAATGCCTGCACAACCGGAGTGGCAGTAGCTGGTATTGCGGTCGGAGGACTCAGCACAGCGGTTGGAGCGTATAATTTCGTCCATGCTGGGATTCAGGTAAGACAAAGAAAAAAGGCAGATAAAGCTTTCGCGGAGCTGGACGGGGAAAAGGAAAAATCTGAAAAATCCCGGGAGGAGAAAGCAATCCATGAAAATTTGAGCAAAATCCATCAGCGTATTACTGACCGCAAGGCGTTGACTGCCGGGTGCCAGATTATCAGTGGTATTTGTACAGTCGCAGCCGGTTCCATTTCATTAGCCTTAGCAGCAATTCCGGCAGCATCGCTTGTGGCAGCTGGGCTTGGTATTGCAGCTTTTGGCGTGGGAATCGCTGGACAGCTGATTACGAAGCGTATGAAGAAACGTGATTTCCAGACGTTTATTGATGACTTCTTTGATATGGAGTCTATTTTAGCGAAAATAGAAGGGGATCTGCCGCAGAACAAGAAGTTTTCCAAGTCTGACAAAAAGAAGATGGCCACATTGTTACGCCAGGAATTGATGGAACAATTTGGTTTTACCAAACAACGAGATTTTCATTCGTATATGATGAGGCAGTATGCGGAGCATATTTACAGCAAGATAAAGGATGTGCTTGAAAATACGGAAAATAAGATCCAGGATGCGAGTCAGGAGCAAAAAGCATATTTGGAGTTTGTCAGAAGCCTTGGCCTGAAAGTCAAACAAAAGCAGGCTAAGAATGGAAAAGAGAAGGAAAAAGAGAAGGAAACACCAGGGCTTCCGACCATGGAAATGATCTATCAAAAATTAATGAGCTAAGGAGAAGCTAATATTATGAAAGAGCGAGAAATCCAGTTATTAAAAAATCTGCAGAAGAAATTAAAGGAGTGGGAAATCGATTCCCTGTACCGGGACAGCAGCAAAGAGCAGATTCCGACAGATATTTTGACGGGACTGATCACGGAGTTTGGAAACAGTCAGGAGGAAGTACTGGCAGAGTTTTTCTTTATGCCGGAAGTGGACGGCCAGGAGGCGGATGGCCTGTATTTTCACAGTGTGATCACACTGAGTGAACGGGTAACAGAGGATATGCTTCCAAGTCTGTATGAAGCAACTGCTATTTTAAACTGTTTTGCGGAAACAGGTACCTTTGCGGTCACAAAAGCCGGAAATACCCTGATCTACCGCAATTCTGTTGCTATGCCGCCTACCATTCCGGATGAGGAAGCAGCAAAACTGATCGAAGCAAATACGATGTTTGCGATCAATGTGTCCGAGCAGTTTATTGACGCGCTCTTTAAAGTGGCAGATGGACGAATGAGCATGGAGGAGTTTCGGGGCATTCTGCCAGATTAAATGAAACGGAAGGAGAACCGTGATATTATGAAGATCCATTGCGTTGTTCTTAACGAGGAGCAGCGGCGTCAGGCTCAAAAAAATGGCTGGATCCCAGAAAAACTGGACTTTATGCCAGAGAAATGTGTGTGTTTCGGAGGTGTAACGGAAGAGAAAAAGCTGGCTGCGCTCGCGGTCTATTCTGGCCATCGGGCAAAAGCAGGAGAAATAGATCTGCTGTATTTGTTTGTAAACAGACAATGGCGCGAATCTGGAGTTGGAATGCAGCTATTGAAACAATCCGAGGAATTGCTGCTGAAAAGAGGAATCCGGAAAATCCGCAGTGAGTGGCAGGGAAGCCTGGAACAGCTGGCATATGTTTCAAGATATCTGGAGCGGGCTGGATATATCGCGACCATGAAGCCCTCTCATCTGCTGGTTTGCCGCCAGGGGTATTTCCAGAACGGAGCACTGGAAAAATTAAAGAAGGCCCAGCCGCGGCAATGGCAGTCTGTGGTGGAAATCAAAGACTATTATGATCACAGGTTAAGAAAGTTTCTGGCAAGCCGGAATACGACTGGATTTTATATTGCAGAAGATGAGTTTGAGCCGGAATTGTGCCGGTTTTATATTGAGGAAGATGAAATCCGGGGGGCTTTGTGCATGCGTTACCGCAGCGATGGAAATCTGACTACCATGAAAGGATATATTTCTCCGAATATTCAGTATAAGTATGCCATGACAATGCTGATTGCAGTGCTGATCCACAATGTAAAAACTGTGATAAAGCCGGGAAGCAGCATATATGTGAAAATCTATCGGGATGGATTTTATGAATCGGCGAAAAAACTTTTCGGAGATGCTCAGGAAGAAATATTTTTCCAGGAGTACGAACGAGACCCAGCCGCGGGAATGGCAGGCTATGACAGAAATTCATAATCAAATTTTCCGTCGTTCTTTTCCTCCAGTGCCTTGATGAGGTTGTAGGTCATCTCGTTATACGGGCATGCAATGCCCAGTTCCTTTCCCATGCGGACCAGCGCGCCGGAGAACATATCAATTTCCGTGTGACGGTGCGCGTCCAGGTCCTGCAGGGTGGAATAGCGCTGGGTTGGAAGCCATTTTCCAGCCTGGAATTCTTCTTTTAATGGAATGCCTTTTGCGTTGGCCACTAGTACAACCTCATGACGCATCTGGCGCATGATGGCATCTACATAGGTGCTGTCATCATAGGCTCCAATACCAACGCCAAGAATGGCCTGGGGCAGGTTGCGGGAAACATTTAAACCGAATTTATCCCAAATATCAAGCAGAATATCGTCACTTAAATGAAGGGTAACCGGAGTGCCGGCAAAAATCTCCGCAATAGCAGCAAGCCGTGGATCCTGATCAACCTGTTTGCCTGGGATGCCGATGTAGATCCCGTTGTAGCCTTTTGGAAGCGAGAAATGGATGGAATTGCCAATTCTCCGGGAGGCAATACGGATGAGGGAATAAATCATGTGTTCCATACCAATGTGCGTTCCGATGATCTCTTCACTGTCGACGCCATTTAGAAGGCTGACGACCATGGTATGTTCTCCAGTGATGGTTTCGATATCCGGCAGAGCGTCGCGAAGCTGGGTGTATTTCAAGCAGACAAACAGGATGTCCACGCCGTGGGCTTCGGATGGCGTTTTCACATGAAGGGAATAGGATTCGTCATTGATATTCAGGCCGTTTTTCTCCAGACGTTCTTTTCGCTCGCCGTCTGCGATGACCCAGAGATTTTCTTTGTATTTGCCGGAAAGTCCCATAACCAGATAGGAACCGACAGCGCCTGCTCCAAGAATAGCAATGGTGCGAATAGACTGATTCATAATAATGTCTCCTCTCAAGTGAAATCAATGTTACAGAACTGCTTGCCATGATGGCAGAATGCATTTGAATTACTTACTATGATATTACCAGAAATTTGGTCTGTCAACTTTCTAATTGAAATGACGGAACGTATCATGTATAATGTAACGAGTGCAAGAGAGCCAGAAGCGTGCCTGCACGGTCATGGCGAACGACGAGGCAATTGAGTGACGAAGTCACGAGTAAGCGTGATGTATCGGCGAGACGCAATCTGCTGTCGGTAATTCAGGAAATGAAGAAGGTGAGCATATGCATAAATTTCTGAGAAGCATTGGCTTTAGCACATATAGAAAAAAGCGTGATATTGAAAAACTTCTTGCATCGCTGATCCCGTCGGCTAAGTGGCGCCGGATCCAGCTTGACGAGGAAACCAATCTCTGCGAGCTGCGGGCTGAGGTAGCTCCGGGCATGGGCATTGTCATGATGGGCGAGATGGATGAGGAAGGCGCGTTCCAGTGTGAATATTATTACCCGTATCTGAATTCCCCCGATGTTTCCTCCACGACGGACTGTTCCATTCAGCGGCATACGGAAAAAGAAACGTACGCAGGACTTCTCGATGAATACCGGGTGGGAATTTCCCTGATCTTTTACCTGGAAAACTGCTTTGAGTACCGGGAACGCAAGGCCATGCGCATGCCGCGGACCGCGGAGTCGGTGAACCTGACCGGACTGGCCATTGAAGGCAAGGTGCTGCTTCCGCTTCACAAGACCAGAAAGCAGATCGAGATGGCAAAGGTTGCAGCCAGAGACCGCAATAACCTGTTAGAGGCTGCCAAGAAGGGCGACGAGGATGCCATGGAGACTCTGACCATTGAGGATATTGACCTGTACTCCCAGGTTTCCAGAAGAGCCATGAAGGAGGATCTGTATTCCATCGTAGATTCCAGCTTCATGCCCTGTGGCATCGAATGCGACCAGTATTCCATTATCGGCGAGATCACCGGCATTGAGACCAAGGAGAACCGGGTGAGCGGCGAGCTGGTCTATGACCTGACCATCAGCTGCAGCGACATGGTATTCCATGTGGGAATTGCCCAGAAAGACCTCATGGGCGAGCCAAAAGCAGGCCGCCGGTTCAAGGGGCAGATCTGGATGCAGGGAACCGCAAAATTTGCAGAGGCGTAAGTCTTGCTATTTTGATGGATTTTTGTTATTCTATAAGGGTACGTTTGGCGTACGATGTTCTCATAGTTAAATGGATATAACGAGCGCCTCCTAAGCCTTAACCATGGTTAAGTAAAGAGATTGAAAGCTGGACATAAGTCAGAGTTCGATTTCAGAAGGAAGCGATCGAAATGTCAAAATGAGAAACACTGGAGCTTCATCACGAGAGTGATTGAGTTTATAAACATGGTTACCGTAGCCATAGGGCTCTAAAAGCCCGTAAATACGGCATTCGTTCCCTTAGTTAAATGGATATAACAATAGCCTCCTAAGGTTGCGTTACAACGGCCACCTCAAAAAAAACTAAATAAGGGATTG
>ERZ838118.3878-NODE-3878-length-13667-cov-3.060314_pt1 | contig 13667 bp, 10 predicted proteins | sample MGYA00519863_ERZ838118 | MGnify/ENA primary metagenome ERZ838118 (study PRJEB31850, sample SAMEA3708827) | human gut metagenome | biome: human gut; feature: human-associated habitat; material: faeces | place: China | collected 2014 ...
GACGGTTTTCCTCCATGCGCCGATGGAGTATCGAGTGCAGCGTGTGATGGCGGATCAGGCCATTACCAATCCCACGCTGGCAGAAAAGAGCATCAAGAAGCAGGATAAGGCCAGAGCAGACTACTACAATTTCTTTACCCACAAGAAATGGGGCGATGCAGGCAGTGCAATGCTGTCTATTGATACCTCCATTCTGGATACCGATGGCGTGGCTGCACTGATCGCAGATGCCGTCAGCATGGTAGAGCACAAAAAGTAAATCAGGATCCAAAGGGCTGCTGCGTCTTGCGGCAGCCCTTTTTGCGGTCAACCGGATTATTTTGCTGGGATTCCGGCGCAAAATGTGGTATGCTATCAGCAGAAAACAGAAAAGGATGAAAAAGTGTGGTTATACTCTTTGACTTGGACGGGACTCTGACGGATTCCGGAGAAGGTATTACAAAATGTGCGCAGCTGGCGCTGGAGCATTTCGGGATCTGTGTGGAGGACCGCAATCAGCTACGCATCTTTGTGGGGCCGCCTCTGCGGGAGAGCTTTCCCAAATTCGGCGTCCCGGAGGATCAGGTGGAGGAGGCGGTTCGGATTTTTCGGAGCCGCTATCTGACGGTGGGGAAATTTGAAAACAGACCCTATCCCGGCATTCGGGAACTGCTGGAGACGCTGCGGAATCAGGGGTATCGGCTGTTTGTAGCAACCTCAAAGCCGGAGACCACGGCGGTGGAAATTCTGGAGAAATTCCGGCTCAGCGACTATTTTGAGCGGATCTGCGGTGCGTCCATGGACAGCGGACGGGATTCCAAGGAAGCTGTGATCGCATATCTGCTGGAGCTGGCAGGGAATGTTGAAGATGCGGTCATGGTGGGGGACACGGAGTTTGATGTAATTGGTGCATCTGCCCACAGCATTCCCACCATCGGTGTCAGCTGGGGCTATGGAGAGATCGAGGCCATGGAGCGGGCCGGTGCGGCGGCAATTGCCCACGATACCGAAGAGCTCCTGACGCTTCTGGAAAAGTATAGAAATAGCGAACTGTAAAAGAGAAAAAACGGCGAAATAGCAGGAATATGATACGAAAATGAAACGTTTGATACCGTTTTGTTCTTGACAATGCTGCGTGTGGGAATCATACTAACAGGAGCAAAATGATGATGCTCATTTCGTTCGCCAATTGCCAGATGACCGGCAGCAAGCGGTTGGGGGAATGAGCGTTGACATACGTTCAAAAGACTCTTATAATAATCTCGGGCAGCACTGCACAATTGTTTCGTCGGTCTTCCGCCGAGTGACGCATGCGGCATTGCCCTGCCCATAAAAATGAAAAAGAATAATGAAATAGGAATGATGATATGAAGCTGTTTGGCGATAAACGAGAAAAGCCAGAGAAGGAAGAAGCGGAAAAGCTGCCGGTACCCAAGGATAAAACCCGGCAGAAGCGGGGCCGCTCCTCAGGGGAGGAAATTCAGGAAGAATACCTGGATGACGAGCAGGAGGAAGAGACTGACTACGCAGAGGATGCGTATGATGACGATGATTACGCAGAAGATGCGTATGATGACGATGATGAAGAATACGATGATGAAGAGTACGATGAATACGATGAAGATGATGACTACGACTACGATGAGGATGACGATGAGGGCTACGATGAAAAGCGTATGTCCACCCGGAAAAAGGTTCTGATCGGCGTTATCATCTTCCTTGTGGTGCTCCTTGGCGGAGTGGGACTGTTTATCAACTATCTGCTGGATCTGATCAACTATCAGGCGGCCAACAGTGATTATTTTGCAACCGTCTCAACGGCAGAGGAGCTGCCTCAGGAGACTGCGGAGAACTCCTATCTGGAGGCACTGGACGAAGCGGATAAGAAGGACGATCTGGAGGCTACCGCTTCGGAGCTGGAACAGTGGAACAATCATATTAAGGACGTCACCTCGGACAGCTCTACCTATGAGGTGCCGATTTCCGATGATGTGTATAATATCCTTCTGATCGGCTCTGACACCAGAGAGGCCAGTACAGTTGGCCGTTCGGATGCTATGATCCTTGTATCCATCAATCAGAAGACAGAGACCATTTATCTGACCTCTTTCCTGCGGGACTGCTATGTGAGCATTCCCGGCCACGGCAATACCCGCCTGAACCATGCGTTCGCCTATGGCGGCCCGGATCTGTTGGAGCAGACGCTGGAAGAAAACTTTAAGGTACATATTGACCGGTATGTGGCAGTGGACTTCTTCTCCTTTATGGATGTTATTGATACGCTGGGCGGCGTGTACATCAATGTGACGGAGGACGAACAGAAGGTCACCAACAATTACATCTGGTCCATGAACAAGCTCATGGATGAGGATTGGAGCAACGACTATCTCTGGTCCTCCGGCTGGCAGAAGCTCAATGGCAAGCAGGCCCTGTGCTATGCCCGGAACCGTTATACCGGCAACGACTATGAGCGCACAGCCCGGCAGCGGAACATCATCAACCAGATCATCGACGGCGCCATGCAGGCGTCTCCGGCTACGCTGGTGGATTTGGCACAGGTGATCCTGCCGCAGGTGACAACGGATATGAGTAAGTCGGAGATCCTCTCCTATGCGGCCAATGTGGCGGCATATCTGGGCTATGATGTGCAGCAGCAGCAGATTCCCGCTGAAGGCACCTACTCCGGCGCTACCATCAGCGGCATGAGCGTAATCAGTCTGGATCTGGACGCCAATATCAAGCATCTGCAAGGAACCATCTATGCAGGGACGGAGTACGGAACGGCGGAATAACGATCGGAATTACGAAGCAGCAGGCAGGATCCCTTGATCCTGCCTGCTGCGCTGCTTTGTGGGGTAAATAGTATGTCAAGGGAAACGCCGGATATAGGACCGCCAGCGCCGCCAGAAAGGGTGTATAAAATCATGCAGGGACGGGGCTGTCTCCGGGCAATTCCAAAAGCTGCACAAACATTCAGGGCAAGAGATCGGGAAGGTTCCCTGATCTCTTGCCCTGTTTTTCTATGCTCCAAAGGCAGTGTGCAAAACGCCTGCTTTGCGGCAACTGGATTTATTCAGCCTGCTCCTCTGCTTGCAGCTCGTAGGTGCAGAGATAGAACAGGAAGGAAGTCATCTGGTAGCGGCTGATGCGGGTGGAATAGTTTTCAAACAGCTCGCTGAGTTCAGAATCCCTTGTGGTAATGTTCTCCTGATTCATCCAGAGGAAGGCGTGAACGGTCTCCTGAGACAGCCGGGGATGGTCCTCAATGGCGGTGTTCAGGGTGACATCATCCACGGTTGTATCAATGCCCATATACTGAGCAAATCGAAGGATCAGAAGTCCTGCGGTACGGTAGTCCACATCGTCGTCCCAGAGGTCATCAATGTCGCCGTCCATCAGAATGCCGTTTTGCCAAGCCCAGCAGACGGCATCGTAATAGTCATTGGTCTCATTGAACTCATCGTCTATGTAGTCGGGCGGCAGATAATCCGCTGTGGTTTCGGGCCGACCGGCGATACGATAGAGCACATCGGTAAACTCGCCCACCTCAGCCACATTGCGGCCGCCAAAGGTGTCCTCGGAGATGGGGTCTACATAGCCGTTTCGATACATATACAGGACACTGGCCTGATTAAAGATGCTCTTGATATCGGTAAATACCACGGTGTCCTCCAGCTGCCCGGTGCTGGATTTTCCAAATACATGACCATAATAGTTATTATTCAGAATGCCGGTGGACAGGGCAAACTTGTTGGAAACATAGAGCCGGTAGTTGTCCAGCGTTTCATCGCTGACCTCCAGCCCCTGCTGGGTAACGGTCACGGTTTCCGTGGCGGCATCAAAGCGGAATGCCTTGGTGATAAAGGACTGATCGGACAGGATTGCCATATGGATGCCGTTGGAGAAGATATCGGTGCCCTCCAGCAGACGAGAATCATATTCTACGCCAAAGAGGTTCAGCATCGTGGGAAGAATGTCCGCAGTGGAGCAGTATTCATCCACATAGATGTTGTTCTGCAGGCCGGGAACATAGCAGATGAAGGAGTTGCGGTACCGCTCGAAGGTGGTATCCAGCTCTTCGCCGGCCAGTTCATTATACTCTTCCTCGGTGAGACCATAGGGGTAATGGTCGTTGGTCAGGACAATGCAGGTCTTATCTGCGACTCCGGCCTGCTCCAGACGATCCATCAGGTACTCCAACGCATATTCCAGCTCGAGGTTGCAGGCAATATAGGCCTTTACGGTATCCGAATAGGGGAGATCTTCCACCTTGTCCCGGTTCTTGACGCTCATGGCGTTGTCCCAGTTGTACTGGTAGTGGCCGCTGAAGGTCATATAGTAGGCGTGGAAGGGGGAACCGCTGCTGATGTAGTCATCCACAGAGGCCTCCATCATCTCAAGATCGGAGGAGGGCCAGTCCACTGTAATGTCAAGACCGGAGTCCGCTGCCTTAAAGGTATAGCCCATATTGGCATGGGTGATGTTCCGGTTATAGAAATCGCCGATGTAATTATGGTAGGCCCATGTCTGATAGCCTTCATTTTTCAGGGCGTTGCCCAGACAAAAGGGAAGGTAGTTATGGGAGGATACGTCAAAACTGGACTGGGTCTTGGTTCGGGACATATCCGGGTAGAGACCCATATTCATGGTGTACTCACCGTTGGTGGTAACGCTCTGGAAGGTGCCGTAGTAGTTCTCGAAGATGATGCCGGTGTTGCTGAGCTTATACAGGGTGGGGGTCAGCTCTTCACTGATAAAGTATGGGCAGAAGGACTCTGCACAGATGGAAATCAGGTTGTAGCCCTTCAGCATACCGGTGTAGTCATTCTTTCGGGTGGGAGCCATGGTGTCGAAAAACTGATCCAGACTCTTGAGCATTTCGTCATCGGTGGAATTGGCCAGCGCCTCGAAATCAATGTCCATTGCATTATATTCCTGAGAGGAATAATGCCGCCCGGGTGCGGAACGGCCCATGGAAACGCTGCTGAGGGTGGCGTTCTCCTGACTGACGCCCAGAAGCATGTACCGAAACTCCTGCTCTGTGGTGGCCAGCATGCCGACGTTTTTGTAGCTGGTATCTGTGGAGGTGTTGACGTTGGTGAGGATCTCGTAGACGGAGAAGGTTTCATCCCGCCCGGAGAGCAGCAGACCGCCCAGCACAGCGCAGACCACTGCCATAACGCCCAGAGAAGCGCAGTGCTGCTTCCAGCCGGCCCGGCGCTGGGGCGCCTTGTGCAGGATCAGCAGAACGACCACCAGAATCAGCGGAACCAGCAGCAAGAGAATCTGCACGATGTTCTGACTGATGCCATAGAGAATCTGACTGCCGAAGTTTGTGACGACATTTTCGCCCATGCCCGCCAGAGAAATGGGCATAAAGTTGCCGAAAATAGCATGGTAGACCAGCTGTACTTCTGCATAAAGTACATTGGCAATGACCAGAATCACGGTGAGAATACGCCCGGGAATTTTGGGCAGAAGCGTGCACAGGAAGGTCATGATACTTCCGCCGAGCAGTCCGAACAGGATCGGGTATACGATGCGCTCGTCCACTTCACGGAACACGCAAACATGGAGGCACAGCTCTACATAGACGCTGACAAAGCACAGCAAAAGCAGACTGCTGCGCCAGTTGCGCCACATGGCGCGCCGGAGCACCGGCCCCTGCATGGGCGGCATATTCAGATGACTGAGGTCATCCTCCTGATGCGTTGACGAATGCTTTTTGAAGAATTTCTTTTTGGTTTTGAGCTTGGCGGCGGCAGCCTCAGAGGCTGCGCTGGAATCCGCACAATGGGAATCAAGACCATCAGGGGAAACAGCAGATGCACTGTCCTGAACCTTGGTTTCGTTGTCAGACGGTGCGGCAGTATTGTTTGCCATGATAGACTCCTTTCTGTGTTGTTTTGAATTTTTTTGTAAAATCCCTGTAAACGTACCGCTTATCATAGCGCATTGCCTCAAAAAATGCAATATATCTACGCAAATGTTCATAATTCTTTTGCAGGATGCACATTTTTTACGGAGTATGCAGGAAAAATGTTGGGCGGAGCTCCAGAAAACGAAGGAGCTCCGCCCGTGTCAGGCAGGTCAGGCTATTTGGCAAATTGGAAGCCCATATTTTCCATGGCGGCGATGGTGTTGGCCATCGTTAGAAAAAGATCAATACTAGCAGACTCCCGAGGAGCGGTTTCCTGATACAGACTGTAGCTTCCGTCGGAGGCATCATAGGGGTTGTTGTAGAAAGCCAGAAAAAGGCTGCCGTAGCTCTCCGGACAATCCTCGTCATAGGAAAACAGGAGACGTGTGGAAGATGGAACATTGCCTTCCTCGATATCCTTGCGTACAGCGGCGTACAGGGTAAGGGCTTCCTGCGCAGAAAGCTCAGAGGTGTCGCTGATGCCCCTTGTAAAATAGCTTGCGCTGCCATCGATGTAGGAATATACGGTGCCGGCGAAAAATGTATCGGTGGTGGGAGTGGTGGTCCAGCCTCTGAATATGTCGCCCATGACGTTCTCCGGCTGATCCAGAACCGCAAGGGCGGCCTGCACCAGCTCAGGCAGTGCTGCTTCCTCAAAGGAATAGGTGCGCTCCATGGTACTGCCGTCCCGCAGGCCGTAGCTGACAGAGAGCTGAACGCAGGTTGGCGCACTGGAGGATGGAACAAGCTCCTCTGTATGCTCCAGCACGGTGCGGTGAATGGCAAGGGCATCAGTGGGGGAAACCTCCGTATAATTAAAGCCCTGCCCGTGGGCGAGTGAAAGGCTGGCGGACTCCACGCTGCTGAAATCCGGTGTGCGATGGATGTATCCGAAGGCATCCGCTTTGGCACCCAGCATCAAGGCGGCTGCGACCACCAGCAGTGCACCGCCCAGCAGAACAGAACGGGAATGGAAGATCCGGAAGGATTTCTGAATCACCATCTCTGCGGCGATCCAGCCAATGGCGATCAGCACCAGTACCAGCAGCATCAGAAGGCCGAAGGGGAGGGCCTGATCCGGAAAGGCGATCAGCCGGAGCAGAGCAAAACCCCCAAGGCCCACGGCCAGCGATGCAAGTATTTTGCTCAGAACCTTTACAAAGGAGAAGGACAGCATTTCTCCGGCGGTTTCGGCCCGACGGATCTGATAGAGCACTCCGGAAAGCACCAGCAGGATCACACCGGTCAGACCATAGATCAGGGGGATGAACAGCTGAATATCATTCTGTGTGTCCAGCGTGTTGACGGAAAACAGGTGTACCAGTGGGATCAGCCAAATCAGCCATTGGGGCGGATCCAGCGTGGAGGAAAAACCGATCACGAAGCACTCGACTACTTTGGAAAGACCCATCCAGATCACCAGGGCGGCACCGTGCATTCCTGCATACAGGAGAAATGCGCCGAAGCTCTGACCGGACATCAGGCAGGCGAGCACAGACATGCCGTAAAACAGCAGCAGAATCAGGCAGGATGCGGCAAATAGCCGCATAATGGCATGGAGTCCCACATGAAAGTACAAGCATATACCGGCTGCGAGTCCATAGCAAATTGCCATGGGCAGTAAAATCATCAAAAGCCCTGAAAACATTGCGGTGCAATACAGGCCGCTGCGGCGTATGGGAAAGCTCAGATAAAATTGGATTTCCTTCTTGCCATGGAGGTGATGGAACAGCAGCAGGGCTGCCACCAGTGCTCCGGCTGCCACCAGTAGGGTCTGAAGTAAAAAAAGGTTGCCCAGATAGATCGAGACGCTCGCTGATTTAGAGACAGGGGCGGAAAAGTCTTGATAGGAAAACAGCCCAGTTACGTCTTCCGCATGGAGAAAATGGTAAAGGGGCAGAACCAGAGACAGCAGAAACGCAAAAAAGCTGCATACCGGCAGCGGCCAGAAGCGCCGCAGGCTGCTCATTCCAAGGCTGGGGTTAAAGCAGGATGTTTTGAGCCTCATAGGACATACCTCCTAACTCATAAATAAAGATCTCCTCCAATGTCAGCGGCAGCGCCTCTATATAAAGGGGGGCGTAGGCCGAAAGCTTGGCAAGCGCCACATCCGGGGCGCTGCGGATGATATAGGTTTTCAGCCTTCCGGCGGCAGATTCGTGCAGCACCTTGAGGCCGGGAAGCTCTGCCGGGGGCGTGTTCCCAAAGAGAATCTGGATCTTGCAGATGCTGTCCTGAAGATCCGTAAGGCTGCGTTCGAGCAGCACCTTTCCATGGTGCAGGATCCCCACGTGGTCACAGATATCCTCCAACTCCCGGAGGTTGTGGGAGGACAGCAGCACGGTGGTACCATGCTCGGCCACATCACCCATGAGAATGGAGAGAATCTGGCGGCGCATGACCGGGTCGAGACCGTCAATTGGCTCATCCAGCAAAAGCACCTCCGGGCGGCAGCTCATGGAGAGCCAGAAGGCGCTCTGCTTCAGCATACCCTTGGAAAGGCTGCGAAGGGGCGCCGTTTCCTTCACTTCCGGGAAAACCTCCCGAAGCTTTCGGTAGCGGTCCATATCAAAGCTGGGATAAAGTCCCCGATAGAGCCGCATAAGGTCACGGGTGGTGGCGTGCATATAGTAGTAGATATCATCATAGATGCAGACGATCTTGGATTTTACGCTGGGATCATTATAGATCGGCTGTCCGTCCAGCGTAATGCTTCCGCTGTCGGGGCGGTAGACACCGGTAAGGTGACGGATCAGCGTGGACTTTCCGGCACCATTGGGGCCCACAAGGCCGTAGACGCTGCCGGAATCCACATGGATGTTGACATGGTCCAAGGCTTGGAAGGTGCCGAAGGATTTTGTAAGCTCGGATACTTCGATCATGTTTCGTCCTCCTTTCTGAATACGGCTAAGACCATGCTCTGAAGCTCACTTTCTGAAACACCCAGAAGCTTTAGCTCCCGCAGAGTGCTTGAGAGCATGGCCATTAGCTCCTCCCTCCAGCGAAGCGCCGCAGTGCCATCGGTGGCAGCAAAGGCTCCCTTACCGGCCACGGTATTGACGAGACCGAGCTTTTCCAGCTCCCGGTAGGAGCGCTGGATGGTATTGGGATTGATGGCCAAAGAAGCTGCCAGTTCCCGCACAGAGGGGAGCTTTTCCCCGGGTGCAATGGCACCAGACAGAATGAGCTGCCGCAGGGCGTCCCGCACCTGCTCATAAATTGGGCGGGGGTCCTTGTAGTTGATACTCAGCATGGAAGCACCTCGTTTCTCAACGTGTGGAATAACTGTATTAACTGTTATAATACAGTTATTATACGTGATGTGCAGAGACTTGTCAAGAGCGCAATAAAAAATACCCCGACCACCCGAATGGGTGGCCGGGGCGAGTATAGGGGGATAAGAAAGGAGTGGCATGTCAATAAATCATGGAATGCTCTGGGGCTTATTCTGCCATGTAGCGGTCGTAAGCCTCCTGCTTGATCTCCAGTGCACGGGTCAGGCCCATGGTGCGGACCTTTTCCACATAGGAATCATATTCCTTTTCGATATCCATATCGCCGGTGATGAACTTGTCACGGCACTCCAGCGCATAGGACTCATAGTCTGCGGCCAGCTTGCTGATCTCATAGTTCTCATCGATGGTCAGCTGCGCCACATAGGGGTAGGCATCCCGGTTGTCACGGCTTGCAGACCATACGTCAAAGGCGCCTGCCTCATCCTCGCTGAAGGAAACCAGCAGCTTGGAGTTGGAGGACCAGGAGGGGGTGTTGTTCCGTCCGGTGTAGAAGGAAATGGCATCACCGGCAGCCAGATCGGGGTTGTTCAGTACGGTATCGGTGAACTGGGGCTTGCCGTCTACCACTTCGCAGGACAGGCCCTCTACGCCGTAGTTGGCCAGCTGAATGCCCTGATCGGTGAACCAGAAGTCGCAGTACTGGATGGCCAGCTCAGGATCGGAGCACTTGGTGGAGATGCTCATACGCTCTATGCCGAAGTCATACTCGGTGGTGTCTACATGAGTCTTCTCGCCCTTGGTCTTTACGGGGTCGGGCAGACCAATAAGACGCAGGTTGGGGTCATCGGACATGGCGGAATACATGCTCATCATAGGTGCGCCGTTGAAGAATACGCCGCAGTTGCCGGAGGTGATCTCGCTCATGCCGGAGGGATCCATAGCGCCGGGGGCGTTGGCAAAGTCGCGGGAGATGAGGCCGTCTTCATACCACTGGTGGAGCATGGTCAGATACTCCTTGTAGCCCTCGTTGGTGATACCGTCCATAACGGTGCCGTCCTGCACCATCCAGTAGCTCTCCTTGGCGTTGGTGGCCAGCATGCAGGGAGCGCCGTAACCGGCGGCAAGGAAGTTGTCGTTGCCAACGGCGGCGGAGTCCAGATAGATGGCGGTGGTGCAGCCGTACTGGTTCTTCATGGCCATCAGCAGCTCGTGGAGCTCGTCATAGGTCTCGGGAACATCCATACCCAGAGCCTCGATCCAGTCACCACGGCCCATCATGCCGAAGAAGGGGCCGATAAAGTCGCTCATGAGCTCATAGAAGCCGGAGATATGGCCTTCGGCTGTGGAGGTAGCGGTCTCCAGGAACTTGGTGGAGGTACGATACTTCTGATAGTGGGGGAAGAGATCCTCATAATCCTCCAGAGCGAGAATGATCTCTTCTTCAATGCCGTTGTCATCGCCGTCAGAATACAGACTGTTAAAGTTGCCGAAGATATCGGGATAGTCCTGAGAGGCGATCATCAGGTTGAACTGCTCGTTGGCAACCATGAAGTCGGACTGGATAAAGTCCAGCGTTACGCCGGTGAGCCGGGCAGCTTCCTGGAAATGGGGGTAGTCAAAGTAGCCGTTGGGCGCCATGTTGGCCACAGCTCCGCCGGGCTTGGTCTGCCAGTAGCTGAGGGTGGCACCATCGGTCAGCGGAAGCTGGAGATCGGGGATGTCCTCTTCTGCGGGAGCAGCGTCCTCGGGGGTGCTGGCAGGCTCCGCAGCGGAATCGGCTGCAGGAGCAGCGGGAGTCTCAGGTGCCTCAGGCGCAGCCTGCTCGGTGTTCTCTGCCGGAGCCTCACTTGCAGGCTGTGCGGCGGAGGATGCGGCAGTGCTGCCACAGCCGGCAAAAGCAGCCAGCATCAGTGCCATGGCCAGCAGCATCGCCAGCGTTTGTTTCAAATGTGTCATGTTTTCTACTCCTTCCATAGATAAACTGCGAAAATTCACGCATTTTAAATATAAATGTCACAGAATTTTCACATTTATGAACATAGTATAACAGAATTGTGCGGTCATGTCCAGAGAAAAATGAAAATATTGGCGGCGGTAAAGGGTGGGAAAAGGGTGGGAAAACGGTGGGAAAACGGTGGGATATATCATGGGAAATCCGTGCCGGAAAGAAAGTGAACCATCAGGTGGGAATGTGATACTTGTGAAAAATACCGAGCTGGGGTACACTGAAATCAGAAAACTTTTAGCCACAAGACAGGAGGAGATTCTATGTATAAGCATCCGCCCCTTTCCGTTCTTCATATGGCCGATGTGGTAGAGGACACCACCGCCATTGCGAATATCATGGGGGCATTCACGTTCCTGAACTGCTACAAGCAGCACAAGCGTCAGTTTGAGAACTGGTCGAAGAATGAGCCGACGATCACATTAAATGAGGGAAAGTATGTGGGCTATGAAGCGGTCAAGGGCTTCTTTGTAGACTACAATGAGGCGCAGACACGCTGGGCCAACGAGGTCATGCGGAAGCTGTTCCCCGAAGAGTTGGGCGGCAAATCCGATGAAGAGATCTGGGCGGTGGGCTCCAACACGGTCCTGAACTTTACCACACCTCTGATCGAGGTGGCCTTTGATGGGCAGACTGCCAAGGGAATGTGGTACGTCTATGGCTCCACCACGGAGGTCTATTCCACCGGCCCCAAGGCTGCATGGAATTTTGGACGCTGTGCCGTGGACTTTATCAAGGAAGACGGTGCGTGGAAGATCTGGCATATGACCATGTTCACCGACATTCAGTGCCCGGTAGGCGGCAACTGGGGCAAGGATACCATGTATCCCCATGAGGGGGTAGAGATCCCGGAGCCTACGGTCAAGGAGCATCAGTATACAGGCTATGGCGAGGACTTTATCTCCATGGTGGCGCCGAGGCTGCCGGAGCCCTATGACACCTTTGCCAACACGTTCAGCTATTAAGGAGGTGCAGATCATGGCAAAGAATATTCGGGAATTTACGCCGGAGGAAAAGATCCAGCGTGCCTATGATATGATCCAGATCAAAAACGTCATGGCCCGGCATGCCTTCTATCATGCGGCCAATCGCCACGATATCGAGATGGAAACCCTGTGGGCCCATAAGGCGCCCAATGTGAGCTGGGGCAACTCCGGCGGCTTCCAGATCGGACGGGATGTGGTATGGAGCTTCTATGCGGCGCCCCATGTGGGCCACGGCATGAAGCCCGGCGAGACACAGGTCCATACACTGACCACGCCGCTGATCGAGATTGCCGGTGACGGGCAGACCGCACAGGCCATGTGGTATACCCCGGGCTATATCTGCGGCCATGGCGGCCCCATGGATCCTGACGATGCGCCGCTGGACGGCCAGTGGATGTATGAGCGCTACGCCATTGACTTCATCAAGGAAGACGGCGAATGGAAGATCTGGCATTTCTTCGTGGGAACAGACTTCAGCTGGCAGGCTGGACAGCCCTACTCGGAGCCGGAGCGTGGGCCCATGCCGGAGCGCCCGCCTCAGTACGGGGTCATGCGGATTCCGGGCCTCTATACGTCCAAATACGGCTGGAGCAGCTACCCGCATTTTCCGGTTCCCTATGAGACCTGGACGCCGGAGATCAGCTATGGGCCTGAACCGTTTATGAAGGAGGGGGAATAAGCGATGACTGAACTGGAACTGAGAGCGCACCGGATCGAAGCGGTAGGCGCCATTGAAAACCTCATGAGTCTCCATGCTTATTATCATGCGGCGGACCAGAACCGTGAGGAATTGCTCAACTGCTGGAGCAAAACCAGAGGCGATGAGATCATCTGGAGCCAGAACTTTGGCCGCTGGCAGGGCATGCATAAGCTGATGCCCATGTACGCCGGTGACAACAAGTATACAGACGCAGAATGGCTGAAAAGCAAGATCATCAAGGCACATCCGGAGATGGAAGAAGCGCTGAAGGACATTGATGGCCGTGCGCTGGCGGAGATGCCGGTGCATACGCTGGCCTCCCCAATCATTGAAGTGTCTGCCGATGGTATGAGCGCCAAGGGCGTATGGTATACTCCGGGCTTTGCACTGCGGCATGATTATGTCAATGGAACGGCCAATGTAACATGGATGTGGGAGAAATACGGCGGTGATTTCATCTATGAGGATGGAGAGTGGCGCTTCCTGCGTCTGCTGATCGGCATGGACATGGTCTGCGGTGCAGACGATGGCTGCTGGACCGAGCCCAAGAAGCCTATGGGCCCCCCGCCTGAGGAGAAGAAGGAAGTGGATCCCGATGATCCCGATGGCAAGCGCGGAAAGTCCCCGGCCATGGGCGGAGCGGTGACGGTGGAAAAGGACGAGCCCGGCCGCTATACCGACTATAAGCCTACCCGGATCCCCACGGAGACTCCCAGACTGCCGGAGCCTTTTGAATCTCTGGATAAGACCTGGAGCTACTAAAATACACCCCCAGGAGGTGCAGGATGAAAAGCGTTCGCGACTACATTGCACAGGATATGTGGGGCCACATTTTAATGAC
>ERZ838118.3882-NODE-3882-length-13654-cov-4.538201_pt1 | contig 13654 bp, 18 predicted proteins | sample MGYA00519863_ERZ838118 | MGnify/ENA primary metagenome ERZ838118 (study PRJEB31850, sample SAMEA3708827) | human gut metagenome | biome: human gut; feature: human-associated habitat; material: faeces | place: China | collected 2014 ...
TTTTCCAATTGGAAAAAGCCGCGATGGTAGTTACCGTATACTCTGGCCCGAACTCGCCCCGCCTTGAGTGCATAGTCGACTGCGACAAATATGACCTTTAACTTTTCTAAAGTGTTTGAATCAGACATGTTTTCTCCATTTGTGAAACTTTGGGTCGTTTTGCCGTTTTGTTCTGCGGTTTCTATAAGTCTCTATATAGGCTTATAAGTGTTATTTGTTTTCCTTCACGTTGACTCTTAGAAAATACATATACAAACGTCTAAACGACCAAGGAAAAGTTCTAATCGATATTCATCTCTGGATCTTTCAACCTAAGGCCCAAAAAACCTCTTCCCCTAATGTTGTAGCTGTTACGGATTGCACGAAAACCTTTTCCGCTTAACTGTTTCCCCAAAGACCGGGTGTTTCGGACAATGCCGTCCAACCCCCGTGGTTCGGCGTAGGTTTTCCAATTGGAAAAAGCCGCGATGGTAGTTACCGTATACTCTGGCCCGAACTCAAAGTTATCCTCCAGCCATTCGGCGAGAATATCTTGGGAGTCGATGTGCTCTTGCGTAGCCGTCTTCACTTCTTCCGGAGGATTCAGGCCGACTTCGTAATAATCCTTCAAGGCTTCAAGAATGAGATTTAAGATTCCGGAGCCTTCCGCTCTGAGTTTGGCCGGAAACGATTTATCCCGTTCTTCCTCGGAAAACCTCTTGTTAAACGGAATGATGCTTTCTCTTCTGGTCAGACCATAGTCGCTTCCTCGGAGAATGAGCTCTTCGTTAGCGCAGATAAAAAGAGTAAGCCGCGGCTGGAAAGTGTTCGTCTTTTTATACATCGCGCGAGCAGCTATCTTCTCGCCGCCGGTGAGCGCTTTGACGGTTCCGGATTTAATCGGCATATTGTTTTCGGGCTCCATCGTTACCACAAGCCGCTTATCTTTAAGCCTTACTAGGTCCTCTCGGCTTTGGCCGCCCTGGCTTCTGGTGTCACCCATGACGGTGCTCGCCTCTGTAACATCCCCGTAGTCTCCGAAAACATTCAGGATGCCGTTGATAAGCGTACTTTTACCGTTAGCGCCGCCGCCAAGAAGTGTGAAGTACTTTTGCTCAACCGGATCTCCCAGTAAAGCATAAGCTACACACCGCAAGAAGTACTTAATCATCCGCTCGTCACCGTAGAAAGCGTCGCTTAAAACTTTCTTGAAGATAGGACATTCGGCCTTAGGGTCGTATGCCACTCCCATACATTGAGTAATGAAGTGCTCCGGATCGGCCGGGATGAACTCTACCTTTTTCAAGTCAAGCTCACCGTTTTGGACAGCTACGTATCTGGTTAACGTGTTTAAGTCTTCGTCCCTCACTGCAATGGCCACGTCACCAGCTGCAATTTCCAGCATATGCTTGTACATAGCGGCCTTCTGGAAAAGCATTCCGACTTTTGCAATTTCCGCCGCGCTCGCGCCGTTCCTCTTCATGTCGTCTAGCAGTACAGCAATCGTCTGGCGTGCGTACTCCAGAACTTCCTTTTGAGTCTGCTCTTTGTAGTAACCGACGAATTCCAGCCATTTGTCTTGATCGACTACATATCGTACGAGGCCCTTATAGCGTTCGATGAATCTAACGGCGTTAGCATCTTCGGTGAAACCGACTATGCTCTTGTCATCAGCCTTCGGGAGAAAACTTTTTAGGAGAGCCGGCTTGAAACTGAGCCCTGTTAATTCCTTGAGTCGGCCCTTTGCTCTTACGATGATGCTTTCAATGTTGAGTCTATCTTTGAGATATGCACTCTTAAGCACGTCCTGCACTTGATATTGGTCTTCGGCCGCATCGATTCGGCTTAGTAGCAATACAAGTTCCTCGCTTTCTTTCTTTTTGAGGTTTGCGTTTACCGCCGAAATGATTGATTTAAACGTTCTGGGATTTTTTGATAGATCTCGGTCGAAACTTTTCCATACAGCTAACGTATCTTTCGGTCCGGCATATTTATCCGACTTCTTACTCCAACTATCGTAAAGTTGGTACGCCTCATCACAACCGTCAAACTGGAAGTGGATTGCCATCCCTACTCTGACCCATTCTTCTCTGGTATCGACGTATTCTTTCGGCAAATTGTTAAGGTAGCTTTCCGCTTCTTGAATAGATATCTCTGGCCTGTTTTCTTTCTCTACCATCCAGTTAAACGGAGAGCCGTCCGAGTTGCGCCCCTTGTCGAATGACGCGCCTTCTTCTTTGACTTTCCATTTTCGATGCGCGGCCACATAGTCTTCAAAATCCTTTAGAACGGCTAAAGCCTGATCCTTCGTGAGGAGAGGCAGTTCGGCCGCCTTTACTGTGAAAGGATTGCTCCCTTTATCGGGGAATTGGTAGAAGGTGCCTGCGTCAGGATTAAAGCCAATAATCACTGATTGGTTACCGGCGCCTCTTAACTCCATCATGTGCTCACCAGATTGCTCGTCCTCGTATTTCTTTGTGATTACGCGCGGTACGCCGGCCTCTCCGGACCTAAAAAACAGTTGGCTTCTTACTTGCCCGCAGTTTCTAACCATGCAAGTTTCGAGATGATGCTTGGTGATGAGGTACTCAAGGATCTCCTTGTCGCCAGAATCGAAGTCAAGTGCGTAGACCGGAGTAGTGCCCTGCCCGGTTAAAATTCCGACTGAATGGCTTTTGTATCTCTCCGCGTCTTCTGGTTTGAATCGATAGTTTGGCCATCCCGCAAGACCGCGCTTTGTGTCGGGTTTGATGGGGATGGGCAGATATCCATTGTCGACAAGCTTTTGTGCTGCTTGGCCGAACGTAGGGCTAAATTTGTGTGTCATTGCTATTTCTCCTGGGTTTTTAAAATCGGACCGCAAATAACATCGAACTCGTGTAAAAATTCGAGCAGATCTTTTCTGGAATACCAGAAGGCTCGAGGGCGCGCGTCTTTGAGTTCAACAATCACGTGCTCTTGTTCGTACCGCATCGCTTTAATTCGGCCGACGTTGAATGCCTCGATCTCATGCCCGAGAAAGATTTCCCGCCGATCGGAACCTCGTGCGTTAAGAACCAGCAGAAAGTTATCCTCTGTGTTTACGAGGTGGAAGATCCAGCCCCAGCCTTTTCTATACTTTCGTTGGAGCTTGTAACGCGGGTCGTTTTTCCCGTAGTAAACGACGAACGGAGTGACTTGCGCGTTCCAAACGTGGAAATCAAGGATTTCATATTTGTAGCCGGTGGCCGCAAGCGCCTTTTCTACTTCTTCTCTTGCTAGATAAGGAGCCGAGAAAAGCGCGTCCGAGCAAATTTGATAGTGATCGAATAAGTTTTCCGGGATAAGTGACCGGAATTGCTGATGAGTCATTCGATTGAGCCTATCGCCGCTTAATGCGATAAAATCGGAAAAGAAATCTCTGACTTTTTCCACTTCCACACCCGGTTCGACATGCCCATCATGTCGGCCGTTTGTGGTGTAGTGCGAAACATAGCTATCGAGCAGCTTTTGCTTTTTGTAATTCATTTTCCAAACTCCTTTCTAACGTGTTCGTAGTTCTGGATAAATGTGTCGTGTATTTCGAACAGGGATAGGACCTTATTTCTGGTAATAGGCGCGCATTCCCCGCCAACAATCCTTCCCGAACTGAGTTCGAAAAAGAGGCCGATATCGGTGCATCTCATCGAAACTATGTGGGTCGAGTTAATGAATTCCCCGTTGATTACGAGGAATACTTGTTTGTCTGCTTTTTTGATTTTCAGCTTCATTTGGATTTACTCCTTATTCCAGAGTTTGAGTGCGAGCTAAGCGATCCAACCTCAACCCAACTTCGTATTTGAGAGTTTTTGTTTTCCCTGACGCCAAGCGGCTGAGAGTACTTTGGCTTACCCCTAAAAACTTGGCGATATCTGTTTGAGATAGACCGGCTTTTCGCAGCCGTTGGAGCTTGGACTGAAAGTTTTTCAAGATAGAGTCTCCTTATCTTTTAAAATAGACAATCACTAGCCTAAATTCTTTCTTCTAACTTTTCAAGCCAATTCTTTCATTTTTTCAAATCGAGCTCTTTAGCCTATAATATGCAAATCTGCATATACTAATAGGAGGCAAAGATGTCTTCCGCATTGATAAAAAACATCAATTACTTGCTAAAAGAAAAAAATGTCACGAGAAATGCCGTCGCAAAAAGCGCGGGGCTAACACCGTCCACTCTTGGCCGTCTTTTAGACGAAGAAAATTATTCCGGTAGACGTCCAAGAGAAAAAACGGTAGCTGAGATAGCTAAATTTTTCGAGGTTTCTCCGGCAGATTTAGAGAGTGATGACTTTATCCAGAGAAGAATATCTACGGCTACCGCCTTTCTTCTTCAGCGCATACCTTTGCTCACGGTGGAACAGCTTAATAAGTACTCCTCCGCGAGAAATAGGAGATTGGAAAATGTAATCAATTCCGCAGACTTAAGATGGGTGCCGCCGGCTCCGAATTATGTACACGCTAGCAGGTATCAGAATATCAATGAATTAACATTGTTCTATTATGCGTAACAGCAAAAAGCTAATTACTTTTGCATTTCAAATATCACTGATATATACGTTAGGACAAACGAAATGCCGAATACCAAAAGCGAAAGTCCCTACATCTTCTCAACGGACGAACAACTCCGCCAAGACCTAAAGAATGCAATGAAAGACCGCGGTTTTTCATTCAACGCCCTTGCTTCATGTCTCCGGATTTCTCCCTCAACTTTGACTCGTTTTTTAAGACCAGAGGGTAGCCATCTTCACGCCGCAAGACGGCGGCTCATCGTTGACTGGCTTAACTCCGAACCGATACCCGAAAAGTCCGAACTGTCCAGGCCGACCAAGCAGGACGAACCCGCTCTTAGAGCGTTACGCGCCTGGACGCTCACTCAGGATCACCTCTTCGCCGACAAAGCAAAGCTCTCTCCGGAAGTTAAAAACGCCGTCCGCATCCTAAATGGTTATTTCTTCGATAAGGCCATGGAGTAAGCCATGCGACGCGAATTTAACGACTTTGAAATCGCCGTCGGCGCGCTCGTCGCCTTCCTCGGTTTCTGGGGTTTTGTTTACCTCGTGTTCACTCTTCCGGAATTCCTCGGAGGCCTTTTATGAACTCAGTTTTTAACCTTGCTTCGCATAACTTCAATCAGTTAACCGACGACGAGCTTCTCTCTTGGCTGCATTCCGAGGGCCTGGCCAACATGCCGCCGATTATCCGCACGCTGGCCTGTCGCCTGGAGGCCGTTCAGCAGGACGTGGCCTATGCCCAGGAAGAGACCGAAGAGGTAAAGGAAGCGCTCAGAAAATTTGATGAGGATGTAACCGAAGGTCTAGGCGATCTTGAAAAGGAGCTTTGCGGCTATGCATCCGACCTCGAAAAAGCAACTGACACGATTCTCGAATCTGAAGGAAAGATTCTGTTGCCGGACGGCACGCTTATCGATGACCTCGATCTCGACGAAGACTCTCCGGACGATCAGATCGTCGTATCCCGCCGCCAGCTAGACGCCATCCGTGCCCGAATCGACAAGATCGGCTACGCCATTTCCAACCTAGAAACCGGGGACTTCTTCCCCGATCGCCCTTCCATCTAAGACTAAAGGAGATATTTATGTCTTTAGAAACTGCCATCCAAGAAAACACCAAAGCACTGCAATACCTGGCCGAGATTATTAAGCAGGCCCTGAGAATGACACCAGTGCAGGCTCCTGTTGCGACCGCCGCTCCGGCACCTGAGCCCAAAGCTGAAGCAGCTCCTGCACCGGCGCCCGAACCAAAGCCCGCCTCTAACGAACCTGTAGCAGCGGCTGACCTTCCGCCGGCTACCGCACCTGCTCCGGCTCCTGCGCCTAAGGCCGAACCTCAGCCCGAACCTAAAGCCGCTCCCCAGGCCGCACCGATCAACTACGTCGAACTCCGTGAGGCCATGGTGGCCAAACTGCAAAAGCTCTTCGAGCATTCTCCCGCCAAGGGTGCCGAGATTCTCCGTTCCTTCGGCGTCAGACGCCAGTCCGAACTGCCGGACGAAAAACTGCCCGCTTTCTGCGATGCCCTGGTTAAAGCTCTCCAAGCTGAAGGAGTTCTGTAATGGCCCACGCTCTTTTATCCCCGTCATCTGCACACCGCTGGATATCCTGTCCGGGAAGCGTATCTTTGTCTCGCCTTTTCCCGGACGAATCGTCCTCTTATGCAGAGGAAGGCACACTCGCCCATGCTTGGGCCGCACACCTCCTTGATCCGCAAAATCAGCCTCAGCCGACTGAGGCCTTGGGCTCAGACAACATGACCTTCGTCCAAGACTATGTCCTTTTCGTTGAGCGCGAAACCGCCGGAGGCGTCCGCCGCATTGAGTATCCGGTTTCTGTCTCAGAGGTCACCGGTGAAGCTAATGCCAAGGGCACAATCGACTGCGCCGCATTGGTCAACGGCACGCTCAAGATCATTGACCTTAAATTCGGTAAGGGCGTGAAGGTCGACGCCGAGCACAATACCCAGCTCATGATTTACGCCGCCGGTGCCTTGCCCTTGTTCGATGTGATCGACGAGGTCAAAGACATTGAGCTCACGATCTTCCAGCCGCGCATTAACAATATCTGCTCTTGGAAGTTGACGCCTGCCGAGCTGGATGAGTTTGTGAACAAAGCCCGGGCGCGAGCGTCTATTGCGATCAACTATCTGCACGCCGATCCTCTGCCGCCGGACGCGCTCAAACCTTCGGCTGATGCCTGCCGATTCTGCAAAGCTAAGGCCGCATGTCCGGCACTCCAGCAGAAGGCAGCAGAGGCCTGCGACTTCCGTCCGGTACTGGATCGCGGCCAGGACATTCCGATTGTTCCGGAAGAAGCCCTGAGCTCCGAGCAGCTCTCCTTGAATCTTCAACTCGCCGACCTTCTTGAGCCGTGGATTGCCGCGGTGCGTGAGGCCGCCTATGACCAAATGATGCAAGGCGTTGAGGTCGAAGGATTCAAACTCGTCTTAGGCCGCCCGGGCAATCGCCAATGGACAAGCAATACGGAAGCCGAAGCCATGCTCAAGTCTTTCAAGCTGAAAGAGGACGAGCGCTACACCTACAAAGTCATCACTCCGACCGCCCTGGAGAAACTCATGAAGGCGGGTCGAATCGGCGAGCGCCAGTGGAAGCGCGCCGAAACCATCATCACCAGAAGCGAACCGACTCCGACCGTCGTCCCGGCAGCAGACAAGCGCCCGGCATGGTCTCCGACCGCAACCCCATCCGATTTCACACCTATCTCTAATTAATAAGGAGCACAACTATGGCATTCAATATTTATGGCCGTCTCTCTTTTGAACACGTCTTTACTCCGTCGTCTTCCAACGGCTCGGACCCCGTTTACTCCGCCTCCATCCTCATGCCGAAAGGCTCTCCGGAAGTCAAAAAAGTCGAAGACGAGATGATGCGCGTGGCCACTGAAAAATGGGGCGCCAAGGGCAAGGACGTCCTGGCCAAACTGGTGAGAGAAAACCGCGTTTGTCTGCGCGACGGCAGTACTAAGGATTACGACGGCTATGACGGCATGATGTTTGTCAGCGCGCGCAACCCTTCCCGACCTTCTGTCTTTAATAAGAAGTGCGAACCGATCACGAAAGAGGACGGCCTCATCTATTCCGGCTGCTACGTCAATGCACGTATTGAAATTTGGGCACAAGACAACCCCAAGGGCGGCCGCCGCATTAACTGCAAGCTCATAGGTATTCAATTTGCGAAGGACGGTGACGCCTTCGGCTCCGGCTCCGGACCTGCTAAGGCCAGCGACTTCGAGGTGATCGAAGACGACGAGCCGAGCGACGACGACAAGAAGCCCTGGGAGTAAGCCATGGCAAAGACTAAAACGGAGGGACAAGGCGTTGTGCTCGGACTATCCGAGATAGAAGCCTATGCGGTCATGTCTGCAATTAAGACAACTCTTGAAGTTGAAAGTGATTTTGATCCTGAAACTTCCGGATTCGGAGAATTTGCCAAAAAGCTGTACCTCAGAAGTTTGACCAACGTAATGGACCTCTTACAAGCCGCCCTGATAAGCAAACAGGGGCCAACTAACTAAAGCCTTTTTAACCATCTGCCCTTCGTCTGAGGGGCAGTTATTAAGGAGACTAAATATGACAACCCTCTGGGCAGACTTAGAAACCTTCAGTACCCGTGACATCATGAACGGCCCTCACCAGTACGCAGAAGACTGCGAGGTGCTGCTGTTTGGCTATGCGATTGATGACGGTCCGGCAAAAGTTTGGGACGTCACAACGGGCGAGAGAATGCCGTTCGAGCTGGAGGCCGTGCTTGCCGCCGCAGAAATGAATGCTCCGGACGTCAATCTCGTTTGGCATAACGGAGCTAATTTCGACGTCCCTGTCTTGCGCAAGGCCAAAAACCTCCATGTCGACATCCCTTTCGAGCGCGTAGATGACTGTATGGTCAAAGCGTATTCCCACGGCCTGCCCGGATCGCTGGGCGCTCTGTCTGAGATTTACGGTCTCGGCGTTGACAAGGCGAAAGACAAGGACGGCCGGCGCCTCGTGTTGAAATTCTGCAAGCCCGACAGTAAGGGCAACGTGCGCAACCGCACGACGGATCCGGAGGATTGGGCCCGCTTTGTGAACTACTGCCGCCTGGACGTCGAAGCCATGCGCGCGATCTACAAAAAATTGCCGTCCTGGAATTGGGGCCCGAGGGATCGCGCTCAATTCGTGATCGATCAGCGCATTAATAATAGAGGTGTCCGGATGGACCTCGATCTTGCCCGTGCCGCTATCGCTTTGGCCGACAAGCTCCGGGCAGAGAATGCCAAGCGCACCCAAGACCTCACTAATGGAGAAGTCGCGGCCGCAACTCAGCGCGATGCGCTCCTGGCGCACATCCTGCAGCAGTATTGCGTCAGCCTGCCGGACCTCACTAAGTCCACAATCGAGCGTCGTTTGAACGACGAGAATCTGCCGGAAGACGTCAAGGAATTGTTGCGTGTGCGCCTGGCGTCCACTAAGACGAGCACTGCCAAATACAAAAAGCTCATTGCCTCGACCAGTGCGGACGGCCGCATGCGCGGATGCCTCCAGTTTAGAGGTGCCACCCGTACAGGCCGCTATGCCGGGCGGCTGATGCAATTGCAAAACCTGCCGCGCCCGACGCTCCCGCAATACGTTATTGACGCCGGGATCGAAGCGATCAAGGGAGGCTGGGCCGAGTACCTGGCGGAGCCGGGTGAGCTCATGTCCTCCTGTCTGCGGTCCTGCATCATGGCCACGCCCGGGAAGCACCTCGTTGTAGCCGACTTGTCCAATATCGAAGGCCGGATGCTCGCCTGGCTTGCCGGTGAAGAATGGAAGCTCAAAGCATTCCGAGACTTCGACGCCGGTCACGGCCCTGACCTCTATAAAGCGACTTACGGCCGCACCTTCGGTATTCGTCCGGAAGACGTGACCAAGCACCAAAGACAGATTGGTAAGGTCATGGAGCTTGCGCTCGGTTACCAGGGCGGCGTCGGTGCATTCCTAACGTTCGCGTCCGCCTATTCGATTGACCTGGATGAGCTTGCGAAACATGTCCGGGAAAATATTTCCTTCTCCTACTGGGGACAAGCCGAAGGGTCTTATGAGTGGTACAAAGAAAAGAAACTCACTCACGGCTTAAAGCGCGAAACTTTTATCGCCTGCGAAGCGGTCAAGCTCGCCTGGCGTGATGCGCACCCGGCGATCCAAAAGTTTTGGGCCGATGTCGACAAGGCCGCAGTCTCCGCGCTCAAGGGTGTCCCCGCCAAAGCCGGCAAGGTTTGGTTCAGTAAAAACGGATCTTGGCTGCGCATGAAACTGCCGAGCGGCCGATTTATCTGCTATCCCGGCGCCCGCCTGGAGGATGGCGGAGTCGGCACCGGCACCTTCTCCTACATGGGGATCAACCAATATTCCCGGAAGTGGGAGCGCATTCCGACCTACTCTGGAAAAATCGTAGAAAACGCAACCCAGGCCGCGGCAGCAGACATCTTGATCGGCGCCATGGATTCAATCGAGAAAGCAGGATTTGAAATCGTCTTCTCAGTGCATGACGAATTTATCACTGAGGCCGACCTCTCTAAAGACAACACCGAGCTTGAAAAGCTCATGTCAACTCCGCCCAGTTGGGCACCGGACCTGCCGCTTGCGGCGGCGGGATTCACTTCACTTAGATACAAGAAAGATTAAGGAGAAGTAGTAAATGGACATCCTGATTATCGTTTTAATTGCGGTTTTCGCCTTGGTAGCGCTCGCGCTGACGGGCCTCCTGAATAAGCTCGACAGTCTCACTTATCAGATCCTCCAGCTTCAGACCCGCGTCCGCCGCATGGAGAAAAAAGAGGAGAACCGATAATGACGCCCGAAGGCAAAGTCGTCGCGCTGATTAAAAAGCGCATCAAAGAGGCGGGCGGCGAGGTTCGTAAATGCTCCTGGGAGAACTGCCGGGGAGCGCCCGACCTGCTCGTCATGCTCCCGGGCGTGCATGCCTGGATTGAGGCGAAGGCGCACAACGGCGCGCTCAGGCCTCATCAGGTCCGCGAGCATGCTCGGTTGCAGAATGCCGGATGCAAGGTCTACGTCGTGTGCGGCGAGGATCAGGCCGAGTCCCTGGTGAGCCACCTTGTTGCATTGTCTCGATCTGTGGAGCCGTAACTATGCCGAGAGATTTCAAGCCCTGGCCTTACCAGGAACTCATGATCCGATTCGCTTTAAAAAATAAGCGCTGCGGATTGTTCGTTCCGATGGGCATGGGCAAAACTTCAAGCGCGCTCATGATTATCCAGATCCTAAAAGATCTTTATGGTGAAGGTCCGGCGCTTGTAATCGCTCCGCTTGCGGTAGCCCGTAATGCCTGGCCGAGTGAGGTCCGGAAGTGGTCCGACTTCTGCCACCTCAAAGTGTCGCCCATCCTCGGCAGCACGAAGGAGCGCGTCAAGGCCTTGCATACCAAAGCCGATGTCTATGTCATTAACTATGACAATCTGCAGTGGCTGGATAACTACCTCACGAGTCACAACTACACGTGGCCCTTCCCGGTTGTCGTGGCCGACGAGTCCACCAGGCTGAAAAGTTTCCGGACAAGACAAGGTTCTAAGCGAGCGAAGGCGCTGGCCAAGTTCACCAACTTCTTCAGGCGGTTTATTGCGCTCACCGGTACGCCCTCTCCTAACGGGCTCAATGATCTGTGGGGCCAGTTGTGGTTTATCGACAACGGCCAGCGCCTGGGGAAGTCTTTCACCGCGTTTCACGAGCGTTGGTTTAGACCTCTGAGAGTCGGCGCGACTGCGGCCGCCGTGCAGTGGGTCCCTCTGGAGTACGCCCAGGAGCAGATTCAGAATGCCATTTCGGACGTCTGCTTGTCGATTAAGGCCGAGGATTATTTCGATTTAGACAAGCCGCATTTTGTGAACGTCGAAGTCGAATTGCCGGACGAAGCCAAGGCCCTGTACAACGACATGGAGCGGGAGCTCTTTATCGAGCTGGCCAATGCCACCACGGTGGAAGCAGCTAACGCCGCGGCCAAGACCGTGAAGTGTTTGCAGCTTGCCAACGGTGCGATCTACACCGACGACACACATAACTGGGAAGAAGTCCACACGGCCAAACTGGATGCGCTCGCCTCCATTGTCGAGGAAGCTGCAGGCGAACCGCTCCTTGTGGCCTACCAATTTAAGACAGACCTTGCCCGCATTCTTGAGGCATTCCCAAAAGCCCGCGCCTTCGATAAACGTCCGGAAACCGTCGAGGCCTTTAACAACGGCGAAATCCCGATGCTACTCGTTCACCCGGCAAGTGCCGGGCACGGCCTGAGCCTTCAGGACGGCTCAAGCAAATTGGTGTTCTTTAGTCAGTGGTGGAACCTCGAAGAGTACCTCCAGGTGATTGAGCGTATCGGCCCGATGCGCCAAATGCAGGCCGGCCACCCGCGAGTCGTCACGGTCTATCAGATCCTGGCAAAGGACACGATCGACTATGTGGCCTTGGCTAAAAAACGATCTAAGCGAGAAGTACAGGACATGCTCCTGGACTACCTAAGAAACAAAGGAGAGAAAAATGAACCTTCTCGATCAAAGGATTAGGACGTTCGCTTCTCAAGGTCTGAGCCCGTATGAGATTGAGGAAAAGCTCGGACTTCAGCACTACACCATTCACATCAAGTACCACCAAGCTCTTATGAACGGGTACGCCACGGCTCCTGCCTCGGGTCAAGCCCGTACGCTAAGCGCTGAGGAGAAGGCGGCCCGCAAACGCGAGCGCGCTAAGGAACAGTGGGAAGAGAAAAAGGCAGAGGCTAAGAAGCAAGGCGAAGTGCCTAAGCGCGTAGAGATGACGCATGGGGAACGGCTTGCCCGAAGGCGAGAGTACGACGCCCGATACCGAAGGAAGCACCGCGAGGAATACAACCGCAAGCGCAGGGAACTCTACCACGCTATGAGCCCTGAAAAGAAAAAGGCGCTGTTCGAGCGGCTGGTTGAGTACAAGAAAGCCACCTACGAACAACGCAAAGACAAGATCAATGAGCGCCGCAGAGAACTCAGAAGACTAAAGAAGGAACAAGCAAATGCCAAGAAACAAGAAGCCGCGCAAGGAGTACAAACCTCGGGCGATACGCCGAACGGGGTGCTCTTATCCGCGGGAAACGATTGACGAGATCAAAGACATCATTAACAAGATCGGCCTGATTGTCGAGATAGTCCTTCCGCGCGGCACTGCAACGGACGATCAAATGCATCAGCTGCAGGACCTTCTCAACTGGGGCGGCATGCTGATGTTCGATAGACGTTGGAAGGGTCAGGAGGAAGCCGTTGACGAATTTCGTGAACGTCATTATGCCGCACTCGATGCATATTCAAACATTGTGCGCCGGAAGCGCAGCGGTGTGAACATGCACTATGTTGCCAAGGCCGATGAGCTTGCCATACTGCAGGATGTCTGCACTGAGATTGTAGCCATGCTCAAGGAAGCTATGGAGCTGGCCCCGCAGAGAACCGTTCGCGAGTTGCTTGCCGCCATTCAGATTGTGGACGAACAAAGAAACAGAGACGGAAGTCGCGGCGTCAAGGAGATTTCGCCCACTGCCCGCGCCGTCCTTAACCAAAGAACCTATAGGAGACCCGGCTATGCCAACATCCAAGAAACGCAGACAACGGATTGAAGAGACCCTGCCTGAGTGGTGCTTAAGAAGAAAGGGCCTGCCGTACTCGGCAAAGATTCTGCTCTACTTCTTCCTCTACAACATCAACCTCAAAGGACGGGTGACACTCACCCGACTGCAAGAAGTATCAGGGCTCGCCTACGAGACATTGAGACGCGCTCTTATGGCACTGAAACTCGAAGGGATTATTAACCAAGAACTCATAGGTTCCAGCCGTCACAACGGGTATGCATATGTCCTTAACTTCAAGCGCCTGAAAGAACTAGGCGCACCGAACGTCGAAGAATTTTTTAGAGGCTATAAAAATGAAAGATAGAGAGAAACAAATTGCGGACTTTTATGGACTTGAGGTTCAGGCCATCAAGTTAGCGGAGGAGTGTGCGGAGTTCGCCGCTTCGAGCTCCAAAGTGTTTTATTACTACAGCCTCCTAGACGACGGAAGTAGTACGCCTGTTTCAAGGGCCGGTGTTCGCGAGCAGTTTGAAATCGCACGTGAGCAAAACGCTGAGGAACTTGC
>ERZ838118.3891-NODE-3891-length-13636-cov-3.091819_pt1 | contig 13636 bp, 10 predicted proteins | sample MGYA00519863_ERZ838118 | MGnify/ENA primary metagenome ERZ838118 (study PRJEB31850, sample SAMEA3708827) | human gut metagenome | biome: human gut; feature: human-associated habitat; material: faeces | place: China | collected 2014 ...
CCATGCAGGTGCTGACCTACATTGGAGAGCTGACGTTTAATATGCTTGTGCTGGTTGGACTGATGAAGGGAGCGAATCAGGTGACACGGGAGATGCTGGGATTATAAAAATCACGTTTAACAAAGGAGTTTATCATGGAAATCAAAGTAAACCGAGAAATACGCAACTACAACGAAGCAATCTTCCTTGGGCTGTCCATGCGGCAGCTCATTTTTTCTGCCCTGGCCATCTGCGTTGCCATTGGAGTGTACTTCCTTCTGCGGGATGTTATGCCGCTGGAAACCCGGAGTTGGGTGTGCATTCTCTGTGCTGCACCCTTTGGAGCGCTGGGGTTTGTATCCTACAACGGCATGACCGCAGAGAAGCTGCTGATTGCGGTTATCAAGTATCTGATCACCCCCAAAGTACTGGCCTATCAGCCGGAAAACGAATTTGAATCCATGACAGAGGAGGCGAAGCGCCATTGAAAACCATCATCCAACGCAACCGGGAGGAAAAGGAGAAGTTCCGGGTTCCACACCGGGTGCAGGACGTGATCCCCGTCCGGGCGGTCTATTCGGACGGTCTGTTTCTGGTGGGGAAGGATCGGTTCTCCAAAACCTTTCAGTTCCAGGACATCAACTATGCAGTGGCCTCTCAGGAGGATCAGCGCTCCATGTTCATGGCCTATTGTGGTCTCTTGAACAGTCTGGACAACAATGCTACCGTAAAAATCACCATCCACAACCGGCGCATGAATCTCACCACGGTGCGACAGGACGGCTGGATTCCGCTTCACAATGACAAGCTGGATCATTACCGCAGCGAGTACAACCAGATGCTTACCGCTCAGGTCAGCGGCGAGGATGCCTATTGTCAGGATAAATACGTGACGGTAGCGGTATCTCGGAACCTTACTGATGCCCGCAATTATTTTTCGCGGGTGGGCTCTGACTTGATTACCCAGTTTTCCCGGCTGGGTTCCCATTGTGAAGCACTGGGAGCGGAACAGCGGCTCAAAATCCTCGGCGGCATTCTCCGGGAGGATACCGGGGAACAGTATTCCTTTTGTCTCAAGGAATCCAAGCAGCGTGGGCACAGCTTTCAGGATGCCGTCTGCCCCAACAGCATTACGGTGAAATGGAACCACTTCACCGTGGACGGAAAGTTTGGGCGGGTGATGTATCTTCGGGACTATGCCAGCTATATCAAGGATTCTCTTGTTACGGAGCTGACCGCTATGAACCGCGAGATTCTTCTGAGCATTGATATTCTGCCGGTGCCCATGGACGAAGCCATCCGGGAGGTCAACAAGCGTACCCTTGGCACCGAAGCCTCCATTGCTGCATGGAATCGCAGTCAGAACCAGAAGCAGAACTTCGCCGCAATTCTTCCGATCCGTCTGGAGCAGGAGCGTCAGGAGAACCGGGAGTTCATGAACGATCTTACCACCCGCAATCAGAGAATGATGCTCTGCACCGTGACGCTGGTACATTTTGCGGAAGATCTCAAAGCCCTGAATGCAGACACTGACGCCATCCGCTCCATTGCAGACGGAGCCATGTGCCAATTCAGCACCCTCCACTTCCAGCAGCTGGACGGCCTCAAAACTGTGCTGCCCTTTGGCTGCCGCAAGATTCAAGCACTGCGAACCCTGACCACAGAGAGCCTTGCGGCGCTAATGCCCTTCCGGGTGCAGGAGATCATGGACAAGGGCGGCATTTACTACGGTGTCAACAGCATCTCTCGCAATCTGATTCTGGTGAACAAGGCGCTGCGGCTGAACCCCAATGCCTTTGTGCTGGGCGTCCCTGGCTCCGGCAAGTCGTTCTCCGTGAAGGAGCAGCTTGCATTTTTGATGCTGGCAACCGGGGATGATATCCTCGTCTGCGATCCAGAAAATGAGTACGGAAGCCTTGTGGAACGGCTGGGCGGCTCTGTAATTCACATTGCTTCCGGCGGCAAAGACCACATCAATCCGCTGGACATGGTAGAGGGCTATGGCGAGGGAAACGATTCCGTCAGCGAAAAGTCCGAGTTTATGATGGCTCTGTTTGAGCAGCTGGGCAAGGGGACCATCTCTGCCCAGCAGTTTTCCCTCATTGACCGCTGCACCGGAAGGCTCTATGAAAACTACCGGCGCGGCGGGCCGCTGCCCACCCTAATCTCCTTCCGGGATTTGCTGCTGGAGCAATCTGAACCGGATGCCCAAGAGCTTGCGCTGATCTTGGAGGCGTATTCCACCGGCAATCTGGACGTGTTTGCCCACGCCACCAATGTGGATGCAAACAACCGCGTGGTGGTATATGACATTCTGGGACTGGGCGAACAGCTCAAAACACTGGGCCTGCTGGTGGTGACGGACGCCATCTTGAACCGGGTAACGGAGAACTGGAAAAAGGGCATTCGCACCCACATCATCCTAGACGAATTTCATGTTGTGTTCGAGAACCAACATTCCGCCAACTTCTTTTCCTCTGCATGGCGGCGGTTCCGAAAGCGCAATGCGTTTCCCACAGCCATTACGCAGAACGTGGAAACGCTGCTGGATTCTCTGCTGGCTCGGACGATGCTCTCCAACTCGGAGTTTGTGGTGATGCTGAATCAGGCTCCCGGCGATCAACAGGAGCTGGCGAAGCTGTTCCACATCTCGCAGGATCAGATGGGCTACATCTCCAATGCGGACGCTGGCTGCGGTCTGATTCGCTATGGCAGCACCCTGATTCCCTTTGAGAACCGTTTCCCGCGGGACACTGACCTCTACCGGCTTATGACAACCCGGCCCAATGAAAAGTTCTGAGGTGGCGCGGAATGAAAATAAAGCTCCGAACCAAAGAGCGCACCATCAAAATGCGGGGAGAAAGTGCGTCGCTATCCCCAAAGCAGCGACACAGGAAGGCTATGGTGCTCAGGGCCATTCGGGAAAAAGCAGCACAGGCGGCACCATCTAAGCAGCCGGAGCAGCCCAGCGTTGAAGCGTCTGCGGTAGATCAGGTGCAGCAGGCTAGCGAGTTTACTGTAAGAAAAGCCGCGTACATAGCCCATGAAAAGCGGAAGCTGCGGAAACAGCGGCGCAGTAAGACCGCCCAGACAGAGCATACGGACAATGGTACTTCAAACAATGCAGCGCAGCCTACAGAGGCAAACTACCGACCAATTCATGCGGCAGAAGCGGCAGAGGGGAAACCTTCTGCCGTTTCTCGTAATGAGGCCGCATTGCCTAAAGTCACTCACGCTGAAACCGATACTGTAATGAGTTCTGCGCCCCACACCCAAGCAATCAAAGAATTTCGCCGCGAGGCAACTGCAACGAAAACGTATAAAAGCACAGCTGAAGCTACCCTGAAAGCCCGAAGTGCTGGAATGAAAAGAGTTGCTTCAACTAAGCAATCCACACCCCGCCAAACACTGCGGCAGCAGGCAGTTCGGCAACAGGCCAGGAAGTCCGCTGCGATTCAAAGCGCAAAGGCAGCAGCGCAGACCACAACAAAAGCCCAGCGGGTGCAGCAACTTGTAAGGGCAGTTGCCCAGGCCGCGGTTAAGGCAGTTCATAGCATAGGGGCTGCATTGGTTGGTGGGATGGGCGGTATGCTGCTGGTACCGTTGGTGGTTGTTTTGCTGGTCGGCGGGCTGCTCAGTTCTCCATTGGGAATCTTCTTTTCTGGGGAAGCGGAAAGCACCATGACCTTACAGCAGGTTATGTCCGAACTGAACACGGCGTTTTCTGACCGCATCACGGAGATTGAAAACGCCAACGCCCACGATGATCTCCGGCAGGATGGTCAGCGCCCCTTGTGGAAGGACATTCTGACCATCTACGCTGTGAAAACCACCACTGATCCTGAAAACCCACTGGATGCTGTCAGCATGGACGAGGAACACGCCGAGGTGCTGCGCTCAATTTTCTGGGACATGACGGTGATCGAGTTCACCACCGAAACCTATACCGAGGAAATAACCGTGATGGTGCCAACTGATGACAGCACAGACGAGGACGGCATGGTGGAGGAAACCCAGGCCGTAGAGCGCACCCGGCTGGTGATCGCTATCTCCGGCAAGACCGCCCAGCAGATGGCGGAGGAATATGGCTTTAATGAAAAGCAGCTCGGCTATGTTACCGAGCTGCTTTCTGATGAGTATTCGGATTTGTGGGCCAGCCTTTCTGCGCCGGGTGTCGGCAGCGACGATATTGTAGCCGTGGCGCTGAGCCAGGTGGGCAACGTGGGCGGACAGCCCTATTGGAGCTGGTATGGGTTCAGCTCCCGTGTAGAGTGGTGCGCCTGCTTTGTTTCGTGGTGCGGTGCGACTTGTTCCTAACTGAAAAGGTTAGGCACAGACGAAATTTATCGAAATTGAAAGGAGTTCAGGAAAATCGTTTTGTGAACTGATAATCCGAAAAGTGGAATGAAAGGGGTAACGCCCTGAAACGCTTTCCCTAAGACTCCGACTGGCATATATGAGGGAAACCTAATGTGTCAGAAGCTCGGCGAAGGCGGCAGAGAGTGGCCGTAGGGGTGTGGCAAAGCCTCACACGAAAGCTGTCCAGAGGTGGACGGTGTCACCTACATGCCGGGGGTCTATAAAATATCTATGGTTAGAATGACCGGAAGGTCTGACGAACTTGCGAAGGTACGGGTCTAGAAGGACTGCCCATGTAGAAATGCATGGTTGCGATGATTTGCAGTTAGTGCGGTGGAGTAAGAATCGCATCTATGAAACACCGTATTGTGTTACAGGCACAATCAAGCTAACAGGCTCAGAGCAAGAACCTAAGGATATATGTACAGATAGGATTATTGGAACAAGGAAAGGTATCGGGTCTTAATTAAGATAGGCAGACGAAGAAGTATAAGCTGCCGAACCGATGCTGAAAAGCAGAGGTCGAACCGAAGAAGTCTCTGTAATGGAGATGGAGGGATGGCCTCAAGTCAGTTAAGTTATATATAAGCTACTTCAATCGTTATAAGGATTCGAATAAGACAAAAAGGGTCACTATCCCGGAAAGGAGTGTGATGCCTTATGCCAAAAGATAAACAGCAAAAACAATACAGTGTAGATACCCTCAGACATGCGGAATATTACGATATGCAAGGAGTATTTGACGACCTATATACCAGGAGTCAAAAAGGTGAGGTTTTCACCAATATTTCAGACATTATCCTGTCCAGAAATAACATTTTATTGGCATATCGGAATCTGAAAACCAATAGTGGAAGTAATACTCCCGGAACAGATGGGCTTACCATTAACGATATAGGAAAGCTTCCTCCCGAAATCGTTGTAAACAAGGTACAGTACATCGTTCAAGGCAATCAGAGAGGGTATCGCCCTAGACCTGTTCGTCGCAAGGAAATACCAAAGCCCAACGGCTCAACAAGGCCCCTTGGAATTCCATGTATTTGGGACAGGCTGATACAGCAATGTATTAAGCAGGTCATAGAGCCTATATGTGAAGCCAAGTTTAGTGATAATAGCTATGGTTTTCGTCCGAACCGTTCTGTGGAAAATGCCATAGATAGAACGTATCGGTTACTGCAGATTTCTCATTTGCATTATGTCATTGAATTCGACATAAAAGGATTCTTTGATAATGTGAACCATAGCAAACTCATTCGACAAATCTGGGCTATGGGAATACAAGATAAACATCTCATATATATCATAAAGAGAATATTGAAAGCTCCAATTCGTATGCCTGATGGCTCCATGGTTCTTCCCCAAAAGGGAACACCACAAGGGGGGATCATATCACCGCTACTTGCCAATATTGTACTGAATGAATTAGACCACTGGGTCGAAAGCCAGTGGCAATCTAACCCAGTGACCAGAGAACATAGTATCGGATACAATAAGAACGGCAGTGAGATTCTGAGCCATGGATTTGCAGCCATGCGAAAGACAAACCTGAAAGAGATGTTTATTGTGCGATATGCAGATGATTTTCGTATCTTCTGTCGTAGTAAGAGCGTTGCCCAACGGGTAATGATTTCGGTTACCCAGTGGCTTCGTGAACGATTGCGATTGGAAGTATCCCAAGAGAAAACGAGAATCGTGAATACTAGAAACTGTTATTCTGAATTCCTTGGTTTCAAAATTAAAGTAAGAAAACGAGGTAAGAAGTACACCGTTGTATCGCATATAAGTGATAAGCCGTTGCAAAGAGAGCGACAAAAGCTGGTATTGCAAGCAAAAAGAGTTGCCGAGCCAGTAGATGGCCGAACAGAAGTTGATGAGCTTCGCATGTTTAATGCAATGGTAATGGGCGTCCAAAATTATTATTGTATTGCAACCATGGTGAACAGAGATTGTAATACTCTTCACAGGGCTGTTATGACAGTGTTCACAAACCGCCTGCGCATACACAAGCGTGGACGGTTGCGCAGGCAGGGCAGAAAGCTAACGCCTGCGGAATGGAAACGGTACAAGAATACAAAAATGATGAGATACCTAGCCGGCACAAAAGAACCAATATATCCAATCGGATATATACAGCACAAAAATCCCATGGCGAAAAAGCGTTCCATTTGTAATTATACTGCGGAAGGCCGAAAAGGATTGCACGATAATCTGCGTGTGAATATAAAGTTAATGCATGCACTTATGTTGCAATCCTACCGATATAGAACAGCGGAATATGCGGATAACCGCATATCGCTGTTCTCGGCACAATGGGGAAAATGCGCTGTTACCGGAAAGGAATTTCAGGTCGTTTCAGACATCCATTGCCACCACATCATTCCAAGGGTTATGGGTGGAACAGACGCTTATGGGAACTTAGTTTTAATACTTACCCCTGTCCATAAGCTGATTCATGCCACCCAGAGAATCGTCATCGACTACTATATGAAGTTATTGAACCTCAGCAACTCTCAGCTTGCAAAAGCAAATATGTTGCGAATCAAAGCGGGACTATCTCAAATTTAATGCGATACGGCAGCTTTCTTTTGGTAGATTGAATTAAGCGAACGATGATTTAATTGATGGAACGCGGAGTGCAGCGAAAGTTGCATGCTCCGTGTGAATGGGGGGAAAAGCCTGAGGCAGAAAGCCAGGGGCTTACCTATCCATATCCGACCAATGCGGTTATATTGAGTCCGGCGCTATGCCCAAGCACTCCTACTGTCCCACTGGCGTGGAATGGTTCCGCTCCAGAGGCCAGTGGCAGGATCGAAACAGCATTCCGGCTCCGGGCTCAATTATCTACTTCGACTGGGGCGGCGATGGGGTTGCCGACCATGTGGGGATTGTGGAATCCTGTGATGGGAGCACTGTGTACACCATCGAGGGAAACGCCAATAATGCCTGCAAGCAGCTCAGTTATGCCGTGGGGGATCGGAGAATACTGGGGTATGGGTATTAATTATTTAGGGTACGAGGAAAAGTGGACGGTAAATTACGTCCTGCTTTTTAGTGGGAGAACGTGATTCTTTATTCGCAATTTTTAATTATGAGCCGGTTTGTAATGGCATTGGTCAATGGCATTACATTCGGTGGCATTGATGAATCGATTGCAGATGAGGCAGACAAAGCCACCTTATGCTGTATGTAGGTGCTATAACAGAAACGACGACTATATATCATGTAACACCAAGTATTATAATAATTTTCGGTGAAAACATCATCTGATCTCTGGATATAATTTACTACGTTTTATTTAATTTTTCGTAGTTACTTTGTATTCAAAGTGGAATTTTTATCCTTGCTTTGAAGTAGGCTGGTTTATCGTTTTATTCGTCTCTACAGTTCGACGTATCCAATCACGCCTTTCAAGATATGCGTTTAATCCTCGCATGCCCGCATATACAGGGATTCCAACACCTAATCCAATGCCCATAATCGGCAATCCAACACCATAACCACCAAATATATAACTAAAAAAATATATAATAGCCCCTAAGCAGCCAGCGACTAGAAATAAACCACCTATAAAACTCAAAATACGACATGGTTTGGGGAGATATTCTCGTGTGTTCTGGACTATTTTCCCTGTCTCAGCAAACGACTTTTGAGTCTGAGAAATTTGATTTAGCCGTCCCATCCCCAACATAACATTTAACGTTCTACGATCAGTTGGTCCACCTGTGTCTAATGGCGTTGCATCTCTTTTATTTTTCATAATTCATTTCCTCCTTATATTTTTTTATAATGGAAAACATGAGCTGACAATCTTCCTCAGATATCATTTGTAGCGTGATTAAAGTAGATATGCATTGTACAATTGACCCTTGAAAGCACTTATCCAAGAAATGATGTGCTTCGATTAAGGAAAGTGTGTTTTTATCCTCCAGCGCATAATAATGATATGGCCGTGTTTGCTTGCAAACTCCGACAGCTTCCTTCTTCAGTAATCGTGATAATAAAGTGCGTATACAATTTTTACTCATGCACAATTTGGGATATAGGTTGTCATAAATTTCTGATACTGTAAGCGGATATGATGATCGCCAAAGGCAATTTATTATACTCCATTCCGATTTAGATAACTGATGCATATAATTACCTCACAAATTCCATGGATCTACTGCTGATACATTTTTATAAATGTTCTGTTCTGTAAGGCTAATTCATCAAATGTTCCAACAGAGGTCAACTCTCCAGATTCAAAGAAGAAAATTTTTTCAGCATACATAAGTTCTTGTCTGCCATGTGCAATGAAAATTATTGTTGGACGGTGAGGAAGTGAAACTATATTTTTGAAAAACAACCCCTCGGTTTTTTTATCTAAGCTGTTGGATGGTTCATCTAGAATAATTAGTTTATACGGTTTAGTAAAGATTCTAGATAGAGCAATTCGTTGAGTCTCACCACCAGAAAAAACCGCTCCATTGGGATCAAATTCCTTGGATATCTGTGTATATAATCCGTTCGAAAGTTTTTTTACTCGCTCTTTCATTCCAACTTGCTCAAGGGCTTTCCATGCAATCTCCTCATCAACTTCTCTATTACAGGATGGACGAAATAAAACATTTTCAAGGATGGTGGTTTCTAACAACTGACACTCTTGAAATACACAACCTATAATGTCATGACTGTCATTATAGCTGTAATAATCAATTGCGTGATTATTAATCCGAATGCTTCCGCATTCGGGCGTATATAACCCGGTAATCAACTTGATTAGTGTACTCTTCCCTGAACCATTCGTACCGGCAAACGCAACAATTTCACCGCAACTGATGTGCATACAAATATTCTTTAATGCATATTGACTAGCTGTTGGATATTTAAACGAGACATCACTTATAACTATTGAGATGCCTGCATCAATTAGATTTGCAGTTTTCTTTGTTTTGTGATCAGGAAATTCCATAAAGTCTAGATATTTTTCAAGATAGAGGGTATTTTCATATGTTTGACGTAAGACCTGAAATACCCCTTCAATATTATTATTTAAATACTTTACGCTGTTTAATAGAGCAACAAAATTCCCAATTAAATACTTTCCACTTATTGTGTTAGCGGCAAGCATCCCCATTGTGGAGTATGTTATAAATGTGATGAAAAAGGAACGCAGATTTCCAACTGCACATTGTTTTTTCCCCTTAGAGACAATTAACGAACTCTTTTGCTCGAAGGCTTCTTTATGTCTGTTCTCTAACAATTGTGCAATAGGAAATATTCGAATTTCCTTAACAAAATTTGGGAGATAAAAACATCTACTCACATAGTCAATACGTCTATCCAGTGAAATGCTTTTTTCAACAAATTGTAGCTGATATTTCATCGAAAAAGAACTAAAAACTGTTGATACAATAGCCATACCTAAAGCAACAAGGACCAATATGGGTTGTAATGAAGATATGAGCGATGTCAATGCGGCTATGCCACATATTATACCAAAAAGAGCCGAGAAATTTTGCACTGAAGTAATTGCATAGGTATCAATTTGCAGCGCAAGTGCAAATTGATCATAAAAGCCAGGAGTATCGTATAAAACGACATCAACTGCTGCCGCTTTTGCATAGACCTTACGTTGCAGTTCAAACTGTATTTTTTGTTGATACTGTGGTGTGGTAATGTTTTTAATATGATTTTTTAAGATTTCAATAAATACATACGCCACTCCCGATACGAATAAGATTAGGATAATTGTGTAAATAGAGTTGCTAGTAGCAATAGAATTAAGTACAAATTGAATCACATAAATATTAACCACTGAAAGCAATTGATCGAACACCTGAGTAAACGTGGCAATCACAACATATCCCGGTGCTATCGCAAAAACTTCCTTAAAAATCGAGAAAAAAGTTTTCATTGCGCGCTTCATAATATGCCTCTCTTTAAAACTATACGCATATAACAACAGAAACTGCTACAAGAATTATGTGGCCTGTCGATTAGGATTGTTCAGCAATCATTATGCTAATTCGTGACTTGATAACAGCGACAACATCCTGTAGTTGCTTATCGCCATAGAAGTATGGCTCCGCCTCATCCAAAAAGATATCAAGGATCATTCGGCTTTCATAGTCATTAACAAGTCTATCTGCCGAGGAAATAATTGCAAAGAAGTCGTTGATTTCACTCTGAGAGGGAGGATTTTTTAAAAGATCTTGTTCAACGTGGTACTCAATGGTGTTTTCGTCTGCTGACGGTTTCCCGGTTTTTCCTAATTTTGCGAGTTCCTTCAGCTTATTCAGCGAACTACACCGTATTGGCAACCATGGCAATTCTTCTTGGTATGATTCAGATAAGGTTGCCTTTATAAATTCCCACGCACCCAGTTGGTTCTTTGATTTGCTACATATTCCAAACCGTATCACACTATTGATTGCAACACCAGAACCACTGCTTGTTGGGTATCCGATTGCATTCGTACCATACTGAATTCCAAAGTCTTTTAAATCCCTGTATATTCCGTTATAAAACAGCATTTCGCCGGAAATAACGGGATCTCCACCATTACTTGCATAAGAATCAATTCGGCCACCCATTTCTTTACAAAATGCTAGTAAATCCATAACTTTTTCGGTGTCAAAAATGTACTGATCCTTTTGATCATTTATGTAATCGTTATAGGAATACCGCAATAAAGTCGATAAGATTTGGCCAGAATATGAGTATCCGGAATTAGGATCGAAACCGCAGAGGATAACAGAGGGATTCGCTGTCATGATTCTTTTGATGTCATCCATGGACCAAGAGGTTATGCCCTCAGTTAAAGAAGGTGCTGCGCATAAAAATTCTACGTAGTAGGTAGGGGCTATTTGGTACAAAGCACCGTCTGTTTCTAATACTTGTAACACATTTGCGGAAAAGTCCTCTCTGGATATCTCAGGGTCATCGTCAATGAAACGATACATGTCCTGTAGAACCCCTTGCTTTACATATGTTTCAATTGGAAAATCATATAAACTTACTAAATCGGGCCCATCTCCACTAATGATATCTAGGGAAAGGTCCAACCCTGGATTATCGCCAAAATAGTATTTTGAAGATACAAAATATTCAGTATTTAACTGGTTAAAATTCTGGATTGCGGCAGCAATATACTGGTTGTTTTCTGTTCTTGCTATTGTAAGCTGCGTTTTTGTTGATGTCGTTTGTGAAGTGCTTACCAGTTTATATGAGGAAGTTTCTTCATCATAAAGAATACTTACAAGTTCCTTTTCATAACAGTATGAGTATTCCAATAACCCTGAACTTCCGATGGATACAGTATCACATATAACATTTGTATTCCCAGTTGAAACATCAAAGGAATATAATATTCCACCATATTTAAGATTAGGTTTAGCATTTGCTGTGTTTGGAACATAATAAATTATAGCGTGGTTATTTCCCCAGAGTAGGCTGATATCATTAACTGCCAGGGTAACATCAATTGGGTGTATGCTATTTGTTGAAACATCTACAGATAGCATGGAAATACAATCGGGTTCTGCTTCAGCAATAACATATACGCCTTTTGATGTATCATGTAAAAACATTTCAATTTCATATGGCGACACAACCGAAGAGATTGATATACATTCTCCTTGCATATTATATTTCGCTACTTTAGTTTGGGTTGCGATATAAAAAGTGCCATCTTCTAATACAAGCATATCTATGGCATCTTCATCAGATGCCACTTCAAAAAGGAATTGATTTGTTACTAATTCACAAATAGAAAAACCGTCGTCGCCTTTTGTAAGCCCATATATCGACTTTCCATCAGTTGTACCAACTGCAACAATATTATGCGAAGTTGCTAACAATGGAATTGTAGCCAATTCCTTCGTAGCATTGTCATATGTTACAATTTCTTGTGTGTGCTGATCAACCATAAATAGTTGGGTTTCGAACACAGTCAAACATGTTATTTCCTGAACTGGTAAATCGCATGTATAGGTGGTTTCGTATATCGGATATGATGTGTTATCCGTATGTGTAACCTCTTTATCCCCACAACCACAAAGTGTGACAGCCAGAAGTATCAACAAAAAAGCAAGTTTCTTCATGTTACCCTCCGATTTCCTTAGCAATAATAAGCATGCGATTGTAGCCAATGTGCCCACAATCGCATGCTTTTTATCATGGTATCACATTTATGTACAGATTAACGAAAATTAGACTGAATTGTGCAAAAAATTAAAAAGTTATTTTGTGTGACCTGTACACGTGTTATTGCAACCGCCACCGCAATGGCTACCACAAACATTTGCAGCAGCTTCAGTGCATAGGTTATCACAGTTAGCCCAACACGCAGTTGCACAGGTTACCTTACAATATGCAGGAACGTTGGAGCCGTCATCTTCACCGTACCATTGACAGCCGCCAACACACATATTATCGCAGGAATTTAACGAGGAAATGTCTTCCTGGTTCGCAATTCCGTCAAAAAGATTTTTCATAGTTTCCTCTCCTTATCTCTTCGTGATACCAAATGATAATAAAGTAATTAGTAATTATTTTCCTGAAACCTCTGCTTCTCGTTTAATAAATTGACATAGACTTTCACTTGCGACATTCGCAAAACCAGTTGATTTATAATTAAGATAGTTGCAGTGCAAGCACTGACCCGCAGAACATGTATGACACTGAGGATACTTTTCAACGCTAATTAGTTTGCTGTTTGCGACTTGATATCCATGTTCAATATCGCCTATTGATTTTTCTTTATTATAAAAGAATGCGGGACAGATAAAAACTTCTCCATTTGGAGCCAACGTAACATCCCCATTACCAGCATCGCAGAATTCACTTCCCACCGGAGAATTGGAATGAAAAACATTAACAGAGATTTTGTTTTCTATTTCTTTATATGCTTCTTCAAGTTGCGTAAGATATAGTTCGCGCTGCGGTTCTGACCACATGAAAAAGCCACTTTTTACTACATTTATCCTATCGCACTTCCCGATAAGGGACATCATAATGGCGGTAAGTCTATTAAGATTTTCTGAGTTTACTAGCAGAATTACAGATTTGGCAGTAAAATCTTGCTGGATTACGTCCGTAATAATGGGAATAAATTCTGACACAGCTACCTCATTTTCGTCTCTACTGTTCATATAATCGATATCATCACAAATGGTTATATGTAGTTTTTTCTGCTGAGCTTTATCTAAATATTCAGTCGGATTTCCAATAAACACAGGAACCATATCGTGTAGCTCTGCATATTGTATGCCCTTATCAAACACATGTTGAGGCATTTTTTCTTCTGTTTCAAATG
>ERZ838118.3892-NODE-3892-length-13632-cov-5.191132_pt1 | contig 13632 bp, 9 predicted proteins | sample MGYA00519863_ERZ838118 | MGnify/ENA primary metagenome ERZ838118 (study PRJEB31850, sample SAMEA3708827) | human gut metagenome | biome: human gut; feature: human-associated habitat; material: faeces | place: China | collected 2014 ...
AGGCCGGCCTGGTGGACGAGATCGTGGACCTGCCCATGATGCGCAACTATCTGGTGGCCTTCACCGACTCCTGCTATCAGAACCCCGAGTCCATCTGCCCCTTCCATCAGATGCTGCTGCCCAGAACCATCAAGGATTCCGACTCCCTGAAGAAGTAATTTTTTCAGGCGGTTTCCGACTCCGGGGTCTTCAGGACCCCGGAGCACCCATGAATGCCGGAGAAATGGCCTGTATGTTCTCCGGCGGACGAAATTTTGAATATTTGGAGCGTTACCATGGATCATATCTATACCTTAGGAATTGACATCGGTTCCACGGCTTCCAAGTGCATCATGCTGGCCGACGGCAAGGAGATCGTGGCAAGAGACAACGAGGTGGCGGTGCTTCGCAGTGTGAATCCGTCCAAGGCATATTTTAACTGTCACACAGATATCACAATTCCTTATGAGGAGTTGGATGAGATCGCTGTGATCCAAAAAGATGGAACGAAAGTCCCGATCATTCAGAAGGGACGATTTGTACTTCCAGGAACAGAAGAATTGAATGTACCTCTGGATGAGTGGAAGTAAGGCTTGACAAGCTGCAGAGGTAACGGTAAGATAACTTATAAGTAACAGGTGTTTTATTAAAAAAACTTATAAAATTTTTGAGACGATACCGGGACTGCTTTACAATTCTGGCTCCGTAGCCTATAATGGGGCATAAGTATTATTTGATGAAAAATGGAGAATATGATGCTAGGTAAACTATGGAAGAAACTCGTAAACCGGGAGACCATTTCCTACCTGATCTTTGGCGTGCTGACTACGCTGGTGGACTGGATCAGCTACTGGTATATGCGCCGCGTCGGGACTGACTACCGGCTTGCGACAGCAGGTTCCTGGGCGGCAGCGGTGTTGTTCGCTTTTGTGACCAATAAGCTATTTGTGTTTGGCAGCTTTGATCTGCATCCGAAGAAAGTGTGGTCGGAATTTGTGCCTTTTGTGGCCTGCCGGGCAGCTACCGGCGTCTTTACCATGGTGGCCATGATTGCCATGGTAGACGGAATGGGAATCAAACAGGATTTTATCTGCAAGATTGTAGTGTCGGCTATTTCTCTGGTACTGAACTACATCTTCAGCAAGTGGTTTATTTTTAAGAAAAAAGAATCGTAAGTAAGGAGCTGCAGCATGCAAAGCGGGAAGGTAGCCTGTATTACGAGAGAACTAGAGGATCTGCTTATGATTGAAGAAGAAAGAGGCACGCTTCAGAAAAAGAATGGAAGTGTGGCGGATTTGCTGGCGGAAATGGAAACCGCAGTAGCGCAAGTAGAAGCGCAGCGGGAAAAGGCGGCTAGACAGCCGGAAGAAACGCGGACAGAAATACCGGAAAAGCCCACAGCGCCGGAGCCTGTGCGGAAGACAGCTGAAACACCGGAACCGGAACAGAAGATGCCCAAACCGGACAGAAAACCAGAGCCGGAACCGGTCAGAAAACTGGAAGCGGAACCATCGAAAACGCTCAGCAGTCCGAAAGAGAAACCGCATCGCGCTACCCGTCAGGAGAAGCGTGCGAAGAAGCGTCTGCGCAGGCAGGAACGGGAAGACGAAGGGCTGCTCCACTCGGCAGATGCCCTGATTGCGGCTTTTGCCATTCCGGTGATCATCATGCTGATCATCTTTGTACAGCGCGGAATTTTCCCATTTGGAGAGGAAACCTTCCTGCGCACAGATATGTATCATCAGTATGCGCCGTTCTTTTCGGAGTTCCAGTATAAGCTGACGCACGGCGGAAGCCTGCTTTACAGCTGGGATGTGGGCATGGGCGTAAATTTCTCGGCCCTGTATGCCTATTATCTGGCAAGCCCGGTCAACTGGCTTTTGTTCCTGTGTCCGAAGGGACTGGTCATTGAATTTATGACTTACCAGATCGTGATTAAGATTGGCCTTTGTGGCCTGACAATGGCATATTATTTAAGGAAGCACTGTCGGACCAATGATTTTGGTGTTGCCTTTTTCGGTATCTTCTACGCATTGTCCGGATATATGGCGGCCTACAGCTGGAATATCATGTGGCTGGACTGCATCATCCTGTTCCCGCTCATTGTTCTGGGCCTGGAGCGGCTGGTCAGAGATGGAAAAGGAATGCTCTACTGCCTGACACTGGGGCTGTCCATTCTTTCCAATTATTATATCTCCATCATGACCTGCATATTTATGGTGCTGTATTTCATTGCCCTGCTGGTGCTGGATGAGGAGATGCACTGGGAGAAATTTGTGGGACGCGGGTTTCAGTTTGCGGTGTATTCCCTGCTGTCCGGAGGTCTGGCGGCGGTAGTGCTGCTTCCGGAGATTTTTGCCCTGCAGATGACCGCTTCGGGCGACATGAGTTTTCCGAAGACATTTTCCCAGTATTTTCCGATTTTTGACATGATTGCCCGCCATATTGGCAATGTGGAGACAGAAATCGGGCTGGATCACTGGCCAAATGTGTATTGCGGTGTGGCAGTGCTGATGTTTTTCATTCTGTATCTGCTCTGCAAACGGGTTCCGGCGAAGGAAAAAGCGGTTTACTGCGCGATGCTGATATTCTTTTTCGCAAGCTTTTCCTTCAATATATTAAACTTTATCTGGCACGGTTTCCATTATCCAAACAGCCTGCCCTGCAGGCAATCGTATATTTACATTTTCCTGGTGCTGTTTGTCTGCTATCGGGCCTACATGTATCTGCGGGAGACACCATGGAAGCATGTGACGGCGGCGTTTGCCGGAGCGGTAGTCTTTGTGCTGTTAGCGCAGAAACTGGTGACAGAGGATCATTTCCACTTTATCGTGTATTATGTTGCAATCCTGTTTCTGGCGTTGTATCTGGGGGCCATTGCTCTGTATCAGAAAGGCGAACGCTATTACTTCCCGGCATTATTTTACGCGCTGGCGGTTGTTTCTATTGAGGCAGCGGTGAATACGGCGGTAACCAGTGTGACGACCACCAGCCGCACGGCTTATACCGATGATAATGCTGCGGTGGAGAAGCTGGTAGATACGCTTCAGCCGAATGATACCTTTTTCCGTGTGGAGAAGGTAACAAGAAAGACGAAAAATGATGGAGCCTGGATGCATTTCCCATCGGTTTCCCTGTTCTCATCCACTGCGAATGCGGATCTGTCGGCACTCTTTAAGAAGCTGGGCTGTGAGAGCTCCACGAACGCTTACAGTATTACAGGCGGTACGCCGCTCATAGACGCGCTGTTTTCTGTAAAATACGGTCTTTATTCTGAGAAGCCAGAGGATACCTCTATGCGGACAGCGCTTGGAGAGCAGGATGGTGTCTGGCTGTATCAGAATAACTATACACTGCCAGTGGGCTTTTATGTGGCACCGGACTTTGAGGCCCGCTGGGATCTGGAGACCGGAAATCCGGCAGATGCGCAGAACAGTCTGGCGGATGCCGTTGGGGCAGAACAGGTGCTGGATCTGGTTCTGGATACCACAACGGAGGGCAGTGATCTCACCTTTACCCCGGAAACGGGCGGTGAATATTACGCCTATGTTGGAAATAAAAAGATTGAAAAGGTGACAGCCACCACCTGGAAGGGCACAAAGACTTTCACCAATGTGGACCGCGGATACCTGCTGGAGCTGGGATATTGCGCGGCGGGAGAGGTGGTAACGCTGACTGCGGAGGACAGCAAGGAAGAGATGTGGGCAGATGTTTACCGCTTCTCTGAAAATGGGCTTGGCTCTGTAGCGGCAAAGCTTTCCGCGCATCCGTGGAACTTAACGAGCTGGACCGACACCTCCTTAAAAGGAAGCATTTCCTGCGACCAGGAGGGCTGGTTGTTTACGTCCATTCCATTTGATGCCGGATGGAAGGTTCTGGTAGACGGAAAGGAACAGGAGCCTGAAAAGATTCTGGATTCCTTTGTTGGCATCTGGCTGAGTGCCGGAAGTCATACCGTGACGCTGGAGTACACGCCGAAGGGGCTGATTCCGGGTGCACTGATCTCGGCAGCCAGTGTCCTGCTTCTGGCGCTGGTCTCGGCAGGCGGACATCTGCTTCGCCGATACCGGGAAGACCTGGAATATGAGCAGGACGCGGAAGCATACAAGTCCTATGTGTATGAGGACGGAGTGCAGGAAAAAACAGAGTCTGATTCCTGGGAAGCAGATTTAAAACATCCGGAAACAGAACAGGCGGATCCGGAACATTCGGGTGAAAGGTAATTAGCAGCACACACATGCTGTGAAATATAGTAATTGTAAAGATACTGAGCAGTTACGAAATAGGATAATACAAGAAGAGGAGACAAACATTATGAAATTATGGGGCGGACGCTTCACGAAAGAAGAAAACCAGCTGGTGCACAATTTTAACGAATCCCTGTCCTTTGACCAGAAATTTTACCATCAGGACATCCAGGGCAGCATTGCCCATGTGACTATGCTGGCAAAGCAGGGGATTGTTTCTGAGGAGGACCGCAAGGCCATCATTGATGGATTAAACAGTATCCTGGCAGATATCGAGTCCGGCAAGCTGGTATTTACCAAAGAGCACGAGGATATCCATTCCTTCGTGGAGGCAAACCTGATTGAGCGTATTGGCGATGCCGGCAAGCGTCTCCATACCGGCCGCAGCAGAAATGACCAGGTAGCTCTGGACATGAAGCTTTACTGCCGTGACGAGATTGATGAGATCGATGTTCTGGTAAAGAACCTGTTAGAAGAGCTGTTAAAGATCATGGAGGAAAACCTCGATACCTATATGCCGGGCTTCACACACTTACAGAAGGCGCAGCCAGTGACCCTGGCTCACCATATGGGAGCTTACTTTGAAATGTTCACCCGCGACAGAAGCCGTCTGCGCGACATTCGCAAGCGTATGAATTACTGTCCGCTGGGGGCTGGCGCTCTGGCTGGAACCACCTATCCTCTGGATCGTGCGTACACTGCAGAGCTGCTTGGTTTTGACGGCCCGACCTTAAACAGCATGGATTCCGTATCCGACCGCGATTACGTGATTGAGCTGTTATCCGCACTGTCCACCATTGCCATGCATTTAAGCCGTTTCTCTGAGGAAATCATCATCTGGAACAGCAATGAGTACCGTTTCGTAGAGATTGATGATGCTTACAGCACCGGAAGCAGCATCATGCCGCAGAAGAAAAACCCGGATATCGCAGAGCTGGTACGCGGCAAGACCGGCCGTGTCTACGGCGCACTGATGTCCATTCTTACTACCATGAAGGGGATCCCGTTAGCATACGACAAAGACATGCAGGAAGATAAGGAGCTGACCTTTGACGCCATCGATACCGTGAAAGGCTGCCTGGCTCTGTTTACCGGCATGATCTCGACCATGACCTTTAATAAGGAAGTAATGGAAGCAAGCGCAAAGAATGGCTTCACCAACGCGACCGACGCGGCTGACTATCTGGTAAATCACGGCGTACCGTTCCGTGATGCCCACGGCATTGTAGGCCAGCTGGTGCTGTTCTGCATCGACAAGGGCATCGCGCTGGATGACATGACTCTGGATGAGTTTAAGGCCATCAGCCCGGTATTTGAGGAGGATGTGTACGAGGCCATCAGCATGAAGACCTGCGTAGAAAAGAGAACCACCATCGGCGCTCCGGGACAGGAGGCTATGAAGAAGGTCATTGCGATCTACAAAGAGCAGCTGCAGTAATACCAATTTAAAAGCAATAGCAATAAAGGTCCGAAGCCGGTAATCCCGGCATACCGCTGCGCAAAATATGGGTATTGTGTTCGGACGATGCAGCTGACAGATGTTTGCGGATAGTCGGACAAGATGTCCGCCTCCCTCAAACACCAGTCGCTGCATAGCCGGACACGTATACCCATATTTATGCTCCGCGGAATGCCGGGATAACCGGCTTCTACTGTATTGGCCCCGCTACGAGAGAAATAAAATCAGCCAGAACGGTATTGATAAAAAGCCGGGAATTTCAGCTTTTTACCACCCCGGCCTGCTTCGGACCTTTCGTGACTATGATTTATATTTTTACTTGCGTACTTCGAATTTGTATCCGATGCCCCATACGGTGGTCAGGGCCCAGTTGGCGTGATCCTTGATCTTTTCCCGGAGACGTTTGATATGTACGTCCACGGTACGGGTGTCTCCGATGTACTCGTAGCCCCAGATATGGTCTAAGAGCTGCTCTCTGGTGAAGACCTGGTTTGGTGAGGAAGCCAGGAAATACAGAAGCTCCAGTTCCTTCGGCGGCATCTCCACGGAATGACCGCAGTAGGTGACGGCGTAATTGGTCAGGTTGACGGTCAGATCCGGGTATTCCACGTATTCGCCCTGCTGGGGCGGTTCTGGTGCGGCAGGTGCCGGAGCAGCCTGATAGCGGCGCAGTACCGCCTTGACCCGGGCCACCAGTTCTTTGGAGTCGAAGGGTTTGATCATATAGTCATCGGCACCCAGCTCCAGTCCCAGTACTTTGTCGAAAATCTCACCTTTTGCGGAGAGCATAATGATCGGCACCTGGGAAGTGGCCCGCAGCTCGCGGCAGACCTGGTAGCCGTCAATACCCGGAAGCATCAGATCCAGAAGAATCAGGTTTGGCTTAAATTCCGGAAAGATTTTCAGTGCTGCTTCACCATCATTGACAATGTAGGTTTCGTAGCATTCTTTCATCAGATAGAGAGAAATCAGTTCCGCAATGTTCTCATCATCATCTACGATCAAAATCCGCTGTTTTTCAGCCATGTCTTTTTCCTCCCGATTATTTGAATACTACGATGGTTACGCCTGCGTCGCCTTCCCCGAAGCCGCCCAGGTGAAATTCCTTGACGTATTTCAGGCGTTTTAAATGTTTGTGAATGCCGGCGCGCAGGGCTCCGGTACCTTTTCCGTGTACAATGCGTACCTGCGGCAGGTGGGCAATATAGGCATCATCCAGATATTTGTCAAGCTGTGCCACGGCTTCGTCTACGGTCATGCCCAGCACATTGATTTCCGGGGAAATGCCGAAGGATTTGGACATCTTGATGTTGCTGCTTCCGCTGCCCTTTTTGCGGGATTCCAGTCCCGGACCACTGACGGAATTTTCCTGCAGCAGCTCCAGATCGCTTATGTTTACCTTGGAGCGCAGAATGCCCATCTGGACAAATACGTTTCCCTGGGCGTCAGGAAGGCTGCTGACGGTACCATTTAAGTTCATGGAAAGCACACGCACGCCGTCGCCCAGCTTCAGGGTCTTCGGGTTGATGGCCTTGTGCGGCTTCTTGGTCTCCTGCTTTAAGGAGAGGCCGCCTTCGACCTTCTTTAAGCTGTCGCGCAGCTTTGTGCGCTCTGCCTCGAGGGCCTTGGTGTCGATGCCGGAGGAAGCAGCCAGCTTGTTGATGTTCTTAATGGTGCGGTCTGCTGTTTCTTTTGCCTCCCGTAGGATCTGCTGCGCTTCCTCGTTGGCCTTGCGGATCATCTTATCCTTGCGCTCGTCGAAGCGTTCTTCCTTCTTTTCCAGGCCGGATTTCAGGCGGGCAATTTCGGCTTTGTAGCTTTCGATTTCCGCGCGCTCCTTCTCGATGGTGACCCGGTTTTCCTCCAGACGGCTGATGACATCCTCAAAGGTTTCATCCTCGGACTCCAGATGCGTCTTCGCGTCATCAATGATGTAGTCCGGCAGGCCCAGCTTTTTGGAGATGGCAAAGGCGTTACTCTTACCTGGGATGCCGATTAACAGGCGGTAGGTCGGGCGCAGGGTAGCCACATCGAACTCGCAGCAGGCGTTCTCCACGCCCGGAGTGCTGAGAGCGTAGATCTTTAACTCACTGTAGTGGGTGGTAGCCATGGTGCGGCATTTCATGTTGTGCAGGAAATTTAAGATGGCAATGGCCAGAGCCGCACCCTCAGTCGGGTCGGTTCCGGAACAGAGCTCATCGAAGAGGCAGAGAGAATGACTGTCTGCCTGGTTTAAAATGTGTACGATGTTGGTCATGTGGGCGGAGAAGGTACTAAGGCTCTGCTCAATGCTCTGCTCATCGCCGATATCGGCAAATACTTCTTCAAACACGGCCAGCTCAGACCCTTCAAATGCCGGAATGTGCAGGCCGGCCTGTCCCATTAAAGTAAAGAGCCCAACGGTTTTTAAGGAAACCGTCTTACCGCCGGTGTTTGGGCCGGTGACCATCAGCAGGTCAAAATCAGTGCCCAGCCATACGGTGATCGGAACCACTTTCTGGGGGTCCAGAAGCGGATGGCGGCCATCCTTGATGTGGATGCGACCTTCGGTGTTGAACTTTGGCTCGCTGCATTTAAAGTGGCGGGACAGCGCTGCCTTCGCAAAAATGAAATCCAGATGGGAAAGAATCTGCAGGTCAATAGCCAGCTCCTCGGTGTAAGGCATGAGCTGACCGCTTAGATCGGCCAGGACGGCCTCAATCTCTTTCTGTTCCTGAATCTCCAGGGTGCGCAGTTCATTGTTCAGCTGAATGACTGCCATAGGCTCGATGAACAGGGTAGAGCCGGTGGAAGACTGGTCATGCACCATGCCGTTTACCTGCGATTTGTACTCAGCCTTGACCGGCAGGCAGTAGCGTCCGTCACGCATGGTGATGACGGCATCCTGCAGATAAGAGCGGCAGCTGTTCAAGATGCTGTTGAGCTGCGTGTGGATGCGGTCGTTGATGCCGTGCATGGAGCGGCGGACCTTATGCAGGCCGGGGCTCGCGTTGTCACTGATCTCATCCTCAGAGAGGATGCAGCGCTTGATTTCATTGTTGACGGATGTGACCGGTTCCAGGCTGCGGAACATAGAGTCTAAGGAGTCATCCGGAAATTCTTCGGATTCTTCATGCTGGCCATATGCTTTGGCGCGGGCTGCCACAGTAAGCAGGGAACTGATGGATAACAGCTCCGGAATGCCTAAAGCGCTGCCAATCTCCAGGCGTTTTAAGGAATCGCGCACATCGCGGACACCGCTTAAAGAAAGGCTGCCCTTCATGCGGACACGGGTGAGGGCGTCGCTGGTCTCTGTCTGGGCCTGCACGATCTCATGGTAGTCACTCATGGGAAGCAGGTTCTGGCAGAGAAGCTTTCCCGGCGTGGAAGCTGCGTAGCTGGTCAGCTGGGTAATGATCTTATTATATTCTAATGTTTTTAATACTTTCTGGTTCATAAAAATCCTCGATTGTGTTTTATTGATAGCGGAAAACTGCCTGAGGGAAGAACTTCAGGCGCTTTTGATTATAACATGAAATGCACGGCGGCGAAAGGGCGGACAACACTTTTTAGTTGCGTAAATTGCCCCAAAACCTTATAATAAAAGATAATGCATAAGTGATGCATACGGGAGGGTGACTGTAACGGTACTGAACAGTCACGGGGATTATGAAGTAAGGAGGACATGAATGTCTGAAATACAGGATCCAGAAAAGAAACCTGAAAAAAAGAATGACCGTGATTTTATCAGTGAAAAGATTGTAAGGCCGGCGCCCAGCAAAAAGCAGATTGCAACAAAGATGGCAACAGCAGCCTGTGCCGGTGTGATATTTGGTGTGGTTTCAGCGGTGTGCTTTGCGCTGACCAGGCCGATCCTGGAACAGTTGTCGGAGGGAAACCGGCCAACTGCGTCTGCCATCTCCATTCCGAAGGACGAAGTGGAATCCTCTGTAGAAGCGCAGGAGACAGAAAGCGCGGCAGAGACGGAGACAGAGCCGGTAGAGGAAATGGTCCAGACTGCGCTGGAGCATTACCGTTATACAGTAGACGACCTGAGTTCGCTGTTAAACAGCCTGCGGGCAAGAGCCCAGACTGCGGACAAAAGCGTGGTGGTGGTTCATTCAGTTCAGCAGAATACAGACTGGTTTGATAATCCGGTAGAAACCACAGGTCTGTATGCCGGGGTCATCATCGCAAAGACAAGCCAGGAGCTTCTGGTTCTGACACCAGAGGCTGCGGTGGAGCAGGCAGATTCCATCAAAGTGACCTTTGAAAATGGAAAAGATGTAAATGGCCATATGAAACAGAAGGATGCCATATCCAGAATGGCCATAGTCAGCATCAGCACAGGAGATGTAGATTCATCGCAGCTGCGGGATCTGGAGCCGATGGCCCTTGGCAATTCCTATCAGGTGCGGCAGGGAGATCTGCTTGCGGCGGTAGGAAGCCCGGCGGGGGTGGTTCATTCCCTGGATTATGGTTTTGTTTCGTATGTGGTGAAAAGCAGTCCCATGGTGGATCAGCACTGCCGCATTTTGTATTCCGATATTCTGGCGAATGCGGAATGCGGTACGTTTTTGATCAATACGGATGGAGAACTGGTGGGCTGGGCCCAGGTACCTGCAGATAATTCAGGAACCGAAAGTCAGGTAACAGAAATCTTTGGCATTTCCGATTATAAGGGAATCCTGGAGAAGCTCAGCAATGGCCAGGCAATTCCATGCATTGGAATCGTAGGCCAGGAAGTGACAGATGTCCAGGTGGCAAATGGTCTGCCGGAAGGTGTTTACGTGGTGAATGCCGTGACGGAAAAACCGGCATATAACGCGGGCATCCAGAATGGTGATATCTTCACGCATATCAATGGAAATCCGGTGAGATCCATGAAAGAATACCAGGCCGCACTGGACAAGATGACCTGCGGGCAGATCATTCATGTGACGGTAGCGCGCAATGGTCGGGACACCTACACGGAACTGGAGTTTGACGTGACGGTAGGCAGCCGCTGACGGACGCGTAAATGAGTTAGAAAACGCGCCGCAGTGGGCGGCAAAACAGAACAATAAAAATGATAGAATAGAAAGTAAAGGGAAAGATATGAGGTATATTGACGGTTTCAGAGAAGGCATGCACATTTCCGATGTGTATCTTTGCAAAAGCAAGCAGATTGCACTGACCAAGAATGGCAAGGAATACGGAAATCTGGTTCTTCAGGACAAGACAGGCACTGTGGATGCGAAATTGTGGGATCTGGGTTCTCCGGGAGTCGGTAATTTTGAGGCGCTGGATTATGTTTACATCGATGCGGATGTGACTATGTTCATGGGAGCAAAGCAGCTGAATGTCAAGCGGATCCGCAAGGCAGATGAGGGCGAGTACATTCCGGCGGATTATCTTCCGGTATCCTTAAAAGATGTCAAACAGATGTATTCCGAGCTGCTGGCACTCATTGCTTCTGTAAAGAATCCGTATCTGAGAAAGCTTCTGGACAGCTACTTCGGTGCCCCGGATTTCGCGAAAGCATTTCAGTTCCACAGTGCGGCCAAGAGCGTGCATCACGGTTTTGTGGGCGGCCTTCTGGAGCATACGTTAAGCGTCACCAAGATGTGTGATTACTTTGCAGCTACCTACCCGATGTTAAACCGTGACCTGCTTCTTACCGCGGCCATATTCCACGACATTGGAAAGACCAAAGAGCTCTCCGTATTCCCGGAGAATGACTATACCGATGACGGCCAGCTGCTTGGCCACATCATCATCGGTACCGAGATGGTCAGCGAACGGATGCGCACCATCGAAGGTTTTCCGCCGAAGCTGGCAACCGAGTTAAAGCACTGCATTCTGGCACATCACGGTGAGCTGGAGTATGGTTCCCCAAAGAAACCGGCCCTGTTAGAGGCTATGGCTTTGAACTTCGCGGACAACGCTGACGCGAAGATGGAGACGATGATCGAGGTGCTGCGGGGCGCGGGAGATAACCAGGGATGGCTGGGATATAACCGGCTGCTGGAGACGAATATCCGCAAGACGACAGACTGTTGAAACAGAACATAAAAAATCAGAAAACGCGCCTGCTTGGGCGCGTTTTCTGATTAAAAAGGGGAAAGAGGTAATGTAAAGTATCGATATATGGGAACCGTTTGTTCCATCATAGCAGATGGATAACGGATTGTTATTGGACGACCCCGGCAGCGGTTGCGCGCTTGGTGCCGCCGGGCTCTCTTATATTGGTGTATAATGAACATGTTCGTTTACTTCTGTTCATTATGATGATGAGGTTGCTTTGTTTCTCTCCCTCACATCATGGCTTTATGATACTAGAAAAATGTGTCTAAAGTTTGAGGAGATTGTGAAGAAACCAGGAAGTTTCTAAACAAAATCTTACAGAAAAGAAGGGGTATGCTAAAGTTTTTGAAAGGATACTGTGGGAATGCTTGCGCAGGAGCGGGAAAACCCGTAAAATGGGAGGAAGAAAGCTGGGCGGAGAAATGCTCTGGTTCGGACAGTCAGGGATATTGATTCCTGGTTGGATTGAAGTGAGATGAGAGGATAAAAACATGGATTGGAAAAAGAATGATGTATTTCAGGTTCAGATAGAGGATATGAGCGATACAGGGGAAGGAATCGGAAAGACCGACGGCTTCACCTGGTTTGTAAAGGATGCCGTGATCGGCGATGTGGTGGAAGCCAGGGTCATGAAAACGAAGAAGTCTTACGGCTTTGCGCGTCTGATGCAGGTATTGGAACCATCAGCATGCCGCGTTACCCCACGCTGTCCGTCTGCCCGCCAGTGCGGCGGATGTCAGCTTCAGGCCATGAGCTATGAAGAACAGTTAAAGTTTAAGGAAAACAAAGTACGCAATAATTTAAGCCGCATCGGCGGACTGACCGAGATTCCGATGGAGCCGATCATCGGCATGGAAGAGCCCTGGCGTTACCGCAATAAAGCACAGTTCCCGTTTGGAAAAGATAAAAACGGACGCATCATCACAGGCTTTTATGCAGGCAGGACCCACGCTATCATTGAGCAGGAGGACTGTCTGCTTGGTGTGGAAGAAAATCAGCCGATCCTGGACTGCATCCGCGGTTTTATGGAAGAATATCATATCGCGCCCTATGAGGAAGAAACCCATAAAGGACTTGTCCGCCATGTGCTGATCCGCAAGGGCTTTACCACGGGAGAACTGATGGTCTGTCTGGTATTGAATGGCGATGTGGAGAAACTAAAGGCACCGGAGGTGCTGGTGGAGCGCCTGGTGAAGCTCTTCCCTTCCCACATGGCAAGCATTTCCTGCAGTATCAATCGGGAAAAGACCAATGTCATCATGGGAAAAGAGATTGTAAATCTGTACGGGCCGGGCTATATCACCGATTATATCGGAAATGTCTGCTACCGCATCTCCCCACTGTCCTTTTACCAGGTCAATCCGGTGCAGACCCAGAAGCTTTACGGAACCGCGCTGGAGTATGCAGGCCTGACCGGTGAGGAAACCGTGTGGGATCTTTACTGCGGTATCGGAACCATCTCCCTGTTTCTGGCGCAGAAAGCAAAGAAGGTATATGGCGTAGAGATTATTCCGCAGGCGATTGATGATGCCCGTGCCAACGCAAAGCTGAACCATTTTGAAAATGTCGAGTTCTTTGTTGGAAAAGCGGAGGAGGTACTGCCGGAACAGTATGAAAAGAACCAGGTCTACGCCGACACCATTGTGGTAGATCCGCCAAGAAAAGGCTGCGACAGCGTCTGCCTGGACACCATCGTAAAGATGGCACCGGAGAAAGTCGTATATGTCAGCTGCGACTCCGCGACTCTGGCCAGGGATGTGAAGTATCTTGGAGAGAGAGGATATGAGGTGAAACGGGTAAAAACTGTGGATATGTTCCCGTGGAGCGGACATGTAGAGACGGTCTGTTTGATGTCAAGGAAATAAAATCAAGTGCCAGAAAGCGGCGTATTTCCGGGCTTTT
>ERZ838118.3900-NODE-3900-length-13601-cov-5.430976_pt1 | contig 13601 bp, 7 predicted proteins | sample MGYA00519863_ERZ838118 | MGnify/ENA primary metagenome ERZ838118 (study PRJEB31850, sample SAMEA3708827) | human gut metagenome | biome: human gut; feature: human-associated habitat; material: faeces | place: China | collected 2014 ...
TTCCAAATGTATACTTTGCATTCTGATTTCCGTACTCATCATGCGTATACACTACAGTCTTCGGCATAGTGGTATCAACGCTGTATGGCTCACCATTTACCAAACCAGTATAACCCATCGGAAGCACCGGATTTGCTGATTCACCAGCTGCATTATAGAATTCTGTATTCGCTGGCAGTCCGCTCCAGCTATACTTTACATTATGCCGGGCAACTTCTGTTTTCTCAAATTTCCAGGTTCCCCTTATTTCAAGGTCACTCGTAATATTTCCAGCTTTGGTATCCCATCCACTGAATGTATATACTCCATTTACATTATGATATGCGTCATAAGAATTTACCGAATAACCTGGTGCATAATCCTCGTCCACTAAATACGGTTCGTTATGCTTATATGTCTTGTTATCCTGCGGCAGTACCACTGTACTCGGAACATTTCCACTCCAGCTGTATGTAATCTTATGTGTCGGTACTTTCACAGTCTCCACTGTCCAAGCACCTTCTACGGTTACATCACTGTTACCCATAACTCCGTTATTCGGATCATTCCAGTTTCCAAATGTATACTTTGCATTCTGATTTCCGTACTCATCATGCGTATACACTACGGTTCCCGGCTTAGTAGTATCAATACGATAAGTCTGTCCTGTCTTTAATCCAGTAATGCCTGTTGGCAGAGTCGGCGTAACAACCGCGCCATCCTCATCGTATAAAGTCTCTCCTGTCGGTAAACCAGTCCACTCATAGTTTACATTATGTTCGCCAACATATCTTGCATAGAAAATAGTATTTTCAGTAACTACATAACTGTCAAAATCAACTGGATCTCCAATAAGTTCAGGATTTGTATACCAGCCCTCAAATTCATACCATACACCATTTGCATCCTGTTTTCGAAGCGGATAAGTTCCTTTCGGACGTGGTGCATAATCATTCTTTCTCACAGTTTGACCATCTTCAGATGCTCGATAAACATTATCTGTACTAGCATCTTTCAATCTGTATTGAACTGTAACCAATTGTTTAACTTTAAGTTCAACAGTACAGTCAACATGATGATCCGGACTTGTGCTATTGTCTTTTGAAATTTTGTATGGTACCAGATAAATTGCTTCAACATCTTTCGTTTGGAGATTCTGTACTCCGGCTTTCTTTGCTGCATCATCTCTGTATACAGTAAATATAGTATTCCATGTATTTGTATCTCTGGTCAACAGCAATTTACCATCTGCTGTCTTTGTTCCATAACCAGAAGGCCATGTCACTACTCTTGTTTGTGCATCAAAGATATTTTTATTCCCTGTCCAAATTCCACCTACTTCATTCGCATATCCAGTTCCCAAATTGGAGCTCCACTCACCAGTATTATTTGAATCAGGGTTCTTTGTAGAATCCTTTAAATAATAGAACTGTGCAGCAACTAAAGAAGCATCCTCAACCTTAATCGTTGCGTTTACCTTTTCTGTCCATGACCACATGCCATAATGCGTTTCATAAGTATAGCTAATTTCTGTTGTTCCAACAGACAAAGTTGTTATTGTTGCTGCCGGTCTCCGACTTCCATTTACATTTACAGAAGATTTTGATACCACTGATGCTACTGATGGGTTCGAAGATTCCCAGTTTCCTTCGGTATCTGATGTATCATTAACGTACACCTCAATAGTTTTCCCAATACCATAGGTTCCATCATTTAATTCCACCATACCAGTGACAGACTGACCTCTCTTACTGGTAATCGCATAAATCGTAAAGTGCTCTGCCTTGAATCCAACTTCTTCCACAGCCGCACCCTCTACGCTCTGCTCGCTTACGCTTTCCAGCTTCAGCTCGCTGGCCTCTACCGCTTCTGCCTTTTCTGCAGTCAGCTGGGTCTTGCTGGTGTCGTCTACGGCTACGATCTCTACTTTATCGGAGGTCTCAGTCATTTCCTGAATCGGTGCGCCGGTGAAGGTTACGTCTACATAGCCGTCCTCGGACCAGCTGTTGCTGAGTTTCTCTCCATTATAAAGAAGGTTGATGTCGTATGCTAATACGGTGTTGACTACCGCGCCCTCGGACTCGCCTTCCATCTTCTCTTTGATGGTGTCGCCAAGTGCCTCGGTTACTTCGGTTACGTCAAGCTCGGTGCCTTCCGGAAGGATGCCTTCTTCTGCGTGCAGGCTGATGGTTACGCCATCGCTGCTTACATAGGATGCGTTGAATTCCGGATGTGCCACGTTTTCAGTCTCTTCCAGGCTTGCTACGATCTCCAGATCTTCGCTTACTTCTTCTACTGCGTAAACGTGTGCGTATTTCTCCAGGTTGGATGCGCTGGCTACGCCTGCTGCGTCTACTTCTTCCAGTTCCTCGCCGTTGGCGGTTACTTCGGTGATCTCATAACCTACCTGCGGGTCTACTGCGAAGTACAGGGTCTCGCCCTCGTTTACGGTATGAGCGCCCTTGATTGCTGCTGCGCCTACCGGGTCTACAGAGTAATCTACGTTGTACTGGCCTTCTACTGCTGCCTCGCCAACCAGATCTTCTGCCTTCACTGCATAGGCTCTTGCGTTTGCGCGTCCCCAGATGGTTACGGTGTTGTATGCCTTACCGCTCAGTTCGCCCATCAGTTCGATGGAATCGTCCTCCAGGAACTGCTCATCGCCGTCAAAGTCAGCTTCGCTGCTGCCGCCATTGTTATCTGCCGGAGCCTCACTGCTGTTCTCGTCTGCCGGATTCTCAGCCGGAGCCTCGGTTTCGTCGTTTACAAGCTCACCGTCTTTGGTCTCGTCAGCCACGGTCTCACCGTCTGCGGTTTCATCTGCTGCGGTGGTCTCGTCTGCCTTAGACTCATCTGCTACGGTTTCTTCGGTCTTATCCTCAGCAACAGTCTCTTCTGCCTCGGTGGTCTCCGGAATAGCCTCGGTTTCTTTTTCCGGAACCTCAGCCTTATCCTCGGTCTCAGCCTCAGTTTCTTCCTCAGTGCTGTCTGCTAAGGTTTCCTCAGCCACTTCTGCGCTGGTGCTTACGCGGAATACTTCTTTTGCGGAGATGGATGCGGTTGCGCTTCCCTCTTCTGCCTGAAGCTCTTCCTCTGCTGCCGGTGCTTCGGTCTCAGGCTCAGCTGCTTCGGTTTCCTCTGCAGTCTCTTCGACCTCTGCCTCGGTCTCTTCTGCTGCAGTGGTCTCTTCGGTCTCAGAAGAATTCTCAGCGCCGGTGGTTTCCTCGGTCTCGCCGTTCTCGGAAGCGTTCTCGCTCTCGGTTACGTCTGCCTTGGTTTCTTCCTCAGTCTCATCGGAACCGTTCTCAACAGTCTCAGAGGTTTCGCCTTCCGGCTTTACAACCTCTGCCTGCGGCTTCTTTTCATCGTCCACCATGGTGGTGCCGCTGTAGTCTTCCGCGTTCTCCACGCCCTCTGCATCTTCGATGTTGGTGGTGTTCGGATTTACGGTGACACGTGCAGTTTCATATCCACTTACGTTTGCGCGGAAGGTTACTGCCATGTCGCTCTCATTGATGAACAGGAATACCACATCGTCGGTACCTGCGTTGTAGAATACCTGCAGATCTGTATGCTCTGTCGCATAACTGCTGTCGATATCTACATCGAGCTGATATACCTTTCCGGCCTTGCTTCCTATTAACTTTTCATAGGAAGTTTTCAGGCTCTTCTGTTTTGCCTTCAGCTCTAATGAAGAAAAATCAAACACATCTCCGCTTTCCAGAGCGGTGCTGATCGCATCTTCCAGTTCACTGCTGTCGAGCAGGAACAGAGAGCTTGTTTCTTCGCCTGCCGCAAACGCTACGGTCAGGTTCGTGCCAAAGTTGGTTACAACCATGGCTACGGTCAGCATAAACGCCACGATGCGTTTATACTCGTGCCTGATGACTTTTTTCAGGCCCAGTGTTTTCGCTTCGAGTCCTTTCATACTTCTCTCTCCTTTTCCCTTTATTTTGGCTATCTGAACGTGAATAAGAACGTTTTCCAGACAATGGTTTCATTGTCATGTTCAATATACGCTTTGGGGCGTTACGTCAGCTGTTACTTTCCGCATTTTCTCTGGATTTTTTTCTCATTTCTTCCACATTTTATGCCCGTCTCTGCCCTTCTTAACGTTTTCTTAATTCTCGCTTTCCGGAACATGTTCTCCGGTATTTTCTGTTACCGGTTCTTCGGAGATTTCCAGCTCCTTGACATTCTTTCCCATGTTCTTTTTCAGGCTGTCTCCGGCAACAGCCAGAGCCGGTCTGCAGGCATAATAGACATCAATCTTCTTTCTCCGGTTTGCTGCCCGGAAATTCTTGCACACGCGGTCTGCCGCGATGTGGCATCCCTTCTGGTCTGTGCTGGTTACCAGTACCAGGAACTGGTTCTTGCCGTAGCGGGTATACAGGTCTGAGCGGCGCACGGAACGGATGATCGCGCGCTCCAGTCTCTGCCGTACCTCCTCCAGCTGTTCAGAGGATTCCAGCGGCTCGCCTTCCCGGTCAATAAGGGTAAAGAGTACCAGATGCGCTCTGGTATCTTCACGTCCCAGCACCCAGACAATGTAACGGTAAATGTCGATGAAGGTCAGGTAATCACAGCGGGTCGCGCCAAACACGTTGGGATCCGGTTTTAAGTGCTGCTGGATCTCCTCGATGTTATTCATCTCGTACTGGATCATGTTGCGGATGGCCCGGTAATGCTCCATCATCTCCTCTGACATGCGGATGCCATATTCCTGCTGGGATTCCTTGGCGATCTGCTCATAGTATTCTACCGCTGTCTGGTAATCCTTCATGGCGGTCAGGCATTCCAGCTTGACCAGCTGCCACTCCTCATAGGGATAGCGGCTGAGGGCCTGCTCGCAATAAGGGAGCAGCTCCTCGTAGCGGTTCTGTTTTTTCAAGAGTCTGGTGAGTTCCCGTAAGACCTTGAAGTAAAGCTCCTGATACTTCCAGTTCGCGGCAGATACCCAGTCATCAGCGATCATCAGCGGCAGGAACTCGCCCTTGTAAAGGCCGCAGGCCTCCTCCAGAAGCTCCACCGCTTTGACCGGGTCCTTTTCCTCCAATGCTGCCATGACCTGTTTCTGGAACACTTCTACGTCCAGCTCCACATCTACGTGATCCGCTGTCCACATATATACGCCGCCCTTTGTGGAGATATACTCTCCATCCGGCAATCCGGCGGCAATCAGGCTCTTTCTCAGGCGGAAGATCATGGCCCGCAGGGAATTGGCTGCCTGCTCGGTATCACTGTCTCCGTAAAGCTGCTCCAGAAGGCGGATCCGGCGGATACCCTCGCCTCTGCTGTAGATGAGAAGCATCAGCAAATGGAGCATTTTACTGCTGAGGCTCTTGCCCAGCAGAACCGGCTGCCCATGGTAAGTCATGCTGAAGCCTCCAAGCATCTGAATATAGATCACGTTTTCCATTACTTCTGTATGCAAATTATCATGTACTGTTGTCTTTTCCATAACGAATTCCTCCCTTGTGCCCTTAATATAGCAATCTTGTGCCCAAGATACAAGCACTTCGGCAGAATTGGTCAAACCTCGACAGAATTGGGATAAAATCAGGCCAAAAATGTAAAAAACGCCCGGCAGCAATTCTCTGCCAGGCATCTTCAGACTTTCATTATTTGTTTATGCCAGCTCTTCCTGCTGGTCCTCCAGTGCCGCGGTCGCGTAACGCTCCAGAATCACGGACTGGATCATATCGCGGGTTCCCGAATTAATCGGATGTGCGATATCACGGTACTCACCATCCGCAGCCTTGCGGCTCGGCATGGCAATGAACAATCCTTTCTCGCCTTCGATGACCTTGATGTCATGAACAACAAACTCGTTATCTATGGTAATGGAAACGATTGCTTTCATTTTCCCTTCTTTTTCGATCTTTCTCACTCTCACATCTGTTATTTGCATGTGGAAACCCCTCCCCCGTTCTTATGCGGCAGTCCGGAGACAGACGAAATGCCCACCCCGGTCAGCCGTCTGCGTGTTTTCATGATGTCATAAGCGAATACTCCACACTGTTACAGCGTATAGCGCTCATTCTTTTCAATAACAATCTTGATATCATCCGGCGTACCGATATAGGTGGTATTGGCACGGATCGTATCGCGGCTCTCTACGATGCAGTTCTCAATGACGGTATTGTCACCGATGTAAACATCGTTCAGAATGATAGAATTCTTGATCACGCAATTGTTTCCCACATATGCTTTCTTAAACAGAATAGAGTTCTCTACAGTTCCGTTGATGATGGAACCGCTGGAGATGAGACTGTTTTTAACCAGGGCACCCGGATTGTATTTTGCCGGTGGAAGATCATCCACCTTGGAGTATACATCCGGATATTCCTTGAAGAAGTAGTTGCGTACTTCCGGTTTTAAGAAGTCCATGTTGGTCTTGTAGTAAGAATCTACAGATGCAATGTTGCTCCAGTAGGAATCCAGCTTGTATGCGTAGATACGTTTTAAGTTCTTATAACGTACCAGGATATCGCGTACAAAATCCACACGGTCTTCTGCGGCGCAGCGTTCGATGAGTTCGATGAGCTGGCGTCTGCGGATCACATAGATACCACAGGAGATGGTGCTAGAGGTGGATACCATAGGCTTCTCGTCAAAGTCGACGATGCGGCCGTCATCGTTCAGTTTTACCTGGCCGAAACGGGTGATATCCTCTGTCTCTGGCATGTCCTTGCAGACTACGGTGATATCTGCCTTTTTCTCAATGTGATATTCCAAAACCTTGTTGTAGTCCAGCTTGTAGATACCGTCGCCGGCAGCAATGACTACGTATGGTTCATGACTGTTCTTTAAAAAGGAAAGGTTCTGGTAGAGGGCGTCTGCGGTGCCGCGGTACCAGTCGCTGTTCTCTGCGGTGATCGTCGGGGTGAATACATAAAGTCCGCCCTGTTTTCTTCCGAAATCCCACCACTTGGAGGAGCTTAAATGCTCGTTTAAGGAACGGGAGTTATACTGGGTAAATACTGCCACGTTCTGGATATGGGAGTTGCTCATGTTGCTGAGCGCAAAATCAATGCTGCGGTAGCTGCCTGCAACCGGCATTGCGGAAATCGCGCGCTTGTTGGATAATTCCCGCATTCTCTTACTGTTTCCGCCTGCTAATACAATACCAATCGCTTTCATCGTACGCCACCTGCCTTTATAATGTAGTCTCCGCTTGCCAGTGCCCCGTCGGTGTAATCCTCCGGAGTGGTGACGCCGGAAATTGCGGTATTTTTACCGATCTTGACATGGTCCGGGATCACGCTGTGCTCCCCAATGGTAACCAGGTCGAACTGGTAAACCTTCGGGTCGTATTTGCTCGGTGCGTACTCGCCCACACCAAGCTCGGAGCCCTCGCCCACCGTAGTATCCTCTGCCACGATTGCTTTGTTCACTTTTGCGCCTGCTTTGATATGACAGTCGCGCATGATGATGGAATCGTGTACCTCTGCCCCCGGCTCAATGGTAACGCCCGCGCCAATGACCGAGTTGGTAATGGTTCCGTGTACCTCGGTTCCCTCACCGATGATGCTTCGGTCAATCACCGCGTCTGCTGCCACATACTGCGGCGGGATGATATCGCTCTTGGTATAAATCTTCCAGTATTCCTCATAGAGGTTGAACTCCGGAATGATATCGATGAGCTCCATGTTTGCCTCCCAGTAGGAGCCGAGGGTTCCGACATCCTTCCAGTAGCCATTGTACTCGTAGGCAAAGATGCGCTCCTGCTTCTGATGGCAGTATGGAATAACGTGTTTACCGAAATCGCAGCCAGGCTCCTCAGACATGGCAATGAGGGCTTCCTTCAGTGCCTTCCAGCTGAATATGTAGATTCCCATGGAAGCCAGGTTGCTGCGCGGATGCGCCGGCTTCTCCTCGAACTCGGTGATACGGTTATTCTCATCGGTGATCACGATACCGAAGCGGCTTGCCTCTTCGATCGGCACCGGCATACATGCGATGGTGACATCTGCGTTATTTGCTTTGTGATATTCCAGCATAACCTCGTAATCCATCTTGTAGATGTGGTCGCCGGAAAGAATCAGAACGTAGTCCGGATTGTAGCTTTCCATGTACTCCAGGTTCTGATAAATGGCGTTCGCAGTACCGGTATACCAGTCACTGCCCTTGCTCCGCTCGTACGGCGGAAGAATGGTAACTCCTCCGACATTACGGTCTAAGTCCCACGGAATGCCAATTCCGATGTGACTGTTCAGACGTAATGGCTGATACTGTGTTAAAACGCCAACTGTGTCAACGCCAGAATTGATACAGTTGCTGAGCGGAAAATCGATAATTCTGTATTTGCCGCCAAACGATACTGCCGGTTTTGCGACTTTTTGCGTTAATACTCCAAGGCGGCTGCCCTGTCCCCCTGCCAAAAGCATGGCAATCATTTCCTTTTTAATCACGTTATCACCTCGCTGTAGTGTTTTCTTGTGCCTACTATTATACCACGCATTTCAGAGAAAGTGAACAAATAATTGTATTATTTTCAATATTTTTTGTACATTTTCCGACACTTTTTGCGTAATTTTTACATTTGTCAATATATGGTATATTGAGAATTGGGTAACACAATTTATCCGATTTTGTACTGCCGTTTCCGGATAGAGCCGAAAATACGCGTATTTCGATATTTTTCTTGAATCACCTTATAAAATGAAGTATAATCTTGTTTAAGTATGCAAATAATGATATATCTGTTAAAAGATTGAAAAGAATGCAGATCAAAGGAGAAGTATTATGGATTTAGTTACTGTAAGAGAACTGTATAAAAACCGGGAAGCTTACCTGGATAAAGAGGTTTCCATCGGCGGCTGGGTGCGCAGCGTGCGTGCTTCCAAGGCCTTTGGCTTTATCGTAGTCAGCGACGGAACCTATTTTGAGACCCTTCAGGTCGTTTATCATGACAACATGGCAAACTTTGCCGAGATCAGCAAATTGAACGTAGGCGCAGCCATCATCGTAAAGGGTACCCTGGTTGCTACCCCGGACGCAAAGCAGCCATTTGAGATCCAGGCTTCTGAGGTTGCTGTAGAAGGCCCGTCCGCTCCGGACTACCCGCTGCAGAAAAAGCGCCACACCCTGGAGTACCTGCGTACCATCACCCATCTGCGTCCGCGCACCAACACCTTCCAGGCTGTATTCCGCGTACGTTCCCTGATCGCATACGCCATCCACCAGTACTTCCAGGAGCGTGACTTCGTATACGTTCACACCCCGCTCATTACCGGAAGTGACTGTGAGGGCGCAGGCGAGATGTTCCAGGTAACCACCATGGATTTAAACAACATCCCGAAGACCGAGGACGGTGCTGTTGATTTCAACAAAGATTTCTTTGCGAAGCCGACCAACTTAACCGTAAGCGGCCAGTTAAACGGCGAGACTTACGCCATGGCATTCCGCAACATCTACACCTTCGGACCAACCTTCCGCGCTGAGAATTCCAACACCACCCGCCATGCCGCAGAGTTCTGGATGATCGAGCCGGAGATGGCCTTCGCTGATCTGGACGACAACATGGAGGTTGCCGAGGGCATGTTAAAATATGTCATCCGTTATGTTTTAGAGCACGCTCCGGAGGAGATGGCATTCTTCAATAATTTCATCGACAAGGGCCTGTTAGACCGTTTGAACAACGTCGTAAATTCCGAGTTCGGCCGTGTGACCTACACCGAGGCTGTTAAGATCCTGGAGGAGCATAATGACCAGTTCGACTACAAGGTATCCTGGGGCTGCGACCTTCAGACCGAGCATGAGCGCTTCCTGACCGAGCAGATCTTCAAGAAGCCGGTATTCGTGACCGACTACCCGAAGGAGATCAAGGCCTTCTATATGAAGATGAACCCGGATGGAAAGACTGTTGCCGCAGTAGACTGTCTGGTACCGGGCATCGGCGAGATCATCGGCGGCAGCCAGCGTGAGGATAACCTTGAGAAGCTGACCGCGCGCATGGACGAGCTGGGCTTAAAGAAGGAAGATTACCAGTTCTATCTGGATCTTCGCAAATACGGTTCCGCGCGCCACTCCGGCTTCGGTCTTGGCTTTGAGCGCTGCGTCATGTACTTAACCGGCATGGGCAACATCCGCGACGTCATCCCGTTCCCGAGAACTGTAGGCAACTGCGAGCTGTAAATCAAATAATCCAATCCCTGCGTGTCGCTGACACGCTCCGGATTCGCAAAAACCTATGCGGGTATACTGTGCAGAACGAACTGCCGGCATACCCGCATTGCATTTTAAGGAGAACCCTATGAAATTTATTCACATTGCCGATGTCCACTGGGGCATGAACCCGGACAGTGACCGGCCCTGGAGCCGCGAGCGCGCCCAGGCCATCCGTGACAGCTTTGCGGAAGTCGTGCGGCAGGCCAGGCTGCGGGACGCGGACTGTCTCTTCATTTCCGGGGACCTGTTTCACCGCCAGCCGCTTCTTCGTGACTTAAAGGAGGTCAACTACCTCTTCTCCACCATTCCCGGTGTGCGGGTGGTCATCATTGCCGGAAATCACGACCGCATCCGCTCCAATTCTGCGCTGATGAGCTTTACCTGGTGTCCCAATGTCACCTTCCTCATGTCCGAAGAATTAAGCTCCGTCTACTTTAAGGACTTAAATCTGGAGGCGCACGGCTTCTCCTATCACACTGCTGAAATCAATGAGGCACGGTTAAACGGCATCAAAGCACCGGACGATGGCCGCATCCATGTGCTGCTGGCCCACGGCGGCGATGCCTCCCATCTCCCGCTGGATAAGGGGAACCTGGCCCACACCGGTTTTTCCTATGCGGCACTGGGACACATTCACAAGCCGGAGCTGGCACCGGATTTTTCCTACGCTTATCCTGGTTCCTTAGAGCCGCTTGACAAGACCGAGACCGGCCCTCACGGCATGGTGGTGGGCGAGATTCAGCCGGCATCCGGCCAGGTCATTTCCCTGGAATTTGTTCCGGTGGCGCGCACCCAGTACATTCCGCTGGTAGTCCATGTCACGCCGTCCACCACCAACGGCGAACTGTGTGACCGCATCACCGATGCCGTAAAAGAACGCGGCATGGAACATATCTACCGGTTCCGCATCCGCGGCATGCGTGACCCGGACATCACCTTTGACTTAGAGCCGTTAGAGCGCCGCCTGCAGATTGTGGAGGCGGTAGATGAATCCGAGCCACAGTATGATTTCTGCCAGCTGTTTGCGGAGCATCCCAGCGACATGATCGGTTTTTACATTCAGGCGTTCCAGAAGGAGGATCCCAGCCCGATTGAGAAGAAGGCACTGTATTACGGGATCGATGCTCTGCTGCGCACAACAGACGAGAGGAGTTAATCATGCGGATACTGGATTTACATATTGACGGATTCGGCAAATTCCATGACCTCTCCGTCTCCTTTGACAAGGATCTGAACGTGGTTTACGGCAAAAACGAGGCCGGAAAATCCACCCTGCACACCTTCATCCGCTGCATGCTCTTCGGACTGGAGCGTGGACGCGGACGTGCAGCCCGCGCGGACCTTTACAGCAAATATGAGCCATGGCAGAACAAGGCCGTCTACGGCGGCCGAATGCGGGTAGAAAAGGACGGTGTCATCTACCGTCTGGAACGGAATTTCCAGAAGGATCAGAAAGCTTTCGTGATCGTGAATGAAACCGCAGGCAAAGAAATCGAGCCCACGAAAGGATTCATGGACTTTCTTCTGGGCGGACTCACAGAAACCGCCTACAACAATACCATCAGCATCGGCCAGCTCAAATGCGTGACCGAGGGCGGCATGGTGACAGAGCTTCGCAATTACATTGCCAACATGAACACCACCGGTAATCTTTCTTTAAATATCACAAAGGCTGCTTCCTATTTAAAGGGGCGCCGGAAAGAGTTTGAGCGCCAGCTCACCCCAGAGGCAGCCCGCACCTACACCGCGCTGCTGACCGAGATCAAAAACATTGAAAAAGAGATTTCCGCGCCGGAATACGAGAACCAGCTCCAGACCTATCAGGATCTTCGTTCCCAGGTAAAGAACCAGCTTTCCGAAAAGCAGACTGAGCGGGAAACGCTTCTTCAGAAGATTGCCAAGGGGCGGCAGGCACTGGATGGAGCGCAGTTTACCGATGAGGCCTCCATCCACGCTTATCAGGAGAACGCCCGGAATACCTACGCCCATTATAAAGAGGTAGCCGACGCAGCCTCCCGCAGGGGGCGGTCCGTCCTTCCGGTCATTATGCTGGTGCTGGCTGTTTTCTGCGCGCTGGGAGCCGGAGCACTGGGATTTCTCAGCTCCCAGACCTTTGATCCGGTTGTTTTCGGAACCGGCGCACTAATCTCCGTATCCACCGGCGTGGCCCATTATACTGTGGGACTCATCTGCGCTTTGAGCGCTGCTGCCGTCTTCTTCTTTGCGGTGGGACTCATCTTCTTTATGAAGAACCACAGTTTAAAGCAGGAGCTTTCCATGACGGAAAAGCTGCTGCAGGAGATTTTTTCCCGCCATCTGGGAGATTCCTCCATTTCCGGGGAGGCCATGACTGCTTTTGAAAGCCGCATGGAAGAATTTGTCCGGTTAAGCCAGGTACTGGAACGCTCTGAGCAGTCTGTACAGGAGCAGGCATCCGAGATCAATGCGCTCCAGGCGAAAGAAACCGACTGTGACGATGCCATCTCCCGCCAGCAGAAGGCCCAGTGGGAACTGGAGAAAAGGCTGGATCATCTGGCCCACTGCAAGGACCAGACGGAATCCTTAAAGCAGGTGCTGGCAGAGAATGATCGGATTCGCGAGGAAATCACCGCCATTGACCTGGCACTGGAAACCATGACGAAGCTTTCCGCCACCATCCGGGATTCCTTCGGACTATATCTGAATAAGACCGCTTCGGAACTGATTTCCGGCATCACTGGCGGCATCTACGACAGCATGAGCGTAGATGAAAGCCTGAACGTGTTCATGAACACCCGCACCCGCCTGGTCCCGGTGGAGCAGGTATCCAGCGGCACCATGGACCAGATCTACCTGGCCCTCCGCCTCGCCGCCGCCAAGCTCATCCAGCCGGAAGGCGATTACATGCCGCTGATCTTTGATGACAGCTTCGTGCTGTACGACGAAGACCGGCTGCACACCGCGCTGAAGTGGCTGAAGAAGGCATATCCGGGACAGATCATCATCTTCACATGCCACCAGAGAGAAGCACAGATGATGACCGCAGACCAGATTGCGTATCATCTGGTGACGATGTAGAATTTCAATTTAAGTGAATAGCTAATAAGGTCCGAAGTTCAGGGCCTACTATGCAGAAACGCAGCACTAAGTGGAATTTTGTACTTCGTTCACTGCGCCGCCTATTGTCAGACCTGCGACCCAAACTCACACGCTTCGCGTGTTCAAACAAGGGTCTCCGGTCTGACGCTATGCTCGCTCACGAAGAAAATTCCAATGTGCTGCTAATTCTGCATAGTAGGCCCTGAACTTCTAGATTACTGGCTGCACCACAATATAAAACTCTACCTCTAAATAATTTTACTTCCGGCAAGAACGTGCCGGCAGCACCTCTTTGAATTGCTTGATTACCCTATACCTGGAGAAAACGGTCACGTCAAGGTCGCTTAAGCGCTTGTTATAACATTGATGTG
>ERZ838118.3932-NODE-3932-length-13503-cov-34.491449_pt1 | contig 13503 bp, 10 predicted proteins | sample MGYA00519863_ERZ838118 | MGnify/ENA primary metagenome ERZ838118 (study PRJEB31850, sample SAMEA3708827) | human gut metagenome | biome: human gut; feature: human-associated habitat; material: faeces | place: China | collected 2014 ...
GCAACGCCATGGTCCCCATGGTGCAGTATATCCCCCAGTCCATCCTGCTGACGGTGGGCGGCTCCCTGCTGATGGAACGGTTCTTCTCCGTTCCCGGCATGGGCCCCCTGCTGACGGATGCCATCCAGCGCTATGACCTGAACGTCGTTCAGACCCTGGTCATCCTCTACGCTGTGCTGGGCATCGTGGGCGTGTTCCTGGGCGATGTGCTGATGATGGTGGTTGACCCCCGTATTACTCTGACCGGAAAGGAGGAGGCTCGCTGATGGCTAAGGCATCGGATTTTGAGGGCAAGAAGCCCGAAGAACTGTTCTACTTTGTGGATTATTCCCCGGAAGAAGCTGAACGCATCGGCTACTCCAACTATTCCTACTGGGGTTCTGTCATCCAGAACTTCCTCAAGCAGAAGGTCGCTGTCTTCTGCCTGATCCTGTTCCTGGCGCTGACGGTGTTCTCCTTCATTGCGCTGAGCATTGGCAAGTATCACTTCACCAGCCTGATCTCTGATTCCAGCAAGGCTTTCATCAGGCCCAACAGTGAGTACTGGTTCGGTACCGACAACCTGGGCCGTGACTACTGGTGCCAGGTGTGGTACGCCACCCAGGTGTCCATCCGTCTGGCTCTGGTGGTCGCCGTGGGCGAGAGCATCGTGGGCGTGATCTTCGGCCTGATCTGGGGCTATGTGCGCAGTCTGGACCGCTTCTTCACGGAGCTGTACAACCTGATCGACAACGTGCCCTATATCATCTATATGACCCTGATCGCCCTGATGGTGGGCCAGAGCTTCTGGATCATGGCCATCTCCATGATCGCCATCAACTGGCTTTCCATGGCACGCCGTGTCCGCAACATGGTGTTCATGTTCCGCGACCGCGAGTACAACCTCGCGTCCCGTTGCCTGGGCACCCCGCTGTGGCGCGTGCTGACCAAGAACATCCTGCCGTATCTGGTCTCCGTTATCATCCTGCGTATGGCACTGTCCATTCCGGGCACCATCAATCTGGAATCCACGCTGTCCTACCTGGGCCTGGGCCTGGGCATCGATACGCCTTCTCTGGGCCTGATCCTGAGCAAGGTGCGCGGCTTCTTCCTGGATTATCCGTACCTGCTGGTTTTCCCTGCATCCATCGTGTCCATCATTTCCATTTCCTTCTATATCATGGGCAACGCTTTGTCGGATGCGGCTGATCCGCGCAACCACGTTTGATAGATTGGAGAGAGAGACGTAAATGGATAGACAACCGATTATCTCTGCCAAAGACGTGGAGATCACTTTCAGCCTGCGCGGTCGCAAGCTGAACGCCATCCGCAAGTGCTCGCTGGACCTGTACGAAGGCGAGACCCTTGCCATCGTGGGCGAGTCCGGTTCGGGCAAGTCCGTATTCACCAAGACCTTTGTGGGTATGCTGGATGCCAACGGTAAGATCACCGGCGGCTCCATTATGTTCGAAGGCCGCGATATGACCAAGTTCACCGAGAAGGATTGGCTGGGTGTCCGCGGCAAGAAGATCGCCATGGTCATGCAGGACCCCATGACCAGCCTGAACCCGCTGAAGAAGATCGGCAAGCAGATCCAGGAGAGCATTGAGCATCACCAGGGTCTGAAGGGTGAGGAAGCCAAAAAGGCTGCCATCGAGATGCTGGGCAAGGTGGGTATCCCCGACCCCGAGCGTCGGTACGAGCAGTACCCCCACGAGTTCTCCGGCGGTATGCGTCAGCGTGTTGTCATTGCCATTGCAGCGGCCTGCCGCCCGCAGATCCTGATCTGCGACGAGCCCACCACTGCACTGGACGTGACCATTCAGGCACAGATCCTGCAGCTGATCCGCGACCTGCAGAAGGAGTTGGGCATGTCCGTTATCTACATCACCCATGACCTGGGCGTTGTGGCAAACGTGGCAGACCGTGTGGCCGTGATGTATGCCGGCCAGATCGTGGAATACGGCACCGTGGAGGAGATCTTCTACGACGCATGGCACCCCTACACCTGGGCTCTGCTGCAGGCTCTGCCGCAGCTGGGCACCAAGGGTGAGGCCCTGCCCAGCGTGGACGGTACTCCCCCGAACCTGTTCAATGAGATCAAGGGTGACGCATTTGCGCCCCGCAACAAGCATGCGCTGGCAATCGACTTTGTGCAAGAGCCTCCGTTCTTCCAGGTGTCCGAGACCCACGCCGCAAAGACCTGGTATCTGGACCCGCGCGCTCCCAAGATCGAGCGGCCGCACTCCATCCAGAACCTGCGTGAGAAAATGGGAAAGATGGGAGGCGCCAACTTAAATGGCTGAACGCGAAAAGCTGATTGAGCTGAAAGACCTTCAGATCACCTTTGGCTCCGGTAAGAAGAAATTTGTTGCTGTCGATCATGTCAACTTTGACATCTATAAGGGCGAGACCTTCTCGCTGGTCGGCGAGTCCGGCTCCGGCAAGACCACCATTGGCCGTGCCATCTGCCGCATCAACCCGACCTCCGGCGGCGACATCTTCTTCAAGGGCCAGAAGATCAACGGCAAGATCTCCAAGGAACTGGACAAGGAAGTCATCCGTAAGATCCAGATGATCTTCCAGGACCCCATGGCTTCGCTGAACGAGCGCGCCAAGGTGGAGTATATCATTGCTGAGGGCCTGCTGAACCATCATCTCTACAAGGATCAGGATGACCTGCACGAAAAGGTGATGAACGCCCTGCATGAGGTTGGCCTGCTGCCGGAGTTTGCCTCCCGCTTCCCCCACGAGTTCTCGGGCGGCCAGCGCCAGCGCATCGGCATTGCCCGTGCTCTGGTCATGGAGCCGGAGTTCATCGTGGCCGATGAGCCCATCTCCGCACTGGATGTCTCCATCCGTGCACAGGTGCTGAACCTGCTGAACGAGATGAAGAAGAGCCGCGGCCTGACCTACCTGTTCATTGCACATGACCTGTCGGTGGTCCGGTTCATCTCGGATCGTATCGCCGTTATCAGCAAGGGCCGCATCGTGGAGCTGGCTGAGGCGGAGGAGCTGTTCCTCCATCCGCTGCATCCCTACACCAAAGCCCTGCTGAGCGCGGTTCCCATCCCTGACCCCAGCCTGGAAAAGCACAAGAAGCTGCTGGTCTATGACCCCTCGATCCACGATTACAGCGTGGATAAGCCGGTCTGGGAAGAGATCGCAAACGGTCACTTTGTGTATGGCAACCAGCGTGAGCTGGAAGGCTACCGCAAGGAGTATGAAAGCCAGCTGTAAGCTGAACCGCTTTCCTGTATTTTAACACAATGACCCCGCCGCGCTGGGAGCTTTCCCGCGCGGCGGGGTTTTGTGCTGTCAGGGAGCAAAAAACAGAACCGGACGCTTCAAAAACGTCCGGTTCTGCTTTTTGCTATGGGTTAACTCGATCAGGCCTGAGTGGCTGCGTCGTATGCGGCAGCAAACTCATCGTACTGTTCGGTGGTGTAGGCCTCCTCGCTGGTCTCCCAGTTCACAGCCTTGTAGTTGCAGGGACCATACATTGCGTTGATCTTGCTGTACTCGTTGACGTGAGTCAGGCACCAGGTGATATCGTAGACGGTGGGGAAAATCAGGTTCTCGTCCAGGAAGTAGGCCTCGGCCTTGGCAAATGCAGCGTAGCGTGCATCAGTGTCGTCAACGATGGCACGGCCCTCGTTCACCAGATCGGTGAACTTCTCATAGGCAGCCACCAGCTCGGTCTGGTAGCTGGCGGGGCCATTGTTCACAATGCCTGCGATGTTGGTCATGTTGCAGCTGTAGTAAGCATTGTCGTCGTGAACGATGATCTGGGTCAGGAAGTTGACGGGATCGCCGAAGTCAGCGCCCCAGCCCATGTGGGTGAAGCTCTGCAGCTTGGGAGCCACGACTTCCTTCATGGTGGAGGACACGAAGGTGTTGACATCCAGCACGATGAAGTCATCGCCGAAGCTGTCGGTGAAGCACTGCTTCAGGACGGTGGCGTGGTCCAGAGCGGAGGTGGAGCCGGCCAGAATGTAGTAGGAGCAGTGAACAGGGAAGGTGACACCAATGGCGCTCAGCTCTTCCATGGCCTGCTTCTTCAGCTCGGTGATGTCGCCGTTGTTGGCGCGCAGACGTTTCATGGTCTTGCCATCGTAAGCCTCGCCGTCCAGACCCATCTCCTTGGCCACCAGGTTGGTATAGTCGGTGCCGTCAGAGGTGTAGCACAGGCCCTTCATGGTGAAGAAGTCGTTCTCACACTTCAGGGGATTGATGGGGTTGTAACGGGCGAAGAACTTGTTCAGCACCATGCCCTTGGAGAAGCACTGACGGAAGGCCTTGTTGGCAATGGCTTTGTTCCAGTTCTCATCGGGGGTGCCATCGGTGTTCTTCTTGTCGTAGTTGAAGATGAAGCAGTAGCTGAACTTCTTGGCACGCTTCTCGCACAGCTGCTGATTGTATTCGTTGGAAGGATCGGACTGAATGGTGGTGATGCTGCTCTCGCCCAGGTCCACCTCGTCCAGTTCGCGGTTCTGATACAGCTGCAGGCTGATGGAACCGTCGCTGATCATGGTGACAGTGAAGCGCTCAAAGCGGCTGACGTTGGCAGCATCGTAGTAGTTGGGGTTGGGGATGTAGCTCTTGGTGTTGCCCTGGATGTACTCCTCCACCACATAGGGTCCGTTGTACCACATGGTGGTGTTGTCGCAGCTCCGGAAGCCATCGACACCCAGCTCCTCGATCAGAGCGGGAGCCACGGGGTAGAAGCTGGTGTAGGCAGCAACGGTATCAAAGTAGGGGCAGGCGTTGGGGCAGGTGAACACCAGAGTGTAATCATCCGGAGCTTCGATGCCCACACCGGCAGCCAGCATGTCCTCATAGGTCATGTCAGCGGCAGCGTCACCGGCTTCCTTGGTCAGCTGGTAGTACTCGTAAGCACCCACAATGGTGTCGTTGGGCATGGAGGTGTTGTTGGCCTCGTTCTTGATGGCGTTCATCACCCATTCAAAGCCAACCAGGAAGTCCTTGCTGGTCAGGTGAGCCTTCACCTCACCGTTGCAATCCACCCAGTCCACGTCGTCCCGCAGGTGGAAGGTCCAGACGGTGGCATCCTCATTGTGCTCCCAGCTGGAAGCGATGGCGGGCACCACCTTGCCGTAGCAGTCAAAGCTCAGCAGGCCGTCCCACAGGTTGGTGACCACGTTGGCATCCTCAGCCCTCTGGCTGTACAGCATGTTCCAGCTTTCCAGCTCACGGTTGCCGCTCTCAAAGGAGATGAACTCCTTCAGGGGGGTAGCGCCGGTGGAGTTGGGGGCAGCAGCACCGCTGGCGGCAGCGCCATTGCCAGTGTTGTTGGACTTTTCGCCGCAGGCTGCCAGCAGGCTGGCGGCACCCACAGCACCTGCACCCTTCAGGAAGGTGCGGCGATCAAAATTGAAGCTCATTGGATGATCCTCCCAGATCTTGCGCGGACAGAGCCGCGCGTTTTTCCTTTTCCTAAATGCAGTGAGGCTGTCTGCCTTTCCAAAAAGTGCACAGGAAAGACAAAAGTCGCACCGCTGTATATTTTAGCACTTTACTGGAAAGAAGTCAATCCGCCGCAGCACTGAATTGGAAACAAAACGGTGACAAACACTTTCGTGGGAAAAGAATATGGAAAAAATTACTATAAAATGGAAAGAACTGTATATCTGTGAAGAACAGGCAAAAGAGAGAAACTGTTCACACTGTGCGCACAAAACAGCTATCTTTTTTCACAAAAACATGATACAATAAAGTGTATCTGTATCAATAAGGAGCGCACCATGAAGAAACTGACCTCGATGTACAAACGCTACATGTTCCACCCCATTTTATATAAGACCGTGACCCGCACCTCCATTGTGGCCGTGCTGATGCTGCTGTGGCAGCGCTATGTCAGCGATGGCACGTTTACCATCTGGGAGGCCCCGGGCTTTCTGTGCGGCGTGGTGCTGCTCATCTGGGCCTGGGTGGACTACCTGCGGCTGGATGGCGTGACCATCCACCATCTGCTGGAGGAATTCAAGGGGATGGGCAAGCGGCAGAAAAAGATCCATTCCACCCGCTCCATCATCGACTATGCCGATGAGAAGATCGTCTCCTTTGAGGAGCTGGAACCCGAGGAGCGCACCTATTGCAGCCTGCTCTCCAATCTGGTGCTGGGCCTGCCGCTGGTCGCTGCTGCGCTGATCGCCAGCGTGCTGTAAGGGGGCCGCGGCATGGAACAAGAGCACAAGCAGCTGGTCATCGGCATTCTGGCCCATGTGGACAGCGGCAAGACCACCCTTTCCGAGGCCCTGCTCTACGGCACCGGCACCATCCGCAAGCTGGGCCGGGTGGACCATAAGGATGCCTTTCTGGACACCGACGCGCTGGAAAAGGCGCGCGGCATTACCATTTTCTCCAAGCAGGCCCTCTTCACGGCGGGCAATACCGATTTTACCCTGCTGGACACCCCGGGCCATGTGGATTTTTCTACGGAGACTGAGCGGACACTGCAGGTGCTGGATTATGCGGTGCTGGTCATCAGCGGCACCGACGGCGTGCAGAGCCATACCGAGACGCTCTGGCGGCTGCTGCGGCGGTACCGCATCCCCACCTTTGTGTTCGTGAACAAGATGGACCTGCCCGGCCCGGGCAGGGAAGCGCTTCTGACCCAGCTGAACCGTCGGCTGGGGGATGGCTTTGTGGATTTTGGGGCAGAGCAGGCCGACCGGGACGAGGCGCTGGCTGTCTGCGATGAGCGGCTGATGGAGACGATGCTGGACCGGGGAATCCTGACCGATACCGACCTCATCCCCGCCATTGCCCGGCGGCATGTGTTTCCCTGCTGGTTTGGCTCAGCCCTGAAGCTGCAGGGTGTGGATGCGCTGGTGGAGGGCCTTGACCGCTATACCCGCCCGGCCCCTGCGCTGGAAGCCTTCGGGGCCAAGGTGTTCAAGGTGAGCCAGGATGAGCAGGGAAACCGCCTGACCTGGCTGCGGGTGACCGGCGGCGCGCTCAAGGTGAAAGCCCAGCTCACCGGAGAAGCCGACGGGGAGCCATGGGCCGAAAAGGCCAACCAGCTGCGGCTCTACTCCGGCGCAAAGTTTACGCTGGCGGAGTGCATCGGCCCCGGCCAGGTGTGCGCCGTTACCGGCCTGACCAGAGCCCGCCCGGGCGAGGGTCTGGGGGCGGAACGGGACAGCGACCTGCCGGTGCTGGAGCCGGTTCTGAGCTATCAGGTGCTGCTGCCCGAGGGCGCAGACGTGCACGCCGCGCTGGGAAAGCTCCATCGGCTGGAAGAGGAGGAGCCCCAGCTCCATGTGGTCTGGAACGAGACCCTGGGCGAGATCCATGTCCAGCTGATGGGCGAGATCCAGCTGGAGGTGCTGAAAAGCCTGCTGGCCGAGCGGTACGGGCTGGAGGTCAGTTTCGGCCCCGGCGGCATCCTGTATAAGGAGACCATCACCGAAGCCATGGAGGGCGTGGGCCACTACGAGCCTCTGCGCCACTATGCGGAAGTCCACCTCAAGCTGGAGCCGCTGCCCCGGGGCAGCGGAATGCAGTTTGCCGCCGACTGCCGGGAAGAGGTGCTGGACAAGAACTGGCAGCGGCTGGTGCTGACGCATCTTGAGGAAAAGCAGCATCTGGGTGTGCTCATCGGGGCCCCCCTGACCGATGTGAAGATCACCCTCATTGCGGGCCGCGCTCACCTCAAGCACACTGAGGGCGGCGACTTCCGGCAGGCGACCTACCGCGCCGTCCGGCAGGGCCTGATGATGGCAGACCAGATCCACAAGACCCAGCTGCTGGAGCCGTGGTATGCCTTCCGACTGGAGCTGCCCTCTGACAACGTGGGCCGCGCCATGAACGATATCCAGAACATGGGCGGCAGCTTTGAACCGCCTGAGACCGGAGCCGACGGGGATACCACCCTGCTCACCGGCACCGCACCGGCCTCCACTATGCGCAGCTACCCCATGGAGGTGGTGGGCTACACCCGGGGCAGGGGACACCTGACCCTGACGCTGGACGGCTACCGTCCCTGCCACAATGCAGCGGAGGTCATCGAGGCCGCGGGCTATGAGCCGGAACACGACCTCGACAACCCGGCGGATTCGGTGTTCTGCGCCCACGGGGCCGGATTTGTGGTGCCCTGGGAGCAGGTGCGCAGCCATATGCATGTGGACAGCGGCTGGGGCAAGACTGCAAAGACCGAGGAAACGGTGCAGGCCCGCCCCCGCCGGATGGCCGCCTATCGTGCTACTTTGGAAGAGGATGCTGAGCTGCTGAAGATCTTTGCACAGACCTATGGGCCCATCAAGCGGGACCCGCTGGCGGCGTTCCGCCCCACCCAGAAGCGGGAACGCCCCGATTTCAACGCCGAGCAGTGGGAGATCCAGCCCGAATACCTGCTGGTGGATGGCTACAACATCATCTTTGCATGGGACGAGCTGAACGCACTCTCCAAAGAGAGCCTGGAAGCGGCACGCCACAGGCTGATGGACATCCTCTGCAACTATCAGGGCTTTAAGAAGTGCGTGCTCATCCTTGTGTTTGATGCCTACCGTGTGCCGGGCAGCCCCGGCAGCATAGAGCAGTACCACAATATCCATGTGGTCTACACCCGGGAAGCCGAGACCGCCGATATGTTCATCGAGCGTGTCACCCATGAGATCGGCAAGGGCCGCCGTGTCCGCGTGGCCACCTCCGATGGCATGGAACAGGTCATCATTCTGGGCCATGGTGCCCTCCGTGTCTCTGCCCGCATGTTCCATGAAGAGGTGCAGGAGGCGGAGAAGGAGATCCGGAGGTATTTGCAGGGTTAAACCCCACCGTCATCCCTGCGGGATGCCACCGCCCCTAATAGGGGCGGCCTTGGCAAAGAGGGCGAGCTTTACGAAATGCCAAGGGCCCCCCTACTAGTGGGGGCTGTCGCCGCAGGCGACTGGGGGGTTGAGCCGCAAGCCCGACTGAGAGGTTGTATGAAAGGGTGCGTGATAAAATGACAATAACTTCCGATTTTGTCTGGCAGGCCATCCAGCCCCGTCCCCGGGATGCGCATAAGGGGACCTTTGGCTCCGTGCTGGCGGTGGCGGGCAGTGCGTCCTACCGGGGCGCGGCGGCGCTGGCCGTGGAAGGTGCCCTGCGCACCGGGGCCGGTATCGTTACGCTGGCAAGTGTGGAGCCGGTGCTGGCGGCGGTGGCCGCACGCCTGCCCGAGTGCTGTCTCTGCCCCTGCGAGGCGGGCGCAGAGGGCGGCATCTCGCCCCAGAATATCGACCGCATCCGGCGGCAGAAGGCCTCTGTCCTGCTGGCGGGCCCCGGGCTGGGTTATACGGCCCAGAGCGCGGCCCGTGCCGCCGAGACCCGGGCACTGGTAAAAACGCTCCTGCCCGGCTTCTCCGGCAGTGCAGTGCTGGATGCGGACGGCCTGAACGCCGCCGCTGACCTGCTCCAAACGGAAAAAATGCCTCACCCTCAAGGAGAACTGATTTTAACGCCCCACCCCGGCGAGATGGTCCGGCTGACCGGACACTCTGCGGCAGAGATCAATGCGGACCGGGAAGGCACGGCGCTGCGCTATGCGAAAGCATGGAATGCTGTGGTGGTGCTGAAGGGGGCGCACACCGTCATTGCAGGGCCGGATGGCCGCTGCGCGGTCAATCCCACCGGCAACCCGGGGCTTTCCCGGGGCGGCAGCGGGGATGTGCTGGCGGGCATGACCAGCGCCCTGCTGGCCTGCGGTCTGCCTGCCTTTGAGGCCGCCGCCTGTGCCGTTTATCTCCACGGTGCAGCTGCCGACCGTGCTGCCGCCCTGCACGGGGAAACCGGGATGCTCCCGCATGATCTGCTGGATGCACTGGGGACCCTGTTTGCCGAAAACGGGCGCTGAGCAAGGGGACGATCCCATCAAAAAAAGAAACGCTTCCTTTCCTCTGGATTTGTGTTATACTGGAGCTATCCAAAACACAACGATCTGCCGGAAAGGAAGCGTTTCTTTTTATGGTTCCTGCACTGGAAAAAATCATTGCTGGGAGCGACCGCATCGTCTTTTTTGGCGGCGCGGGGGTCTCCACCGAAAGCGGCATCCCTGATTTCCGCAGCGTGGACGGCCTGTACCACCAGAAGTACGATTGCCCGCCCGAGACCATCCTGAGCCACACCTTCTGGGAGGAGAACCCCGAGGAGTTCTACCGGTTCTACCGGGATAAGCTCATTGTGAAGGGGGCAAAGCCCAACGCTGCCCACCTGCGGCTGGCAAAGCTGGAGCGGGAGGGCAGGCTGAAAGCCATCGTCACCCAAAACATCGACGGCCTGCATCAGGCGGCAGGTTCCAAGACCGTTTATGAGCTCCATGGCAGCACCCTGCGCAACTACTGCGTGAAGTGCGGCGTGTTCTACGATGTGGACTTCATTGCCAACAGCACCGGCGTGCCCCGCTGCCCCAAGTGCGGCGGCATCGTCAAGCCGGATGTCGTCCTGTACGAGGAAGGGCTGGACGAGGAAGTGCTCTCCGGGGCCGTGTCTGCCATCCGCAAGGCGGATACCCTCATCATCGGCGGCACCAGTCTGGTGGTCTACCCGGCGGCGGGGCTCATCCGGTACTTCCGGGGCCGCCATCTGGTGGTCATCAATATGCAGCCCACCGGGGCGGATGCGCAGGCCGACCTGTGCATTGCAAAGCCCATCGGTCAGGTGCTGAGCGAGGACGTATTGTTGGAGGACTGAGATGAAAGCTGTCATTCTGGAAAGCTATGTCATGGAGGAAGGCGACCTCGACTGGTCGGGGGTAAAGGCATTGGTGCCCGATACCGTCAGCTATGTCCGCACGGCCTACGAGGAGATCGCCCCCCGCATTGGAGATGCGGACATCGTTCTGCTGAACAAGTGCCGCATGGATGAGGAGATCTTACAGCAGTGCCCGAACCTGAAATGGGTGGGCATCATCGCCACGGGAACCGACAACCTGGATCTGGAAGCCTGCCGCCGCCACGGCGTTGCAGTGGCCAATGTGCCGGGCTATTCCACTTACAGCGTGGCCCAGATGACCTTCAGCCTGCTGCTGGCCATCTGCCAGTGCGCGGAGCGCTACAACCGTGCCGTCAAGCAGGGGTGCTGGCAGCTGGATATCCCGGAGAGCATCGGCCTGCTGCCCCAGATGGAGCTCTGTGGCAAGACCTTTGGCGTTTACGGCTATGGCAGCATCGGGCGGCAGTCGGCCCGCATTGCCAGAGCCTTTGGCATGGAGGTGCTGGTCTGCACCCGCACCGTCCGGCCTGAATACGCCGCCGACGGTGTAGAGTTTGTGGATTATGATACCCTGCTGAGACGGTGCGATATCCTCAGCCTGCACTGCCCGGCCACACCCCAGACCCGGGGCCTTGTCAACGCGGAGGCGCTGGCGAAGATGAAGCCCGGGGCCATTCTGCTCAACACGGCCCGGGGCGCGCTGGTGGATGAGGAGGCCGTGGCAGCGGCCCTCCACAGCGGTCAGCTGGGCTTTTACGGGGCCGATGCCTTTGTCACCGAGCCTCTGCCTCAGGAAAGCCCCCTGCGGGCAGAACCCCACGCTATCCTCACACCGCACATTGCGTGGACGACCCGGGAGGCTTTGCAGAACCTGATGGACATTACCACCCGGAACCTGCGCACCTGGCTGGAAGGAAACGGCGAGCACATCGTCAACAGATAAAAAGGAGAGATGAATCATGCAGGCAACCATTCACAACGAATTTCTGACCCTGACCGTGGATACCCATGGTGCCGAAGCAGTCAGCCTGAAAAATGCCGCCGGGCAGGAGATGCTCTGGCAGGCCGACCCGGCTGTCTGGAAGCGCCATGCCCCCATCCTTTTCCCCTGGACGGGCAAGCTGACCGGCGGGGCCTTTACCCATAAGGGCAAGACCTACCCCGGCGGTCAGCACGGCTTTGCCCGGGACGTGGAGCACACCCTGCTCTGCGCCGAAGGTGACACCATCCGGCTGGAGCTGCGCTCGGATGAAAAGAGCAAGGCAGAGCGCTTCCCGTTTGATTTTGTCCTGACCAGTACCTTCCGGCTGGAGGGCAGGACGGTGCACCACACCCTGACCGTCACCAACCCCGCCGATGCCGCCGAAGAGCTGCGGTTCGGCATCGGCTACCACCCGGCGTTCCGCATCCCCTTTGATGACAAGCACACCACCACCGATTACGAGTTCCGCTTCGACCAGCCGGAGAGCCCGATGATCCTGGACGCTTACCCCAACGGTCTGCTGACCGGCAAGTGCGGTTACCGGTGGAAGAACGAGCAGAGCATCCCCCTGACAGACGATCTGTTTGAGAACGACAGCTTCTGCATGGCCGGTCTGCGCAGCCGCACGCTGGGCATCTACGAAAAGGACACCGGCAAGGGAATCGTCTGCAATGTGGAGGGCTACCCCTACACCCTCATCTGGTCGGCTCCGGCAAAGCCTGTGCGCTTTGTCTGCATTGAGCCGTGGCACTCCCTGCCCGGTGCCCAGACCGATACCCAGGAGTGGAGCCAGCGCGCCGCTGCCGCCTGCCTTGCCCCCGGCCAGACCTGGGAGACCACCCTCAGCACAACGTTTGAGCGCTGAAGCAAAGTTTGGCAAAGAAATGCAGGAACCCCTTGACAGAGGGGACTGCATTCTGATTTAATTAGAATCGATAAAAGGGAGTAAAGGGCATTCCGCAGGGCCTGCGGGGTGCTGCATGGCAGCGTCATCACGGCAGAAATGCCCGATGTCATGTGTTGGCTTGAGACTTTTGTCACAGACAGAGTGCTGTGGCAGGGGTCTCTTTTTTCTTGCCCGGCACAGGAACACAAGGAGGAAAAATAAATATGGATCTTCTGAACACATTCGCCAGTCTCTTTTCCAATTTTGGGAATCTGACCTGGCAGATGGTGGTGATGTGGGGCATCGGTGCGCTGCTCATCTACCTTGCCATCGCCAAAAAGATGGAGCCGAGCCTGCTGCTGCCCATGGGCTTTGGTGCCATTCTGGTCAACCTGCCCCTCTCGGGTGCCATCACGCAGGGGGATACGGTCGGCCCCATCTCTGCATTGTTTGAAGCGGGCATGTCCAACGAGCTGTTCCCGCTGCTGCTCTTCATCGGCATCGGTGCCATGATCGATTTTGGCCCGCTGCTGGAAAAGCCGTGGCTGATGCTCTTTGGCGCGGCGGCCCAGTTCGGCATCTTCTTTACCCTGTTTCTGGCGGGCTTCTTCTTTGACCTGAAGGATGCTGCCTCCATCGCTGTCATCGGTGCGGCAGACGGCCCCACCGCCATTTTCGTGGCCAACACGCTCAACTCCCAGTACCTCGGTGCCATTATGGTGGCAGCCTACAGCTACATGGCGCTGGTGCCCATCGTGCAGCCGCCCGTGATCCGGCTGCTGACCACGCAGAAGGAGCGCCGCATTCGGATGTCCTATGAAAAGGGCAGTGTTTCCCAGCTGACCAAGATCCTGTTCCCCATCGTGGTCACGATCATTGCAGGCATGGTGGCTCCGGCCAGCGTGGCGCTGGTGGGCTTTTTGATGTTCGGCAACCTGCT
>ERZ838118.3940-NODE-3940-length-13482-cov-4.065837_pt1 | contig 13482 bp, 9 predicted proteins | sample MGYA00519863_ERZ838118 | MGnify/ENA primary metagenome ERZ838118 (study PRJEB31850, sample SAMEA3708827) | human gut metagenome | biome: human gut; feature: human-associated habitat; material: faeces | place: China | collected 2014 ...
TCGACGAGATGCACCTGCTTTTGAAGGAGGAGCAGACCGCCGCCTATACGGTGGAGATATGGAAGCGATTCCGCAAGTGGGGCGGCGTTCCCACGGGCATTACGCAGAACGTCAAAGACCTGCTCTCCAGCCGTGAGGTGGAGAACATCTTTGAAAACTCCGACTATGTGTATATGCTCAACCAGGCTTCCGGCGACCGGCAGATTCTGGCGAAGCAGCTCAACATCTCGCCCCATCAGCTCTCGTATGTGACCCAATCCGCCGAGGGCGAGGGGCTTTTGTTCTACGGCAGCGTGATCCTGCCCTTCGTAGACCGCTTCCCCAAGGATACGGAACTGTACAAAATCATCACGACAAAATTGTCCGACCTCTCCGAACAAACCGGGGAGGAAGCGAAGGACGCCATTACAGAGTAAGGAAGGAGAAAAGAATATGGATAACCACCTTATGATTTTTGAAAGCGCAGATTTTGGTCGGGTACGTTCCGTGCTGAAAGACGGTGCTCCTTGGTTTGTTGCGGTTGATGTGTGCAAAGCTCTCGGATTGAACCAGGTTACGCGCGCAATGTCCAGATTGGACTCGGACGAAGGTGGGTTACTTGAAGTACCCCACCCCCAGAACACCGATAAGACGATTGAAATAAATGCAGTAAGTGAAGCCGGACTCTATCATTTGATCCTTTGCTCCAAAAAGCCGGAAGCGAAAGCCTTCAAGCGCTGGATCACCCATGAGGTCATTCCCTCCATCCGCAAGCACGGCGCGTATATGACGGACAGCCTGTTGGATGCGCTGGAGGCGCACCCCGAGGCCGTGCCGGAGTACCTGAACCGCCTGCGCAGCGAAAACGCCCGAAACCGGGAGCTGACCCGCCGTCTCCGGCTTGCCCTCCCCAAAGCGGAGTATTACGACGCCTTTGTTGACCCTGCGGACTGCACCAATATCCGCACCACCGCCAAGGAGCTGGGCGTTCCCGAAAAGCAGTTTACCCGGTATCTGGAGGAAAAGAAGTATCTGTTCCGGGACAAGAACCGCAAGCTCTTTCCCCGTGCGGTCAAAAAAAGCGCCGGTCTGTTTCTGGTGAGGGACTTCTACACCGAGCGCGGCAAGCTGGGACACTATACCCTCATCACCCCGGCGGGCAAGCGGCATTTTCTGGAGAGAACGGATGAAATTCTGTTTGAATAACGCTTTTAACCCATCAGCAGTCCCATCAGGAGGTGATGAATATGGCAAAACGCTCGCCAAGGCTGATTTTCACCGAGGAAGAACGCGCCCTGCCGGAGCTGGAGCGAGCTGTCCGCAAGGCGGACAGGGCGGCGGTTAAGCTGGAAAAGGCCGAAGCGAAAATCCCCAGGAAAACCGTTAAGGTCAAAAAGCGCGTTGTGGACGCCGAGAGCGGCAAGGTCACGACGCGCCTTTTCTTTGAGGAGGCGGACAAAAAGCGTGCGCCCTCCAAGCTGGCCCACGCCGCAAGGAAAGCGCCGCTGGATACCGTCCGCAGCGCAGTCCACCGCAAGCTCCGGGAGGAGGGCGATGACAACCCCGGCACGGAGGCGGCGAACACCCTGACCGAGACGGCGGAGCGCACCTGGCGCATTGCGGAATCGGCGCACCGCTCCCATGCGGAAAAGCCCTACCGCAGGGCGGACAAGGCGGAAGCCGGCGCAGACAAAGCCAATCTCAAGGCGCTGAACAAACAGTACGAGCAGGAATACGGCAGGGCTTCCAACCCCTATTCCCGCTGGCGGCAGAAGCAGGCCATTAAAAAGGAATACGCCGCCGCAAAAGCGGGAAACGGCGCGAGGAATACCGTCAAAGCGTCCGAGACCACCGCGAAGGCGGCAAAGCGCGCCGCCGAGGGAAGCAAAAAGACCGGCAGCTTTTTTGTCCGGCACAAGAAGGGCTTCCTCATCGCGGGCGGCGTCGCCGCCGCGATACTGCTGCTCATAACCTGCATTTCCTCCTGCTCCACGCTGTTTCAGGGCGGGGTGTCCGGCGTTGCGGCCTCCACCTATCCGCTGGAGGATGCGGATATGCTGGCGGCGGAAGCCGCCTACTGCGCCATGGAGGACGAGCTGCGGGAATACCTGAACAGCTACGAAAGCACCCACGATTACGATGAGTACCACTTCGACCTGGACGAGATTGAGCACGACCCCTATGTGCTCATTTCCATGATTACCGCCCTCAAGGGCGGAGAATGGACGATTGACGAAATAGGCGGGATTCTGGAGACGCTGTTTGAAAAGCAGTATATCTTAACGGAAACCGTCACCACGGAAACCAGATACCGCACCGAAACGCATATCGGCTATTACACCGACGAAAACGGCAATCTGCAAAGCTACGAGTATGAGGTGGAAGTGCCGTACACCTACTATATTTGTACGGTCACGCTTGAAAACTTCAACCTCTCCCATGTGCCGGTGCATATCATGTCCCACGATCAGCTCTCCATGTACGCCGTGTATATGAGCGTGCTGGGCAACCGTCCCGACCTGTTCCCCGATTCCCCGTATGTGAACCGGTACTACCACACCAGGTATGAGAAGTACGAGATACCCCCGGAAGCGCTGGCGGACGAGCAGTTCGCCGCCATTATCAGGGAAGCGGAAAAGTATCTGGGCTACCCCTATATCTGGGGCGGCAGCTCGCCCGCCACCTCCTTCGACTGCTCCGGCTTCGTTTCGTATGTCTACAACAACTGCGGCCTGCATTGGAGCTTCGGCAGGCTGGGCGCGGAGGGGCTGCGGGGCATGTGCGCCTATGTTTCCCCGGAAAGCGCCCGTCCGGGCGACCTTATTTTCTTTGAAAAGACCTACGACACCGCAGGCGCGTCCCATGTGGGCATCTATGTGGGCAATAACAGGATGCTCCACTGCGGCGACCCCATTCACTACGCTTCCATCGACACAAGCTACTGGCGAAGCCATTTTCTCCAGTTCGGCAGATTACCTTAACAACAACCATATCAACGCAAAAAGGAGGATGTTATGAACCCGCGACTTGAAAAGCTGCGTCAGGAGCGCGAGAAGCTGGCGGAAAAGCTCGCATCGCTGACCGCACGGCTCAAAGCCCTGGACGAGCAGATTCTGAAGCTGGAAAACACGGATATTGTGGGCATCGTCCGCGAGAACGGGCTGACCATTGAGCAGCTCGCGGCGCTGATGGAGATGCTGGAAAAGCGTCCCACGGCGGCGCTGCCCGACGAATACAGAAAAACGGAGGAATTTGTGGATGAAGAATAAATGGAGATTTTTTGCCGTGACGCTGGCCGTCGTGCTCTGCATGACGGTCTTTTCCGTTACGGCCTATGCAGGCGGCGATATGGTCGATTCGACAATGGGCGACCCGACCATGGAAACCCCAACTGCAACTACACAGCCGGAGAATACGAATACCGGTGAGCAGACCCCAAACGGACAGACCCTGACCGTGCTTGTGACCGAAAATGCGGACGGAAGCCATACCGTGACCATCGGGGATCGGAGCTGGACGATTCCCGCCAAACGGGAGCAGGCCGGAACGGTGGTCAACGTCCGCACCTATTTGAACCTGCGCACCGGCCCCGGCACGGATTACACCGTGATCGGGCGTCTGCTCAACGGCGCGGAGGTGAAGGTGCTGGAGGAAAGCAACGGCTGGTACAAGGTGGTCGTGCCGGAGCAGACAGGCTATGTATACGGCAAATACCTTGAGGTTCTCAACACCTCTGCGGGAGGCTATGAGAACGACACGGATACTGCGGGGCTGCTGGAAATTCTGCTGAAATACTGCACTGCTTTCAGAAGTTCTTCATCAGCGCCACTGACCCCGGACGGCAACCTGACGCTCATGGACGACATCGGCTCCGCTTTCGGCGCAGGCAAGCAGTTCATCACTGTGACGACCAAGGGTGGCAATACCTTTTATCTCATCATCGACCGGGATGATAAGGGCAATGAGAACGTCCATTTCCTGAATCTTGTGGACGAGGCCGACCTGCTGGCTTTGACCAAGGACGGCGAGAGCATCGTCCCCGCCTGCTCCTGCACGGACAAATGCGCCGTTGGCAAGATCAACACGGGCTGCAAGGTGTGCAGAACCAATATGAGCGAGTGCGCGGGTAAGGAGCAAGCCGCAGAAATTACGCCACAGCCCGCCGAGCCTGCGGAGACCGCGCCCGAAAAGAGCGCCAACGGCGCGGGGCTTGTTGTGGTCGTCCTCCTGCTCCTAATGGGAGGCGGCGGTGCGCTGTACTGGTTCAAGCTCCGCAAGCCCAAGGCCGACACCCGTGGGGCGGACGACCTGGACGATTACGACTACGGCGAGGACGAGGAAGATGAGGACTACGAGTTTGAAGATGAAAACACTGCTGACAGTGAGGAGGACAAAAACCAATGATGAATACGACCTGTTACCGGCTTGTTGTGTGTGAAAAGCCCTCCGTGGCAAGGAGCATCGCCGCCGTTCTTGGCGCAGGCAGGCGCGGGGACGGTTTTCTTTCGGGCGGCGGCTATCTCGTTTCCTGGTGCTTCGGGCATCTTGCGGAGCTTTCGGATGCGGACGCCTACGACGAAAAGTACGGCAAATGGCGAAGGGAGGACTTGCCCATTCTGCCGGATAGCTGGCAGTACACGGTGGCGAGGGACAAGCAGAAGCAAATGAACACCCTGCGCACCCTCATGCACAGAGAGGACGTTTGCGAGGTCGTCAACGCCTGCGACGCCGGGCGCGAGGGCGAGCTGATCTTCCGCACGGCGTATAATCTCAACAACTGCCGCAAGCGCGTAAAGCGGCTCTGGATCTCCTCCATGGAGGATGCAGCGATCCTTCAGGGCTTTGACAATCTCCGCGACGGCGCGGAGTACGACAACCTCTACGCCTCCGCCCTCTGCCGCAGCAAGGCGGACTGGCTGGTGGGCATCAACGCCACCCGCCTGTTTTCCGTGATGTACCACCGCACACTGAACGTGGGGCGCGTGGTATCGCCCACGCTTGCGCTGCTGGTGCAGCGGGAAGCGGAAATAAGCGCGTTCCGGCCGGAGAGCTTTTACACGGTCAATCTTATTTTCGATACCTTTTCCGCCGTGGGCGAAAGATACGGGGACAGAGCGGAAGCCGAAGCGCAAAGGGGAAAATGTAATAATGACACGGCGACCGTAACAAACGTGGAGCGAAAGGAAAAGGCTGAAAAAGCCCCGGCGCTCTACGACCTGACCACCCTCCAGCGGGATGCGAACCGCTTGCTTGGATACACGGCGCAGCAGACGCTGGATTATCTGCAAAGCCTCTACGAAAAGAAGCTCTGCACCTACCCCCGTACCGACAGCCGCTATCTCACCGACGATATGGAGGGCGGCGTAAACGCGCTGGCGCTGTGCTGTGCAGGCATCTGCGGCACGGAGCCGCCCGCAGCCGTCTGTTCGGGGCAGGTGTGCAGCAGCAAAAAGGTCAGCGACCACCATGCCGTCGTTCCCACGATGGCGGCGGGCGAAACTGACTTGGAAACCTTGCCCGCAGGCGAACGGGAGATCCTGCGCCTTGCCGCCCGTCAGGTGCTTATGGCGGTCAGCGCACCCTTCGTCTATCTGGAGACCGAGGCAAGGCTGGACTGCGGCGGAAATGCCTTTTCTGCCAAGGGGAAAACGGTGATTCAGCCCGGTTGGAAAGCATATGCGGATGCGGAGCTTACGGACAAGGCCCTCCCGGAGCTTTCCGAGGGACAGATGCTTCCCGTTTCCTCCTGCGCGGTCAAAGAGGGAAAAACGACCCCGCCCAAACACTTCACGGAAGATACCCTCCTCTCTGCTATGGAGACGGCGGGCAAGGAGGATATGCCGGAGGATGCGGAGCGGCGCGGGCTGGGAACCCCCGCAACAAGGGCGGCTGTCATTGAAAAGCTGGTGGCCACGGGCTTTGCGGAGCGCAAAAAGGCGAAGAAATCTGTACGCCTCGTTCCCACCGAAGCGGGCGTTTCCCTCATTACCGTGCTGCCCGAACAGCTCCAGTCCCCGCTTTTGACCGCCGAATGGGAGCACCGCCTCAAGGAGATAGAGTGCGGCGAGCTGGGCGCGGACGAGTTCCTCGCAGGCATCTGCGATATGGTCGCAGCGCTGGTTCGGGACGCTGCGCCTGTGGACGGCGCGGAGGTGCTGTTCCCCTCCGGCAGACCCGTTGTGGGCAAATGCCCCCGCTGCGGCGCAGAGGTCACGGAGAGCAAAAACGGTTATTTCTGCGAGAGACGGAGCTGCAAGTTCGGGCTGTGGCGGGATAACCGCTTCCTTGCCGCCAAGAAGATCAGCCTGACGAAGAAAATGGCTTCCTCGCTTCTGGCGCAGGGACGCGCCTACGCCAGCGGTATCTACTCCGAGAAAACCGGCAAGACCTACGACGCATTCATTGTGCTGGAGGACGACGGCGCGCGTTCCTCCTATAAGCTGGACTTCACCAAGTGACCCTCACAGGCTCCCGCACGGGCGTTTCGTTCCCCTGCGGGAGCCTCTGTTTTTACCATGATCCAAAGGAGGTATGCACGAAATGGCTGAAAAACAGACCAACAAGGAACGGCTCAAGGACATCACCGACAGCATCGAGACGGGCATAAAGGAGCTGTTTGAGAGCGACAAATACAGGCAGTACCTTGCCACCATGAGCCGCTTTCACAAGTACAGCGTCAACAACACCATGCTCATCTATGTGCAGCGCCCCGACGCCACCCATGTGGCCGGCTTCAACAAATGGCGCGATCAGTTCGGAAGAAACGTCAAAAAGGGCGAAAAGGGCATTAAAATCATCGCCCCCACGCCCTTCAAGAAGAAAATCGAGCAGCAGAAATTAGACCCTGACACCAAGCTCCCCCTGCGGGACGAGAACGGCGATATTATCACGGAGGAAAAGACGGTGCAGATCCCCATGTACAAGCCCGTGGTGGTGTTCGACGTGCAGCAGACCGCAGGTAAGCCCCTGCCGGAGCTGGCGGCGAACCTTACGGGGGACGTGCAGAATTACGGGGTGTTCATGGAAGCTCTGCGCCGCAGCGCGCCCGTCCCCATCTGCTTTGAGAAGCTGGCGGAGAATATGGACGGATACTTCTCCGTGGACAAACAGCGCATCGTCCTCAGAGAAGGCATGAGCGAGGTACAGACGGTCTGCGCCGCCGTCCATGAGATCGCCCACTCCAAGCTCCACAATAAGGACGAAATCGGAGAAAAATATCAGGCGGTCGAGCTGTTCGGCAAGCCCGCGCTGTTCTCCAACGGGCGCATTGACCGGGATAAGCTGCCGGAGGGCTTGTATGCGTATGACCTGCGCGGCTCGGATTACGATCCGGGTATGCCGGTAACGCTTGAAAGCCATGTCACCGTCAATCACGCCGCCTCTGTCATCACAGCAGCGCCCATTGAGCTGCCGGAGCAGGGCTTTTTGTATCTGGGCGAGGACGGGCTGAACTTCACGGGCGGCGAGCAGACCGTGAAGGAGTTTCTGCACGCACAGTACCCGGAAAAGGCAAAGCTCTCCCGCGCCGCCGAGGAGATTCAGGCGGAGAGCATCTCCTTCGCCGTCTGCGCCTATTACGGCATTGAGACAGGCGAAAACAGCTTCGGGTATCTGGCGACCTGGGCAAAGGACAGGGAGCTGACCGAGCTTCGCGCATCGCTGGAGACCATCAACCGAACCTCATCCTCCCTGATTACGGATATCGACCGCCATTACGCGGAAATCTGCAAGGAGCGCGGGCTGGACAGGGAGACGGAGAGCCTTGCCGCCCAGCCGGTGCAGGAGATCGCCGTGCAGGAGCCGGAGCCGGTCACAGCGCCGGACAACGGCTGCGTCCCCGACCCTGCGATTTCTGTTGAGAGCATGAACGCCTATGGCTACACCGATTCCAATATGCTGCCGCTGACAAAGGAGCGTGCGCTGGAGCTCATGGAACGGGACGTAAGCGTGTATATGCTTCACACCGATAACACCGAGGCCATGGCCTTCGATGCAGAGGAAATCCGCAGCTTTGACGGCGTCTTCGGCGTGGAAGCCTCCGAATGGGAGACGGTCAAAGACCGCTTCGCACCGCCGGACTATGAAAAGGCGTTCCTCGACAACACCGCCGACAGCTTTGCCATCTATCAGCTTCGGGATAATGATAATACGGCGCAGCTCCGCTTTATGAACGCCGAGTATCTGGAGAAGAAGGGGCTTTCCATTGAAAAGGAGAGTTACGCCGCCGTCTACGCGGGAAACCTCGACCGCAGGGGCGATACGCAGGATAAATTGAACGAGCTGTATGAGACCTTCAATATCCGCCGCCCGGAGGATTTTCGCGGTCACAGCCTGTCCGTCAGCGACATCGTGGCGCTGAAGCAGAACGGCGTGGTATCCTGTCATTACGTGGATTCATGGGGCTTCAAGGCGCTGCCCGACTTCCTCAAGCCGGAAAACTATCTCAAAAACGCGGAGATGGCCATGGAGGACGACTACGGCATGATCGACGGCGTTATCAACAACGGGCCGAAGCAGACCGTGGCAGAGCTGGAGGAACAGGCAAAGTCCGGCAAGCCCGTCTCCCTCATGGAGCTGGCGCAGGCGGCGCGCCGGGAACAGGCGCAGGCGTCACGGCAGGAGAAGAAGCCCTCAGTGCTGGCAAAGCTCTGTCCTCCCGTCAACGAGCCGAAAAAGACAGCGCGTTCAAAGCGCGCGGAAAGAGAGCTGCTATGATGAATTTTACCAACGATGAAATGAACCTCATGTGCATCTACCAGAGCGACAGCCGCAGCGGGCTGATTGCCGCCCTCACCGAGATGCAGGGATACCTGGATGAGGACGAAGCCGAGCTGCGGGAGCTGACCGACAGCGCCCTGCAAAAGCTGGACGAAATCACCGATGAGGACTTCGCAGCGCTGGAGCTAATTCCCGACTTCGATACGGACGAATAAGGCGGATGCGGCGGGAGCGGCTTTCGGGTCGCTCCCGTTTTCTCACCACATCTCTATTGGACAAAAATGCGGGTACACGCAAAAATTTTCAACAGGAATCCTGTGCATCTATCACTTGGGGCGCAAACGTCCGAAGTTGTAGGTGAAATGGCGGTTGATGCCATCACTCAGGAAAAAGTGTCAAAATCAGCACGGAAATCCCTTGAAAAAGTGTCAGCAAGGCGGTATAATATCCTTGGAAAACGCACAAGATGAGTATGGAGGTGCCGGTGATGCTGAAACGGAAAATTGAAAAGGATATTATGCGCTGGATTGAGAGCAGTGATAAGGCATTGCTGATTTACGGCGTCCGGCAGGCGGGAAAAACCTATATCGTCCGCGAGTGCCTGAAAGCGGCAGGCTGCGACTACATCGAGTTCAACCTGATCCGACAGCCGGAAATCGTAGAGATTCTGGACGGAGCAACGGGAATAGACGACCTGATTCTGAAGCTGTCCCTGTACAGCGATAAGAAAATCGTTCCTGGCAAGACCTTCTTTTTCTTCGATGAAATCCAGAGATACAAGGAGATTGTCACGAAAATCAAGTTCCTTGTGGACGATAAGCGGTTCCGGTATATCATGTCCGGTTCGCTGCTGGGCGTGGAAATTGTGAATCTGAAATCTGCGCCGGTCGGCTATTTGCAGACGCTCAATATGTATCCGCTGGACTTTGAGGAGTTCCTGCAAATATTCAATGTGGGAGAGCCCGTATTGGATATGCTGCGGAAAGCTTTTACCTCCAAAACGCCTGTGGATGAAGTGATACACGACAAAATCATGAAGATGTTCAATCTCTACCTGATCATCGGCGGTATGCCCGCCGCAGTGGAGAAATACCGCACCACCGGCAATATAGACGACGTGATGGACGAGCACAGAGCCATTATCGAGCAGTATAAGCTGGATTTCACGCAGTATGAGGAAGAAAACCGCAAGCTGATTATCACGCATATCTATGAGCTTATCCCGGCGGAGCTGAACGAAAAGAACAAGCGGTTCATGATAGCGGACATCAAAAAGGGTCTGCGATATGACCGAGTGGAGGACAGCTTCACCTGGCTTTGGAAGGCCGGCGTTGCCTTGGGCGTGTTCAACACAACGGAACCCACGGTGCCGCTCCTGCTGAATGAAAAGAGTACGCTGTTCAAGCTATTCCTTTCGGATGTGGGGCTGCTTACCACAATTTACGGCAAAGCCTGCAAGCTGAAGATTGTCAGCAAGGAGAAGGACATCAACAAGGGCGCTGTATATGAAAACGTGGTGGCGCAGGAGCTTCATGCCCACGGCTATCCGCTGTACTACTACAACAGCAAGAAGAAGGGCGAGCTTGACTTCGTGGTCGAGCATGTGGGGCAGGCGCTCCCCATCGAGGTAAAGAGCGGAAAGGACTATGAAAAGCACTCCGCACTGGATAACGTAATGGCCGTTGAGGAATACAGCATCAGGGAAGCCTATGTTTTCACGAACGACAATGTAAAGGTAGACGGGAGGCTGACGTACTACCCCATCTATATGGTCATGTTCCTGCAAGACGACCCGATAGGTTTCATCGACATCTCCGTGGACAGGTTCAAGCTGTGAGCCGCAGTAAAGTAAGGAGCGACGCAAGAGCGACCTCAACCCACATTCTACTTCCCAAAATCGAAAAAAACTTGATTTTGGGAAGTAGAACACCGACTTAAAAGCGAAAGCGTCCCGAATCCAATGCAGGAAACGGGACGCTTTCCATAGTACCGACCCCTACATAGAGCGTCCATCCCGGGCGCTCTAAATTTATGCCATGAAGGAGGAGCAATATGCCGAGCAAGCTACAAACGTATATGCAGATGGCGGACGAGGCGCAGCGGCAGATCACCGGCAGCTACCGGGGCTGGACGGGCTTTCTCACCACCGCCGCAAGGCTGTACAAATACCCCTACGCCGAGCAGGTCATGATCCACGCCCAGCGTCCGGACGCCACCGCCTGCGCGGAGTACGACTTCTGGAACGAAAAGATGGGCCGGTATGTCCGCAGGGGCTCCAAGGGCATCGCCCTCATCGACAGCAGCGGCGAAAGGCCGAGGCTTCGGTATGTGTTCGACGTGTCGGATACGGGCGGCAGAGAGTTTCCAAAGAGCCGCTATCTGTGGGAATACCGGGCGGAACACGCGGACGCGGTAAGCGCCATACTGGAAAGCCGCTATGGTGTGGACGGAAAAGGAGGGCTGCCAGACCAGCTTGAGCGCATCGCGTCTCAGCTTGCGGAGGAATACTGGCGGGACTATAAGCGGGATATCCTCGCCATCGTTGACGATTCCTTTCTTTACGGGTATGATGAGTTCAACGTAGGAGCGGCCTTCCAAAGCGCCGCCGCCGTCAGCATCGCCTACTCGCTCATGTCCCGCTGCGGGCTTGAAGCGGACGACCGCTTCGAGCATGAGGATTTCCTGAGCATCTTCGATTTCAACACCCCGGAAGCCGCCGCCGAGCTGGGCACGGCGGTGAGCCGGATCAACGGAGAGGTGCTGCGGCAGATCGAAGTCACCATCAAGAATTACGAGCGCGAGAAACTCGCGGAAAGGAGCCATAGCCATGACAGAGCTGACCTACACCAAGAACGGGGACTACCTGATTCCCGACCTGACGCTGAGCGAGACGCCGGAGGACGCGAGACCCCTGGGCAAGTACGGGAGACTGCGCAGGAGCTACCTTCAGGAGCACAGACCGGGGCTGTACAGCCGTCTGGTGCTGTCGGAGAAGCTGTTCCCGCATCTGCGGGAGATCGACGAGACGGCGAATCGGAGATTGGAGCAGATGATGCCGGAGCTGATGAAGTCGGCGGGCGTGACGGAGGAGCTGAAAGCCCGCGACCAGATGAAATGGGTGGGGCTGATGAACAGCCTGAAAGCGCAGGCGGAGGAGATCATCCTCAGCGAGCTGGTGTACAACTGACCAATGACGCGCCGGAAGCGGAACCGGCGCAGCCTCCGATACCGCAGGCATACCAACTGAGCCTGTTCCCCACGGAGGAAGAGCAAATCGCATATATCGCAGAAGCGGAGAGCGTCAATTACGCGCCCTCCGCTTTTTCCATGTCCATCCCGCAGGCGGATATCGACCACATTCTGCGTATGGAGGGCAACGCCGACTATGCCCGAATGAAGATCGCCACGGAGTTCTCCAAGGGCAAGAGCGTGGAAGAAATCGCGGCGCTTCTTCAAAGCAGCTTTCACGGCGGTAACGGCGTCGTCACCGAAAACGGCAGATATTCCGCGTGGTACGCCGAGGACGGCATCCACATCGCCAATGGGGATGCGGCAAGATACCTGACCTCCGCAAAGGTCGTAAGCTGGCAGGAGGCAGCGGAGCGCATCGGGCAGCTTCTCACTCAGGGCGAATACGCCGCCAATGTGGAGCTTGCGGAAGCGCCGGGGCATGAGCGCGCGGAGCTGGCGCAGGCCGTATGGTATCTCCGGCAGGATTTTGCAGAACGCACTGCCGACGCGGGCTATCTTCCCACGGTGAATACCATTTACGGTAAAAATCATGGGTTTCCAGAGGAAAGCGCCGCCATAAGCGGCTTGCCGAGCGGCTGAGAGACCCTGCGTTCCGTGAAGTCCTCATGGATGATTTTGCACAATTCCGTTCCGACTACCGGGAGGACAGGAGCCTGCTGCGCTTTCACTACCACAAGCCGGACAAAATCGAGCAGGGTTTGCGGGAGCTGTCCCTGCCCCGCAGGGAGTACCGCACCGAAATGGCAGAAATCCCCGCCGTGCAGCGGTTCATTACGGAGGACGAGATCGCCGCGACCCTGACCCGCGGCAGCAATATTGAAGGGAGCAAGGGGCGTATCTACGCCTATTTCAAAGAGAAACACAGCCCCAGGGAGCAGGCGGATTTCCTGAAAGATGAATACGGCATTGGGGGACGCTCCCACGCGGTATCCGGCGCATCCCACAGCGGTGAGGATCACAGCGGCAAGGGCGTCAGCCTGAAAAAACAGGACTGCCCGGAAATCCAGCTGAACTGGGCGAACGTCACCAAGCGTATCTCCGAGCTGATCCGCAAGGACCGTTTCCTGACCCCGGAGGAAAAGACACAGTACGAGCAGCTTCAGCGGCAGACCGCAGCGCGAAGTGCAGCATGGAATGACTACAACGCCGTAAAGGAAGCCCACCCGGACAACATCGTGCTGTTTCAGGTGGGCGATTTCTTTGAGATGTACGGCGAGGACGCAAAGCAGGCAGCGGAGCTGCTTGACCTCGACCTTACCACAAGAGCGATACCCGGCGCTGGCCGTGTGGAGATGTGCGGCGTTCCGGCGCACGATTTAGAGCAATATGTAGAGGAATTGCGAGACAAGTACGATGTGACCATTTCCACAAAGGGCGAAAACAGCCCAGAGCGGCGCACCTACACCCTGCGTTCCGTTGACCATGAAGCGGAGGCCGCCATCAATGCTTATGAAGCGGAGTTCGGCGCAGACGGCACAAGGGTGTTCCGCGACCCCGCCGCAGAGCAAGTTCAGCCCACGGTGCAGGAACGTT